>FSYS01001560.1_pt1 | contig 42726 bp, 39 predicted proteins | sample 1638491 | NCBI WGS metagenome assembly FSYS01 (sample SAMEA3914788, study PRJEB12502) | metagenome | biome: forest; material: soil | place: Canada | collected 2011-07-03 | depth 0.1 m | reverse complement strand
GACTATCCGGTGCTGGCGGATCTCAACTTCCGTCCCCGCACCACCTACACCGCGGGTGTGATCAACCCGAATCCGGAGCTGGCATAAATGGCGACGAAACAACCCATTGTGGATCCGATGATTGACCCGCGAACCGGCGAGTACGCTGTCATCGCGCCAGGTCACAACTTCAAGTCCGTGACCCAGAAGATTGCGGGGATCGTGCTGACCTCCAACACGCCGCTGGGCTGGTTCTTCGGCCTGATCATTGCGGGTGGGGTTGCGACTGGCGTCGTGATCGGATGTACGTGGCTGTTCCTGAAGGGCGTGGGCATCTGGGGCGTCACGATTCCCGGAGCGTGGGGCTTCGCCATCATCAACTTCGTGTGGTGGATCGGTATCGGCCACGCGGGCACGCTGATCTCTGCGATTCTGCTGCTGTTCAAGCAGACCTGGCGCAACTCGATCAACCGATTTGCCGAGGCGATGACGATCTTCGCGGTGGTCTGCGCGGGTACCTTCCCGCTGATCCACGTAGGCCGACCGTGGCTGGCGTACTGGTTGTTCCCGTACCCGAACACGATGAACGTGTGGCCGCAGTTCCGCAGTCCGCTGGCGTGGGACGTGTTCGCTGTATCGACCTACGCGACCATCTCGATCGTCTTCTGGTATGTGGGCATGATTCCCGACTTCGGGACGTTGCGCGACCGCGCCACGATGCCAGCAGCGAAGTACTTCTACGGGATGCTCTCGATGGGATGGCGCGGCTCGACGCGGCACTGGATCCGGTATGAGTCGGCATCGCTGCTGCTGGCGGGGCTCTCCACGCCGCTCGTGCTCTCGGTACACACGGTCATCAGCTTCGACTTCGCGGTGGCGGCGCTGGCGGGATGGCATACGACGATCTTCCCGCCGTACTTCGTCGCTGGAGCGATCTATTCGGGATTCGCCATGGTGATTACGCTGGCGATTCCAATCCGGAAGTTCTATCACCTGGAAGATCTGATCACGTTGCGACATCTCGATAACATGGCGAAGGTCATGCTCGGGACAGGTCTGATCGTGTGCTACGGCTACGGTATGGAGGTCTTCATGTGCTGGTACTCGGCCAGCCACTGGGAGTTCTTCATGATGTGGAATCGCATGTTCGGGCCGATGGGCTGGGCCTACTGGATCCTGATCCTGACGAACCTGGCGATTCCCCTGACGACGCTGTGGTCGCGCAAGCTGCGGGTGAATGTGCTGTTCCTGTTCCTGCTGTCGTTCGTGATCAACACCGGAATGTGGTTCGAGCGATTTGTCATCGTCGTGACCAGTCTTTACCGCGACTACCTGCCTTCGAGTTGGGGAACCTATCGGGCCACGCGATGGGACTACATGATCTACGTCGGCACAATGGGCCTGTTTACCTTCCTGTTCCTGCTGTTTGTGCGCTTCCTCCCGATGATTCCGATGTCGGAGATTCGGATGATGCTGCCGCAAACGAAGGTGCGGCGGGGCGGAGCCGATGCCGAGACTGTGATTGAGGAGACTGTCTAATGCCACCGCGTGAGGGAATCTACGGGCTGATCGCCGAGTTCAATACGCCGAGCGAGCTGGTGCACGCGACCGAAGAGGCGCACCGCGCCGGGTATCGACGGATGGAGTGCTATACGCCGTATCCGGTGGAAGAGGCTGCCGAGGCGTTGCGCTTCCACAAAACGCGCGTGCCGTTGGTCTGCCTACTGGGAGGCATCGTCGGGGTAACGACGGCGTATCTGATGGAAACGTGGATCAACGTGTGGGGATACCCGCTGAACATCGCGGGACGACCGCTGTTCTCGTGGCCCGCCTTCATCATTCCCGCCTACGAGTGGACGATTTTGTTCGCGGGTCTGTCTGCCGCCTTCGGGATGATGGGATTGAATGGGCTGCCGCAGCTCTATCATCCGGTCTTCAACGCGCCGAACTTTCGCAATGGCGCGACGACGGACAAGTTTTTCCTCTGTCTGGAGGCGGCGGACCCTAAATTTTCGCGGGACGAGACGCGCCGATTTCTAGAACAGTTTGCCGCGGTATCCGTGGTGGAGGTGGATCATTAATACCCCGCAGCTAGCTCGCCGTGCTGGTCTCCTTGCTGGAACCGTCGCGCTCCTTGTGGCCACGGGCTGCCGCCAGGATATGCAGGACCAGCCCAAGTTCTTCCCGCAGCGTGGAACGGACTTCTACGCCGACGGCCGGTCGGTGCGGCCGCAAGTGCTCGATACGGTCGCGCGCGGACAGCTCCACGCCGACACGTACTTCTATACCGGCCTCGTCAACGGCAAAGAGGGTGATGGGCTTCCCTTTCCCGTAACGCTCGCGGTGCTGGAGCGTGGGCAGGAGCGCTACAACGTCTATTGCACGCCGTGCCACTCGCGCGTAGGCAATGGGGCCGGGATGATTGTGCAGCGCGGCTATCGGCCTGCGGGCGACTTCCATACCGCGCGCCTGGAGACGGCTCCGCTGGGGCACTTTTTCTACGTGATCAGCAATGGCTATGGCGCGATGCCGGATTATTCGGCGCAGATCGCTCCGGTCGATCGTTGGGCGATCGCAACCTATATCCGCGCGCTGCAGTTGAGCCAACACGCGAAATCAAGCGATGTGGCAAGCGGGTCGCATGTGCAGGCGCTGACGCAGATCGAGACGGACGAAGGGTTTCCGACTAGCTTCGCTGCCGATTGGGGATTGCCCAGGACAGCGGCCTATGGAACTCCGAACAACCAAGACAACGGCATTCCGGGCGAGCCGATGAGCTCTCCGGGGATCGTACCCGGGAACACGGCGGGTAGTGCGGGCGGGTCCACGCAGACGCCCGCGAAGCCGAGCCCAAATGCACCGTCAGCAACGAAACAGTAACCATCTGACGTCTCCGAACGAAGGTTAAAAACGCATGGCCTCTGGACACGAACAACACGGCGCCGCAGCTTCCTCGCACGGACCGCGCGCGCTTCCCGCGGTGCTCAACTCCCCGGAGTTGCTGAAGGCTTGGCGCACACGGGCGCTGCTCGTCGGCGTCGTCTTCACCCTCATCTCGGTTGTCTTCGCCTTCACCAGCGAGGGCCGGGATCATATCCTGCGCGCTTACATGCTCGGCTTCATGACCTGCTTCGGATTCGCCGGGGGCGGCTTGGTGCTACTGATGCTGCAGTACGTTTCGGGCGGCAAGTGGGGACTGTTGCTCCGGCGTCCGCTCGAGGCGATGACGCGCACCCTGCCGCTGGTCGCGTTGATGATCATTCCGGTGCTTGTCTTCATGAAGCATCTGTATCAGTGGGCGCGCTTCACCAATCCGGCGGAGACGGCACAGGCTGTGGCGACCCATCAGGCGACGCTCGAGCAGGCTTTGACGATGAACGCCAAGCGCACGATGCTGAGCCCCGTGGCGATGATCGTGCAGACGGTGATCATCTTCGGGGTGCTGCTGTTGTTCAGCACCTTGTTGAATAAGTGGTCGCTCGAGCGGGATGCGGATCCGGCGCACGGCACGGAGGCCAGCTACGATCGGTGGCGGACGAAGTTTGAGAATCTCAGCGGCATCGGCATTCTGATCTATGTCATTCTTCTGACCGACGCTTCGATTCTCTGGATCATGTCGATGGACGTGACTTGGTACTCGTCGATCTGGGGATTTCAGTTCCTCGTGGGTCAGGGATTTGCGGTGCTCGCGCTGGGCATTTTGACCGTAGTTCGAATGTCCCGCGTGGAACCGATGAAGACCCTGTTGCGGGTGACGGAGCAGCACGATCTGGGCAAGCTGGCCTTCGCCTTCGTGATGCTGAACATCTATCTAACCTTCGCGGAGTTCCTAATTATCTGGTCCGGCAATGTGCCGGATGAGATTCCCTGGTATCTGAATCGCATCCATGGCGGCTGGTGGTACATCTGCACCGCCGACTTCTGCTGCCACTGGCTGATTCCCTTCTGCCTGCTACTTTCGCGGGATCTGAAGCGGAGCAAGAAGCGCATGACGGCGTTGTGCTGCTTCATGATCTTCGCCCGGCTGCTCGATATGTTCTGGCTGATTGAGCCGAACTTCCCCAACGCCGCTGGGAACCTTCACCTGAGCGGCAATCTCGGCTTGCTTGCGTATCTCACGGTCCCGGTTGCGGTGCTTGCGTTCTGGGGCGCGTACTATCTGACACAACTGAATGCGCGGCCGCTGGTCAACGTGAACGATCCTCATCTCGAAGAAATGCTGGAGCCCGAACATGCACACTAACGACCATGATCGCGATTTTGACGATGCGCAATTGGAACCGCCAGTGGACAGTGAGCATCCGGGCTATGAGACGACGGACGTCAACGCCACCGGTGTGGCCGTCTTTCTGGCGGGCTTGTTCGGCTTCGTGCTCATCTTTTTCGTGTTCTGCTACGGCATGGGCAAGGTGATCAACACGGCGATCGAGAAGCAGGATGGACCACCTGACAAGTGGCATCCGGCGTCTGTGATGGAGACTGCGGGTCCCGACGGCAAGCGTCAGGACATGACCAGCAACGCAGAGATGCAGCAGAAGGAGCTGCAACAGATGACCTCGAGCTTCCCGACACCGCGGCTCGATATCGACGATGGGAATCAGGCGATCGCAGACCTTCATGCTCGCGAAGACCTGCTGCTGGAACACTATAGCTCCGACCCCGGCGAACCCGGAACGATCCGGATTCCGATCGAACGCGCGATGGAGTTGATTGCACAGCGCGGATTGCCCGTCGCCTCCGAGGGACCCGCAACGCCGTTGATGGCGGGCGACACGAAACCAGTCGTACAAGCGCCGTTGACGACTGGATTTGCCCGGACCGGATACGAACTCGACGTGATGGAAGCGCGCAAGCAACGGCTCAGCTACAGCAATGCCGAGGAAGCAACACACGCGGAGCTTGCGCCGATCAAATAGCACCACACGCGCAACATAAAGCTGGACCAAGCAACCGATGGCGAGAGACATGATGAAAACGCGAAGCGACAAGCAAACGATGCGGATGGACTGGCGGCTACTGCCGGCGGTCTGCTGCGCGTTGCTTGCCTCCTCGCTCTCGGCACAGGTGTCGAGCTACGGCGATAAACAGATGGGGCCGAATGCCGGAGACCAGCTGCCCCAGGTCTTGCAGGGGGTTCAGGTGCGGCAGCACCTCGACCAACAACTTCCGCTGGATGCGCGGTTCGTCGACGAGACGGGTAGGCAGGTACGGCTTGGCGATTATTTCGGCAAGCATCCGGCCGTCGTTTCGCTGGTTTATTACGACTGCCCGATGCTCTGCTCCGAGGAGCTCGACGGGCTTACCAGCGCGCTCGAGATGGTCAAACTGGACCCCGGCAAAGACTTCGACGTTATTATCATTAGCATCGATCCGAGCGAGACCCCAGAGCTTGCGGCAAAGAAGAAGGCCTTCTACCTGAAGCGCTACGGGCGACCAGAGACGACGGCGGGATGGCACTTCCTTACCGGGCAGAAGCCGGCGATCGACGCGGTGACGAATGCGGTTGGATTCGGCTACGTGCGGGTTCCCGGACCGGATGGCAAGCTGACGCAGTTTGCCCACGCCAGTTCGATTGAACTCGCGACCACCGATGGGAAGCTGGCGCAGTATTACCTTGGTGTCGAGTACTCGCCAAAGGATATTTTGTTGGGCTTGATCGACGCCTCGGGCAACAAGATCGGGTCGCCAGTCGCAAACATTCTGACGTATTGCTACCACTACGATCCTCAGACCAACAAACACTCGCTCATCGTGGCTCGCGTCGTCCAGTTGGGCGGCATGATCACGGTGGCAGGGTTGGGCAGCTTCATCTTCTTGTCCTTCCGACGTGATCTAAAGCTGGCGCACGACCGAGATCTGACTCAACGCGACCTTACGAAGAACGGATAAAGGGAACGATGCATATCAGTCCTGTACTGTGGCAATTTCTGGTGAAGTGGCTCCACTCCTCGGCATTGTTTCCGAGCGAGGCGTCGACCATCGCGCCGTATGCGGATGCACTCTACTTCTTCCTTCTGCTGATCACGATCGTCGGCCTGGTTCTGGTCGCCGGGCTGATCCTCGCCTTTTCGATCATGTATCGCAAGGAGAAGAACCCGGTTGCCACACAGGTCGAGGGTTCGACGTTGCTCGAAGCGACCTGGACGATCATTCCGTTGGCGATCTTTCTGGTCACCTTCGTCTGGGGCGCACTGCTCTACTTCCGGATCTATAACCCGCCCACCAATGCGATGAACATTTACATCGTGGGCAAGCAGTGGATGTGGAAGGCGGAACATCCGGGCGGCCAGCATGAGATCAATGCGCTGCACATTCCGATCGGACGGCCAGTGCAGCTGACGATGATCTCGCAGGATGTTTTCCATAGCTTCTCGATTCCCGACTTTCGCGTGAAGCGTGAAGTGATTCCGGGAAGATATTCGACGGTGTGGTTTCAGGCAACCGAGGCGGGCACCTACCACCTGTTCTGCACGCAGTACTGCGGGACAAATCACTCGGCGATGATCGGCGAGATTGTCGCGATGAGCCCCGACGACTATCAAAAGTGGACGCAGCAATCGACGAGCGGCATGTCGCTGTCCCAGAATGGAGAGCGGCTCTTCGCCAGCATGGGATGCAATGCCTGCCACACCGGCGGTGCGGCAGCGCGCGGCCCTAACCTCGCCGGAGTCTATGGCGCGAAGCTGCAACTGACCAATGGCTCGGCGGTGCAGGTGAACGATGCGTATCTGCGCGATGCCATCCTGAATCCTTCCGAGCATGTCACCGCCGGATACGCGCCGATCATGCCGACCTACCAGGGACAGATCAGCGAAGAAGGTTTGATCGATCTGGTCGAGTACATCAAGAATCTCGATTCCAACTACCGCGTCCATCAGACGCTTCTTACAACCCAGTCTGACCAAGCGGCGCCGACAACGCCAGGGATGGTAAAGCCATGAGTGCCTCGAGTTCAACGATCGTCAATCTTCCAGATCAGCGAACGGCGACCTTGCCGAAGCGCCACTATCTCAATAATGAGGATGGCCTGCTGAGCTGGCTCTTTACGGGCGACCACAAGCGCATCGCGATTCTGTATCTGATCTCGATTACGTTCTTTTTCTTTATCGGGGGTGCGTTTGCCGGCCTGATTCGGCTGGAGCTGCTGACGCCGCAGCCGGACCTGGTGGCGTCGGACACCTATAACAAGTTCTTTACCATGCACGGCATCATCATGATCTTCCTTTTCCTGGTGCCGTCCGTGCCGGCGACGCTAGGGAACTTCCTGATCCCGATCATGCTGGGGGCAAAGGATCTGGCCTTCCCGAAGATCAATCTGCTGAGCTGGTATCTGTACCTGATCGGCGGGACCTTTACGCTCGCGGCGCTGGTGCTGGGTGGCGTCGATACCGGCTGGACCTTTACCACGCCGCTCTCCACTCACTACCTGAACACCCATGTAATCACGGCTGCAACGGCTATCTTCGTTGCGGGCTTCTCGTCGATCTTTACTGGCCTGAACTTCATCGTGACGATCCATCGCATGCGGGCGCCCGGCATGACGTGGTTCCGCATGCCGCTGTTCGTGTGGTCGCACTATGCGGCTTCGATCCTGATGGTGCTGGGCACGCCGGTGCTTGCGATCGCGATCGTGCTGGTGGCGCTCGAACGGACGGTCGGCATTGGCGTCTTCGATCCGACGAAGGGCGGCGATCCGCTGCTGTTCCAGCATCTGTTCTGGTTCTACTCGCATCCGGCGGTGTACATCATGATCCTGCCGGGAATGGGCGTGATCTCGGAGGTCATCAGCACGTTCAGCCGGAAACGGGTCTTCGGATATACGGCTGTCGCCTTCTCGTCGGTGGCGATTGCGCTCTTCGGGTTCTTCGTGTGGGAGCACCACATGTTCATCATGGGGGTTTCCAATTACTCGGCGCTGGTCTTCTCGCTGCTGACGATGCTGGTCGCGGTGCCTTCGGCGATCAAGATCTTCAACTGGGCGTTCACACTGCAGAAGGGTTCGATCACCTTCGAGACGCCGATGCTGTACGCGTTCGGGTTTATGGGGCTGTTCACCATCGGCGGGCTTACAGGCGTATTTCTGGGATCGCTGGGCATGGACATTCACCTGACCGAGACGTACTTCATCGTGGCACACTTCCACTTCGTGATGGTGGGTGGAATGCTGATGGCGTTTCTGGCAGGCGTGCACTTCTGGTGGCCGAAGATGACGGGCCGGATGTATCCGGAGTCGCTGTCGAAGCTGGCTGCGGTGACGACGTTCATCGGGTTCAATCTCACCTTCCTGCCGCAGTTCATCCTCGGGTATCTGGGGATGCCACGTCGCTATCACGCGTATCCGCCGGAGTTCCAGGTGCTCAATGTGCTGTCGACCGCGGGCGCGACGGTTCTGGGCGTCGGCTATATGCTTCCGCTGCTATATCTGGGGTGGTCGCTGAAGTATGGGGCGATCGCCGGCAATAACCCGTGGCAGGCAACTGGCCTGGAGTGGCAGATCCAATCGCCACCGCTGACGGAGAACTTCATCGAGGTACCCATCGTGGATCATGAGGCCTATGACTACGAGTGGCTGGCTCACAAGACCGCAAACGAGGTAACGACCGTTGGATAACGCGATCGCCACACATCCTCATACGCATGAAACGGCTGTTCCGGTGGAACAGCATCACGTTGCGCTGCCGCAGCATCGCCATCACTTCGAGACGGAGGGACAGCAGCGCGAGGCCGCAGGCTTCGGAATGTGGCTGTTCCTGCTGACCGAGATCATGTTCTTCGGTGGGCTGTTCTTTGCCTATCTGCTTTATCGGAACTGGTACAACCCTGCGTTCATCGCGGCGAGCCACCAGCTCAGCATTCCGCTGGGCGGAATCAACACGGCCATCCTGATCACGTCGGGCTTCTTCATGGCGCTTGGCGTGTGGGCGGCGGAGATCCGCAATAAGAGCCTGCTGGTGCTGTTCCTGGTGCTCACTACGCTATTCGGGTTCGCCTTCCTCGGCATCAAGGGGGTTGAGTACCACGAGAAGTGGGAGAAGCATCACATTCCGGGCGCCAACTTCGACGTGTCGGAGTTCGTCAACCCTGCCGCGCACGGCCTGCATGAGAAGCCGCTTGCACCCGATATGGCGCAGAAGACCCAGATCTTCTTCTTCCTCTACTTCGCCATGACCGGAATGCACGCGCTGCACATGGTGATCGGCATCGTGCTGCTGTTCTGGCTGACGTGGCGAGCGTATCGCGGGGAGTTCACCAGTGGGTATGTCGCGCCCATCGAAAACTTCGGGCTCTATTGGCACTTCGTCGATATCGTCTGGATCTTCCTGTTCCCGCTGCTGTATCTGATCAACCTGGGTTCCCGCTAGAGCGGGAAGCATCCGAGTATCTGAAGGAGCCGAAAGCATGACCATCCAACACGATCCGCCCAACGTGAACAACCCGGAGCATCTGGAGCATCACGTCGTTGGCCCGGTAACCTACGCCATCGTCTTCGGGACGCTGCTGCTGTGCACGCTGCTGACGGTGCTGGCGGCGCAGGTGGAGATGGGCGTGTTCAACGCCATTGTGGCGCTGGCGATCGCCTGCTTCAAGGGCGTGATCGTCATTCTGTTCTTCATGCATGTGAAGTATCAGTCGCACCTGATCAAGATGACGGTTGGAGCAGGCTTCTTCACCTTCCTGGTGCTGGTGACAATGTCGCTGAGCGACTATGTGAGCCGCGCTTGGGGACTCTGGTAGCGTCTTCCACACGGCGAAGCTGCTCGACAAGAGAGGCGACCTTTGCGGTCGCCTCTTGTCGCGTGATGGGGAGTTTAGAGTGGTCGGCCGAGAACCAGGTCGTTGAAGACCGAGGCTCCGACCTGGAAGGTGCGCGTGCCCACCTGCACGAAGCCGTGCTTGCGGTAGAAGGCGAGGGCCTTGGCGTTCTTGGCGTAGACGCCGAGCAGGATGCGCTGCTTGCCCATCGCGCGCGCGGCGTGGAGCGCAGCTTCCATCAGCAGGTTGCCGCGACCGTTGCCCTGGAAGCGGGAAAGGAGATAGATGCGCTTGAGCTCGATGTCGTCAGCGTTGAGGTCGCCGAGCGGAAGATCGGGAGCGGTGAGCAGGCTGTAACCAACGGGTGCTTCGCCGGGCTCGACGAGGGCGAGCGCGGCGCGGGTTTCGGGGTGCGAGAGATACTTGCGGTAGACCTCGGCTGCGTGCTGCTTGTGGCAGTGCGCGATGATCGAGGCGCCGTCGAGCTTGCCGGCGAAGGCCTCGAGAAACGTCGCCGCGCCGATGAGCGCGAGGGTTGAAGCGTGATCAACAGTGCACTGCCGAAGTGCGATTCGATCCAACTGCATTACTTCCTCCTAGCAGTCACCATCTTAGAAGCTGGTGCTTCGGCTTTGGTGAAGAGTGTCAGGCGAGGAAGGGACGATGGCTCAGCATGTTGCGGAGGGATTGCCCGCGGCGTTGAAGCGAATGCTGGAGAATCCGCGGATTACGGTACGTCGCGCGGGAGCGCCGAAGGGCGGGGGCAAATGCGTTGTGTACTGGATGCAACGGGCGCAGCGCGGCGTCGATAACCATGCGGTGGATGTCGCAGTGCAGGTGGCGAATGCACTGGGACTTCCGCTGATGGTGTACTTCGCGGCGATCCGCAACTTCCCGCATGCAAACCTGCGGCACTATGCCTTTCTGAACCAGGGATTGGCAGACATCGAGGAGGATCTGGCGGAGCGGAACATCGCGTTCGTGATGCGCCGCGCGCCGCACGAGGCGCACGAACGGCTGGTTGCGGATGTCGATGCGGCATTGCTGATCGGAGATGAGAACCCACTGCGCGAGCCGGAGTGCTGGCGCAAGGAGTTGGCGGCCAAGATCGCGATTCCCTTCTGGACTGTCGATGCCGATGTTGTCGTGCCGCAAAGGCTGATCGAGACGGCGCAGTATGGCGCGTACACGATTCGTCCGCGGCTGTATCGACTGCTGCCTGAGTTCCTGGCACCGTATACGAACGGCAAGGCACAGTATGCGTGGAAGCGGCCGAAGGAATTTCATGCCGATTCAGTGCATGAGGACATCACGCGCGATTGGACCGAGCTGGACCGCAGCGTGGAACCGATCGAGGCGTGGAAGGGCGGAACGCATGCTGGGATGAAGCGGCTGCAGCGGTTTACGGACGCAATGCTGCGGGATTACGAGGCGCAGCGGAATCATCCGGAGTTGGATGGAACTTCGGCGATGTCTCCTTACCTGCACTTTGGGCATGTCGGGCCGCTGACGATTGCGCTGGCGGTGGAGAGGGCAGTGAAGGCGGAGCCTGCGCTGCAAAGTGCGCGTGACAGCTACTTCAACGAGCTGATCGTGTGGCGCGAACTGGCGGTGAACTTCGCGCGGTTCACGCCGAAGTACGACTCTTGGGAGTGCGCAGAACCCTGGGCGAAGCGGACGATTGCGGAGCATTCGCGCGACGAGCGGGAACAGCTCTACACGCTCGCGCAGCTGGAGGCTGCAGAGACGCATGACGAGCTATGGAACGCGGCGCAGATCCAGATGCTGCGCTTTGGCTGGATGCATAACGTGCTGCGGATGTATTGGGCGAAGAAGATTTTGGAGTGGACTCCGGACGCGGCAACCGCGGTTCAGTGGAGCGTTTATTTGAACGACAAGTATTTTCTGGATGGTTGCGATCCGAATGGCTATGCAGGGATCGCGTGGGCGATGGTGGGGAAGTTCGACCGAGCGTGGGGCGAGCGGCCGGTGTTCGGCAAGATCCGGTATATGTCGGGCGCGTCGACCGGGAGGAAGTTCGATGCGAAGCGGTACATCCGGCAGATGCATGGGCTGCCGGGAGCTCCGGCGGCGGCGTTTCGCTTGGTTTGAGGGGTACCCCCGGGGCATCTTGGACGCTATAGAAAACACGCTGCTTACGACCCACGAATGCGCGCAAAGTATTTATTCTAAATTGGTTACATCTAAAGCAGCAATTCGAAACCAAATGCGGCATTTGGAGGCGAAAGGCAGGAATCAGGAATGCGGTTGCGTTAGGAGCGCTCAGCGACCAGATTTTTCATGGTGAGGCCAGCCGGGGTGTCGAGGGCGGTGAGGCCTTCGAGGACGCCCTGCTTCTCGGCGGAGGTGCGGTTCTGGCTGACCTTCCACTTTCCCTCCAGGCGATGGATGGGGAGCTCGAAGCCGACGATGCCGTGGAGCAGGTTGCGGATGAAGTCGGCGGGAGCGTCGCTGAGCTTCCAGGGCGTGGGGACGTCGGCTTCACTTTGGGCGGTGAGCTGCTCGAGGTGGGCGAGGAGCCAGTGCTCGTCGTGGATGATCTGTAGCGGGCCGTAGGCGTGGACGACGACGTAGTTCCAGGTGGGCACCTCCTTGCCGTGCTCGTAGGTGCCGGGATACCAGGTGGGCGTGATGTAGTGCTGCGGGCCGGAGAAGATGGCGAGGGCGGCGACCGCCGGGTTGAGGTCGCGCCATTGGGGGTTGGCTCGGGAGACGTGGCCGCGCAGGATGCCGAAGGTGTCAGGGGTGCTCTCGAGCACCATGGGGAGGTGGGTGGCAACGAGGCCGGTGGAGGTGAGGGTGACGAGGGCGGCGAGCGGCTCGTCGTGGATGAGCTGGTGGAGGACCGGGATGCGCTTCTCTTCGTTGGCGTGTGGGATGTACATGCAGCCCCCTGTGTGGGAAGGATAAGCGCAGAAAGGGGGAGGGTATAGAGGGAAGAGCGCGGTCGTTTGCTGACGCAAACGATCGCCCACCTTAACAACGAGGAGGCCGTCGTGAAGATGGCACCCGGAGATCAACGCGAGGCGACAATTTCCAACATTCGGGGCTCATTGCAGGCTGGCGCGACGGCGCCTGTCGCAAGGAACGATACGGCGTGCATCTCGAGGAAGAGAAGCACCGCACGCCGTGCGCCCAGGCTAGCTTCAGGCGCTCTTCTTCGAGGTGACGGCGGAGAAGACCGACCAGCGCTGTTCGACCTGATTGCTGCCGCAGTGCGGGCAGGTGGTCTTTTCGGTGTCATGCTCGACGAGGTGCAGGACCTTCGCGAAGGTTTTGTTGCAGGCGTTGCAGACGTACTCATAGTTGGGCATACACACCTCCCACGGCAATGGCTGGGATTCTAGACCTGGAACGGCGGGAGCTTCAAGCTTCGCCGCAGAGCGTTGGGCGGGCACGGCTTAGGCTGCGCAAGGACGGGGGGGGAGAGGCGAAATCTCTTGGTATGCTAGGGGCTTGGCTACGTATCTGATTACCGGGGCGGCAGGATTCATAGGGTCGCATCTGACGCATGCGTTGGTTTCGCGCGGCGAACAGGTGCGTGCGTTCGATAACTTTGTGACCGGCAGCCGGAGGAACTTGGCGCGGATCCTGCATCGGATCGAGTTCCATGAGGGCGACCTGCGGGATCGGGCGGCGGTGGAGCGGGCGTGCGAGGGCGTGGACTTCATCCTGCACCAGGGAGCGCTGCCGTCGGTGCCGCGCTCGCTACGGGATCCGCGATCGAGCCACGAGGCGAACATCGATGGCACCTTCAATGTGCTCGAGGCGGCGCGGTTGCATGGGGTGAAGCGGGTGCTGTATGCGGCGTCGAGCTCTGCGTATGGGAACCAGCCGGGGTTTCCGCGCGTGGAGACGATGACGCCGCAGCCGATTGCTCCCTACCCGGTGCAGAAGCTCGCGGGCGAGCTGTATATGCGGTCGTACTGGCAGGTGTATGGGCTCGAGACGGTGTGCCTGCGGTACTTCAATATCTTCGGGCCGCGCCAGGTGCCGGACTCGCCCTACTCGGGCGTGATGGCGCGGTTCATCCTGCAGATGATGCGGGGCGAACAGCCGGTGATCAACGGGAATGGCGAGCAGGGGCGCGACTTCACGTATGTCGACAACGCGGTGCGCGCGAACTTGTTGGCGCTGGAGGCACCGGCGGAAAATGTTGCCGGGCGGGTGTTCAACATCGCGTGCGGCGAACGTCATACCTTGAACGAGACGTACCGGATTCTGGCGTATCTGCTGGACTACGAGCACGAGCCGGTCTATGGGCCGGATCGCGCGGGCGATGTGCGGGACTCGCTGGCGGACATTACGGCGGCGAGCGAGGCGTTTGGATATAAGCCGACGGTCGGGTTCGAGGAAGGCTTGCGAAGGACGGTAGCGTGGTATCGGGATACGATGCAGGAATCGATACGGTGAACGTGGGGCTGACGGAGTGGTTGGGCCGGGTGCGGGAACGGCGCTGCGCGGGGCCACGGTGCTGGGCGTGGCGTATAAGCGCGATGTGGACGACCTGCGCGAGTCGCCGGCGCTGACGATCATCGAGATGCTGCTGCGGGGGGGCGCTGGTCGAGTACAACGGTCCCTTCTTCGCGCCGGTGGGGTACGGGAGGAAGTATGCGCGGGATATGCGGTCGACGCCGGTGGATGGAGTCGAGGCTCGGCTGGGGCGGTTCGACTGTGTGTTGATCGCGACCGACCACTCGGCCTATAACTACAAAAAAAACGTGGACGGCGCGCGTCTGGTGCTCGATTCGAGGAACGCTACCAAGGCCATCACTTCGGAGAGATTGTGCGCAGCTAAAAAAGCAACCGGCGCAGGCTGGCTTGCGTATGTGATCGGCGCGTGATTTCAGGCCCTTGGGTTTCCTTTCTGGATTAACCGGCCAATCTACCCCTAAACTCTAGACCTCCCCAAAATTTGTGTTGGATGGGCTCCCATTTCGCCTGTGGCGGCGATGGTGTGTGCTGCCGTCTGCGCGACAGTTGGAGAGGCCGCGATGCGACTTCGACTTCCGCCGCATGGACGACGCGGCAGAAGTCGGCGCTGTCGCTGGGGTGCGGGAGGTCGCGGGCGCGGGCGGGTCGGGGACGCCGACGGGGAGCGATACGCTGACAGTGTCGGCGACCAGCGCGGGCTGAAGCGGTCGGTGAGTCTGATGCTGGTGGTGCAGTAGCGGGGCGCTCGCGCTAGACGGCATTGCCGGCCTGGGTGGCGGAGGACCAAGCCCACTGGAAGTTGAATCCGCCGAGCCAGCCGGTGACGTCGACCACCTCGCCGATGAAAAAGAGGCCGCGGACTGTGCGGCTCTGCATGGTCTTGGCGTCGAGCTCGGCGGTAGAGACGCCGCCGGCGGTGACCTCGGCCTTGGCGTAGCCTTCGGTGCCGGCGGGGGTGAGGCGCCAGGCGTGGAGGGAATGCTCGAAGGCGGTGAGGGCAGCGTTGGTCCAAGCTGTGGGAGGGTGGAGCTCGAGCCAGCGCTCGGCGAGGCGCGCCGGGAAGACGGAGCGGAGGGCCGCGAGCAGGGCCGCGGGGTCGCGGCGGGCCTGGGGCGCGAGCAGTGGGGCGGTGACGTCGCGGTTGGGAGCGAGGTCGAGGAGGATCTCCTCGCCGGGGCGCCAGTAGGAGGAGGCTTGCAGGATGGCGGGGCCGCTAAGGCCGCGATGGGTGATGAGGGCCTTCTCCCGGAAGCTAGCTGCGAAGCTGGGGGAGCCCTTGGAGCCTCCGCGGGGCTTGCGGGCGGCGGAGTTAGAGCCGGCAGCGGCGATGACCTCGGCGGAGAGGCCGGAGAGATCGCACCAGCGGGCGGTGTCCTCGGGGTTGAAGACGAGGGGGACGAGCGCGGGGCGGGGCGGAACGAGGGCGAGGCCGAACTGGGCGGCGAGGTCGTGGCCGAAGCCGGTGGCTCCCATCTTGGGGATGGAGAGGCCGCCGGTCGCGACGACGAGGGAGTCGGCGGTGTAGGTGGTGGTTCCGGAGGTGTTCGCCGTTTCGATGTGGAAGCGGTCGGGTTTGGTGACGGAGAGGATGCGGGTGCCGGTGCGGATGATGACGTTGGCGTCGGCGCACTCGCGGGCCAGCAGGGCGACGAGATCCTGGGCGGAGCGGTCGCAAAAGAGCTGGCCGAGGGTCTTCTCGTGGTAGGGGATGCGGTGCTTCTCGACTAGGGCGATCATGTCGGCCGGAGTGAAGGCGGCGAGGGCGGACTTGGCGAAGTGGGGGTTTTCGGAGAGGAAGTTCTCGGCACGGGTGTGGAGGTTGGTGAAGTTGGCGCGGCCGCCGCCGGAGATGAGGATCTTTTTGCCGATGCGTTCGGCGTGGTCGAGCAGCAGGACGCGGCGGCCGCGACGGCTGGCGGTGGCGGCACACAGCAGGCCGGCGGCGCCGGCTCCGAGGACGAGGACATCGAAGTGCGAAGGGGTGCGGTCGGACATCTGGCGGTACTTTCTCCCCCTCCCCCCGATGAAGTCCTAAAGTCCAGACGGAAGGCGCTTTAAGTCCAAAGTCGAGAAGGTCTGGTGTTAAACGCGAAAGCCCGGCTGCGGGCCGGACTCCGGTACTGCTGCTGCTTTAAAGTATAGCGGGCCTGTCAAGTCTTGAGGGGTGGCAATACGGTGTGGTGGGGTGCTTCCGGGGCAAGTGCGACGGATGGGTGGACTTCCGCGCGCGGCTTTTCCCTTGGTTCGTCTGATCCTTACCCATGACGAGGGGCAGACGGCTTCCTACTGCATGAACGGCGCTACTTGGCGGCCTGGTTGGGCGGGGGCTTGTAGCCGTCGGTGAGGGTCTTCATGAAGGCGACCAGGGCGTCCTCCTCCGCGTCGGTCAGATGGAGGTTGCCGAGCTGGCGCTTGTTGAGGTTGGTGGGGTCCTCGGGCGCTGGCCAGCAGGTAACCATCTCGCCAGGATCGCCCGACGTGCAGCGGGGAAGGACGTCGCGGGTGTTGTAGAAGTGCACCACGTCCTTGAGGGTCTTGAAGTAGCCGTTGTGCATGTAGGCCTTGACGAAGTCCGGGCTGGGGCGCATGTCCACGTTGCGCAGGGTGGGGACCTGGATCTTGCCGTCGAACTTGGGGGCGAGCTGCATCCATCCGGAGTCAGGATCGAGCTGGCCGCTGAGGCTCTTCTCCTTGCGCAGGAAGGCTCCCACGCCGGCGTCGACCCACGCTGCACCCTTGGGATTGGCCGCATAGCCGTGCTTGTCGGGGGCGGCTTCGTAGTAGTACTGCAGGCCGGGGTTGGCGGGGACACCGATGTTGCTGGAGGTGAAATCGGTGAAGAGGGGCTCCTCGCCGGGGCCGCCGTCGCGATGGCACTCGTTGCAGCGCGCCTTGCCGCGGAAGAGCTGGTAGCCGAGCTGCTCCTGCGTGGTGAAGTGGTCGTTGCCAGCCTGCACGGCGTCGTACTTGGAGGTGAAAGGGCTGATCTCGGGGGAGAACTCGTAGGCGGAGATGGCCAGGCCGAAGCCGTCGTAGACATGGTTGGAACGGGCGCGGTCGGCGACGCTGAGGTGCACCGGGTACTGATCGTCGGGCGGGGGCGGGGCGGGCGTGGAACAGACCTTCTCGACGTCGGCGGGCCAGTGGACCTGGAAGGAGTCCGGCCCCCAGACCTGCTCGAAGAGCTTGCGGTAGGGGGCCTTCGAGAGGCGATAGGCGACGCAGGCGGAGTCGGGCAGCGCCATCTCGACGGGGTTGGTGGGGGGCGCCTGAGCCTGCTCGGCGCTGGGATTCTGCAGGCGGAAGCCGCTGGCGCGCATGTCCCAGAAGTTGCCGCCGACGAAATCACCCTGGGCCGCGTTGTAGTGGAGCACGGGCGCGAAGGGCGCGTACATGTAACTCTGCGGCTTGCGATTGTTGAAACGGGTGCGCACCGAGCCGGGATAGGCGGAGGTGGTCTGGTTCAGGGAGGAGATAGGACCGGTGAAGCCGGTCTCCGGCATATGGCAGAAGCTGCAGGCCTCGTTCTGGTAAACCGAGAGGTGCTTGTCGAAGATCAACAGCTTGCCTAGGGTGTGGATCTGGGCCTGAGGATCGAGCTGGGTGTGCTGCATCTGGGTGAGGGAGTCGGCCTCGATGCGGTCGACCTCTGCTTCGACGCGGAGGACCTCCGGATCGAAGGAGAGCGGCACGTCGCCGGCGAGATTGGTCGTGCTGGGAGAGTTGGGCGCGGCTGGCTTGGCGGCGGACTGCGGCTGCATCTTCGCTGGGGGGAAGAACGTGCCGAACGCGAGGAGACCGGCCAGTAGGACGGGAGGGGTGACTTTGCCCATGAGGTGTTCCTTCCGTGCAGCTTGCGCCGTGGATCCACGCGAGCAGCGTTCGATGCATGCCGAGGCCGAATGCGGCGTCAAACCCCATCTTCTCAAAAAAGCGGCGCCGCTGTCGCTCGCGGGGTGAGGTTGCGGATTGAAATTCGATCCTACCCGGGAAGGCAATCCTGCGCGGGGAGTTGTCGCCGCCGAGGCCGACGCCGGGCAGGCCGGTGGGCGGGGAACTGGAGCGCGCAAGATAGGGCTTCCCATGCGACGGATTGAGGCATAGGATGCCAGTCGCCTACAGAGGAGGCTCGTATGCGGAAGCCAATGTTGGTCTTGCTCGCTGCTCCGGTCTTGGTTCTGTTCGCGCTGTCGGGTTGGGCTCTTCCTCCCCGACAGGCGACAGCTTCGGCTGCGCCGCCGGCGGCGGTGGTGAATCCGGTCAATCCGGTGAAGCCGACGGCGGAGTCGCAGGCGCACGCGAAGAAGGTGTATGGGTACGATTGCGCGCTGTGCCATGGGGCGAACGGCAACGGCAAGGGCGATCTGGTCGGCGACCTGAAACTCACGCTGAAGGACTATACGGATCCTGCGGCACTGAAGGGGATGACGGATGGCGAGCTGTTCACAGTCATCAAGGATGGCAAGGGCCAGATGCCGGCGGAAGGGGATCGCGGCAAGCCGGAGGACATGTGGAACCTGGTGATCCTGGTGCGGTCATTTGCGAAGAAGTCGGACGTGGCTGCGGCTCCGGCCGCGGGCGTTGTGCGACCATAAAAAGATGGCAAAGGGATTGGAAGAACGGGCTGCCGGCGTGACCGCAGGCCCGGAATTTGGGGTTGGATCAGGGGCTGGGGCAAAGATCACGCGACGCGCGGCGGACCGGCTGCGCGCGGGACATCTGTGGGTGTATCGATCAGATGTGGAGCGGCTGCTGCCGGCGAGCGCGGCAACGAGCGAGGCGAAGGAGATTCCGGCGGGCGCACTGGTGACGGTGCTGGATGGACGCGGCGGGGCGCTGGGTACGGCGCTGTTCAGCAGCGCATCGCAGATCTGCCTGCGAATGGTGTCGGGGGAGCCGGGGCTAACGCGCGCGGGGTATCTGGACGCGGTACGCGAGCGAGTGATGGCCGCGCTGCGGCTGCGCGAGGAGCTGGCGCCGGACTCGGCGGCGAACAACGCCTGCCGGCTGCTGTTCAGCGAAGCGGATGGTCTGCCCGGGATAGTGGCGGATCGGTATAACGGGCTGGTCGTGCTGCAGCTGCTGACGCAGGGCACAGCGCAGGCAGATGTGCGCGCGGTGCTGCGGGCGGTTCTCTCCGTGCAGCCCTGGGTCGAGGCAATCGTGGAACGGCCGGACTCGCGGATTCGCGAGCTCGAGGAACTGGCGCCGGCGCCGACGGAGCCGCTGTTCGTGCGCGCGGGCGAGGCGAGCTTCGCCACCGAGTTCACGATCAATGGGCTGCGGTTCCACTTCGACGCCGCCGCCGGACAGAAGACCGGAGCATTTTTAGACCAGCGACTGAACTATGCGGCGGCGGCTCGGTACGCGCGAGGCCGGGCGCTCGACGTGTGCTCCTATCAGGGCGGCTTTGCGCTGCATATGGCGCAGGTCTGCGAGCGGGTGACGGGCGTGGACGCGAGCCACGCGGCGCTGACGGTCGCGGACCGGAATCTGGCACTCAATCCGCAGCTGAAGGCGGAGGTGGACTGGATCGAGGCCGACGCGTTCGAGCTGCTGCGGGCCTTGTCGGAGGATAAGGCTGGAGAAGCGTACGACACGATTGTGCTCGATCCGCCCGCGTTTGCCAAGGCCAAGCGGGCGGCCGAGGGTGCGCTGCGCGGCTACAAGGAGCTGAACCTGCGCGCGATGAAGATGCTGCGGCCCGGCTCGACGCTGGTGACCTGCTCGTGCTCGCATCATGTGGGGCTGGAGGAGTTTACCGGCGTGGTCACGGCGGCAGCGGCGGATGCGCGGCGGCGGGTGCAGGTGCTCGAGGTGCGCGGCGCGGCGCCGGACCATCCGGCGGTGCTCACGCTGCCGGAGACCAGCTATTTGAAGTGCCTGATTTTGCGGGTGGGGTGAGCACGCCGCACTGCCATCCAGACTAGATCCCCCGCGCGCCATCGGCTATAGAGCGACGTTGCACGGGGATCTAGTCAACCATTGCGGAACGGGAGTATGCTGTGCGGCGCGGGACGGAGATTGACGTCCCGAACTTCGCGGCCTGCGTGTAGGCGTGCCGGCGACTGCGAAGAGCGAGCTACGACCGGCAGACCTGCATCATGGAGGGTGCGATGGTCCTCTCGTTCTGGATGGTGATGTTCCTGTTGCTCCCGTTAGGAGGGCTTGCTGGATTTGCCTGCCTGATGAATCGGCCGATGGGAAGACACCGATAGATCTCAATCGGCTCTGGCTGGGCCATGTGCGCTCGAAGGCAACCTGCTCGCAGGGGTCGTAGGGCAAGGTGTGTTCGACATTTGCCGGGACAGGGTGGTGCGGGAGTGGGGCGGTCCCACTACAATAGAAGCATTGTGACCCTCGACTTTTTAGGCAATCTGCAGCGCACCCAGATGTGCGGAGAACTCCGCGCGACGAACGATGGCGACGAAGTGGTTTTGATGGGCTGGGTGAACCGGCGACGGGACCATGGGAACCTGATCTTTCTCGATCTGCGGGACCGCTCGGGGATCACGCAGATTGTGCTCGACAAAGAGCGTGCGCCGGAGGCTCACCGCAAGGCAGAGGCGGCGCGGTCGGAGTATGTGATCGCGGCCAAGGGCAAGGTGCGGCGGCGCGGCGCGGGGCTCGAAAATCCGAACATGGCGACGGGCACGATCGAGGTAGTGGCCAACGAGCTGCTGCTGCTGAACGAGGCCAAGACGCCGCCGTTCTCGCCAGCCGAGGACGCGATTGCCAACGAAGAGGTGCGGCTGAAGTATCGCTATCTCGACCTGCGCCGGACGCAGATGCAGCATAACTTCGAGCTGCGCAGCAAGGTGGCAATGGCGATCCGCAACTACCTGGTGGCAGAAGGCTTCCTCGAGATCGAGACGCCGTTCATGACGCGGTCTACTCCTGAAGGAGCGCGGGACTATCTGGTTCCGAGCCGGGTGCACGCGGGCCATTTCTACGCGCTGCCGCAATCGCCGCAGATCTTCAAGCAGATCCTGATGATCTCGGGCTTCGATAAATATTTTCAGATTGCCCGGTGCTTCCGCGACGAGGACCTGCGCGCCGACCGCCAGCCGGAGTTTACCCAGATCGATCTCGAGATGACCTTCCCCAGGCAGGAGACGGTCTTCCGCGTGGTGGAAGGATTTTTGAAGGCGGCGTTCGCCACCGCGGGCATCACGCTCGAGGCGCCGTTCGTGCAGATGACCTACGACCAGGCGATCACGCGCTACGGCATCGACAAGCCGGATATGCGGCTGCCGGCGATGGTCGAGCTGACCGCGGAGCTGACGGCCTCGCTGCGGGAACAACTCAAGATCGAGGCGGCGCTACCGGTGCTGGGGTTTGTGATCCCCGGAGTGGGCGCGCTGAGTGGCACGCAGAAGCGCGGGCTGGTGGATGAGATTCGCACCGGCTTCGGCGACTGCGGGCTGGACTTCCTGGACGTGACGCGGCTGAAGACGAACGCGGCGTTCACTCCGCTGGCGGAGGTGATCGAGACCAAGCTGGCGGTTGCGGCCGACGATCTGGTCATTGTGATTACGCCGAAGCTCGGGACCCCGGCCAAGTGGAACCATGATCCGCAGTGGATCTACAAGCGCGTGGGCGCGCTGCGGCTGCAGCTGGCGCAGAAGTTCGCCGACAAGCACGGCCGCTTCCAGCAGACGGGCACGGCCGAGGACTTCAAGTTCCTTTGGGTGACCGACTTCCCGATGTACGAGTGGGATGAGGAGGCGAAGGTGTGGAACGCGGCGCACCATCCCTTCACCTCCCCGCACGAGGAGGATATCAAGGCGGGGCGGCTGACCAGCGACAAGGGCGCGGTGCGCGCGCTGGCCTACGACGTGGTGCTGAATGGGACCGAGCTGGGCTCGGGCTCGATCCGGATCCATCGCCAGGATGTGCAGGCGGAGATCTTCCGGTCGCTGGGCATGACGGACGAGGAAGCCAAGGAACGGTTCGGGTTCTTCCTGGAAGCGCTTGAGTACGGCACGCCGCCGCATGGTGGCATCGCGCTGGGGCTCGACCGCATCGTGATGATCCTGGCGGGCGCGACCAGCCTGCGCGAGGTGATCGCGTTCCCGAAGACGGCGAAGGCCATCGACCTGATGGTGGACGCGCCGACGCCGGTGAGCGAGCAGCAGATGAAGGAGCTCAGCCTGAAGACGGTGGTGCGGAGCTAGCGACTATACTGGGCGCACAAAACGGCGGAGGAGCAGACCAACACGCAAAATGCGCCCAGTTCGACTCCGTTTCATATGGTCGGTACGATCAAGACCTTCGGGGAGATCGGTGATCCGTACGAGGTTCTTGGAATCTCACGCCATCGGCCCCGATGGCGACTGGCTGATGAAGATCCGGCTCGTGAAGACTGGGGAAGCGACCGAGTACAGTTACCGCCATATTCTTGGAGACCCGAAGGCGGTCTAATGTACGCGATCCCGTTCGACTTGGTGGTTGCGAACACCAAGGACGATCATCCCAAGGCATCTCTCAGGCCGACGCGGATATCCGTGCCTGCTGGGTCGGACTTCAGGGGGTTCATGAAGCAGCACTGATTTCGGGAGATTTGAGGGCGCGCTGAGAAAGGCGGTCTCGCTTGCGCTCGACGCCCATTCATGCGATGAGGCCGCATGAATGGGGGCTCCCGGTTCTTGGGCGCTTAGTTCATCCAGGATTTGTCTTTGGGGTTGCGGCGGCGGAGCTCGTCGGGATCGACGTAGCGGCCGTCCTTGTCGAAGTGGACCTCGCGGTTCTGCTTGCGCATGTAGACCTCGAACTTGCGGGCGGCACGACGGCGCTTCCAACGGTAATAGTTGTTGCGGGCCGAGAAGTAGCGCTCGGAGAGGCCGAAGGCAAGGCCGCGGCGCGGCGCGAACTTGACGTAGAGGTAACCCGAAAGCGCGCCCGAGAGCTGCAGCAGCGCGGAGAAGGCGTTGCGGTCCTTGAGCAGGATGGCGACGGCGATCAGGATGTAGATCGTCACCATGTACTTGGCCTTGATGCGGAGCACGAACCAGAGCAGGAACTCCTGCTCGCCGAAGAGCATGCCAATGGCAACCAAGAGGCCGAAGATGCCGGCCCAGGCGCCGACTGCGGCCACATCCGGACGCATGCCGAAGAGGTTAGTGAAGGAGATGACGGTGGCGAGGATCGCTCCGCCTACCGCCGAGGTGAAGTAGAGCTCCGAGAGCCAGCGGCTGCCATAGGCGCCTTCGAGCAGCGAGCCGGTGAACCAGAGCGTGAGCATGCCGAAAAGGATGTCGAGGATGCCGGTCTGGAGGAAGGCATAGGTTAGCAGCTGCCAAAACTCGCCCCGCAGCACGGCCGCGGGTTCGAGCAGCAAGTGTTGGTAGAGCTGCACATAGCTGAGCGGGCTGATCCACTGCAGAAGGTACATGCCGAAGAAGACGGCGAGGTTGGCGAGGATCAGCCTGCGCACGGTGCCGGCGAAGGGAGGGAAGGTCATCGTGATGGGACCGGAGCGTGGCATGGCTGACTCCATTTCATCATAGGCGCGGTAGGCGCGGGTGTCTTGCTGGGATACGGTGGGGTGGGAGTTCGGTTATGGGAGCGGGCCGGGGAGCGTTTTGTCTGGGGTGAAAGAGTGGGAGAACGGTCTCGCATTCGCCTGGTGCCCACCTTCGGCGCGATACAACTGCGCCGAAGAGGGGGTACCCGAGGTTTTCCGGGGGAGAGGCCCAGGTCTGGCACCCGGTTTTCGGGGCTCGTCACCCGATTGGCTGGTTACTTCTTGGGAGCGGGCGGCGCGGTGCGGCGCAGCGGCAGGGGAAGGACGGCGACGCTGCGATGCCCGGCGGGATCGGCCGAGCGAACGCCGAAGACGACGTTGTCCTTCGAGAGCGCGATGCGAACCGCGGTGTTCGAGCCGGTGCTGAGGGCCTCGGTCCAGTTGGGCTGGTCGGTGGGACGCCAGACGACCTCGTAGGTGGTGTTGGCCGGGGCGCCGACGGGCGGCTCCCACTTCAGCTCGGTGCTGTTGTCGAGCGCCTGGGTGAGGATGTGCACCTCCTGCGGCGGTCCGGGCGCGGCGGCGAGATCGGCTAGCACGGCGGCGTTGAGGCGGGCGACGTTGGCGACGTAGTGGAAGTCGACGTACTGGATCAGGTCGCCGAACTGGATGCCGTTTTCAACGCGCAGATCCTGGTGCTGGTGGTCGAAGTTCTCCTGCCACTCGGTGAAGCGGACGGCAGGAAAGCCTTCGAGGTTGAAGCTGGTGTGGTCGCCGCCGCGCAGGTAGCGGTCGGCGCGGAAGATCAGGACGGGGTGAAAGGGCTCGCGGCCGGAGCCGGTGGCCGGGCGGTGCATGGCGTGGACGCCCGCGGCCGGGAAGTAGGTGCTGGAGACCTCGGTGATGGAGCGGGCGAGCTCGCGCGAGGTCGAGTCGGAGTCGGAACCGAGGGTGTGGATCATGCGGATGGCGTCGGGCGCGCCCTCGGGCGTGGTGGGGCTGGGAACGCCCTCCGAGAAGACGCGGACGGCGGATTTGTCTTGGCCGGTGTCGCCGGGGGTGGTGTCGCCGCCGACGATGTCGTTGTTGAGGACGGCCTCGAGCTGCCAGCCCTCGCTTTTGGCGAGTTTGGCGAGGTGGCCGCTGCCGTTGAGGCCCTGCTCCTCGCCGGCGACGGCGACGAAGACGATGGAGGACGGGAACTTGAGCTTGGAGAGGACGCGCGCGGACTCCAGCGAGACGGCTACGCCGCTGGCGTCGTCGTTGGCGCCGGGAGCGGGCGAGTGGGAGTTCATGATGTCGGTGACGCGGGAGTCGTAGTGGCCGGTGACCAGCACGCGGCGGTCGGCCTGGGCGGGATCGGTGCCGTGCAGGACGGCGTAGACGTTGACGATCCGCGTGGGCTTGGTGATGCGCGAGTACGGCGCGTTGCTGGCCGGCTCGATGAAGTCGTCCCGCTTCACCTCGAGGCAGTTGCCGCAGGCGGCGGAGATCTCCTTGAACTGGGACTCGATCCAGTCGGCAGCGGGCAGGACGCCGGTGCCGGGCGCCAAGTCGGTGTCGATGCTGGAGACGGTGGAGCGATTGTTGAACGCGACGAGCCGGGTGATGATGGCCTGGATTTGCTCCGGCGAGACCTGCTTGAGGGCGGCGGCGATGGCCGGGTCGGCGGGTGCGGGGGTGATCTCGTGGGCTGCGCTAGGCGGAATCAGCGGCTGGGCCGGCGCGGCGGCCTGGGCGGTGCAGACGGCCGGGAGCACCAGGATCCCCATCAGAGTCAGCAACGTGAGGCCGAGCGGGAGACGCGAGCGGGGGGAGACCGGGGCCGGGAAAGCGGGAGAGAGGGAGACGGCGAATTGCGGGACAACGGTCATGAAATCTTGCTCCTGAGAAAAACGATATGAGGAAGCGAATGAATCGGTGAACCGAGGTGCAGTCGTGCTATGTGGATCGTGTGCTTGACGGATGCGGCGAGGCGCTACTAGAAAGAAATACAGACCTTCGCGATTCGCAAGTGCGTCGATTGTCATCATATGGCTTGCCTGAGAGCATCCAGACAGGTCGCAGGGCGTTGTTTATTGGCCTATAGTACAGGGCTTTGCTGGTCGATACAGCGCTTGGCTGCTTTGCAGGCCAAATCGTGGTGGGATAAAGAAGCAAGGCCTCACACCGAGGTCGGTGTGGGGTTGGCAGTGCAATCCAAGAGGAAATGGAAGGATGGAGGCTCGAAATGGCTGTGGTATGTCCAGAATGCGATAACCCGATCGTCATCGATGCGGATGAAGTAGAAGAAGGCGAGACGGTGCAGTGCGATGAGTGCGGCACGGACTTGGAGATTATTTCGGTGGACCCGATTGAACTGGCGCCGGTCGACGACTCGGGCTACGACGACGAGGAAGACTCTCACCTCGACGAGGACGAAGACGAGTAGCGGAACGAAGGGATCGGCCGGGTGGTCGGCTGCGCGTGACCGCCGGGTGGGGGTTCGTGCGAGTCGGCGCGCTGTGGATGGCCCTATACTGAAAGCATGATGCACGGTGAGACCGGCTCCACCTGTTCGCTTGGTTCTTCGTCTGTTTCTGGGACCGTTGCGTCGCTTCGTCGCGGCGTGTGTGCGGTTGTTATGGCTTGCGGCTTGCTCGCCGCGGGGCAGTTTGCGAGCAGTGCCACCCCGGCCTTTGCGCAGCAGCGCGGACCGGTGGACCGCACCGTCGAGGGCAAGGTGATCGACAAGGTCGAGGCGCCGCTCCGAGGCGCTGTGGTCTACCTGAAGGACGGCCGCACGCTGGCGGTGAAGAGCTTTATCGTGGACAACGACGGGCACTATCGCTTCGGTCAGCTGGCCCAGTCCACCGACTACGAGCTCTGGGCAGAGCTCGACGGCAAGAAGAGCAATACCCGGGCCATCAGCTCCTTCGACAACAAGAACTCGTTTGTCATCAATTTAAAGGTCGATACTGCAAAGTAGCGACGGGAGCGCCGGCGGCATCTGAAGACCAGATGCCGCCGGCGCTGTCCGCCTCCCGCAGGCCGGCCGGAATGGAGAAGGCGCAACGATGCAGATTGGCATAGACAGCTTTGCAGCCATCGTTCCGGACCCCGCGACCGGCCACATCGTAACGCCACAACAACGGCTCGCGCAGTTACTCGAAGAGGTGGAGCTGGCCGATGCCGTCGGGCTCGATGTCTTCGGCTTGGGCGAGCACCATCGCAGCGAGTACCTGGACTCCGCCCCGACGGTGATTCTGGGCGCCGCGGCGGCACGGACCAAGCGCATTCGCCTGACCAGCGCGGTGACCGTGCTGAGCGCGGCCGATCCGGTGCGCGTCTTCCAGAACTTCGCCACGCTCGACCTGCTTTCGCAAGGGCGCGCGGAGATCGTCGTGGGACGCGGCTCGTTCATCGAGTCGTTTCCGCTCTTCGGGCTGGACCTGAACGATTACGACGGGCTCTTCGCCGAGAAGCTCGAGCTGCTACTGACGATTCGCGAGAACACGCATGTCCGCTGGTCGGGAGAGCATCGCGCTCCGCTGAATGGACAGGGTGTCTATCCGCGGCCGATGCAGAATCCGCTGCCCATCTGGCTGGGCGTCGGCGGCACGCCGGAGTCGTTTGCACGCGCGGGCGCGCTGGGACTGCCGCTGATGGTCGCCATCATCGGCGGCGAGCCGCATCGCTTCCGGCCGCTGATCGATCTCTACTACGAGGCAGGGCGCCGCGCGGGATATGGGCGCGACCGGCTGAAGGTCGGCATCCACGCGCTGGGATATGTAACCGACACGGATCAACAGGCGTCGGACGACTTCTATCCCGGGTACGCCGAGGCGTTCAGCAAGATCGGCCGCGAGCGCGGCTGGCCGCCGGTGACGCGGCAGCAGTTCGAGGCGGTACGCGGGCGCACTGGAGCGCTGATGGTCAGCGAACCCGAGGTCGTGGTCGATAAGGTCCTGCGCATGAACGAGGCGCTGGGCGGCATCGCGCGGCTCAGCTTCCAGATGAGCGTTGCCGCACTGCCGCACGCGAAGCTGATGCATGCGATCGAGCTGCTCGGCACCCGCGTGGCGCCGGCGCTGCGCAAGAGCCTGCCTGCCTCGACCGACGAATAACCGGACGAATAGCCATTTTTAGAGCGGGATGTTGCCGTGCTTCTTGGGCGGGTTCTTCTCCCGCTTGGTGCTGAGCATGTCGAGCCCGCGATTGAGCCGCTGACGCGTCTCGCTGGGGCGGATGACCGCGTCGATGTAGCCGCGCTCGGCGGCGACGTAGGGGTTGGCGAAGCGCTCGCGGAAGTCATCGACCTTCTGCTGCCGTACCTCGGCGAGGATCTCGAGCTTCTGCTCCTCGCTCAGCGAAACCCCTTGCGGCATCACGGCTTCAGCCTGCGCGAGGGTGCGCGCGAGCTCGGTCTTGTAGACGATGTTGACCGCGCCCTCGGGGCCCATGACGGCGATCTCGGCGGTGGGCCACGCGAGGTTGACGTCGGTGCGAATGTGCTTCGAGCTCATCACGCAGTAGGCGCCGCCGTAGGCCTTGCGCGTGATCACGGTGAGCTTGGGTACGGTGGCCTCGGCGAAGGCGTAGAGTAGCTTGGCGCCGTGGCGGATGATGCCCCCATGCTCCTGACGCACGCCGGGAAGGAAGCCGGGAACGTCTTCGAAGGTGATCAGCGGAATGTTGAAGGCGTCGCAGAAGCGCACGAAGCGAGCACCCTTCACGCTGGCGTCGATGTCGAGCACGCCCGCGAGATACGCTGGCTGATTGGCGACGATGCCGACGGGACGACCGTTCATGCGCGCGAAGCCGACGACCAGATTGCGCGCGAAGTGCTGCTGCACCTCGAAGAAGTAACCATCACCGGTCTCATCTGCGTCGACGATGCGCCTGATGACATCGACCATGTCGTAGGGCTGGTTCGACTCGGCGGGGACGAGGCTGTCGAGTGCCGGATCCGCGCGGTTGGGATCGTCGGTCGTGGGCTTGCGCGGCGCGTCGTCGAGGTTGTTCGAGGGGATGAAGCTGATGAGCTCGCGCACCTGCGCGAGGCAGTGCTGGTCGTCGTGCGCCAAGAAGTGGGCGACGCCGGAGATCTCGTTATGGGTGGCCGCGCCGCCGAGCTCCGCCATGGTCACGTCCTCGTGCGTGACCGTCTTGAGGACGTCGGGCCCGGTGACGAACATGTAGCTGGTCTTCTCGGTCATCAGCGTGAAGTCGGTGATGGCGGGCGAGTAGACCGCGCCGCCGGCGCAGGGCCCGAGGATCGCGGAGATCTGCGGCACGACGCCCGACGCAAGCGTGTTGCGCAGGAAGATGTCGGCGTAGCCCGCGAGCGAGACAACGCCCTCCTGGATGCGTGCGCCGCCCGAGTCGTTGAGGCCGATGATGGGCGCGCCGACGCGCATCGCCGTGTCCATGATCTTGACGATCTTGGCGGCATTGGCCTCCGACAGCGAGCCGCCGAAGACGGTGAAGTCCTGAGCGAAGACGAAGACGACGCGGCCGTGGATACGGCCGTAGCCGGTGACGAAACCGTCGCCGGGGACGCGCTGCGCCGCCATGCCGAAGTCTGTAGCGCGGTGCGTTACAAGCTTGTCGGTCTCTTCGAAGCTGCCCTCATCGAGCAGGAAGTCGATGCGTTCGCGGGCGCTGAGTTTGCCGCTCGCGCGTTCGCGGGCACGGCGCTCGGCGCCCCCGCCCTCCTCCGCGAGCTGGTGGCGGACGGCAAGCTCGGCGAGCTTGACTTGGTGCGGGATGGATTGCGAGGGATGCGCGGCGGTATCTTCGGGAGCGGCCATAAGCAGCGATTTTAGCAGCGCGTTTCGCCGCGCGGTTTCCGCGACTCGCCAGGCACGCCTACTGTACGAAGGCGATCTGGCCGAGCAGCACGACGTTCAGCGAGACGATCACTAGAACCGCGGCCCAGCCTGCGATGCGCGTGCGGGGCGCGCTGGCGAAGCTGCCCATCACGGACTCACGGTTGGTCAACAGCAGCAGCGGAATCAGCGCGAAGGGCAGCGTGAAGCTGAGAATGACCTGCGAGAGCAGAAGGATCTTCAGCGGATCGAGGCCGACCGCGAGCACCACGATCGCCGGGATGATGGTGATCAGGCGGCGCAGGAAGATGGAGAACTTGATGTGCAGGAAGCCCTCGATAATGACCTGGCCGGCCATCACGCCGACGGTCGAAGACGAGAGCCCGGAGCACAACAGCGCGACCGCGAAGACCGTTGCCGCGGCCGGCCCCAGCAGCGGCCCGAGCGTGCGGTAGGCCTGTTCCACGTCGGTGACGGGAGCATCGAGATGCGTGAACGCGACCGCCGCCATGACGATCATCGCGGAGTTGATCAGCCACGCGCCGTTCATGGCGACGATGACATCGATGAGCTCAAATCGCAGGTAGCGGGAGCGCAGGCTCCGCAGCGCAGCGCTCATCGCGGTCGGCGCGCCGGACTCCTCGCGCAGCGCCCGCAGCCGCGGCTGCACCAGCGACGAGTGCAGGTAGATGACATGCGGCATCACCGTCGCCCCCAGCATGGCGACGGCGAGGTAGATGCTCTGGTGGAAGCTCGCGGAGTTGCGCGTGTCGAGCGTCGGCAGTAGCGTCTGCAGCGCGGCGGTGTGCCAGTTCGGATGCACCAGGAAGACCTCGAAGCCATAGCAGAGGCCAATGACGCCGACGAAGGCCATAATGCCGCGCTCCAGCCACTGGAAGCCGGCGAGGTCGAGCGCGAGAATCACAAACACCGCCACCGCCGAGACCAGCGCGGCGCCGAGCAGCGCCTCGGTGCGCGTCCAGCCGTGCGCCAGCAGCGCTGGACCGAAGAGCAGATAGAGGCCCAGCGCGGCGCCGAGAAATTCCGCGAGATCGGTTGCGACGGCGGAGATCTCCGCCGCAACCCAGAGGCCGAGAACGATGGGGCGCGCGAAGTGCTTGCGGCAGTTCTGCGGCAGCGTGCAGCCAGTTACGATGCCCAGCTTCGCCGAGAGGTACTGGATCAGAATCGCCATCGCGTTCGACCACAGCAGCACCCACAGCAGGCGATAGCCGAAGCGGCTGCCGCCCTCGATGTTCGCCGCGAAGTTGCCCGGATCGATGTAGGCGACGCTGGCGACAAAAGCCGGCCCAAGGTACGCCCAGAACTCACCATGCGCCTTGCGTGGTTCGCGTAGGATCCGATCGGCGTCGAGGATGGTGCTGGTCGCGGCGGCGCGCCCCATGGGAGAGGAGGTCAGCGCGTCGCTGGTCTCTGCAGAGAGATCCTCCGCCTGCTCCGACACCCGTTCCTCCGCCTGCCCGAAATCCATCGCCCTAAGTCCTCTTCATCCCGCCGGGTGGTGCACCACGTCTGCCGAAGGCTATCGCATCATGAATAAGTAGGCTTCCCTAGTTATTAGGTGTACCTAATTCCTCGCGATGAGTCAAACTGGAAGGAGGAGATTGCACCGTGCCGCAACGCCGCCCAAACGGCAACACCGAATCCGTCGATAACTACCTCAAGGCCATCCTGACGTTGGGCGGACCGGAAGGCCAGCGCGTCGCCAGCAAATCGCTGGCCGAAGAATTGGGCGTAGCACCGGCGTCGGTGACGAACATGCTGCAGAAGCTTGCGCTCGCCGCCTCGCCGCTGGTCGAGTACCAGCGCCATCGCGGGGTACAGCTTTCGCACTCGGGCAAGCGGCGCGCGCTCGAGGTGCTGCGCCACCACCGGCTGATCGAGACCTTCCTGTACGAGGTGCTCGACTACCCAATCGAAGAGGTCCACGAGGAGGCGGAGCGGCTCGAGCACTTCATCTCCGAGCGCTTCGAGGAGCGCATCGCCGCCAAGCTCGGCAACCCGCGCATCGATCCGCATGGGCACTCGATCCCGACGCTCGACGGCGAGATGCCGAAGCAGCGGTCGATCCCGCTCTCCGAGATATCGACCGAAGGAAACTTCCTGATCGACAGCATCTCCGACCGCGATGCACGGACGCTGCGTTTGTTCAAGTCCTGTGGCATCACGCCCGGAGCGCGGCTGCGCGTGAAGAAGAATGCGAAGGTCGAGAGCTATTCAGTGCGCGTCGGGCAATCCTCGAAGGCGCTCGATCTGTCGCGCGAGATCGCGAGCGAGATTCGCATCCTGCCGGCAACGAAGTAGCGCACGCGCGCGCTGGCCGGGTTGACTCCGATAGCCGCGTTGCCTAGCCTCAAAGTAGAGAGAGTGGAGAGCATGTCGAATAAGCTGAAGGTTCTGGTACTGGGTGGCGGTGGGCGCGAGCATGCCCTCGCATGGGCCATTTCGAAGTCTTCCCGCGTGGGCGACGTGGTCTGCGCCCCCGGCAACGGGGGCATCGCGGGCGTCGCGCGATGTGTGCCCGTGGACGTTGCAAATCTGGAGGCGATGGTGGAGGTGGTGCTGCGGGAGCAGCCCGACCTTACCGTGGTTGGTCCCGAGGTTCCGCTGGCACTCGGCCTAGTGGATGAGCTGGCACGCCGCAGTCTGCGCGTCTTTGGCCCCACCCGCGCCGCCGCGGAGCTCGAGACGAGCAAGGCCTTCGCGAAGGACTTCATGCGCGAGAACAAGATCCCCACGGCCGCGTACACGGTATGCGAATCGCTCAACGAGGCGCTGGGCGAGCTAAACGCCTTCTCGCTGCCGGTGGTCGTGAAGGTCGATGGCCTCGCCGCCGGCAAAGGCGTGGTGATCTGCAACACGCTCGCGGAGGCCGAGACCGCTGTCACACAGATGTTCGATGGCACGCTGCTCGGGACCGCCGCGAAGCGCATTGTGCTCGAGGAGTTTCTGGTTGGCGAAGAGCTCTCGTTCTTCGCGGTCTGCGATGGCAAGCACGCGGTTCCGCTGGCCGGCGCGCAGGATCACAAGCGCGTGGGCGAAGGCGACACCGGCCCGAACACCGGTGGCATGGGCGCGTACTCGACCGATGCCCTGCTGCCCAAGGCGCTGCGCGCATGGCTTACGGAAAACGTGGCCCAGCGCGTCGTCGACGGCATGGCCGCCGAGCGCACGCCGTTCAAGGGCATTCTCTTCTGCGGCATCATGCTGGCCGAGCGGCCTGACGGCAGCGTGCAGCCGATGGTGCTCGAGTTCAACACCCGCTTCGGCGATCCCGAGACGCAGGCTTTAATGGTGCGGCTCGAGACCGACGTGATCGACATCTTTAACGCGTCGATCGACGGCACCGCTGACCAGCTCGAGGTGAAAATGAAGCCCGGCGCCAGCGTCTGCGTGATCGCGGCGAGCGGCGGCTACCCGGGCAGCTATCCCAACGGCAAGGTCATTCACGGGCTGGCGGGCCGCACGGCGCCGGGGGTCATGGTCTTCCACTCCGGCACCTCGGCGAAGAACGGCGCCCTGGTGACCGCAGGCGGTCGCGTGCTCGGCATCACCGCGGCCGCGGCCGATCTGCAGGGCGCGCTCGACGCAGCGTACAAGCAGCTCGCAGAAATATCCTTTGACGGAATGCAGTATCGCCGCGATATTGGATGGCGGGCCCTGCGCCCACAATAAGCAACCGGCTGCATTACAAAACTCGACCTACAGGAGCCTCAAGAGTGACGACACGCCGTGACTTCCTGCGCCTCTCCACCCTCGCCGCAGCGGCGGGCTGCACCCTCAGCCTGCCACGTCACGGCTTCTCGCAGATGCATGCGGACGGCCTCAATTACGGTGTCCAGATGTACACCGTGCGGCAGCAGGTGCCGCAGGATCTCGCCGGGGTCTTGCGTGAGATTCACCACGTGGGCTACACGCAGATCGAGCTGAGTTCGCTGGTCTACGCACATCCCTCAGCCGAGTTGAAGCGCATCGTCGCCGACTCTGGCCTAGGCATGGTCTCGGGCCACTTCGACTACGAGGGCTTCGCGGAGAAAATTCCCTACGCGCGTCAGCTCGGGTTGAAGTTCATGGTCTGCCCAATGATGCCACCGGCACTGTGGGGCTCGCTCGAAGGCTTCCGCAAAGCCGCCGCGAGCTACAACCGCTGGGGCCGCATGGTGCACGAGGCGGGCATGGAGTTCGTGCTCCACAACCTCGACTACGAGTTCAAGCCGCAGCAGGGCAGCACCGGCTGGGAGGTGCTGATGCAGCACACCGATCCCAGCCTGGTGAAGCTTGAGTTCGACATCTACTGGCTGGTGCAGGGCGGCCAGGATCCCTACGCCATGCTGACCAAGTACGCCGAGCGTGTGCGCCTGCTGCACCTGAAGGACCGCACGCCCGGAGCCAAGGTCAACTACGACATCGACCACTCCTCGGGGACGTTTACCGAACTGGGCAAGGGGACGATCGACTGGCCGAAGCTACTGGAACAGGGCAAGCGGCAGGGCATCCGCTACGCCTTCGTCGATCAGGACGAGACAAAGGAACCGATCTACCGCAGCCTGGAGGAAAGCTACGCGTACCTGGAGAAGCTCTCCCTATAGATCAGTTTGGTTACAAATGAAGAGGGCTTGCCGCCAGACGCTGCAAGCCCTCTTCATTTGTGCTTCTGAATCGATTACAAACTGCAGCCAGCTACGCGGTGACGGCGGGTGCGGGCAGAATTTCCTCCACGTCCACCAGTGCCGTCGGATACTTGCCGGTGTAGCAGGCGGTGCAGAAGCTGTCTTTGGTCAACCCGCCTGCCGCCTCACCCTTCGTGCAGCTATGGAGCAGGCCGTCGTAGCTGAGGTACGCGAGCGAATCGGCCTCGATGAACTCGCGAATCTCCTCGACGGTCTTGTTGGCCGCGATCAGGTCCTTTGTGCTGGGAGTGTCCACGCCGTAGAAGCAGGGGCTGATGGTGGGCGGACAGGTGATGCGGAGGTGAACCTCCTTGGCGCCCGCCGCCCTCACCATGCGCACAATCTTGCGGCTGGTTGTACCGCGAATGATCGAGTCGTCGATAAGGATGACGCGTTTGCCTTCGAGCAAGCTGCGCACCGGGTTCAGCTTCATGCGCACGCCGAAGTCGCGCACACGCTGCTCGGGCTGGATGAAGGTGCGGCCCACGTAGTGGTTGCGGATCAGGCCGAGGTTGAAGGGGATGCCGGACTCGCTCGCATAGCCGATCGCCGCGGTGACGCCGGAGTCGGGAACGGGCACGATCAGGTCGGCGGGAACACTGGACTCGCGCGCCAGCGTGCGGCCCATCTCCTCGCGGCTCTGCTGCACCCAGCGGCCGTAGATACGGCTGTCGGGGCGCGCAAAGTAGACGTGCTCGAAGACGCGGCTGGCCTGACGCGTGGTGGTGTCGAAGTAGCGGCTGGTGACGCCGTCCTCCGAAACCATGACCAGTTCGCCGGGCTTCACATCGCGTTCGTACTTGGCGTGCAGCAGGTCGAAGGCGCAGGTCTCGGACGCGAAGACAAAGGTATCAGGAGCGCCGTCGACGCCGGCGATGCGGCCCATCGAGAGTGGCCGGAAGCCGCGCGGATCGCGCGCCGCAAAGATGCGATTGCGCGTCATCATCACGATGGAGAAGGCGCCGTCGAGCTGCGAGAGCGAGTCGGCGATGCAGTCCACCAGCGTCGTCTCCTTGGAGTGCGCGATGAGCTGAATGATGATCTCGGAGTCCGACGTGGTCTGGAAGATGGCGCCGTCGCGCTCGAGGCGCGTCTTCGAGTTGCCCAGGTTGATCAGGTTGCCGTTGTGTGCGATCGCGATCAGGCCCTTGGTCGATTCGACCGAGATGGGCTGGGCGTTCAGCAGCGCGGAGTCGCCAGTCGTCGAGTAGCGCGTGTGTCCGATAGCCATGTGGCCGGGCAGCTTCAGCAGCACGTCGTCGGTGAAGATCTCCGACACCAGCCCCATGCCCTTGATGTCGTGGACGTTCTGGCCATCGGCCGAGGCGATGCCGCCCGACTCCTGCCCGCGATGCTGCAGCGAGTAGAGACCCCAGTAGGTCATCCGCGCCGCATCGGGGTGGTTGTAGATGGCCATGACGCCACACTCTTCGCGCAGCTTGTCGAAGGGGGTGGCGTCGTCGAGGTCTTCGTTCAGCTCGTTATTCAACGCGGTATCGATTGCAGGGTTCAAAGCGAGCTCGAGATCGTCGGTCATGCCAGCACCTCCGCGGCAAGCTGTGATTCCAAGGCGTCAGCCCAAGAGGTCTTGAGGTCCGCGATCGAGAGATCGATCGCTCCATTTTCAAATGGGATCGTCAACGTGTGGTCCCCTGTCGTGCCGATGCGCTCCGCGAAGATGTTTCCGCCTTCTTCTTCGGTGATCTTTTCGATCCGGCCGAAGTCTTCGAGCGTGCAGGTCATGACGACCGTGGAGCCGGTCTCACCAAAGAGATCGTGCAGCGTCTTGATCGCAGTCGTCCCCGAAGCCGGGAAGATCGAAGCGCCGATGCCCTTGGCGAAGCAGGCCTTCGCGAGGGCAACCGCAAGTCCGCCGTCCGAGATATCGGAAGCGGAATGCGCGATGCCTTCCGTGGCGCAGCGCTGCAGCACGCGATGCAGCGCGTGCTCGTCCTTCAGGTCGAGGATCGGTGGCTGACCCCAGAGCGGAAGGCCGGAAGCCTTGGCGAACTCCGTCGAGCCGAGCTCGCGTTCGAGGTCAGAAGATGTGCGCTCGGGGATGGAAGCCGCTCCCTTCAGCAGGATGATTGCGTCACCTGCGCGTTGAAATGCACTTGGCACCGCTTTGGTTACATCATCCAGAATGCCAACGATACCGAGCACCGGGGTGGGGTAGATGCCCTCGCCCTTGGTCTCGTTGTAGAGTGAGACGTTGCCGCCCGTGACCGGCGTGGCGAGTGCGTTGCAGGCCTCGGCGATGCCGTCGATGGCCGCGGAGAGCTGCGCCATGATCTCGGGCTTCTCGGGATTGCCGAAGTTCAGGCAGTTGGTCGCGGAGACAGGCGTTGCGCCGGTGCAGGCCACCTTGCGCGCCGCCTCGGCAACCGCGTGCATCGCGCCCAGCTTGGGGTCGAGATAGGTCCAGCGGCCGTTGCCCGCAAGCGCCATCGCCAGGCCGCGCTCGGTTCCGGCAGCGCCCGTGCCCTTGATGCGCATCACGCCGGCCTCGCCGCCCGGTCCCTGGACGGTATTGGTCTGCACCATCGAGTCGTACTGCTCGAAGATCCAGTGCTTGCTACAGACGTTCGCGCTGGCCAGCAGCTTCTTCAGATCGGTGGTGTAGTCGCGCGGCTGTTGCAGTGCTGCAAGCGCCGCAGCCGGAGGATCCTTCGGAACCGGGGGATTCCACGTACCCACGGGCCGGTGGTAGACCGGAGCGTCATCGGTCAGCGCCTTGTTCGGAATTTCTGCGACCAGCTCGCCGTGATGGGTAACCCGCATGGTGTCGTCCGCGGTGACGATGCCCACGATGGAGGCATCGAGCCCCCACTTGCTGAACACGTCGAGCACCTCGTGCTCGCGGCCCTTGTCGGCCACCAGCAGCATGCGCTCTTGCGACTCCGACAGCATGATCTCGTAGCTGGACATGCCGGTCTCGCGCTGGGGCACCAGGTCGAGTTCAATCGTGAGACCAAGCTCGCCGCGCGCGCCCATCTCGCAGGTGGAGCAGGTCAGCCCGGCCGCGCCCATATCCTGAATGCCCAGCACCGCGCCGGTCGCCATCGCCTCGAGGCAGGCCTCGAGCAACAGCTTTTCGAGAAACGGATCGCCCATCTGTACATTGGGGCGCTTCTGTTCTGATCCTTCAGTAAATTCTTCCGATGCCATCGTGGCACCGTGGATGCCGTCGCGACCAGTCTTCGCGCCGACGTAGATCACCGGATTGCCCACGCCGGTCGCCTTGGCATAGAAGATCTCGTCGATCTTCACCAGGCCGAGCGCAAACGCATTCACTAGCGGGTTGCCGGAGTAGCAGGGCTCGAAGCGGGTCTCGCCGCCGAGGTTCGGCACGCCGAAGCAGTTGCCGTAGCCGCCCACGCCATGCACCACGCCAGCCGCGATCTGGTGGTTCCGGCCGCGCAGCGTCGCGTCGGGCTCCGCCTCATCGAGCGGCCCGAAACGCAACGAATCCATCACCGCCAGCGGCCGCGCGTTCATCGTGAAGATGTCGCGCAGAATCCCACCCACGCCGGTCGCCGCGCCCTGGTAGGGCTCGATGTAGCTGGGGTGGTTGTGGGATTCGATCTTGAAGGCACAGGCCCAGCCATCGCCCACGTCGATGATGCCGGCATTCTCGCCCGGCCCCTGCACGACGCTACCCGGCCCGCTGGCGCGCACGCCCTTGGTGGGCAGGCGTCGCAGATGCACGCGCGACGACTTGTAGGAGCAGTGTTCCGACCACATCACCGAGAAGATCCCCAGTTCGGTCAGCGAGGGCGTACGTCCCAGCGCCGCTTCGATGCGGGTGTACTCCTCGGCAGTGATGCTGTGGGTCTTCAACAGCGCCGGCGTGATTTCGGCGGGGGAGGGGAGGGAAACGGGGTGCTGAACGTGCGTTTTAGACATGGCTCGCTTCCTCGATTGTCGCATGTCTGGCGTGTAAAGATCGGGCAAACCCCGCCCAGACGACGTTCCGCCCAGCACCCGCGCGGTTGCGGCTAGACGCCGGTGCTGCCGAATCCGGCCGCTCCGCGCGGCGCCTCGGCCAGTTCGAGGACCTCTTCGAAGTTGGCCTCGATGCGCTGCACCAGCCGCAGCTGGGCGATGCGGTCGCCGGCCGCGATGGTCACCGGCGCGGTGCTCAGATTCGTCATAACCACCTTGATCTCACCACGATAGCCAGGGTCGATGACACCAGCGAGAGTGGTGACGCCGCGCACCGCGAGGCCCGAGCGGTCCTCGACCAACGCACCGTACTCAGAGGGAAACTCGAGCGCAATGCCGGTCGGCACCGGGGCCGTCTCGCCCGGCGCAAGGGTCGCGGGCGTGGCCGCGTGGAGGTCCGCCGCCAGATCGCCCCACGCATCGGTGTGTGCGTAGCGAGGAAGTTTTGCAGCGGGATGAAGCTTCTTGGTCTTGATCGAAATGGGGGAGCGCATCGCTCCAGTTTATCCGGAAGACCGGCGTGCCCAACGCCCCCAGCTCCGGCCCAAGCCGGATAGAATCGGATTTGGTGGACATGAAGACGATACTGGTTACCGGAGGCTCCGGCTTCTTTGGCGGGCTCCTCAAGCGCAGGCTGCTGGCGGAGGGCTACGCCTGCGTCAACATCGATCTCGTAGCCGATGCCGATCGGCACGCGAAGCTCACCAGCGTGCAGGGCGACATTCGCGATCAGGCGCTGCTCGACCGGCTCTACACCGAGCACGCCTTCGCGGCCGTCTTCCACTGCGCCGCGCAGCTCGCGCACGACGCCACCGACGACAACCTGCTCTGGACCTCAAATGTCGACGGCACCCGCAACATCGCCGAGGCGAGCCGCAAGCACGGCGTCCGCAAGCTTGTTTTCACCTCCACCAACTGCCTTTGGGCCAGCAACTTAGGCCACGAGGTCGTCGAAGGCGAGGAACCCAGCCCGGTCGAACTCTACGGCCGTTCGAAATTGGCGGGCGAGCAGATTCTCCGCGAGTACGAGCGCGACCTCCACGTCCTCATCATCCGCTGCCCCACCATCATCGACAGCGGCCGCCTCGGGCTGCTCGCCATCCTCTTCGAGTTCATCCAGGACGGGCGCAAGGTGTGGGTGGTCGGCGACGGCTCCAACCGCTATCAGTTCATCTATGCGCAGGACCTAGCCGCCGCCTGCCTGCAGACGCTGGACTACCACAAGTCGGATCTCTTCCACATCGGCTCGGAAAATGTGGCCTCGCTCGGTCAGGTCTACCAGGCGGTCATCGACGCCGCCGGCACCGGCGCGCGCGTCGCCCGGCTGCCCAAGGCGCCGACCATTGCGGCGATGAAGCTGGCGCACATCCTCAAGGTGTCGCCGCTCGGACCCTACCACTACCGCATGATCGCCGAGGACTTCATCTTCTCCACCGAGCGCATTCGCGAGCGCCTAGGCTGGGCGCCCACGCTGACCAACGAGCAGATGATGATCGAGGCCTACCGCTACTACGCCGCCCAGCGCGCCGAGATCCACTCCCGCAAGGATGTCTCCGCACACTCGAAGCCGGCGCAGATGGGCATCATCCGGTTGCTCAAGTGGATCTCATGATCCCCACCCGCCGATAGGCACCCCGCGTCAGCTGACGCAAGGTGTCGCCTCTGGCCGGCAATCGCCTCGTTTTCGGTTCCATTTCCGGAAACGAAGCTTTTTCGCGCCCTTCTTCCGCCGCGAAAGGACAACTCGCCCTCCCTCCTCCACATCGGAACTCTTGACCGGCAAGCCGCCCGGCGTTCGGCCATTTTGATGGTCGCGCCGGTTGGCATCTGGGTATCGTGTCGGTCAGGCAGTTTCTCGAGAGGTTTCGCGATGAAAGCTCCAAGCTCTGCAATCTGGCCCTTGCTGCGGATGTGCTGCACAGACCGGCCATCGCACACGCTTAAGGGCTCGCCAAGCCACTCCGCCACGCCCACCGCCGTGATGCCATCTCTGCTCTGCGAGACGGGCATGCTCGACGCGCCCCTGGCCCGCAAGGGACCGGCGACGGCGGTCTCCGCAGCCACGCAACGCGCCAGTTGAAGGGCAACCACAACCAGAGCGGCCAAACCCGTGCGTTCGCCCTCCCCACCCTCAATCCGGCAAGCCAACCCTCCCAGCTCGATCCCCGATAGATAGAGGAGTCTCCGTTATGTCCAGCAAGAACACCGCAGTCTTTGGAATCTACGCCACCCCCTCCACCGCCGAAGCGGCGGTCGACCATCTACTCGCCCACGGATTTACGAACTCCGCCATCTCCGTCCTGCTTCCCGACGACGAGACCACCCGCGCCTTCGCGCACGAGAAGAACACCAAGGCTCCCGAGGGAACCACGACCGGCGTCGCCACCGGCGGCGTCATCGGCGGCGCACTCGGCCTGCTGGCCGGCATCGGCGCCCTCGCCATTCCCGGCGTCGGCCCGCTGATCGCCGCCGGCCCCATCGTGGCGACGCTGGCCGGACTCGGCGCTGGCGGCGCGGTCGGCGGCATCGTCGGAGCCCTGGTCGGCATGGGCATCCCCGAGTACGAGGCCAAGCGCTACGAAGGCGCCGTCAAGGGTGGCGGAACCCTGCTCTCGGTCCACTGCGATACCTCGGATCAGATCAACATGGCCAAGGAGTCGCTGAGGGACACGGGCGCCCGCGACATCGCCTCCACCAGCGAGGCAAGCGGCGATACCGCGGGCGCCCGCGAAACCTTCGGCAACATCGCCCCACCCGCCTCCGAAACCACGATTGGAAGCACGACCGAACCGACGACCGGAACCCGTCGCACTTATCGCGACACCGCCGCCTAACCATTCCAATCGCCGCCGGTGCCAAGGGAGGATTCGCCGCTAGATCGCGAATCGCCCCTGTCGCCGGCGCTTTTGTTTGCCTTCGGCCTGACGGGCGTTCAGGCGGGCGTTGCTTTCGGAAAACCCTCGACTTCCACCGAAAAGCTCCGCCTCCGCCTGCACCTTCGACGCACTCCGCTCATCGGTTAACTATGAGCGATCGCACCTCCCAGCCCGACAAGTCCGGCATCCGCATCGTCCCCCCCTTCGAGTTCTTCGCAGGCACCGCCCAGACCTCCGGTTCCGTCCGACAGGCGGCCATTTGCCCCGAAACCGACGTCCGCACCAACCTCTGGGGCGGCACCTTCCTGGTCGAACCCGGCGCCGAGACCGGCATCCACCACCACGGCGAGCAGAACACCATCGTCTACGTCCTCGAGGGCGAATCCCTGGTGCTCTGGGGAGAGAAAGGCGAGCACAGTGCCGTCGCCAAGGCCGGCGACTTCGTCCACGTCCCCGCTTGGCTCGTCCACAAGGAGATCAACGCCTCCAAAGACAAGCCCTTCCGCTGGATCGTGGTCCGCAGCACGCCGAACCCGATCGTTGTCAACCTGCCCGACGACACCTGGAGCTAGCGACTTCCGATCTTCCGAAACAGCAAGGGGCGAGACCCAAGTCTCACCCCTTGCTGCAGTTGCCAAGCTACCGCGCCAGCCTCGCCTCTAGACCGCATGCCACTCCGTAACCAGCGGCCCACCGCGTCCGCTTACCGGGTCGGACTCTGGGAAACGCACCTTCTTTATCCGCTCCGCCGTCGCCGCGTCCGGAGCCTGACGGCAGATGTCCCAGGTCTCGCCCACGGGGTACGCACCGATTACCAGAAAGTCGGAGCTGGCGTCGAGCCGGCAGTGCCCCGTGCCCGCCGGCAGCACTGCGACGTCACCCGTCCGCACCATCACCTGATGGCCACCCTCGCCGCCGAGTACCAGCTTTCCCCATCCCCCGGCGAACCCCAGCACCTCGTGCGCCGTCGAGTGATAGTGGTGAAAGTCATAGACCCCATTGCGCCACTGCGGCGGCCAGCGGTTGCGCTCAAAGCCCGCCTCCATCGCCGAAGCCATGTCGGGGCTACCGGCCGGGAACACCCCGCGATAGAGCAGCACCGGAAGCTCCTGGTTGTTAGGCATCCAGCCATTCTTCTCGAGCCGCAGCACCTCGGGCGTCCCCGCCACCGCCTCCGCCCCGAACACCGCGTGGGCGCCGCCCAGCCCCGCGCCCGCTGCTGCGAGCAGCGCTCCAAACCGTCGCCGATCCATCTCCGTCATCCGCACCTCCTGCGCAATCAGATGCGGCGACCCTGGTCGAAGCCTCGCCAATCCCCGCACCCGCGCCCGCCCCGGGGCAGGCAGAGAACGCAGCTCCCGTCTTAGAACCAGGCAGTTACGCCGACAAGTGCACCAAAATCGGAGCAACCCCGGTCGATGCCTGCATTTACGCTTCGCCATCCCCATTCGCCGGCCCCTCTTAAACCGTTGACCTGAGCCTTGGATCACGGTACACTTTCTAAGTTTGGCGTTGCGACTGGTGTGTCTGGTTGCAGGCTGGCGAGTTCAGGCGGCGGCCCTCACAAAATCGAGGCTGCGACCCGGACGGGCCGGCACGATGCAGGTACAGTCGGTAGGCGCCCCCAGGCAGGACAATCCATCAAGGAAGCGCCGGCAGATCTTCGCCCCGCTCGAGGTTTTCGTTATGTACGCAGTAATCCGCACAGGTGGCAAGCAGTACCGGGTAGCCCCGGGCGACACATTGAAGAT
>FSYS01001645.1_pt1 | contig 42783 bp, 33 predicted proteins | sample 1638491 | NCBI WGS metagenome assembly FSYS01 (sample SAMEA3914788, study PRJEB12502) | metagenome | biome: forest; material: soil | place: Canada | collected 2011-07-03 | depth 0.1 m | reverse complement strand
GGAAGACTCTCTGACGGGAGTCCTTTCTGCCAAGCATGCAGGATGCTGCGTTTCGGCCCTGACTCGAACCTTCGCAGCCCATGAATTGCTCGGTGTGGGAGCGGATTTCATTTTCGAAGACTTTCAATCGCTAAAAAGGTCTGCTGAGATCGAGAAGGACTGCCTTTAGGATAGGAAGCTCGCGAGCTTAGGCATATTGCTGCCTACAACGGTCGAAACAATCCCAAATGGTCATAAACCATCCTAAATCGAGGAGGGCACAACGCTAATCCTCAGGCGATATGTGCCGACTCGTTGACAGCGACTCTGTTGGTCAACATAAGCCGACTTTTTTGGTTACCTATCGGATGGCCAAGAAGCCGCCGTCGACGAACAACTCCACCCCATTCACGAAGCTCAGAATCGTCTGAAGCAAGAAACAGCGCGACCGTCGCGATTTCCTCAGAACGACCCATCTTTCCCCGCGGGATCAGGGATTTGAACATCTCCTTCGCCTCCTTGGTGAGAACTTCTTCCAGCATCGGTGTGGCAATCGGCCCCGGACCCAGCACGTTCACCCGGATTCTTCCCGGCAAAGGCTAGCCCACAAGTCGGGGAGCCCGCTCAACTGCCGAATGAGCGCGCTTTCTATCCCGCCATCGCTGCCTGCCTCTGCGGCCGGGCAGCGCGAAAAAGATAGCCGAAATGGGAGTGTGTGAGGAGATAGACCGGCTGGGCAGGATCCTCTTCAAGCTTCTTGCGCAGACCGTGGATGAGCACCCTCAGATACTCGCGATGCTGCGTGTATTCCGGTCCCCAGAGAGTGGCAAGGAGACGGGCGTGCGTGATGGGCTTGTCCGCCTGCGCCATCAAGAGCTGAAGTGCACGGAACTCCAAGGGGGTCAGCGCGATCTCACAGCCGGACCGCTGCACGCAATGCCGGGCGAGGTCGAGCATTAGATCGCCGACCACCAGGCGCTCCCTGGAGACGGGGGTGTTGAGACGATAGCGACGGATGGCCGAGCGCAGACGCGCGCTGAAGGCTCGCGGGGCTGCGATCGGCCGCACAACGAGGTCGTCCGCACCCGCATTGAGGAAGTCGACTCGATCGGCAAAATGATCATAATCAACGAGCACGAAGAGTGGTAGCTGGGGGTAGAGATCGCGAATCTGCCGGCAGGCAGCGGTGTTTCCCCCACCCAGGTTTGGACGGTCCAGCAGAACCACGTCGTAATCGTCCGCGCGGAGACACAACAGTGCGTGGGTCAGATCCGCGGCTTGCTGCAGCAAGAAGGCCGAAGGTTCGAGGATGTGCTGGAGATGCGCATACACGGAGGCTGCTTCGGTTACGACAAGAATGCTACCCGGATTGGAGCTCATACGTGTTGTCTGCGGGAATGCCGGAGCGCCATCGCCTCTGCGATGTGGGGTAGATGGAACCCCGCTAGGAGCCGACCTGTCCGATGATCCGAATGATCCGGACTGGTCGGCTAGCGGGTTACTGTGGATCAGAGTAACTGGCTTCGACTAGAAGTCGAGGCGCAGCGCAACCTGACCGGTACGGTTGCCGGCATTGTTCGCCGTCTGCACCTGGGCCAGCACCCCGAAGTTCGAGCTGCTGATGTTGGTCGACGGAGCCTGATAGTTGGTGTGGTTGATGACGTTGGTAAAGGTGGACTCAAAGCGCAGCTTCACCCGTTCGTTGATGCTGTACACCTTGGCCAGACCAGCCGCCACAGCGATGGTTCCGGGGCCTTCGAGCGAACCCACCGACGCGTCGCCGATCGTGCCGGGCGTGGTGGCGGTGGTGAAGGCGTTGACGTTGAAGTAGTTCGCGGGCGTACGGCCTCTCGGAATCACGGAGACGCCGGGAACCACGTTGGGACGAACCATAACGTCGCCACGATCCGCAGCGCCGGTGCCCGAGTTATCGAACGCAGCACTCATCGTGGGCGTCAGCCAGGGTCCGGTCTGCAGCAGCGAGACGGTGTTGATGTTCCAGCCACCCAGCACGGCATTCATCGCGCGGTGATCGCTGTGCCAGTTGCGGCCATCTCCGAAGGGCAGTTCATAGGTCCCGGTGATGAGCAGGCGGTGGCGGGGCGTACCCTCCACGTTGCCACGATCCGCTTTGACATCGAAGCGGTTCAAAACCGGGAATCCATAGTTCACCTCGGTGGCATAGGCATTCGGTGCATCGCCCTGCGCATCGCTGAGGCTCTTGGTGAAGCTGTAGTCGGCCTGGTAGGTGAGCCCATGCGCCATGCGATGGGTGATCTCACTCTGCAGCGCGTGATACGTGGAGTTGCCAAGGCCCTCGGTGAAGAGGATCTGCGACCAGTTCTGGAAGGGGGCACGCGGGTCGACCCAGCCGGTGCCGGTCGACTCGTTGTATCCCGCGGCGTTGAGAGGGACCTGGTTGAGGTCGACGCTCACGTTCTGGCGATGCGTTTCCATGCCGACGTAGCTGAGGCGCACCGCGGTCGAGCCGGTGATCTCGCGCTCTACCGTGAGGTTCCACTGCAGCGACTGGGGATCGCGGTAGTTGGGATCGACGCCCTGCTCGAGCTCGCCGCCACCGAGAGCGATTGCTTCGCTCGGGGTGCTGGTGCTGGGGAACTGGAAGAGGGGCGTGCCGTTGTTGTCGTTGCTGTAGGTATGGACCGCGGCCAGCGGGGTGCTGTCCAGGTTGAAGGAGAGTGGACCGAGGTTGGTCACGGTGTAGATACCGAAGCCAGCGCGCAGCACGGTCTTGCCATTGGCAAACGGACGATAGGCAACGCCAATGCGCGGATCGAAGTTCTTGAGGTAGTTGGAGCGCAGGCTCTGGTTCATCCCTGCCTGGCTGGCCGTCTCAAAGTTGGAGCAGGCGAGCTGAAGGTTGCGAGCTGATCCCAGAGAGCAGGAGTTGAACGACTGCAGGAAGGCTGGGGCCGCTGCGGCCAGCTTGTCGGGCACCACCACGGTATTGGTCGAAGCGATGAAGTTCGCCATATCGCCGATCTTCTCCTGGAAGCCGGGGAGGTACTCCCAGCGCAGGCCGGCATTGATGGTCACACGGTTGTTGATCTGCCACTGATCCTGACCGTAGAAACCATACTGGTGCGTGGACACGTTGTCCGGAGGGCCGGTCTGGGCGAAGTAGGTGGTGAAGGGCTCGCCCAACATCAGGTCTCCAAAGGAGCTTCCGGTAAATCCTCCATTGAGGGTGAAGAGGCCAAAGTCATCCGAGGCGGTCTCGAGCGACGGGGTGACGAAGTTGAGGAAGCGGATGTCGGTGCCTACACGGATCGTATGGTGGCCAACGGTATAGGTGACGTTGTCGGTCAGTTCCTTGGTATTGGACTGCAGGACGCCGGTGATATCGCGGCCGATGCTGGCGATGGAGCCGTCGGTGAGGTCGAAGGTCGGGAAGCCACCCTGGGTGGGGTGATTCGAGACGTTGACATCGCCGGGCGCCGTGCCCAACGTAAAGCCGAGGCCGGTCAGAGCGTTCGCACCCTCGATGGGGAAGTTGGGATTGATGATCTCGTGGGTGTATCCGAAGCGGAACTCGTTGACCAGCCGCGGCGTGATCACATAGTTGTGCGAGATCAGGAAGCTGCGGTCATGCTCCAGATCGGAGTCGTCCGGCAACAACTGGTTCCACACATTGGTGAGGTTGTTCTTCCAGCTGAAGCGCGCATAGACCTGCTGTTTGCTGTTGATGTTCTGGTCGACGCGGAGATCGAAGCCGTTGCTGTTGCCGGGGATCGGAACCAGCGTCTGGTAGTTGTATCCGAGCGCGGCGGCTTGGGTAGGCGAGGTGATGGTCGGCTGCGGATAGTAGTTCAGGAGCTGCTGCGCCGTCTGGCTGATGCAGTTCTGGGGAATGTAGCCGTTGACGTACGACTGCCCGTAGCAAGGCGATCCTACCGGCACCGGAAGCAGACCAGTATTGCCGAGGTAGCCTTGGCGCTGCAGGGCGGTGGGAACCAGCGCGGTCTCGGCGTAGGCGGTGCTGCGGCGGTTGCCCTCGTAGTCGAAGAAGAAGAAGGTCTTGTCGTGGCCATTGTAGAGATGCGGAACCTGCACGGGACCGCCAAAGCTGCCGCCGAAGTCGTTGTAGCGAATGGGCGCCTTGCTGGAGAAGCCGTGGATATTCGCATTCAGAGCATCGTTCTGCAGATACTCGAACAGGCTGCCATGGTAGGTGTTGGTTCCACCCTTAGTGGTGAAGGTGACGTCGCCAACCTGGGCAAACTCGGCACTGTTGTTGAAGTCGGTGACCTTGACCTCGGCGATGTTTTCCGTCGACGGATAGGCGTTCTTCAGGGCGCCGTTGTGGAAGACGTCGGCGGTCGAGATACCGTCCACCGAGTAGCCCACCATGTTGGCCGTGGCTCCGCCCAGGGCAATGTTGCCCGAGCTATCGGTCTGCACATTGGGCAGGAGGCCGAGGCTCGCGAGCGGGCTGGAGGTAGCGGCGCGCGAGTTGATGGGCAACTGCTCGATCGCGGTGTTGTCCTTCGAGTCGTCGAGCGTTCCCTTGTCGGTGGTAATCATGGTCGCGGCGGCCGAGACATCGACCGTCTGCTGCCCGCCCGTCACGGCCATCACCACGTTGACGCGCGCAATCTGCCGGGGCGCCAGATCGAAGGCAGCCACATGGGTATCGGCGAAGCCGTTCGCGCGCGAGATGACGAGATAGCTTCCCGGCTTCAAGTTTACAAACTGGAAGTCACCGGTTGCGCTTGAGGTGGTGGTGCGGTCGGTGTTCTCGTCGTTCGAGTGCAGGGTTACGGTAGCACCCGATACGACGGCCTGAGTTGCGTCCTGCACGGTCCCCAAAACACTGCCGAAGGTGGACTGGGCGTTGGCCGAGGTCGCCGCGAGGGCTGCGAACAAGAGCGCGAGCCATCCCACCTTCTTCGTGTCAAAAATATATTTCGTGATCACGTTTTTCTATACTCCTTGCGCTAAGCAGCACTTTGTTGCCTGCATCGTTGAGCATAGAAACGCGAGCGTGAAGAAGGCATGGTGGGGAGATGGAGAACTCGTGGGAATTATCTAAAGAAGTTGTAACGTCCACGGTTCGGAATGCCTGGCACGACTTTTACTCAAGCGATTCCGCACCGGAGAGCTCTTCGGACGCAAGCGCCTCGGCATCAGCGGTAGGATTCGCGAACCGGTAACCAATGCGCGGCTCGGTCAGAATATACGCAGGCTTGGCTGGATCCGCCTCGATCTTCTTCCGCAGCGTTTTTACAAAGCTTCTGAGATAGTGCGATTCGTTGCCGTAGTTCGGCCCCCAAATGGTACGCAGCAACGTGGTATGCGCCACCGGGGAACCCTCGTTCTTCATGAGGAAGGCAAGCAGCTCAAACTCCTTGGGCGTGAGATGCAGCGCTTCTCCCGCGCGGCGTACCGAATGGCCATGCAGATCCATCTCGATCTCTCCCGCCTTGAGCACCTCCGGCCTGTCTTCAGTCGCGGTTTGAATGCGGCGCGCAATCGCCTGCAGACGCGCGATCAGCTCGCGCAGGCCGAAGGGTTTGGTGAGATAGTCATCGGCGCCGGCGTTGAGTGCGGCGATCCGATCCTGTTCCGTGTCGCGGACCGAAAGGATGACGATCCCCAGACGCGGAGCGAGCGAGCGCAGCACACTGCATGTCGTAAGGCCGCACATTCCGGGCATGTTCAGATCGAGCAGAACGAACTGAAAAGCGGAGTGCGCGATCTTGTCCACGGCCTCGCCTCCGCTGCACGCCTCCTCCACGCTGTGACCGGCGACGGCGAGGGATTTGTGCAGGGTCTTGCGGAACGCGGGCTCGTCATCGACGATCAATATGTTCCAACTGGGGACGGACATGGAGTTTATCTTCCTATCGCTAGGGGAAGCGTGATGCAGAAGATCGACGCCTCCGGGGTTGAAGCTTCGAGGGCGAGAGTACCACCGTGTGCCGTTGCGATTCTGCGTGCGATATCCAGGCCGAGCCCGGTGCCAAGGGTCGTGTTTCTCGATTGCTTGCCGCGGTAGAAGCGATCGAAGATCTTCGACTGTTCTTCCTCCGGGATGTAGCTGCGGCTCCGCACGCGAATGGCTACGGCACCCGCCTGGACGTTTGTGCTCACCTCCACCCGAGATCCCGCTTGCGAGTACTTGCAGGCGTTTTCGATGAGCTGTGCGAAGGCGAGCCGCAGCAACTCGGGGTCGGCCTGAACACAAGCAAGCGGATGGCCAGATTCCTCGGGGTCCGCGAGAGAAAGCCGATGATCGGCGAACTGCTGTCTCCGGAGCTTGAGCTCTTCCGCAAGAAGACCAAGAACATCGACCTGCTGGAAGCAGGGATGCACATCCTCGCGATCCAGATTGGCAATACGCAAGAGGCGCGTCGTCAGGCCGTTGAGGTGCGCGGCCTCTGCCTCGACCACCTCCACAAAGTCCACCTGGTCCGCACTGAGATCGCCGGTTTCGCGCAACCCGCCAACTGCGGTGAGGATGGTCGCGAGCGGCGTCTTGACCGCATGGGCAAGCGCGTCCAGCAACATGATGCGCAGGCTGTCGGCCTGTGCTGCAGCGACCGCCTGGGTAGCCGCCTGGAAGCTCCGGACCCGCTCCAGCATGGTCATTTCGAGCGCGGAGAGAGAGTCGGGGGTGAACTCCTCGTGATCGGGCCATTCGAATCCCAGTGCACCGGTGGTTTGTCCTGCGATATGGAGGCAGCGAACGGAGATCCTGGAGCGAGGATCGTCGCGATCCTGGCCACGGAAGTATCCTGCGCGCGTCTGTTCGGCGAGATCATAGCGCGGCTCTCCCACGAGATGGGTCTGCGCGGTCTCGTGCTCGAAGAGGCAGATCGCACGTAGGGCAAAGACGTCGCGAAAAAGAGCGAGCAAGCGCGGCGGCTCGCTTTCGCCCGGTGTGAGCGCGAGCAACTGCTGGGCCAGGCTATAGAGCCGCTTCGTCTCCTGACGTTGGCGCTCCGCGATCTCGCCCGCGCTCCGCACGCGCGATACGAGATAGGTAATGGTCAAGGAACTGGTCAAGAAGGTCGCGAGCGCAAGGATGTTCAGCGGGTCGGAGACCTGTAACGAAAGAATGGGCGGCGCAAAGAAGAAATCAAGCCACGCCACCGCGACCACGGAAAGGATCGTCGCTGCGGTCAGGCCAACAAAGAAACTTAGCGCGACAAGAACAATCAGACAAAGAAAGCCGGAGATGGCGAGATTCAGGTGGAAGTAATAGCCGGCAAAGGTGAGCGCTCCGAGAGCCAACCCACCCAAGCTGCTGTGCGCGATGCTGCGTCCCACTTTAAAACGTTTGCTTCGTATCATGGCAGAAGCTCTGTCGCGGATCGGGCACTGCGGCCGCTCCTGACCGGTAACTCTTTCTTGATTTCACTCCGGGTCGATCCAGTCTTAACGATCGTCCGCGCAAAGATCGACCATTTGCCGGCAAGCTTTCCGGTGTCGCGACCCAGTGGAGTGACGCTCACTCTTCATCCTAACGTGAGGCAGATAAGGAATTCATAAAGGTCAACTCGTCCGGCGGCGAGATTTTTCCTTTAGATGTTCCGCAGCAGGGACAGCGCGGGCTTTCGCTCGAGCGGTGTCGACAATACCATGCTCGTCGTGGGGCTCCCGTACGGCAGCAGACTTTCGATCAATATCTCCAGCTCCGCCATCGAAGAGAGCATCACTCGCAGTAGGAAGGCGTCGCCGCCGGTCAGATGGTGGCACTCCTGCACCGACTGGAGACTCGGCAAAAATTTCAAGAACTGCTTATAGCGATTGCCCTCGCAGGTGAGCCGGACAAACGCGGTAATTGAAAATCCCAGCGCCTGCAGATCGATCTCCGCGCGGTAGCCGCGAATGAGTCCGATGCTCTCCAGCTGCCGCACCCGCTCGGCCGCCGCGGAGGGAGACAGCCCCACCTTTCGGCCCAGCTCCGCGAACGCGAGCCGGCCATCGGTCGCTAACTCCTGCAGGATCTTCTTATCAATTCGGTCCACTCCGTGCTCGGCTGCCATCATCTCTCCTCCCGCTCGCTGCGGCGCCATACATCGCCATAAGTCCCAAGCTTCTCTCGGCGAATGCGTGGTCAAACTGCGCTGTCACCATTGAATCAATGCTCCACGATACCAAAAACAGTGGAAACAGCATTCCGCTCCGATGCTGTTTTTCGTAGCATCGGCAACATGATTCACTTGGATGGCTCTACGCTTACGTTGGAAGATGTTGTCGCAGTCGCAAAGAACGCCGCGCCGGTTTGCCTCGCCACAGCTGCGCTCGAACGCATGGAACGCTCGAGGCGCCAGGTCGAGGAAGCCATGACCGGCAGCAAGCCGGTATACGCCTTGAACACCGGCGTCGGCCTACTGGCGAACATCCGCCTCGACGAGACCGAGATCGAAACGATGCAGGTGAACCTGATCCGCTCGCACTGCTGCGGCGTGGGTGCTCCGCTCGATACCGCCGTCGTCCGTGGCATGATGTTGATCCGCGCCAATGTGCTCGCGAAGGGCTTCTCGGGCATCCGCCCGGTGGTCGCCGAGCGCATCTGCGATCTGCTCAACCACGGCGTCACGCCGGTCATTCCGTCGCGCGGCAGCGTTGGCGCCAGCGGAGACCTCGCTCCGCTCGCGCACATGGCGCTGGTGCTGATCGGCGAGGGCCGCGCCGAGTATAAGGGCAAGATTCTCCCCACCGCCGCGTGCTTCGAGCAAGCTGGAATTGCGCCACTGACGCTGCAGGGCAAGGAAGGGATCTCGCTGCTGAACGGGACGCAGGCGATGCTCTCGATCGGCTGTCTCTGTCTGCATGAGTTGGAACAGCTCTTCACCTCCGCGCAGACCACGGCGGCGCTCAGCATCGAGGCGCTGCGCGGCACCGACGCCGCCTTCGATCCGCGTTTGCACGCCGCGCGGCCGCATCTTGGCCAGGGATTGAGCGCTCATCACCTGACGCAACTGCTGCACGGAAGCCCCATTCCACGCACCCACGGCGAGGGTAGCCGCATCCAGGATGCGTACTGTCTCCGCTGCATCCCGCAGGTGCACGGCGCGGTTTGGGACACGCTCACGCACGCGCGGCATGTCTTCGAGATCGAGTTGAACAGTGCCACCGACAATCCACTAGTCTTCGATGGAGCGATCCTCTCCGGCGGCAACTTCCACGGTGCGCCGCTCGCGCTGGCGCTGGACTTTCTCGCTATCGCGCTCTGCCAGCTCGCGGGCATCTCCGAGCGCCGCACCGAACGTCTGCTGAACCCCAGCCTGAACGAGGGGCTTCCCGCCTTCCTGGCCTCGAAGCCCGGCCTCGAATCCGGGTTGATGATGGCGCAGGTCACCGCCGCCGCGCTGGTCGCAGAGTTGCGCGTGCTCGCCTCGCCCGCCTCGACCGGATCCATTCCGACCAGCGGCAATCAGGAGGACTTCGTCAGCATGGGCATGACCTCCGCGCTGAAGCTCGAGCAGACCGTGGCGTTGAGCCGGATGGTCATCGCCATCGAGCTGCTCGCGGCGACGCGGGCGCTCGATCTGCGCGACGACCACTCGACGCCTGCGCTCGAAGAGGCGCGCGCCCGCTTCCGCTCCCGCATCCCCGCATGGCAAGAGGACTGCGTTCTCTCCACATGGATGGAAGAGGCATCCAGCTTTCTCAAAGACGCTACCTTCGAAGCGATCGCAGTCGAAGACACTCCGGAGGTTGTGCGATGACGCAAGGCTATGTCCCCGTGCGTGCGGCGCGCGGCAATGTGCGCACCGCGAAGGGCTGGATCCAGGAAGCCGCCAAGCGCATGTTGATGAATAACCTCGATCCTCAGGTGGCCGAGCGGCCGGAGGAGCTCATCGTCTACGGCGGTCGCGGCAAGGCAGCACGCAACTGGGAGTGTTATCACACGCTCGTCGCCACGCTCGACCGTTTGGAGAACAATCAGACGCTGCTGGTGCAGTCCGGCAAGGCCGTCGCCGTGCTCGAGACGCAGCGCCTCGCACCGCGGGTACTGATCGCTAATTCCAATCTCGTTCCCAAATGGGCGACGTGGGAGGAGTTCGATCGGCTCGATGCCGCGGGCCTGATGATGTACGGCCAGATGACGGCGGGCTCGTGGATCTACATCGGCACGCAGGGCATTCTGCAGGGCACCTATGAGACCTTCCGCGGCGCGGCCAAGCGGCACTTCAACGACACCCTCGCCGGTACCATCACCGTCACCGCGGGGCTCGGAGGCATGGGCGGAGCGCAGCCCCTCGCGGTGAAGCTTGCCGGCGGCGTAAGCATCTGCATCGAGATCGATGCCAACCGTATTCAACGACGCATCGAGACGCGGTATCTCGACAAGGCAACATCGTCGCTCGACGAAGCGATTCGGCTGGCCATCGCTGCGAGGAGCAACAAAGAGGCCGTCTCTATTGGTCTGCAGGGCAACGCCGCCGAGCTGCTGCCGAAGATGGTGCAGCTCGGCTTCACGCCCGACCTCGTCACCGATCAGACAAGCTCGCACGATCCCCTGTGGGGCTATCTCCCCATCGCGCGCGCCGACGAAGACCTAAACACCCTGCGCGCCCAACAGCCCGAGCGCTACACCGAGCGCGTGCAGGCCTCCATCGCGCAGCATGTACAGGCCATCCTCGAGATGCAGCGGCGCGGTGCGATCGCGTTCGACTACGGCAACAACCTGCGCACGCAGGCCAAGCTCGCCGGCGTCTCCGATGCCTTCTCCTATCCCGGCTTCGTGCCCGCATTCATTCGCGACTCGTTTTGCGAGGGCCGAGGGCCGTTCCGTTGGGTCGCGCTGTCGGGCGATCCCGCCGACATCGCGGCGACCGATCAGGCGCTGCTCGAGCTCTTCCCCGAGGACAAGCGGCTGCAGGAGTGGCTGACTTTCGCCTCCACCGAGATCGTCTTTCAGGGGCTGCCCGCGCGCATCTGCTGGCTGGGCTATCGCGAGCGCGATCGCGCCGGCCTGCTCTTCAACGAGATGGTGCGCGACGGCCGCCTGAAGGCTCCCATCGTGATTGGCCGCGATCATCTCGACGCGGGCTCGGTCGCCAGCCCGCATCGCGAGACCGAGGCCATGCTCGATGGCTCGGACGCGGTTTCCGATTGGGCGTTGCTCAACTTCGCCACCGGCATCGCCAGTGGTGCCGCGTGGATGAGCTTTCATCACGGTGGCGGCGTGGGCATGGGTTACAGCCAGCACGCCGGTCTGGTCGCCGTGGCCGATGGCAGCGACGAGGCGGAAGAGCGTCTGCGCCTTTGCCTCAAGAATGATCCTGCGCTGGGCGTCGTTCGTCACGCCGACGCGGGCTACGAAAAGGCCTTGACCACCGCCCGCGAGCGCGGTCTCGATCTCCCGAGCATCGCATGAAGGCAGACGTCCTCATCACCGGGATCGCGCAGCTTGTAACCGCCACGGGAGCATGTCCAAAGCGGGGCGCAGCCATGCGCGAGCTCGCGATCACGGAGGACGCAGCGCTCGCGATCGCCGAGGGCATGATCATCTGGACGGGACGCGCTGCAGACTGGCGCGGCCACACCGCGAAGACTGTCGACCTCTGCGGAAGGGCCGTCGTTCCTGCGCTGATCGATCCGCACACGCACGCGGTGTGGGCCGGCGACCGGCTCGCGGACTTCGACGCGCGTACCTCGGGAAAGACCTATGAGGAGATCCTCCGGGCCGATGGGGGCATTCGCAGCAGCATGCGCGCCACAGCTGCGGCCACCCAGGATGAACTCGTGCAGCTCGCCCGGCCTCGCATCGCTTCGCTGCTACGCTCTGGTGCGGCGACGATCGAGGTGAAGTCCGGCTATGGCTTCGAGCCCGCCGCGGAGCTGCGCATGCTCGAAGCCATCGAAGCGCTCCGCAGACACACGCCCGCGCGGCTGCTTTCGACGCTACTGATCCACATCCCGCCCGCGGACTCCGCGGATCGCTCGCGCTACATCGCCGACGTGTGCAACGATCTCATACCGCAGGCAGCGAGCAGGAGGCTCGCCTCCGCCGTGGACGTCTTCGTCGAGCAGGAGGCGTGGCACGCCGACGAAGCAGCCGTGATCCTCGCATGCGCGAAGCGGCACGGCCTCGCGATCAAGCTCCACACCGAGCAGTTCCAGCGGGTCGGCGGACTCGAGCTCGCCGTGAAGATGGGAGCGCTCAGCGCCGATCATCTCGAGGCCTGCAGCGCGGAGCAGCTCCCGCCGCTCGCCGCGAGCAAGACGATCGCGACCATCCTTCCCGGCGTCTCGCTGCATCTCGGCATCCCCTCCGCGCCGGGGCGCAAACTCATCGATGCCGGTGCCGCGGTCGCCGTCGGAACCGATCTCAATCCCGGCTCGAGCCCGCTGTTTTCGATGACGATGGCGATTGCGCTGGCGGTTCGCATGAACGGCCTCACGGCCGCGGAGGCGCTGGTCGCCGGCACCATCAATGCCGCCTGCGCCCTCGGTCTCAGCGACACCGGTCGCGCCGAGACGGGTTTGCGCGCGGACCTTCTCGTCCTCGAGAGCCACGACTGGCGCGACCTGCTCTACGCGCTCGGCACCAATCCGGTGCGCGAGATATGGGTGGGCGGCGAACGCTTCGAGCAGCGGCTGCGCCTAGTGAACGGGGAGGCATCGTGAGCACCTTCTACTCGCCCGAGCTCCTGTATCAGAACGGCAGCTTCGTCCGCAGCATGGGCCTGCTTGTAGATGACCACGGTCATATCGAGCGCATCATCAGCAAGCAGGACGCAGGCGATGCGAGCATCGTCGATCTTCCCGGTAGAGCGCTGCTCCCAGGCTTCGTCAACACGCACTCGCACTCCTTCCAACGGCTGATCCGCGGCAAGTCGGAGTCGAGGATCGTCAGCGGACGGGACTTCTGGAGTTGGCGTGGAACCATGTATCACGCCGCCGCACAGCTCTCTCCCGAAGACGTCTACAACGTGGCCCGCATGGCGTTTCTCGAGATGCTGCTCACCGGCACGACCACCGTCGGCGAGTTTCATTACCTCCACACCGATCCCACCGGCAGGCCCTACGACGATCCCAATCTGCTGAGCAAGCAGATCCTCGCCGCGGCCACGTCGGTCGGCATCCGCATCGTGCTGCTGCGCACTGCCTATCTGCGCTCCGGCTTCGAGCTTCCTCGCGACCCGGGCCAGATGCGCTTCTTCGAATCGACCAAAGACTTTCTCCGCAACATGGAGGCGCTCGTCGCCGAGTATCCGCAGGCCCGCTTCGGCGTTGCGCCGCACAGCATTCGCGCGGTGCCTCTCTCCGCTCTCGAAGAGATCGCCGCGTGGACCGCCGCGGCACAGCTTCCGTTGCATATGCATGTCGCCGAGCAGGTCGCCGAGAATGCGGCCTGCCTGCGCGAGTACGGCTGCACGCCCGTCCAACTCCTCGACCGCCACGGCATTCTCAGCGATCGCTTCACCGGGGTTCACTCCATCCACATCGAGCGCGACGAGATCGAGCAGTTGGCCCACGCCGATGCGACGATCTGCTCCTGCCCCACCACGGAGCGCAATCTCGGCGACGGCATCCTCGCCGCCGATCGCGTCATGGCGGCCGGTATCCGCGTCGCTTTGGGATCCGACAGCCAGGCGCAGATCGATCCGCTCGAAGACGCCCGTGAACTCGACTACCACCTTCGTCTGCGCGATCAGCAGCGCGCACTCCTCGACCTCATCGAAGAGGTTCCCATCGCCGCGCGCCTCTTCGCCTGCGCCACGCGCAACGGCGCGCAGGCGCTCGCCGTGCCCACGGGGGAGTTCGTCGCAGGCGCGCTCGCAGACGGCTTCACCGTGGACCTCGACGATCTCTCCATCGCGACCCACACGCCCGAGGACCTGCTTCCCCTCGTTGTTTTCTCGCTGCAGCGCTCCGCCATCCGCGATGTAGTCGTCAGCGGTCGCCGCGTCGTGAGCGAGCAACAGCATCCGCTGCGCGACGAGATCGTGGCGCGCTATCGTGAGGTGTATGCGCGCGTCTGGAACGGGAGGCGCGCGTGAAGACGGTCGTCGATCATCTCCTCGCACTGGTCCGTATCCCGTCCGCTTCCTCGCTCTCGAATCGCGCGGTGGTGGAGTATGCGCAGGCGGTCCTGCACCACGCGCAGTGGGGCACCACGGCACACAGCTACCGCGACGCCAACGGCATCGAGAAGATCAACTTGATCGCGGCGCCTCCTGGGCAGGACTCCACGCAGAGCCACGTCGATCTCGCCTTCCTCTGCCACACCGACACCGTTCCGCCCGCCGCGGGCTGGAGCGCCGCACTTGCTCCCTTCGTCCACGAGGGGATGCTTCATGGTTGCGGCGCCTGCGACGTCAAGGGCTTCCTTGCCTGCCTGCTCACCGCAGCGAGCGAAGCATCTCCCTACTCCATGAAGGCTGCGGTGCGCATCGTGCTCACTGCGGACGAAGAGATCGGCTGCCTCGGCGCGCATCGGCTGGTCGCAGAGGACAGACTGCGCGCTCGATCGCTGGTCATCGGCGAGCCCACCTCGCTACACACCGCGCGCGCCGGCAAGGGATACTGCCTCGGCGAGGTTACAATCTTCGGGGCCGAGGCGCACAGTGCGCACCCGCAGCAAGGGCGCTCCGCGATCTATGATGCCGCGCGCTTCCTACAGGCCATCGAGCGCCTCGCCGAAGAGCTCGCCGCACAGCGGAACGACTTCTTCGATCCTCCCTACACCACCCTCAACGTCGGCACCATCCGCGGCGGCTCCGCGAAGAACATCGTTCCCGGCGAGTGCAGCTTCCTGCTCGAATGGCGGCCCATCCCCGGCCAAGCACCCGACCTTGTGCCGCTTGCCATCGAGCGCATCGGCCGCGAGCTGCAGCAAACCGATCCGGCCTTCCGCTTCGCGTTCAAGATCCTGCGGCAGCAGCTCGGATTCGAGACGCACGGCGACGCCAGCCTGGTCCGCGCGATGGAAGAGGTCACCGAAAGAGCGCCCATCGCGATTCCCTTCGGCTCCGAGGCGAGCGTCTTTGCGCCGCTCGCCGAGGAGATCGTTGTCTTCGGCGCGGGGGACATGCGCACCGCGCACAGTCCGCGCGAGTGCGTCCCGATCGCTGAGTTGCAGGAAGCCGTCCGCTGCATAAAAGCCCTCATGCAGAAGAGCTAAAATTGTAACCAAACAGGATCTCTGTTCGATCTGCTCCCCACGCATCCGCACCACGTTTAGAGAGCCCTGAAGCGTCCAACCGTCTGCCTCCTCGCGGTCGATGCGGCGTCACGTCTTTCGATCTGCCCGATACTCGGCCACGACACGCAGAAATTGTGCTCGCAACGGTGTTATTTCTTGCATTCGGCCATACCCCCTTATATAAAAACTACTCAGCGACCACGTCCGTCGCTGCAAATTCCAACTGACAAAACAGCCCCAAAATGGCGCGCGCCTTTGTGTGCGTTGACCTGCATCTTTCTTTGGAGGAACCGTTGACCAGATTCATCTGCAAGCTCGCTCTTTCCTTGACCCTCACTTTTGGTGTCGCCGTCGGCCTCGCCCAAAATGCCAATACCTCTCTGCGAGGCGTGGTCAAGGATCCCAGCGGAGCCGTTCTTCCCAGCGCCCTCATCAGCCTGCACAACAACGCCACCGGCCAGAACCTGAGCGCCAAGTCGAACGCGGGCGGAGAGTACCAGTTCCTCCAGGTTCCTCCCGCCAAGTACGACATCACGGTCACGACGCCGGGCTTCGCCGATCGGCGCGAGACCGCCGAGCTGCTGGTGAATCAGCCCGCCACCATCAACTTCACTCTCGGCGTGCAGACCAACAATGTCTCGCTGGACGTGAGCGCGGCGGCCGAGACACTGAACACCACCGACGCCTCGCTCGGCGGCTCCGAGGACAACGCGACCATCCAGGCGCTGCCCAGCGAAACCCGCAACGTGCCCGATCTGCTCTCGCTGCAACCGGGTGTCTTCTTCCTTCCTGCGCCGACCAACCCCGCGCTGCAGGATAGCCGCAGTGGAGCCGTCAACGGTGGCCGCTCCGACCAGGGCAACATCACGCTCGACGGAGTGGACGACAACGATCAGGTCAACGGCTACGCCTTCACCGGCGTGCTGCGCGAGACGCAGGACTCCATCGAGGAGTTCCGCGTTTCTACCGGCGGCGCCAACGCCGACGCCGGCCGCTCCTCCGGCGCGCAGGTCAGCCTCGTCACCAAGTCCGGCACCAACAAGTTCCATGGCGCAGCCTATGAGTACAACCGCCCGACCATCACCGTCGCCAATGACTTCTTCAACAAGCAGGCCGAAGCGGACAGCGGCGAGCCGAACGTTCCCGGCAAGCTGATCCGCAACATCTTCGGTGCGGACATCGGCGGTCCCATCCACAAGGATAAGCTCTTCTTCTTCGGCAACTACGAGGGCAGCCGCTTGGCGGAGAACGCGCAGGTCACGCAGATCTCGCCCACCGCCTCCTATCAGCAGGGCATCATCCAGTACACCGCCTCGGATGGATCGACGCAGAGCATCTCCGCCGCGCAGGTCGGCACGCTCGACGCCGGCTGCCAAGTCTGCAACACCGCAGCGTACTCCCCCGGCCCGGGACCCAACCCAAACGCGCTGGCCTACTTCAACTCGATGCCGGCAGCCAACGGCACCAACCAGGGCGACGGCCTCAACGAAGGCTCGTACTCCTTCTCCTCGCCCAATCCGCAGACGCTCAACACCCTCATCGTGCGCCTCGACTATGTCCCCTCGGACAAGCACCGCATCTTCGTGCGGGGCAACCTGCAGAAGGACACCACCGCCGGCACCGAGCAATTCCCGGGCCAGGGCCCGTCCTATGCACTGATCTCCAACAACAAGGGCATCTCCGGCGGCGACACCTGGAGCATCTCGCCGACAATGGTCAATGACCTTCGCTACGGCTACGTCCGCCAAGGCTCGGGCAACTCCGGCGTCGGCTCCGGCGACTACGTGGACTTCCGCTTCCTCTCCACGGCGACCGCGGAGACGCGCAACACCATCCTCAGCTCGCCGGTGAATAACATCGTCGACAACTTCAACTGGACCAAGGGCAAGCACAGCATCGAGATCGGCGGCAACTGGCGGCTCGTCGACCAGAATCGCAGCTCCAACCAGAACTCCTTCAACGGGGCCAGTACCAATCCCTACTGGCTAACCGGCAATCCTCCGCCGCCCACCTCGCTGGGAATGCCCGCCGTTGATGGCGGCTTCAGCAACTCCTACGAGGTCGCCTACGCCAACCTGATCGGCGTTGTCCCGGACGTAACCGACGTCTACAACTATGCCGTCAGCAGCGCGACCACCGGCACCCTGCTGGGCGATGGAACCTCCATCGACCGCCACTTCCGCGCCAACGAGTACGAGTACTTCATCCAGGACTCGTGGCGTCCCCGGTCCAACCTCACCATCACCTTCGGCCTGCGCCACACCCTGCTGCAGACCCCCTATGAGACCAAGGGCCAGCAGGTCGCGCCCACCATCGACACCCACGCCTGGTACCAGGAGCGCGAGGCCGCCGCGCTGAAGGGACAGATCTCCGAACCCGACCTGCAGTTCGCGCCCAGCGGTCCGGTCTACCACAAGCCCGGCCTCTGGCCGAAGTCGAAGGATAACTTCGCGCCCCGTCTCGCCATTGCCTACGCGCCCGATGCGAAGACCTCCATCCGCGTCGGCGCCGGCATCTACTACGACCACTACGGCGAAGGCCTGATCAACACCTTCGACCAGAACGGCTCCTTCGGCCTCTCGACCTCCGTCACCAATCCCGGCGGCGTCCTGGGCTATGAGAACTCGCCCCGCTTCACCGGCCGCCACAACCTGCCCTTCAACAACGGAACGGCATCTCCGACCCAGACATTTCCCTACACCGCGCCCACCGGAAACTTCGCCATCACCTGGGGCCTCGACGACCACCTGAAGACGCCCTACTCGGAGGCCATGGACCTGTCCGTGCAGCGCGAGCTGAAGGGCGGCTTCACCCTGGAGACAGCTTACGTCGGTCGTCTCGGCCGGCACCTGCTGCAGAGCCTCGACCTCGCCGAGCCGGTAGACTTCACCGACACCCAGGGCGGCGGCGACTACTTCACCGCTGGCGCACAGCTCTCGCAGCTCGCCGACCAGCACGGCGGAAACCCCGCCGCCACTGTGCCCACCATCCCCTACTTCGAACACGTCTTCCCCTACATGGCCAACTTCGACTACCCGGGCGAGAGCGCGACCCAGGCCATTTACAGCGATGAATGGGCTCCCTTCCGTTACAACCTCGGAGAGACCACCGCGCTCGCCGACCTGGACTTCTACTGCTTCAGCGGCACAGAGGGCGTTCCATATCCCTGCCCCGCCGGTCACCAATCGAGATACTGGCAGGATCAGTTCTCCTCGCTCTATGCGCTGTCTACCATCGGCATGAGCTACTACAACGCCGGCCAGATCACACTGCGCCATCCCAGCAGCCACGGCCTTCAGACCGATATCAGCTACACCTACTCCCACTCCATCGACATGGGTTCGGACTCCGAGCGCTCCTCCGAGTTCTACGGCAGCCCCGCCTATGTCGCGCCCGCCCAGAGCGAGATCATCAACACCTGGAAGCCCAACCTCAACCGCGCCTCCTCGGACTTCGACACCCGCCATTTGCTCACCGTCGACTGGGTCTATCAGCTGCCCGTGGGCCGCGGACGGCCCTTCCTCGGCAGCGCGAACCACCTCACCGATGCCGTCCTCGGCGGCTGGCAGTTCTCCGGCATCTTCCGTGCCACCAGCGGCCTGCCCTTCTCGCTCACCGAGCCCGGCTGGACGACCGACTGGGAGGTCGAGGCCTTCGGCGTCGCGACCCAGCCGGTCAAGACGCATCGCCACTTCGACTCCAATGGCAACCCGCAGTACTTCAGCAACGCCCCCGCCATCAACAGCGGCGTGTCCAGCGGCTCGATCGTTCGTCTCCCCTATCCGGGCGAGGCGGGAGAGCGCAACTACTTCCGCGGCGACGGTTATCTCAACCTCGACTCCGGCCTCACCAAGAACTGGGGCCTGGGCGAGTTCGGCGACCTCAAGTTCGGCTGGGAGGTCTACAACGTCACCAACACCGTGCGCTTCGATCCGTATTCCATCGGGAACCAGTTGACCGGCGGCAATCTCGGCACCGCAAGCACCCTGCTCTCCACGCCGCGCCGCATGCAGTTCTCGCTGCGCTACGGCTTCTGACGAGCAACACAAGCATCACGCTGTCTTCATATCGGGAATGCCGCCCACGGGCGGCGTTCCCGTTTCCCACGATGTAGAGCCCTCCCCCCGATCCACCTCTCGAAAGGAACGAATGAGCTTTCGCAAGAACGTCGCCTCGTGCTCTCTCGCTGTCTGCCTTCTCCTGGCCCATGGGTCCGCGCATGCGCAGCTGCCCACCCCTGTCTCCGTACTCGGCCACACCCCGGGCGACGATTTCTACCTCGCCAACTACGAGGACGCCGTCAAGTACTTCCACTCCCTCGCCGCCAGCTCCGACCGCATGAAGATGTTCACCGTGGGCAAGTCCACCGAGGGCCGCGACATTGAGGTCGGCGTCATCTCCTCGCCGGAAAATCTCGCGCACCTCGACGAGTACAAGAAGGCCGCGCGCCGCCTTGCCACCGCCGACAATCTCACCGACGAGCAGGCCCACCAGCTCGCGCGCGATTCGAAGGTGATCGTCCACATCGACGGCGGCCTGCACTCCTCCGAGGTCGCCGGCGGCCAGCACTCCATCGTGCTCGCCTACAAGCTGCTCTCCGCCAAGAACGATCCCGAGATCGACGCCATCCTCAACAACGTCATCCTCGTGCTCTGGCCCACACTCAACCCCGACGGCCAGGACATGGTCGTCTCCTGGTACCGCAAGAACGTCGGCACCAAGTACGAGGTCTCGCCCATGCCCTGGCTCTACCAGGACTACGTCGGCCACGACAACAACCGCGACGGCTTCATGCTCAACATGAAGGAGGAGCAGGTCGTCGCGCGCACCGAGATCGACTGGAGTCCGGAGATCTTCTACTGCCAGCACCAGACCGCGCCCGTTCCCGCACGCATCTGGATCCCGCCCTTCGCCGACCCGATCTCGAGCAACATCAGCCCCTACGTCCGCAGCTGGCTCAACGTCGTCGGCACCAATATGGCGGCCTATCTCGACCAGCACAACATGCCGGGCGCCATCTCCGAGTCGCGCTTCGATAACTGGTACGCGGGCTTCACCGACTGGGCCGGCGTCTTCCGCAACGAGATCTCCTTCTTCACCGAGACCGCACTTTATCGCTACGCCACGCCGCGCTTCTACACCGTCGATGAGTTCCCCAAGGAGTATCAGGATCTGCGCGCGCTCAGCATGTACAGCACGCCGTGGGAAGGCGGCTGGTGGCATCTGAAGGACGCCGTCGATTACATGGTTGCCGGCTCGATGTCGGTTCTCGACCTCGCCGCCAAACATCGCGAGGAGCTGCTCTACAACCGCTACCAGGCCGCGCGCGACAACATGCATCGCACCGAGCCGCCCTTCGCCTACGTCCTCAGCGACCGCCAGGACGACACGCCTGAGGCCGGGCTGCTCGCGCAGAAGATGATCGACAACGGTCTCGACGTCTACGCCTCGCAGGCTGGCTTCACCACCAACGGTATCGCCTACCCCGCCGGCTCCTGGGTCATCCCCATGGACCAGCCCTTTTCTCCTATGGCGAAGGAGTTGCTCGAGCGCCAGGTCTATCCCGCCGCCGCAACCGGCGCCACCGCCGCCGGCGCGCATCTGCCCTACGACATCACCGGCTGGACCCTGCCGCTGCAGATGGGAGTCGCCGTCGACTCCGTCTCCGACCCGCTGACTCCCGAGCAGCGCGGGCTCCTCACCAAGATCGGCGCCGTCCAGCTTCCTGCAGGCAACTTAGCTGGCGAGGGCGCGGCCTTCGCGATCAGCCACAAGCCGAACGCCTCCTTTGAACTGGTAAACGCGGCGCTTAGCCAAGGCGGCAGCGTGGCCATGGCCAACGACCCTGTCAAGACCGCCGAAGGAGTCGAGAAGGGAGTTTGGGTGATCAGTGGCCTCAGCCGCTCCGCTGTCGCCGCGCTCGCCAGCAAGTTCGCTGTCGGCGCGATCGCACTGCCCTCCGTCCCCGCGCACGTCGTCCCCATCAAAGCGGCGAAGATCGGCCTCTATCGTCCGTGGAACCCATCGATCGACGAGGGCTGGACCCGCTGGATCCTCGAGAACTACCACTACGAGCCCAAGAGCATCTACAATGCCGACATCCGTTCGAGCGGCCTGCGCTCCCGCTACGACATCATCATCCTTCCCGACATGAGCAGCCAGCAGCTGATGAGCGGCTTCCCCGTCGGCAGCGTCCCCGGCCAGTACGCCGGCGGCATCGGCCCCAACGGCATCGAGAACCTGCGCGAGTTCGTCCGCTCCGGCGGCACGCTGATCGCTCTCAATCAGACCGCCTCGAGCCTCATCCCGCTGATGTCGCTGCCGGTGCGCAACGTCCTCGAAGGCATGCCGAATGAGAAGTTCTACTGTGCGGGCTCGCTCTTGCGCATCGAGATAGAGCACCCCGAGATGCCGGTCAACTTCGGCGTCCCGGATGCGCCCGTTGTCATGTTCGAGCGCGGCCCCGCCTTCGAAACGCTCCCCGGCTTCAAGGGTGCGGTCCTCGCGAAGTACTCGAAGCAGACGAGCGCGCTCGAGAGCGGCATGATCCTCCACCCCGAGGTCCTCGAGGACAAGGACGCCGCCCTGGAACTCGCCTATGGCCAGGGCCACATCCTGCTCTACGGCTTCAAGCCGCAGCAGCGCGGACAGGCCCACGGCACCTATCGCTACCTCTTCAACGCGCTGTACCTCTACGACCAGTCGCCGATGCCTACGGAGATTCCGCCCACGCCACCCGCAGCCACGAAGCAGGCGGAGGCGGCAGTCGCCCACGCAAAGCCCGAGGACGCGTCGCTGACCGAGCCGTAAGCCAGGCCCGCAACCCGCAGGCGGCAAAGCAAGGAACAAGCAACATAACTGGTGACAATTAAGGAGATCGACATGAATCGCAACTTTGTCGCGGGGCTGCTTCTGCTCGCCGCGGCGCCGCTCGCCGCACAACAGCACCTTCCCTCCAACGAGGACCTGCGCCAGCTGCGCGGCATCTCGAATCCGCAGCTCTCGCCCGACCTCAAGCACGTCGTCGTCACCCTGCAGGACAGCACGGCCGACGGCGGCAAGCTGCACCTGTGGCTGCTCAGCACTGACGGCGCACCCTATCGCCAGCTCACCTTCAACACCGCCGACTCCGCGAGCGAGACCAGCCCCGAGTATCTCCCCGACAACAGCGCCATCCTCTTCCTCTCTCGTCGCGACAAGAAGTCCGAGCTCTATCGTCTCCCCCTCGGCGGCGGCGAGCCCGCGCCGATCAAGCTCGAGCGCGCCGCTGCCGCCACTGAGGCCTCCATCGCCGTCAACGTCGTCTCCTACTCCATCTCGCCCGATGGCAGCCGCGTCGCCGTCATCGCCGCCGACCCCGAGTCCCCCGCCCGCACCAAAGACATCGCCGACAAAAAAGACGCCGTCTGGGTCGAGCACCAAGACCTCAAGCATCACCTCTACCTACTCGACACCAAGAGCTGGAAGCAGACCGACGTCCCCACCCTCACCGACGTCGACGCCGTCGCCTGGAGCGAGCCGTCCGATCGCCTCCTCGTGCTCACCCACACCCGACCGCGCGACCTCGGCCCTAGCACCGTCGGCTGGATCGTATCGGCCGAGAACCCTGCCGACCAGAAGCCTGTCCCCGGTCTCCCCGAGACCACGCAGCGCGCCGTCTGGACGCACCACGGCGACGGGCTCGTCCTCTTCGCCCACTGCGAGAAGGACGCTCCCGCGGGCAGCTCCGACCTCTTCAGCTTCGACCTTGCAACCGCCAAGCTGCATAACCTCACCGTCGGCATCGAGGACTCGACGCTCTCCCCCGAGACCCTCCTCGTCGCTGCCGACGACCGCACCGCCCTGATCAGCCTCACCCACGGAATGACGCGCGGCGTCGCTCGGATCGACCTCGCCAATGGCAACCTGCATCCGCTCGACCTCGGCCTTCCCGTCGTCTCCGGCTTCCATCAGCAGCACAACCAGAACGCATGGGTCTACGTCGGCACCTCCAGCACCGCGCCCGCCGCGATCTACAGCACCACGGCTCTCGACGCCCCCGGCGAGCGCCTCGTCCAGCCCGAGATCGCTCCCACCGCCTGGACCGCGATCGCCTCGAAGCACCTCTCCTGGCAGCGCGACGGCTTCACCATTGAGGGCCTACTCTACCTTCCCTCGCAGACAAGCGGCGGCCGCGTTCCGCTGGTCGTCAACGTCCACGGCGGCCCCACCGGCCAGTTCGTCGACTCCTACTCGCCGCTCACCAACCTCCTGGTCGCCCAGGGCTGGGCGGTGCTCCTCACCAACCCGCGCGGCAGCACCGGCTACGGCGTCACCTTCGAAGCCGCGAACAAGGACGACATGGGCAACGGCGACTATCTCGACATCATGGCCGGCGTCGATCAAGCCCTCCACACCGCGCCCATCGATCCCGACCGCCTCGCGTTGATCGGCTACAGCTACGGCGGCGAGATGGCCGGCTTCGTCGAAGGCAAGACCACGCGTTTCAAGGCCATCGTCAGCGGCGCCCCGGTCATCGACCAGTTCAGCGAGTACGGCACCGAGAGCGACTCCTTCGGCGACCGCTGGTTCACCGGCATGCCCTGGAGCCACTTCGAAAGCGCCTGGCGCCAGAGCCCGCTCGCCTACGCCGAACACGCCAAGACGCCCTTCCTCCTGCTACAGGGGCAGGCTGACACCACCGACCCCGAGGGCCAATCCCAGGAGATGTACCGCGCCCTCCGCCAGCAGAACGTCCCCGTGCAGATGCTTCTCTTCCCGCGCGAGGACCACGGCGCGCTGGGCGGCAACTTCTCCGGCTTCCCCAGCACCGAGCCCTGGCACGGCGTCATCGCCCGCGCCCACATGCTGCAATTCATCGAAGACGCCTTCCACGGCAAGGTGGAACCCAACCAGCCCTAGCCCAGGTCACCCCGGCATGCCTTGGCGTGGAGGTGCTCCTTGCGCGTGATGTAGCCGATGCCGCCTCCTCGGCGAAGCGGCGGAAGTCGTCGCGGGTGCCGTCGTCGAGGATGTAGACGTGGAGCTTTTCGGGCGGGTAGTCGATGTTGATGGCGGCGAGGGCGGTATAGCGGACCAGCGAGTGCGGCTCGTTATAGGTGGGGATCAGGACGTCGACGTGGGGCCAGTCGTCCTCGCTGTTGGGTAAGGCGACGGGCTTGCGCCGGAGCGGGAAGCTGGTCTGCATGTAGCCGAGCGCCATGATTAGGGTGGTGTAGATCTCGGCGGAGAGGGTCGGCGCTGCGATGCCGCGGTCGAAGCGGGTCTCGGCCAGTGTCTTGCCCTTATCGGTGACGTTGAACTTTCTCCGACGAGTCCAACCACCGGCTCTCCATCGACACCGTCCTGATGCTCATCCTCCCATCTGGATGCTCTTCTTCAACCTGCTCGGCGTCCTGGCCGCGCCCTACCGCCTCTTCGTCTCCGATCCCGGACACCCTGGCACCATATCCTCGCCAACCTTTGCTGGATCTTCTTCAACATGGTGATTCTCGGCGTCTCCGCCGCCGTCGCCCACGAGCAGAAGCAGCGCCGCTCCTCGGTCCGTATCAAGGCCCGTATTCCCATCGTCGCCGAGTTCGCCGACGGCCACCATGTGACTGGCATCACCCGCGATCTCTCCGTCGGCGGCGCCTCCGTCCTCTTCGCCGACTCCCACAGCTTCTACGCCCGCCGCCAGACCATCCGGCTCGCCCTCCCAGTCCAGACGGGCGACGCCCAGATCACCGCCCTGGTCGCCGGCATCGTCGAAGGCGAGGTCCGCCTCAAATTCAGCCTGCAATCCATCGCCGAGCAGGGGGTCCTCACCCGCGCCCTCTACTCCCGCGCCGACTCCTGGGTCGCCGACCGCGCCGACCGCGAAGAGGATCGCCCCCTCGTCAGCCTCGCCCGCGTCATCCGCATCTCCTTCACCGGCTTTCACCAGGTCCTGCGCGGCCTGCTCCCCCGGCCCCCCCCCGCGGCCCGATCCCCGAGCGCCCAGGACTCCAAAAACGCCAAAGGCGGTCGCCACCACGTCTCTGCTGGTGCTGCTCGCCGTCCTCCTCGGCACCCGCCCTCTCGCCGCCCAGACTCCGGCTGAGATCCGCGCCCAAATCGCCGCCCAGGTCGCCCAGCAATCGCCGCCGTTCCCGTTTCTCCCGCCGAGCCCAAGGGCTCCATCCTTGAGCGTGATCTTGGTGAGGGACATGGGCGTCCAGAGCGCGGCCCAGCTGCGCGGACCGCACTCCTATTACAGCGTCCACTTCGCCCTCGCGCACACACAACTCCCGCGCGCCGCTACCCTCAAACTCACCTACCACTTCGATCGCTCCCTCCCATCCCAAAGCTCTACCCTCCAGCTGCGCCTCAACAACACCCTGCTGGCCGTCATCACCTCGCCGCCCTTGCCGCAGGCCGACGGCCACTTCGCCTTCCTCAGCGTCCCCACGCCGCCCGAGCTCCTCATCCGCGACAACGAACTCACCTTCGAGTTCACCGGAGGCGGCGTCTTCCAGTCCCAGACCACCACCACCCTCCCCTTCGTCTTCCTCAGCCACCCGACACCCAGATGCTGCGCGCCGCCGGCATCGTCGCCTCCAGGTTCGGCGTCCTGGGCAGCGCCAAGCCGGTCCGCTTCTCCGTCGCCATCGGCCAGATCCCCGCCGGCAACGTCGTCGTCTTCAGCAACCGCAACGCCGCCCTTCCTCCCGCGCTCGCATCCCCGCCGGCCCCGCGCTCTCCACTAAGGCCAGCCCCTCCGACCCCACCGGCAACGCCCTCGTCCTCTCCGCCGAGGATGACGACCAGCTCCTCGCCGTCGCCCGTGCCCTCGCCCTCACCAAGGCCGCGCCCGACCTCGCCGCCGGCGACACCCTCCCCCTTCAGGGCGACTCCCGCCCCATCCCCAGCTTCTCGCTCCCGCCCGAGCGCCAGCCCGACGACGCTCCCCGCTGGATGCGCAGCGACGAGCTCGTCTCCCTCTGGACCTACGGCTCCCAGACCGCCATGCAGAGCGACGGCTCCCGTCCGCTCCCCCTCTACTTCCGCGTCCCGCCCGACCTATACTATGGTGAGCGCCAGAACCTCAAGCTCCGCCTCAGCTATCGCTACGACGCTGCCCCACTGGCTCCCGGCTCCGCCCTGCGCGTCTTCATTAACGGTCTGCTGATCAACGAAGCCCCCATGCCGCCCGGTCCCAGCGCCACCGACAACCGCCGCGAGGTCCTCGTCCCCATCCTCAACATGCGGCCCTCTGCCAACACCCTGCTCTTCAACTTCGACTTCATCCGCCGCCACCGCCCTGGATACCTAGACACCATCACCTCCCACCTCGACGGCGAGATCCTCCACAACTCCTCGCTCGACATCCGCGGCGTCGACCATTGGGTCGCCATGCCCAACCTCGAGCTCTTCGCGAACGCCGGCTTCCCCTTCACCCAGCGCGCCGACCTCTCCCAGACCGTCGTCCTCCTGCCGACGCACCCCTCCCCGCGGGAGATCGCCCTCTTCCTCCACCTCATGAGCCACTGCGGCAGCCAGACTGGCTACCCGGTCTTGCGCGTCGAGCTCGCGCCCCCCAACGCCCCACTGCGCAGCGACCGCGATTACCTCGTCCTCGGAACCCTCCAGAACCAGCCCGAGTTCGCCGCCCTGGAGGGCACCCTACCCGCCAGCTTCGACGCCGCCGGCCTCCACCTCCAGCCCCAAACCGGCCTCGTCGCCAGCCTCCGCCAAGCCTGGCGCACCCTTCTTCGCCTCCCCGACGAGAGCGGCCAGCTCCTTCAGCGCGGCAGCGCCCCGGACGCCGTCCTCGAAGGCATCAGTCTCCCTATGGCTCCGGACACTCCCTGGTCCTCGTCGCCCTCAGCGACGACGCCGCCGAGAAGACTTTCACCGACACCTTCTACGACCGCGCCCAGTCCGGCGATAGCCACGGCTCCGTCAGCCTGCTCCGCAACTCCCACGTCCTCTCCGGCGACCTTCTCACATCCGGCTACCACCTCGGCACCATCTCGCCCTACACCCGGATGCGCATCTGGATGGCCGACTACTTCGTTCTGCTGCTGATCGGAGTCTCCTTGCTCAGCCTCCTGCTCGGCTCCTGGATCCGCCAATACCTCACCGACCGCGCCGCCCAACGCCTTCAGATCCATCCGGTTAGGCCCTCCGTTCCCAACCTGCGCTCGATCGGCCGCCCATTCCTCGCTTCCAATGGGGAGGGCTTTCGTCTACCATGTGAACAGCAAATGTCAAATTCATCTGGCCTCAATACTGAAATCGAACAGACTGCCAAGGTCTTTCCCTCCTCCTCCGGCCACATGTTCCAGGGTTACTTCGTACCCGGCCGCCAGTGGAGCTTCAAGAAGAACGATCTGCTCGACGCGCGCGCCCGCAGAATCTTCGAAAGCACCGCACTGGCATGCACCGTCGATGCGTACCCCTTCCACATGCCGCTCCAGGCCAAGGCGGGTCCCTGCGTCCAGGCCGATGGACATGACATGCTCATGATGTCCTCCTACGACTACCTCGGTCTCATCGGACATCCCAGAATCGACGCCGCCGCCCAGGACGCCATTCATCGCTACGGCACCAGCACCAGCGGTGCCCGCCTGCTTACCGGCACCCTCGACATCCACGAGCAAATGGAGAGCGATCTCGCAGCCTTCAAGGGCACCGAAGCCGCCCTCACCTTCAGCTCCGGCTACATGGCCAACCTCGGCCTGATCACCGGCCTCTTTGGACCCTCCGACCGCGTCATCATCGACAGCCTCTGCCACCGCAGCCTTTTGGACGCCTGCCGCATGGCGGGTGTTCAGGTCCAGCGCTTCCGCCACAACGACCCCGAAAGCCTGCGCGAGGAGCTGCGCGGCGGCCAGCCCGCCAACCGCACCCTCATCGTCACCGACGGCGTTTTCTCAATGGACGGCGACATCTGTTGCCTGCCCGAGCTGATCGCCATCAAGAAGGAGTTCGGCTGCTTCCTGCTAGTCGATGAGGCCCACGCCTCGGGCGTCCTCGGCGCCACCGGCCGCGGCACCGACGAGCACTTCGGCATCGATACCAGCGAGGTCGATCTCTGGACCGGCTCGCTCGCCAAGTCCATCCCCTCAGTCGGCGGCTTCGTCGCCTGCTCCCGCGAGGTGGCCATCTTCCTGCAGCACGCCTCCTCGCCCTACATCTTCTCGGCCGCCATGGCCGCCTCTGCAGTCGCCGCCATCATCACCGGCCTCGCCGTGCTGAAGGACGAGCCCGAGCGCGTGGGCCGCATCAAGCAGAATGCTGACTACCTCCGCGACGGCCTCAAGGGCCTCGGCTACGATACCGGCCTCTCCTCGACCGCGGTCATCCCCGTCATCCTGCAGGACGAGAACGCCACCGCTCTCTTCGCCCGCCGCCTGCGCGACTTCGGCATCATCGCCGCGCCGGTGATGTTCCCGGCGGTCGCCCAGGGCTCGGCCCGGCTGCGCATCTGCGTCACCGCCGCCCACACCCAGGAGCAACTCGGCTTCGTCCTCGACGTCTTCGCCAAGCTCAACGGCAGCGGCCCCGTCTAGGGTGTCGCTCTTCACTCGTTCCGCAACATCTTCACCCTTCGCAACGCCTCTCGCAGCCACACCGCGAGAGGCGTTGCCGTCACCGCTCTAGCCCCTCAGGAGACCTTCCATGCGCTCGCTCATAACCGGCGCCAGCGGCTTCCTCGGCGGCCGCCTCGCCCAGATGCTCATCGAGCAGGCGAACCCCGGCGACGAGATCGTCGTCCTCGCCCGTCCCACCTCCGACCTCCGCCACCTCGCCAATCTTCCCATCACCGTCGTTCCCGGCGATCTCGGCGACCCCGCCAGCCTCACCTGTGCCCTCTCTGGCGTCCAGCGCGTCTTCCACTCCGCCGCCTGCTCCACCGATTGGGCTCCCTGGAACACCTACTTCAGCGCCAACGTCACCGGCACCACCAATCTGCTCTCCGCCGCCCTGCGCTGCCCCACCCTCGAGCGCTTCCTCCACGTCAGCACAACCGACGTCTACGGCTACCCCACCGTCCCCTGCGACGAGACCCATCCCGCCGTCGACGCCGTCCTCCCCTACAACCGCACCAAGCGCCTCGGCGAGCTGGCCGTCTGGGAGACGCACCGCACCCACGGCCTCCCCATCACCATCGTCCGCCCCGCCACCATCTACGGCCCCCGCGGCAAGGACTTCACCGTCGAGATCGCCACCATGCTGCGCCAGCGCCTGATGCTCACCATCGACCACGGCAGCGCCCCGGGCGGCTTCGCCTACGTCGACAACGTCGCCCAGGCCATGATCGACGCGACTTCCTCCCCCAAAACCATTGGCGAGGCCTACAACCTCTCCGACGGCACCGGCGCCGACTGGACCCGCTACCTCGACCTTTTCAGCGCCGCCCTGGGCACCCCCAAGCCGTGGCTCAACCTCAGCCTCGCGAATGCCAACCGCCTGGCCCGTATCCTCGAAATTCCCCACCGGCTCCTTAAATTAGGAGGCCGCCCGCTGCTCACCCGCCACGCCGTCCTTCTGCTCGGCCTTAACCAGGAGTTCCCCACCGCCAAGGCCACCCGCGACTTCGCCTTCGCACCCGAAATCTCCCTCGAAGAGGGCATCCTCCGCTCCGCCACCTGGCTCCGCACCCGTGTTTAGCGCGCTCCACCAAAACCACGTGCCCTGGATCTCGCCTCTGAACTTCCCAGGATCGTCTCGACTGCACGTCTTCACGCCCTTGCTTCTGGGGTAGTCCAGCTTTACCCCTGGCATTGCTGGGACGCCAAAAGTCAGGGGCTTCGCCCCCTGAGGGGAGGCCTTTCCTCGTCCCGGCAATCCCCGGATTGCACGTCGGGATTCCCAGCCATCCCCCTTGCAGGTAATATGGCTGGACAAAGAAAATACGCAGGTTCGGAATCAGATAAGATATGAGTTGCGTTCGCCCTCGCGAGCGCTCTTCCCTAAAGAGGCAAATGGCTGACAGCATTCAAGATCGGGTCCTGAGAGTAATCGCAACCACGCGGCGTGTGCCGCTCGAAACCGTGCGCCCCGACAGCACCTTCGAGGAGCTCGGCATCGACTCCCTCGACCGTCTCAACATCCTCTTCGAGCTCGAGGGCGAGTTTGACATCCAGATCGACGACGAGCAGGCCAAGCAGGTCACCTCGCTGCAGCAGATGATCGACGGCATCACCCTCCTGGTCAACGCCAAGCCCGCCTAACACCAAACTACCTTTTCTGGCATCCTTCCGCGAGCGCACTCGCTCGCTTTCCCGCGCCCGACCGGAACCTGGTGCCCCATTCATGCGACCGTATCGAATGAGTGGGCATCGGAGCGAAGCGAGACCGTTTTCTTGAAAAACGCGCTCCCCAAAACACCCCCTTTCTCGACGGCCCGCTCTACGCCACCTCCCAAAAACAATAAAAGTCCAAACCGAAGTCTGGACTTAAGTATCTGCCATCTGGACTTTAGAACTTGGAGCAGGGGGAGGGGGAGGGGGGGCCCCTCCCCGAAAGCATTTACGCCTTCCCCAACACCCGAGCCATGGTCTCGCCAATCTCCGACGGCGACTTCACCACGTGGATTCCCGCCGCGGTCATGGCCTTCATCTTCTCCTCCGCCGTGCCCTCGCCGCCCGAGATAATCGCGCCCGCATGGCCCATGCGGCGTCCCGGAGGCGCCGTCTGCCCGGCGATAAAGCCAACCACCGGCTTCTTCACATGTTCCTTGATGAACTGCGCCGCAGCCTCCTCGGCCGAGCCGCCTATCTCGCCGATCATGATGATCGCCTCGGTCTCCGGGTCGTCATTCAGCAGACGCAGCGCCTCGACGTGGTTGGTCCCGATGATCGGGTCCCCGCCGATGCCAATCGCCGTCGATTGCCCAATCCCGCGCGTGGTCAGCTGGTACACCGCCTCATAGGTCAGCGTTCCCGAGCGCGACACGATCCCGACGTTGCCTTCCTTGTGTATCCGTCCCGGCATGATACCGATCTTCGCCTTGCCCGGCGAGATCACGCCCGGGCAGTTCGGCCCCACCAGCCGCGATTTAGAGCCCTTCACGATCTCCCACACCTTGACCATATCCAGGGTCGGAATGCCCTCGGTGATGCAGATGACTAGAGGGATTTCCGAGGCCGCTGCCTCCAGAATTCCGTCCGCGGCAAACGGCGGCGGCACGAAGATCACGGTCGCATTCGCCCCCGTCTCCTTCACCGCCTCTTCCACGGTATTGAAGACCGGCCATCCCTCATGCGTGGTGCCGCCCTTGCCCGGCGTGACGCCACCCACCACCTTGGTCCCATACTCCGCACACCCCTTGGCGTGAAACGTTCCCTCACGCCCCGTGATTCCTTGCACAATCAGCCGCGTATTCTTGTCGACCAGTACCGCCATTACTTCCCACCTTTCGCAGCGCTGACCGCCAGGTCCGCCGCTTCTTTCATGGTTGCGCCGACCGCGAACTTCAATCCCGACTCCGCAAGGATCTTCCGGCCCTCTTCCACGTTTGTGCCCTCAAGCCGCAGGATGATGGGCAGCTGCACATTCAGCTTCCTCGCCGCCGCGACCACCGCCGTCGCCAGCACATCCACACGCAGAATGCCGCCGAAGATGTTGATGAAGATGGCCTTCACATTCGGGTCGCTGAGTAGGATCCCGAACGCGTTCTCGATCTGCTCCTGATTGGCGCCGCCGCCCACATCGAGGAAGTTCGCCGCCGAGCCACCCGCGTACTGGATGATATCCATGGTCGCCATCGCCAGTCCCGCGCCGTTCACCATGCAGGCGATGTTGCCGTCGAGCTTGATGTAGTTCAGGGCGTACTTGGAAGCCTCGACCTCGAGGGGGTCTTCCTCCGCAAGGTCGCGCAGCTCCTTCAAATCCTTGTGGCGGAACATCGCATTGTCGTCGAAGTTGATCTTGCAGTCGAGCGCCACCAGCGCTCCGTCCTTCGTCGTGATGAAGGGATTGATCTCCATCAGCGTCGAGTCCGTCTCCACAAATGCCTTGTAGAGGCCCATCATGAACTTGACCGCGTCGTTGATCTGGGTCGGCTTCAGGCCCAGCTTGAACGCCAGCTTGCGCGCCTGGTACGGCTGGAACCCCACCGCGGGATCGATGTACTCCTTGTAGATCAGCTCCGGCGTGGCGTGCGCGACCTCCTCGATCTCCATGCCACCCGACTGGGACGCCATAAACACGATCTTCGCCGACGCTCGGTCGAGCACCAGCCCCAGATAGAGCTCGCGATCGATCGCCGATCCGGCCTCGATCAGCAGCCGCCGGACTTTCTGTCCCGAAGGACCAGTTTGGTGGGTGACCAGCTGCATGCCCAGGATGTCCTTGGCCCGCGCCACCGCATCCTCGAGCGTCTTGACGACCTTCACGCCGCCGCCCTTACCTCGTCCGCCCGCGTGGATCTGCGCCTTCACCACGACTGCAGCATTGCCCGCGCTGAACAACGCCTTGGCCGCCGTATCCGCCTCTTCGAGCGTCGTTGCCATCTCGCCCGCCGGCACCGGAACACCGTACTTGCGCAGGATCTCTTTCGCCTGGTACTCGTGAATCTTCATCGGAGAGGGTTACCGCCTTTCGCACGCATCACGCAGGGAGACACGCAGCCCCCTGACTGAGCCATAGTAGCGGACCACTTCTACCACTCGCAACGAAAGTCGGCCACGCTGAGCGGTTACCGCACAGCATGGCCGACATATTCACAGCACATTCCAATCCGTAGCGCGCCGCGCCGGCGCGCCCAAAAACTACTCCACCGCTACTCCATCTCGGTCAGCACATTCACCTCGAGTGGCTCGGCCAACAGCTCCTTCGCCTTGCCGAAGATCGTGGTGAAGTGGCTCGTCGCCACATGCGCGTCCAGATGCGCCTGGCTCTCCCACAGCTCGTTGAAGTAGAACAGGCCGGTGATGTTTGACGCATACAGCTCATAAAACGTGCAGCCTGCCTCGACCCGCGTCGGAGCTACCATCCCCGCCAGCAACGATCCCAACTCCTCAGCCTTCCCCTCGCGAGCCACTGCTCGCGCAATTACGCGTACTTCCGCCATGCCATCTCTCCTTGTGTCGTCTTGTCTCATCTGCGTTGCGATTTGCTGCGCACTCTAGAGATGCGCGCCAACCCCCGTCCGCGTCAACTCCATGGCTTACAGCGTTCCGTTCGGCGTATCCTGCGCCTCCGAGGCCGCCACCGCCTTACCCAAATCCGCCCATGGCGTTGGCCCAATATGCATCATGAAGAACCGATCCACCGTCAGGTGCTCCCGCGCCACCGCGTCCATCAACTCCGTCACCGTCTGCGGATAAAAGAACGATCCATCCTGATTCACCTGAAACGGATCGCTTCCATACAATAGGTGGTGCTCCGGGAAGTAAACCATCATCTGTCGCTCGCTCGTCTCGCCATGGATGGGGTAGATCTCAATCCGATTCGCCCCACTCCCCACCACTGTCCTGCCCTGCACCAGATGAAACTCCGGCCTGCGCGGCGCACGCTCCTGCGCATCCGGCCGGCTCGTGTACTTCGCCGCGATCACCCGCTCCAGGATCGGCCGATTGAGATCCAGCGCATAGATCGGAATCCCCTGCGCCACGTACTCGCGCACGCCCGCAAGGTGGGGCCAGGAGTCCGACGTCGTAATCACCGCCTTGATCACCTGCCCCGGGAACCGCCGCTTCGCCTCCGTAATCACCTTCGCCGAGTAACCCGAGGAGATCGGCGCCTCCAGAATCACGATCCCGTCCTCCTGGTGCACAAACGTCGCATTCCACGATCCCGGAATCAGCACTATCTCCGGTGCCAGCTCCTGCGCCGGCTGGCTCGGATCGCCCAGCGGCCTCTGGTCGAGATCGACCGCCACCGCCTTCGGGTCATACTTCGCCCGCACCGCCTCTGGAATCGTCAGCTCCGACTCCACCAGCGGCGCATCGATCTGCAGCTTGCGAATCGCGATCATACGATCCGGCAAACCATTGCTTTCAACGTTCCACTGCATCGGAAAGTGAATCCCACCCTTGGCCAGCCACCAGAAGCTGTAATACGTCCGCATCGTCACATCGCCCAGAAACGCCCAGTACCCACTCCGTGCGAGCGGCCCGCTATAGTCCACCGCTGTCGGCAGATGCGTATACGCGTTGAGATAGATCCGCACCGGCGCGCCATCCAGCGTAAACGCTACCACCTGCTGCGGCACCGCCTGCATCACCACGTCCGGCTCGGCGTGGACATCCGCGGCATCGAGCGCCGTCAACAGCAACCGCTCCGGACTCAGCGCCTCGCGCTCCCGAATCAGGCTCAACTGCTGCGGCGTTCCCGGCGTCTGATTCTTGCTCGCCAGCCGCATCGCCACATCGCCGTCCGCGACGTTGCCCGTAGAAAACTGGAACACCGGATACACCGACGCCTCGGTCACGCTGCGATAGCGCCGGCCCGAAAGATCGTGCACCTCCGAGAGCGTGTCGAACTCGGTAACGTAGGGCCCCTCGGGACGCTCTGACTCCTCCAGTTCATTGCGCGTCCCCACGGCCTCCCATTGCACGCTCCGCAGCGCCCGCAGCCTCTGCTCGCCGCCCTGCGCCGCGACCGCCTGATGCAGCAGGCTCGCCGCGCTTCGATCGGCCCCAAGTGCTGGCGTCGCCCCCAAGAAAAGACCCACAACACCAACCCACACGCGTGCTCGCATCAAGATCAAAACGGACCCCTGGCTCTCTGGAAGTGTGTCGCGTGGAACAGATTCCTGCCAGCATACACAAGCCGCCCCTTTCCACCGCTCCTGCTCTTCGTGAAATCTTGGTAGCCTTGCCTCATGTCTCAAAGCACCGCACTGCGGCCCTTCCTGCGCCAGATCATGGAGCACCGCGCCTCCATAACCCGCGACGAGGCCCGCAGCCTGCTCCACCTCATCCTCGCCGGCGACGCCACCGACATCGAACTTGCTGCCCTCCTCGGCGCGCTCGCCGCCCGTGGCGAGACCGCCGAAGAGCTCGCCGGCTTCGTCGACGCCATGCGCGCCGCCGCCACTCCGCTGCCCTTGAGCGACGCGGAGCGCAGCCGCTTGACCGACACGTGCGGCACCGGCGGAGATGCCAGCAGCACCTTCAACATTTCCACTGCCGCCGCCCTCGTCGCCGCCGCCGCCAGCGCCAGGATCATGGTCGCCAAGCACGGCAACCGCGCCGTCACCTCCACCAGCGGCTCCGCCGACGTCCTCGAAGCCCTCGGCCTCCCCATCAACCTCTCGCCCGCTGCGGCCGCCGCAGCCCTGCGCGCGCACCGCTTCGCCTACCTCCACGCGCCCACGCTGCACCCGGCCATGAAGGCGGTCATGCCCGTGCGCCGCGCCCTCGGCGTCCGCACCGTATTCAACCTGCTCGGCCCACTCACCAACCCCGCCGGCGCCCGCACCCAGGTCATGGGCGTCTACGCCGCCGACCGCGTCCCGCTCATCGCCGAGACCATGCTCCTGCTGGACACCCGACACGCCCTCGTCGTCCATGGTCAGGACGAGACCGGCCGCGGCCTCGACGAGATCAGCATCAGCGGCCCCACCCAGATCGCCGAGGTCCACGACGGCCGCATCACCCTGCAAACCCTTACGCCCGAGCAGTTCGGCCTCACCCGCGCCCCGCTCTCCGCCCTGCGCGGAGGCGACGCCGCCGCCAACGCCGCCATCCTGCGGGCCATCTTCCAGGGCGAACCCGGCCCCTGCCGCGACATCGTCCTACTCAACGCAGCCGCCGTCCTGCTCGTCGCCGACTGCGCCCCGGACCTCGCCGCCGGCATCGACCTCGCCCGCCAGGCCATCGACAACGCCGCCGTCACCCGGCTCCTCGACGACCTCGCCGAGCCCGTCACGAATAGGTCAAGACGCGAATAAGTCAAATAACTGGGGGGCCGCATACCCCCTACCGTACAATCCCGCATAGGCCGCACGCCGACTCTTGTAACGCCAGAACTTCAGGAGCTCACGATGTCCACGCCGCCCCCGCGTCCCGTAGCCCCCTTCGATCCCAACATGGTCACGACTGCGTTCGAACTGCCCAACTACCGCATTGTGCGCAACTTCGGCGTCGTGCGCGGCATTGTGGTCCGCTCCCGCTCCATCATCGGCACCTTTGGCGCCAGCCTGCAGACCATCCTCGGCGGCAACATTACCCTGCTCTCGGAGCTCTGCGAGAAGACCCGCCAGGACGCCTTCGTCATGATGATGCAGCACGCCGCCGAACACGGCGCCAACGCGATCGTCGCCGCCCGTTACGACGCCAACGAGCTGATGCCGGGGGTCACCGAGGTCCTCGCCTACGGCACCGCCGTCCAAGTCGTACCGATTCCCTGATCCCGTTCCTGATCCCTGTTCCCTGGAAAGGAGCTCCCATGGCCCGCGTCACCGGCATCGGCGGCATCTTCCTCAAAGCCCGCGCCCCCGAGGCGCTCGCCGCGTGGTACGCCCAGCACCTCGGCATCGAACTCTCCGCCGGCCACTCCGGCAAGAACTTTCTCTGGACCGACGAGGTCCCCGCCACCACCGGCATGACCGTCTGGTCGCTCTTGCCCGCCGACTCCTCCTACTTCGGCTCCGGCCTGCAAACCGCAATGGTCAACTACCGCGTCGACGATCTCGACGCCCTCCTCGAGCAGCTCCGCGCGGCCCAGATCCCCATCGATCCCGAGCGCGAGGACTACGACTACGGCCGTTTCGCCTGGATCACCGACCCCGAGGGCAACCGCATCGAGCTCTGGCAGCCACTGGTACCACCCACCGCCTGAAGCGCCGCGCCTAGCTTTCGTTCGAGGCTACCGGCAGCTCCATCTGCTCTGATCCCTGTTCATCCACATACGGCCGGAAGCACGCCCGGCAGCGTGCCTCATACAGCCCCACGGCGCCCACCATCACCACCTGCTGGTTGGATCCCAGCCGCTGCGTATGGATCGCTGGAGCCCCGCAGACCATACATACCGCCGACAGCTTCGTCACCTCGTCCGCAATCGCCAGCAGCGCCGGAATTGGCCCAAAAGGCTCGCCGCTGAAGGTCGTATCCAGTCCAGCGATCACCACCCGCTTGCCCAGATGCACCAGTTCGAGCGTCAGCGGAACGATCCCCTCATCGAGGAACTGCGCCTCGTCCACGCCGATGACCTCCACCGCGGCCAGCTGTGAGGACAAGGCCTCGCGCATCCGCTCCACGTTCGCGATCGTCAGCGCTTCGTGCGTCTGCGCGCTGTGCGAGGCGATCGCGTCCCGGTGGTAGCGCAGATCGATGTCCGGCTTGAAGCAGAGCACCCGTTGCCGCGCGATCCGCGCTCGTTTCAGGCGGCGAATCAGCTCCTCCGACTTGCCGGAGAACATGGGTCCAGTAATCACTTCAATGCGGCCGGGAACAGGGGGTGGTGCCATCGGGATGCGGGTTTCCTTCAGAATCTGATTGGTCTCCCGCTATCCTAATCGTCCCGCCCCGGTGGATTTCCTGTCCCCTCGTTCGTCGGCCATCGGCCCACCGGCAAATTCGCCTAGAAGCTGTACCCGATCCCCGTCGACAACACCGGGAAGAACGATGCGTAGCTTAGGTTGTGGTTGTTCCGCGCCGTGAACTCCGTCAGGCTTTGCTGAAAGCTCGCGTCGTTATTGACCGACTCGCAGCCGATCGCCGCAGGCTGGGTCGGATCGCAGGCGCTGCCGGTAAACGCGATCTTCAGCGTCGGCTGCCCCTCGTAGTAGAAGCCCAGCTCCACCGGGAAGCTGAAATGCTTGTTCGACCGCGGCACGATGTTGCCCCAGCCCACCGTCAGCCCCGGCGAGGTCTTGTGGAAGCCCACCGATCCACTGCCCCGCAGCGGGTCCGTCAGGCTGCTGATGTAGTTCGTTCCGCTCAGCGTAATCGTGCTGCCCTCCGGCACCACTACTGTCGCCCGCACCGTGTTGTTGTTCGCCAGGTTCAGCATGGGGCTCACATGGAAGCCGTTGCGGAACGGGAACCAGTCCAGCATCACGTGCCCGGTGCGCAGCTGCAGGTTCACGTCGACATTCGCGCCCTGCTCCGTGAACGAATCCGAGTAGCCAAAGAAGTCCGCGCCCGAGCGCAGGTTGAAGTGCCGTGCCAGCGGTGTCGCCGTATCGAACCCAACGCCGGAGATGCCCACGGTCGCCGCGATCCCGATCTGCGAGAACGGCCGCACCGGCCGTGACGGAATCGCGCCCCCGGCACCGATGATGGTCGCCACCCGCGGCGCGGGAGCCGGCGCACTGACGGCACTGCTCGAATACCCCACGAACAACGGCTCCACGTTCGCTGTCTCGAGCGGCGGTGCCGCCGAAGAAGACGAGGCCGCCGAGGAAGAGAACGCATCCGCCGTCTGACAGAGCGCTACCCCACCGCCCATCGCAACCGCGACCGACACTCCCAGAACCACCCGTAAGCTGAACAGTACCTTTACTTGCCGAGGCATGAAGAAACACAAAAACTGCGAAATGGCATGCATGTCCGCAGCATACAAGGCGACGAAGCGACCAGGGGTGCTACCTCCCTGCCACTTTCGAGGGATCGTCCCAATTCCGGAGATGCAACGAGCCTCCTCCTCCCTTCAGGAAAAACCCCTCTCTTTCTAATTTCACCGACTCTTTCTATTCCCCGGCTGCAGCGCGCACAATCCCCAAGGTATTCTCAGGAGATGGCTAAAGGAGAACTCACCATGCGCCGAATGCTACTGACTGCCACCGCCTGCCTTCTCGTCTTGCCCGCGTCCCACGCCTTTGCGAAGTCGAAGCCCCTGGTGATCGCGATCAAGACCTCCACCGGACAGGACGCCGGCACCGCCACCTTCCGCCAGGGCAAGAAGGAGCTGACCATCAAGGTCCAGCTCAAGAACCTTCCCCCCGGCGAACACGGTGTTCACATCCACCAGAAGCCCCTCTGCGAAGGCCCAGCCTTCACCTCCGCCGGCGGCCACTTCAACCCCGACCACAAGCAGCACGGCACCATGAACCCCATGGGCCACCATGCCGGCGATCTTCCTGAGAACATCGTCATCGGCAACGATGGCACCGGCCAAGCTACCTACAAGGTCGATTATCTCTCGCTCAACTCCGGCGACCCCCACGACATCCTCGCCGACGGCGGCACCTCCATCATGATCCACGACAAGGCCGACGATATGAAGACCGATCCGGTCGGCAATGCCGGCAGCCGCATCGCCTGCGGCGTCATCACCGCGCCGACCCTGCCCTAACCGGCCGAATCTGGACCTTGGCCGCCTCGCTTGCGAGACCGGCAAAACCACACTAAGGAACCATCCCGAACGCCCCTGCGTATAGATGCGCATGGGCGTTCTGTTCATGTCGGTTCCGGCTGCGTCGTTGCTTCCCGCCACCCTCGGGCGCCGGCGCGCGGCCCAAGCCCCGTCTCCGACGGAGCCTGCCTTGGAATCCGGCCGAGAACCCGGCCGCAAACCCATCCCCGCCGCAGGGGCACATCTGGATACCACCCCCGCCGCCCGGCTTGATTCTTCGCCACATCCTGGCTCCCCGCACGATACACTGCTTCCACCGTTCAAGCAGGTAGAGGCTAGGTTGGAGCGCAGTCCACAGCAGATCGCAGAGCAGGAGGCCACCCTTCGGCTCGTCCGCCAGTGCATCGCGGGCGAGCAGCACGCCTGGCACCAACTCGTCGCCGGCCAGCACCGCCGCGTCTATGCCATCTGCTACCGCTTCACCAACTCCGCCACCGACGCCGAGGACCTCACCCAGGACGTCTTCCTCAAGGTCTACCGCAATCTGGACAGCTTCGACACCCAGAAGGGCAGCTTCCAGACGTGGATCACCACCCTGGCCCGCAACCTCCTGGTCGATCACTTCCGCCGCACCCGCCTCGACCGCGCCAGCGATTCGCTCGACGCCAGCCTCGGCAGCGATCCCGACGGCCCCACGATGGCCGATCGCCTCACCGATCCCAGCCCCTCGCAGGAACACCACGTTGCCGGCCTCGAGCTGAAGGCCACCATCCAGGAGGCCCTCAAACAGCTCTCCCCCGAACTCCGCGAGGCCGTCATCCTCCGCGACCTCGAAGACATGGACTACAAGGAGATCGCACAGGTCCTCCGCATCCCCGAGGGCACCGTCAAAAGCCGCATCAGTCGCGGTCGCGGGGAACTTGCCAGGCTCTTGCAACGTATAGAGAGACAGGTCAATTAGGACCCGAAAGAGTTTGGAACCGAAGGCGGTTCAAGAAATACGAAGTGCTTTTGAAGTAGCCCGAAGTTGCACCGAGATAGCTGCAGTTGCACTGAGATAGAAAGACAGGTGATGAAAGTGGCAGAGATCAACCAATTCGGAAGCGCTCAACCGGTCGGCTCCGGCCCCGGTCCAGGATGCGCCCACTGTGAGGCTGTGCTCGCCGACGCGAGCGACGGCACCCTCTCGGCAGCAGACCAGGCGATCTTCGACCGCCATATCGCCACCTGCGATGTGTGCAGCGAGATGTTCGCCGACGCACAGCGAGGAGCGGCTCTGCTCAGCATGCTCAAGCCGCATCGCCCGGAGCCCCCGGCGGCCCTGCTCGAGCGCATTCTGGCTCTGACCTCCAACCCGGCCGCCAGCGTCCCGGAAACCCGCACCACGGCCACCCTGCCGCAGAGTGTCCTCGCTCCCGCGCCTGCCTCCCCGATGGGAATCGGCAACGGCATCGGCAACGTAGTCCCCTTCCCCGCGCGCCCCGCACTCCGCTTCAATCTCCGCGCCATCGGCCAAACCATGCTCCAGCCCCGGCTGGCTATGACCGCCGCCATGGCCTTTTTCTCCATCGCCCTCACCCTCAACCTGACCGGCGTTCACCTCAATGAGCTCAAGGCCTCCGATCTCAAGGCCGCCAACATCGAGCGCAACCTCTCTGACGCCAACGCCCGCGCCGTACGCTACTACGAGAACCTCCGCGTGGTCTACGAGCTCGAATCCCGCGTCCGCGACCTGCAGCACGCCAACGACAACGACTCCCCTTCGACTCCCTCGACTCCCAACTCCTCCCCCGACGGCAGCTCCCAGCCGCAGCAGCAGAAGCCGAAGCAGGAGCGTCCCAAGCCGAATAGCGGCACCAGCCAGCGCCAACCCCTCCGCTTACCCCAGATCCAACTTGCCGCGACCCCGGTCTGCGAAACGTCGGATCCCCCGTTGCCTGCATCCATCGTCTGTAGTAACCGCTTCAATCAAGTCAATCAGTTCAAAGAACATATCGTGGAAGGGGGATTGGTATGAACTGCTCAAACCATCCTGATCGGGAAAGAATTGCCTTTTGCCAGAACTGCGGCAAGCCGCTCTGCCAGGAATGCACCCGCACGGTCGGTTCGGCCGTCTTCTGCGAACCCTGCCTCGCCGCCCGCATCGGCGCCACTATGCCGCCCGCCGGCGCCTACACCAACCCAGCTCCCGGCGCTCAGCCCGGATCCGCTGCCGCTGGCAGCTACCCCTACGTCGATCCCGCCAACGGCATCCACGTCAACGGCTCCATCCCGCCGCCGCGTCCCGGCTCGCCCAATCCGTGGCTCGCAGGCGGCCTCGGCTTCATCCCCGGCGTCGGCGCCATGTACAACGAGCAGTACGCCAAGGGAATCATCCACCTCGTCGTCTTCGCTGTCCTGGTCAGCCTCGCTGACAACCACGACATCTTCGGCCTCTTCATCGCCGGCTGGATCTTCTACATGGCCATCGAGGCCTACCACACCGCAGCCGCCCGCCGCGATGGCCGCCCGCTTCCCAACCCGTTTGGTCTCAACGACATCGGCGAGCGCCTCGGCTTCGGCAAGGCATGGTCGGCTGGCCATCCGCACGTCGCCTCCGCCCCGCCCGCGCCCGACGCCGGCATTCCGCCCTACACGCCGCCTCCGGCCGCCGGCTTCGTCCCACCCGCAAACCCCTGGGGAGCGCCGCCCCCGCCCAATTACCAGTCCAGCTATCAGTCCGCCTACCAGTCCGCCTACTACCCGCCGCCAGTCCCGCCCATTCCCCCCATCCCGGTCGAGGACCCCCTCCATCATTCCGGAACCCGCTTTCCCATCGGCGCCATCTGGCTCATCGTCCTCGGCGCGATCTTTCTCATCGCCAACTCCGGCATCTTCCACGGCCTCTCCGGACGCCTCTTCGTCCCCCTGCTTCTCCTCGGCCTTGCCGTCTGGGTCTTCATCAGCCGCATGACCAGCTACGGCTCCGCCTACTCCGAGTACGGCGCACCCGGCTACCAGCTCCGGCTCTTCCGCGCCGCCAGCGGAGCCTCCTGGCTCGCCCTGGTCGGCCTCATGTTCCTGCTCGACGACTTCGGCATCCTCACCTGGGGACATAGCTGGCCGCTCTTCATCATCCTGGCCGGCGTCACGGCCGTCTTCAAACGCACCGCCTACAGCGCTGCGGCAGCCGTGCCCTACAATCCGCAGTACCCCTACGGCGCACCTGCTCCCCAGCCTGCCACCGAACCCACGACCCCGACCGCGAGCAGCACCTCCATCGTTCCGTCCTCGACGGACGATACCGACAGCCTCAATCACAACCAGGAAGGGCGGTAGGTCATGGCCAACTATCCTCCACCCTACCCGCCCCCACCCTACGGAGCCCCCCAGGGCCCTGGCGACTGGAAGCGCCAGCAGCGCGTCCTACGCGAGCAAGCCAAGGCCATGCGCTATCAGGTCAAAGCCCAGCGCGACGC
>FSYS01001432.1_pt1 | contig 43344 bp, 33 predicted proteins | sample 1638491 | NCBI WGS metagenome assembly FSYS01 (sample SAMEA3914788, study PRJEB12502) | metagenome | biome: forest; material: soil | place: Canada | collected 2011-07-03 | depth 0.1 m | reverse complement strand
GGCGTCCATGCGATTCAGCAGGTCCGCAACAACCTGAAATCCGGAGTATGACTGGCTGCGATCGCGACCGCTCGACTCCATGCGGCGCCGAAGAATCAGCCCCACCTTCTGCGCCATTTCGTCCGAGAATTGCCGCATTTCCGCCAATCGCTTGACCACCGAGACGCGCATCGCTTCCGGCAGCGCGAGCAGTGCCTGCGACGATGCCTTCGGATTCAGGTGAGCCAGCACAAGCGCTACCGTCTGCGGATGCTCCTCTTCAAGGAACTTCGCGACCTGCTGCATGTCCAGTTTCTGCAGCGGGGCAAGGTTGCTGTCTGCAGCCTCCCGCGAACGCTTTACCTGGCTCAGCAACTCTTGAGCCCGTTGGGTGCCGAAGGTCTCGACCAGGATTCTCTCCGCATAGTCGAGGCCGCCAAAGGCGAGATACTGCTGCGTCTCCATCAGCTCATGGAACTCTTCGAGCACCGCCTGCGACACTGCCGGCGATACGGAGCGAAGCGACGCAATCTCCTGCGTCAGCTTCTCGATCTCACGATCCCCCAACTGGCGATAGATCTCCTTGGCACGCTCGTCCCCCAATGCCACCATGAGGACCGCAGCCTTGCCGATTCCACTTGTAGGCATTCCATCCGGACGATCCTTCGCCGTCGCCGCTGTCACCTGAGTTGCTCCCATTACCCTCTCCTACCCTTACTCTGCCGGCTCATCATCCGTAATCCAGCTCTTGACCAGTCGCACGACCGGCTCCGGTTCCTGCATCATCCGCTGCGATACCGACTCACGCAGCAACTGGCTTCGCGTGCGTGGCCGTGGCTCAAACACATCCGTCACCGGCTCGCTCTCAATGAGCGTGGCGACATGCTCTACACCGGTCAGCTCGGGCCGTGCCATCTGCTGCACGAGCTGCATGCCAATCGGCCGGAAGACAAAGAACAGCAGCAGCACGAAGATGATGATCGGACCGACTACCCACATCGCCCCGAGAATGTGATCCTCACGCGGCATGAAACGATCAATCAGGCTGGGTTGAGCCGCAGGTGCGTTCGCCACGAAGGCCATATCTTCCACTGCGATCTGGTCGCCGCGCGCTGCGTTGAAGCCAACCGCGGCCTTGGCAAGATCCTCGATGCGCGCCAGTTCATCCGCGGTATGCGGAACGAACTGCGTCTTCACGTTCTTCCCCGTACCCGTTGTCGCCACCTTGTAATTCAACAGAACGGCGATTGTCAGCCGCTTCACCTGGCCGGCGCCCTGCACAATATGCAACGTCCGCTTCGAGGCGTAGTAATTGGTGTTTTCGTGGTGCGAGGTCTCAGTAGCGGTCACCGGCGGTGGGTACAAGGGCAAAGCGCTTGGTGGCGTCGTGCCATTGGTTGCGCCCCCTCCGTTCGGTGCATTGCTCGCCGTACCCGGAACGCCCGCGACCTTGGGTTGACCGCCCTGGCTCTGGTCCGTACTATCGGCCGCGACCAGCACCGTTCCCTTCGGATCGTAGATCTCCTGTGTCTCGTCGGTACTCGCACGATCGAAGTCCACGTTGACCGAAGCGCGAATATTGTCCCTTCCGGACACCGGCGTCAGCGTCGCATTCAAACGATCGACTAACTGCTGCTCATAGAGTGCCGCCTGGGTCTCCGCATCTTTCTGCCCGAAGTTGACGCGTCCATCCGCGTCGACCAGCGTCACATTATTCGGATCGAGTCCGTCCACCGCGCTTGCCACAAGCGTCCGAATCGAATCCGACTCCGTCGTGGTCAAGCTGCGTCGGCCGAGCTTGATGACCACCGAAGCCTTCGCCGGTCGCTCCTGGTTCTCGAAAAGAGAATCATGCGGCAGTACCAGGTGCACACGCGCGGAGTCGACCGCGCCCATGCTGCTAATCGTGTGCTCCAGCTCGCCCTCGAGCGCGCGCTGATAGTTCACCTTCTCATCGAACTCCGAACCCACCCAATTGGGCTTGTCGAAGAGCTCGAATCCAAGCCTTCCCGACTGCGGGAGCCCCTTCGCCGCAAGGTCAAGCCGCGCCTTATCCAGCTGCGCGACCGGCACCCGCAACGTGCTGCCGTCCGCATCCAGCTGATACGGAATTTTCTCCGCCACCAGCTCCGCCGCGGCCTGCTGCGCCCCGCGCGGATCCATATTGGTGTACAGCGTGCTCCACTCCACACGCGACGAAAGCCACATGAGGCCAACCGTCATCATCAGCATTCCGGCCAACGCCAGTCCCATCAAGCGACGTTGCATGGGAGTCGTGCTCTTCGCCAGCCATTGCTGGGTATTGAGCAAAGCACGTTGCATTCTTTTCAGTGCGTCGGGCATTTACCTTTGCTCTCTGGGCTCCGAAGGGAACCAGGTCAGAACTGCATCGAATTCAGTTGGTTGTAAGCGTCCACAGCCTTGTTCCGCACGGCCAGCGTAAGTTGGTACGCAAGATCGGATTTCTGAGTCGCGATCATCGCCGTATGCACGTCCACGCCGTCCCCGCGCAACATCCCGCTCACCTTGTCGTTGGCGTCCTGCTCGAGCGCGCCCATCTGTTCCATCGCCCCATGCAGCACGCTGGCGAAGGGGGTTTCCGAGACGCCGGCACCGGCTGTGCTGCTGCTCGCAGCACTCGGTCCCCCGATGCTGTCTTCAAACGCGGACTTCGCCACCGTGCTAAGAGCTACCGAGTCAATCATTATTTCCTCACTAAGACTTCATCAGGTCGATCGAAGATTGCAGCATGTTCTTCTCTGCCGTTACCGCCGTAGCATTTAATTGGTATGAACGAGTTGCTCCCATCAGGTCCACCATCTCCGTCGCGGGATTGATGTCCGGAAAGCTTACGTAACCGTCAGCGTCCGCGTCTGGGTGCCCCGGATCATAGCGCCGCAGTGGCGCTGCTTGATCGGCGACCACACCGGCCACCTCAACCCCCTCATCGCCGCTCTCGGAATCACTCTCGGAACCGCCTCCGGAACCAAAATGCGTCGCCAGCACACCGCCAAAGGTAGGCTGCTCGATGCTCGACATCGGAGATGCGGCAAAGACGACATGCTGGCGCTGGTACGGGCCGCCCTGCGCAGTGCGCGTCGTCTCCGTGTTCGCCATGTTGGCCGCCACCACCTCGGCGCGAACCCGCTCCGCCGTCAGTGCCGTGCCACTCAAATCCATAACTCCGAACAAGTTCATCTCTGGTCCGCCTCTAAGAGAAGATTTCCGTTCGCTGACGGAGAAGCGTGCGATCACGAATTCCGCGGCACACACCGCCGAGCCTTCAGGATTGCTCCCGGCGGCAACAGTCGAAACGCGACTGCAGGTTTGATTGGTTTAGGTCGAGATTCCACACCGATCCAGGGAGGCGACGGGACGGAATCTGTATCGTCTGGCACATCGCCTGAGATACTTGCAGCGGAAGGGCCAACTTGATGAGAAGTAGTTAAGAAACGTCTTACGTCGAGATTCCCTGCATTCTCCAGCAGAATCCGGCAATCAAGAGCCTCGGATTAAGGTCTTCCCCATCGCGATCGAAGATCTAAGAACTTCCTTAGCATCCTGGCAAAGCCGCCAGGAACAACGGCAGCGAGCTATAGCCCGCTGCCGAATCGAATGTCCGTCGCCGAGATCTCCGCCCGGTCTTCGGCGAGAATGTAACCGCGCTCAAGCACATGTTCAAGCTCTCGAACTCCCCCCGGCCACGTGTGCGCCAGCAGCTTCTCCAGCCCTGCAGAGTGCAGCTTCTTCGCCGGCTGGTCCACCGCGAAGCGGCGCAGAAAGTGCGCAGCCAACTCCGGAATATCCTCGTGCCGTTCCGCGAGGCTCGGCGTCACCAGAGGAAACACAGCCAGTCGGAAGTAGAGATCCGAACGGAACTTTCCTTCCGCGGCGTGCTTCTCCAAAGGCTGGTGCGTTGCCGCAATCACCCTTACATCAACTTTGATCGGCTTATTCTCGCCGATGCGTTGCAGTTCTCCGGCCTCCAGGAAGCGCAGAAGCTTTGCCTGCAACATCAATGGCATCTCGCCAATCTCATCGAGAAACAGCGTTCCGCCATGCGCCGCCTCAAGCCGACCCACACGTGCCTGGACCGCACCCGTGAAGGCTCCCTTGGTATGCCCGAAGAGCTCTGCCTCAAGCAGCGCCTCGGGAATCGCGGCGCAGTTCAAAACCACGAATGGATTGCGTGAGCGGTTGCTCAACCGGTGCACCGCACAGGCCACCAGCTCTTTTCCTGTTCCCGTAGGCCCCTGAATCAGAACACTCGTTTTCTTCGGCGCGACCAGGCGAATCTGGCGGCACAGCTCGACGATCACCGGACTCGAGCCCACGATCTCCGGCAGCTTCGCCGAAAGATCACGCGGCTTCTCGGCCACCGTCGGCAACGGGTCGAGAATCGCCGCAGACTTTGGCAGCGGCTCCGGCATCGCAACGACAACCGGCTCTGCCTCCGCCTCAACCTTCTCGAACTCGGCGACAGGCTTGCGTGGAAACTCAACTGGCGCCACCGGCACCGTCCTCACAGCAGCCTCCGCGACCACATCCCCATCCGCATCGCTGCAGCGCAGGGCATACCATAACTCCTGCCGCCGCGAGTTCTTCACCGCAGCCAACTGCAGCACGCTCATGTTCTGCATCAGCACATCGGTAGCCGGATAGCGTCGCCTCGACTCGGAGAGAAACTCCGACACCTCCAGATCAGGCAGCCATGAATCGAGAATCATCGCCACGCAATCATGGTTGTTGAGATACAGGAGGGCCTCCGCTCCGCCGGATGCCTCCTCGACCCGCCAACGAAGCCCCTCCAGCACGCCCTTCAGCTTTTGACGAAAGGATGTATCTGGACTGGTGATGAGGACCGTTGCGGGATGTTTCGCGGGCGCAGGAGAATATCTTTGTAGGGTCGCTGTCATGGCTTCAAGGCAGATAGATTCAAAACTGTGCTTCAGCTTCCGGAACTGATGATCCGGGAAAGTTAGGTGTTTCTTACTACTTTGTTGGAGTTATCCACGCGGTGAGCGCTTTGCGGAGTCTCTCAAACCACGGACCCCATCTATGGGCGCAAAGACATACAACTGCAAGATCACATACAACAAACCGCAGACGGTTGTATCGGTTGCAAGGCGAGCACAAAGGCAAAACCAACCTGGCTTCCTTCCATCCGCAGAGAACCTCCAAACGCATCCAGACTTTGGCGGACCAACGCCACCTCGGGCAGTTTGCGACTCTGGAAATCGAAGTTCTTCGTGTCAAACGGGCGAGCATCGGAATGAAGCTGCGTGGCCAGTTGCTCCCCGTGATCGGAGGGAACCAACATGCGCAGTTCAATTGCACTCTCATCCGATCGCGCACTGATCTCGATCGATCCCCCCGGGAGCACCGCGTTCCGCAGAACCGTGAACATAAAATCCAGGGTCCGATCCAGCGCCTTACGGTTGCCACTGCACGCCAATGTGTCCGGCACCTGGGTGATCACCCCCAGGTTTCCCCGCGTCGGATCCGCTTCGAGTACCGCCAGCTTCCCCTTCAGCAACTCCGTCATACAGACCGGAAGCACTGCGGAGCTGCTCCGTCTCACCTCAAGCAGCTCCTGCAGAAAGAGAAAGACCGCGACCGCCCTGCGTAACTCTTGATCGAGGGTCCGCTGTAGATCCTCCCCCGATCCATGGTCCAGGAATTCACTGATGCACAGCGACGCCATCAGCGGTTGCGCCAACCTATGCAATGCACTCCGCAGCAGAGGGGTACACTCTTCTGCCTGCCGCACCCCGCCACCGAACGTCGGGAACGCTGTCTCCGCTGTCCTCTGCGGAGCGGGTGCTGTTGAGTTCACGTATGACATAACCTTCTCCCCGGACAGTATGAATAAGTGGCCTACCAAATCCCTGGTCAACCTTGCGCCGGAGATAATTCACATAGACTTCCACCACGTTCGTTCCGCTCTGTTCGGGCATATTCCAAACATGCCGCAGCAGCGTCGTGCGTGGCACACAGCGCCCCTTGTGCTGAATCAGATACTCCACCAGAGCGTACTCGCGGGCGCTGAGCTCGATTCTTCTACCGCCCCGCACCACCGAGCGCTGCACGCGATTCAATTCGAGATCCGCACATCGCAGCACCGGCTCAGGAAGCGCCTGTGCACGTCGGCTGATCGCCTTGATGCGCACGCTGAGCTCCCGCAGGGCGAACGGCTTCGCCATATAGTCGTCCGCGCCCAGATCAAAGCAGCGAAGACGATCCTCAAGGCTGGAGCGAGCACTCAAAACGATGGTCGGAGTGGATGCCGCTGCTAAACGAAGCGCACTCAAAATCTCAGTGCCATCGCATCCGGGCAGATTCAGGTCCAGCAGGACCATATCAAACCCGGCCTCCGATGCCTTCGCGAGACCAGTCTTGCCATCTGCCGCGACCTCCACCTGGTGACCTTCCAACTCTAGGTGGTATTTCAAGATCAGCGACAACGCAGGCTCATCTTCAATCACCAACATATGCATCGATTGACCTCTCTGAGGTGCAGTGAACGACTGCGAGTAGAAACTAAAGTAACCGAAGAGTAATCGGATAGCAAGTAAGATCTCGATTAGATTTTGATTACGATGGGGTAATACATCGTATATCACAGGTCATCCCAGAAATCGCCTCCAATGGGCCAGCCAGGGAGGCCACAGTTCCGACTTCCTTCGTAACCAAAGCAAGTAAGGGCAACAAACGTCAATGTTTCAAGGTTTTTTTGATCGATGCCGAACCGGCGCGCTCGAAGTGTACACACCAACTCCTCATCTCTCATCGTAAAAATATATAAAAGCGGAAGGTCGAAGAATACCCATTTAGTTGCAGACTTCTAATGCTCCGAAGTCACCTCTTCGTGCTCTCCACACCGCGCCCGCGATCGGATCGATGACGCCCTCCCGCGTCTCGATCTCCGGAAACTCCACGCGAACCGCGGCGATCAGCGCACTTCGCACCGGCGCAACACGCTCCATAATCGATCCCGTAAAGGCGATCGCGGGCAGTTCCTGCAGCTTAGAAGATCCCAAGGAAGCGGATGCTTTTTGCAATCTCCGAACCACCAGCCGTACTAGATAACCAAGCTCTTCGCCTTCTCGCTGCAGCACCCCCGCAGCCACAGCATCGCCCTGCTCCGCGCACCGCAATACCACCTCGGTCAGGCGCGAGAAGTCGGGCGCAGGGTGCCGATTCGCATACTCGATTAGAAGATCGAGCGAATCAAGCTGCCAGAACTCCAGCACCGCATCGAGCAGCAACGTCGCCCTGCCTTCGTCCCTCGCCAGGAACATCGCGCGCAGCGCCTCGGTGCCGATCCGATGGCCGGAGCCCTGATCGGACAACGCCGGTCCCGATCCGCCCGCCGTGGTCAGCCTTCCATCGCACGTCCGTCCCGCGACGTTCGATCCCGTCCCGGCCATCGCCAGCACGCCAGGGCGCCCGAAGAACGCCGCATCCAGTGCGATTTCCACATCGCCCAGCAGGATCAGTTCCCCACCGACACGCGCCGTAATCGATTCAACCAGCCAATCCTTCACCAGCGGAACCGTCTCGCCGGCCGTCCCCACGCAGGTCCGCGTGATCGACTGCATCGGGATCCCAGTCTGCGCCGTGAGCTCGGTCAACGCGGCTTCGAGATTGGCGGTCGCCGTCGCGGCATCGGTGCGCAGCCGCTTGATCGTGCCCGTGCGCACCCGTGCCAACTCCCGCGTCTCGTTCGCCAGCACGACATCGGTCTTCGTTCCGCCTGCATCCACCGCCAAAAAGAAAGCCATTTCGAACCGTTACTCCGCCAGCACTGCCTTGGTCAAATTCCGTGGATGGTCCACGTCAATTCCATTATTGATCGCCATCCAGTACGACAGCAGCTGCAACGGCACCACCTCGCTGATCGTCAGCAGCGGCTCGCGCATCTCGGCTACATAGACGGTATGGTTAGCCAGTTCGCCCACCACGGCATCGCCGGCGTTCGCCACCGCAAGCACCGTCGCTCCCTGTTCGCGCATCTCCCGCATCAGCTGCACGACCTTCTCGTAGCGCTGCACGGAGTCAGCATCCGACCGGTCCACCGTAGCCACCATCACCAAGGGCGTACCTTCGACCACCAACGCATTCGGTCCATGCTTCAACTCGCCGCTGGGATATCCCTCGGCATGCAGATACGCCGATTCCTTCAGCTTCAACGCGCCCTCGCGAGCGATCGCATAGTGAACCCCGCGTCCCAGAAACAAAAAGTTCTTCGCCTCCCAGAACTGGTCCGCGACCACCCGCATCGCGTCCTCCCAGCCCCTCAGCTGCGCCTCGATCTTCGCCGGCAAGCCTGCAACCTCCGTAAGCCGCTCCTTCAACTCGGCCTCGCTGATCGTCTCCAGCAGCCGCCCCTTCATCAGCGACAGTAAGTACAAATTCAGCAGCTGCGCCGTAAAGCTCTTGGTCGCCGGGATCGCCCGCTCCCGTCCTGCCACGGTCGGAAATGCCGCGGTCGCCTCGCGCTCCATCGTCGAATTGTCCACGTTGGTAATCGCGAGCGTCTCATGGCCCGCGACCTTCGCTTTGCGCAGCGCCGCCAGCGTATCCACCGTCTCGCCCGACTGCGAGATTACCAACACTGCCGCATTCGGCAGCGAGCGCTCGGCGCGATAGCAATACTCGCTGGCATACTCCACATCCACCGCCACCCCGCTCAGATCCTCGATCAGCAGCTCCGCAACCAGCCCAGCGTGGCGGCTCGAGCCGCTCGCCGCGATCACGATCTTGTTCTGTACGCGCTCGAGCCACGCAAGCACCGGAGCACACGTCTCCGCACGAAATCCCCCGGCATCGACATAGCGTTCCACCGTGGCTGCCAGCGTCGCCGGCTGTTCATAGATCTCCCGGAGCATCCAATGCGCGTAAGGGTGTGGAGTAGAATTTGTCACAATCGTTTCCTTGTCCTCGAGAATGACCTAAAGAATGATCATTTATCAGTGATATGATCACATTACGGCACGCGCTCGAATGCCGCAAGCTGGAATCTCGTTTTCTCGCGTTTAAACTGTGACGACAAACTATGTCAACCAAAACGGATGTTCGCGCAGACCGCATCATTAAAGCCCTGCTCCGCGCCGGAGATATCTCCGTGCAGGAGTTGGTGGAACAGGTTGGCACCTCTGCCCCCAGCATCCGCCGCGACCTCGCCCGCCTCGAAAAGCGCGGCCTCGTCCTGCGCACCCACGGTGGTGCCACACTGGTGGAACCCCTGCTCTATGAGCCTTTTCGCCACGACACCTCCTTTCAGGCACGCGAGCTCCGCTCCGCCGACGAGAAGCGCCGCATCGGCCTCACCGCCGCCGAACTGGTCGGCGAAAAGGAGACCATCGGCCTCACCGCAGGAACCACCACCACGCAGGTTGGTCGCTCCCTCCGCCATCGCCGCGGCGTCTCCGTCATCACCAACGCGCTGAACATCGGCATGGAGCTGTGCAACCAGCCCGCCATTAAAACGATGTTGACCGGCGGAACGCTCGCTTGGGCCTGGACCTTCGCCTTGGCCGGCCAGCCCGCGCTCAACTTCCTGCGCGACGTCTACCTCGACAAGGCCTTTATCGGCGTCACCGGGTTTGATCTCGACCGCGGAGTCACCACCCTCGAATCCGAGGAGGCCGCCGTCTCCCTCGCGATGATTCGCAACGCCAAGCAGGTGATCGTCGTCGCCGACTCGAAAAAAATTGGCACCGTCAGTCCCGCGCTCATCTGCCCCCTCACCGCCGTCCACACCCTCGTCACCGACACCGGCATTCCCCAGGAGGTCCACCAGCAACTGCTCGCCCGCGGCATCGAGGTCATTCTCGCCTGACCATGGCCAGCGCCACCTCCGGCAAGATCCATCGCTGCGTTATGCCAGGCCATCCAGCGGTGGCGTACTCTATCTCGAGCTAGGGGCCACACATCGCGAGCAGCTAGCCCCCCGCATCGCACCGGCACCACGCGCATCCAACCGGGCCCAAACCACAAAACCAAGGAACGAGTACACCGATCGATGCCCACCACGCTCACCGCCCGCAGACTCCTGACCGAACACGGCCAGATCGACTTCCCCGTCCTGACCCTCGAAGAGGGATTCATCCGCAGCATCGAGCCCGGCGCCCCCAATAGCTCCCGCGAGACCCTGACCGCATCCTTCCTCGACATCCACGTCCACGGAGCCTGCTCGCACGACTTCATGGCCGCCACCACCGCCGAGATCGCGTCCGTCGGCGCCTTCCTTGCCTCGCGCGGCGTCGCGCACTACCTGCCCACCACGGTAACCGGTCCGCTCGACCTCTCCCTGCGTGCCCTCGAAACCCTCGCCAACGCCATCGAAAATCCCCTCGCCTGCCAGGCGGACAAGCCCGTTGCCCTGCCCGTCGGCATCCACCTCGAAGGCCCCTTCGTCTCGCACGTCAAGCGCGGCGCCCATCCCGCCGCCAGCATCCTCGAGCCCAGCATCGCGCTCTTCGATCGCTTCCAGCAAGCAGCCCGCGGCCGCATTCGCCTGCTCACCCTCGCGCCCGAACTTCCCCATGCGCTCGACCTCATACAACACGCCACCGCCAGTGGCGTCCGCGTCACCCTCGGTCACAGCAACGCTACCGCCCCCGAAACGCTCGCAGCCATCGCCGCCGGCGCCACCAGTGCCACCCATCTCTTCAATGCCATGCGTCCCCTCGACCACCGCGAGCCTGGTATCGTCGGCACCATCCTCGATCGCGACGACCTCTACGCCGAAGCCATCTGCGACGGCGTCCACGTCGATCCCGTCCTCATCCGCCTCTGGCTCAAGATGAAGGGCGGCGACCGCGCCATCCTGGTCACCGACGGCATGTCCGCCACCGGTATGCCCGACGGCACCTATACCCTCGGCGACTTCCCCGTCGAGCTCAAGGACGGCGTCTGCCTCTCCGGCGGCACTCTCGCCGGCAGCGTCCTCACCATGGACAAGGCGGTCGACAACCTGCAGCGCTTCACCGGAAGCTCGCTCGCCACCGCCGTCCAGCTGGCCTCGCGCAACCCCGCCCAGATGCTCGGCATGCCCGACCTCGCCCGCATCGCCCCGGGGCTTCCCGCCAACTTCAATCTCTATAACGAAGCCGGCGAGCGCTCGGGCAGCATCCTCCGCGGCCACCGCATCGAGCGCAGGTAACCACCATTCACCAGCGGAGCGCCGGAAACTCACCGAAGACCGGCGCTCCCATGCCCTCCTAAGCTCCCCCCACCTGCCCCAAGGCGCCCACGCCGCCCCAAATCCACCCGGATCCGATCCCTTGCGTCCTGTTTCGACTGAACCGGCCATTCCCTCGCACAAAAAAATCCGGCGGACTGATCGATAAGACAATCCATTTTGATCAGTTTGCCCCTTTTCACTGGTGGCATTCAGGTTGCTAGGGGGCGCCAAAATAATTTTCGAATTTCCGCGTTATCCGCTTGTATAAACCGGACGTTTAGCGATAATTCTCCATCGCGCAAATTTGTTCAGATTGGGGCCAAACATTCAAAATGTTTTTTCAAATCTGCCGAACAAGCACGTTTGCACCTTCCCGATACCCCAAAATTTCTCTACGGAGCCCCACCTTCCTCCCGTTGAGGCATCGAGAACTCCGCTATCCGGATCCCCTCCGCTAGCCTAGCCGGCCCCACCCAAAACAACAGCAAAACAGACCCAAATTTGTACTAAATTAGGAGCCTCAGTGAAGCTGAAAGATCTTTTTCTATCCATCGCAATGGCTACTGCCTGCCTCAGCCTGGTCACCGTGGGATCGCCCTCGGCCTGGGCGCAGCAGGCCGCCGGCTCGATTACAGGAACCGTAATCGACCCTTCCGGCTCCGCCCTGCCGAACGCAACCGTCACCGCCACCGACGTCGATCGCGGCACCACCTGGACCACCAAGACCAGCAGCGCCGGCATCTATGAGTTCCCGCAGATCCCTTCCGGGAACATCCAGCTCAAGGTGGAGGCCACCGGCTTCTCTTCCGAGATCCGTAACCCCTTCACCCTCGTCCTTAACCAGGTCGCCCGCGTCGACTTCCACCTGCAGATCGGTAAGGTGAGCGAGACCGTCAGCGTCGAGGATGTCCCGCCACTGCTTCAGACCGGCTCCACCGAACTCGGCACGGTCATCGACGCCAAGACCACCACCTCCCTGCCTCTCTCCACCCGCGACATCAACCAGCTCACTCTGCTGGTCCCCGGCGTCGTCAGTCCCAACATCTTCGCCTTCCAGTCGCCGCAGACCACCTTCGGTACCGGCCGCCCCTACGTCAACGGCGCCCGCGAGCAGGACAACAACTTCTCCCTCGACGGCATGGATACCAACCAGCCCGACAACAATGAAGTTGCCTACGTCCCCGGCCCCGACGCCGTACAGGAGTTCAACATCATCACCAGCAATGCCCCCGCCGACTTCGGCAACTACATTGGCGGCGTCATCGTGGAATCGCTCAAGTCCGGCACCAATCACTACCACGGAAACTTCTTCGAGTTCCTCCGCAACACCGACCTCAACGCCAACAGCTGGCAAAACAAAGCGGCCGGGATTCTCCCCGGCACCGGCACCGCGGTGCCGCGCAATCCGCTGCAGTGGAATGAATTCGGTGGAACCGTCGGCGGCCCCATCCTTAAGGACAAGCTCTTCTTCTTCGCCGACGTACAGACCTCGCTCTACAACACGCCTGCGAACACCACCCTCATCTCCACCATTCCTGCAGCCTTCCGCACCGGCGACTTCTCCTCCGACTGTACCGGCACATTCGTCAACGGAATCTGCAGTAACCCGACGCAACAGCTCTACGACCCGGCCTCCAGCCCGAATCCCGCAAGCCGCACGCCGTTCCTGAACAATCAGGTGCCCATCCGCAGCAGTGTCGCGAGCAAGCTCCTCAGTTCTTCTCTCTTCCCATCCGCCGGCACCACCTCATACACCAGCCACAGCTACGTCAACTCCTACCAGGGCGACGCCAAGATTGACTGGCAGCCCTCGCAAAACGATCACATCATGGGCCGCTACTCCCAGATGTACACCATCAACAACACCACCAACAGCCTGGCCTTGCTGCCGTCTCTGACTAGGGAATATCCCCTCAAGAACTTCGTCGTGGACTACGTCCGCGCCATCTCGCCCTCTCTCGTCAATGAAGCCCGCGTCGGCGCCCAGATCTTCCCCGCCAACGATCAGGTGTACACCAATCCCACTGGCCAGAATATGCCGGAGGTCTTCGGCATTCCTGGCGTCCAGGACACGATTCTCCCCACCTTGAACATTGGCCAGTACGCAGCACTCGGCAACAACGATGACGTGGAGATCTTCCACGACACCACCTTGGAGTTTGAAGATGCCATCACCTGGACCCATGGCAAGCACGTCGTCCACACCGGCTTCGAAGCCTTCCACTACATCATGAATGACCTCTACCCCGGTATCCAGGGTCTCGCCGGTTCGTTCACCTTCAACGGCCAGTTCACCGGCAACACCGGCAGCAGCAACGGAGACCCCGTCGCCGACTTCCTCCTCGGCATGCCTCAAGATGTGCAGGAAGGGACACCGCTCAGCATCCACCTCCGCAACAGCCTATTCGGCGGCTTCGTGCAGGACAATTGGCAGGTCGCTCATAACCTCACTCTCAACCTCGGCATGCGTTACGAGATCACCACGCCACGCGGCGACGACAAACCCATCAACAATGTCAACTTCGATCTCGTCACCGGCACGCCAGAGATCGGCACCAACTACAACACCTACACCGGCAAGGACAACTTCCAGCCGCGTGTCGGTTTCGCCTGGCAACCCGATTGGGCTCCGAAGACCGTCGTTCGCGGCGCCTATGACATCTCCACCTACATGGAGGGCAACGGCCTCAACAACATGGCCACCGCCAATCCTCCCTACCAGATCTCCCGCGACGAGAACAACGTCGGTCTGAGCGAGCCTGTCACCACGCTCGACCAGGGCTACGCGTCGTTCCCAGCCTCCAGCTGTACCGCTGCCGCACTCCAGGTGCTCTCTCCCGCCTGCCTCGGGAACAGCGTCACCGTTCACGAAACCAACCCCAACCTGCGGCCCGCCGTCGATCAGCAGTGGAACCTGACCGTCCAGCGTCAGTTCGGAGCCAATACCACCGCTTCGGTCGGATACGTGGGCAACAAAGTCGATCACATGACCGACATCTTCCTCTTCAATCAAAAGCAGATCAGCCCCAGTGGAGCCGTCGTTCCCGGCCCTTACTCGCAACCCCTGATCGATGCCGGCGCCAGCGTTCGCTACAATGACTCCTCCGCGATTCAACGGTACAACGCCTTCGAACTCACCGCGGCGCAGCGTAGCTTCCACGGGCTCGATCTCCAGGCCTCCTACACTTGGTCCAAATGTTTGACCAACTCCCTCGGCTACTTCGGCGCCTATGGCGATGAAGAAGGTGCGGGCGTCAGCCAGACCAATGGCACCTACAACTTCTTCCAGAACGAGTACGACCCCAAGGCCGACTACGGAAGGTGCATTACCGACATCGCCCAGAACTTCACCGGCTATGCCGTCTACGATCTTCCCTTTGGCAAGGGCCACCAATTTGCCGCAGGCACCAACCGCATCGTCAATAGCGCCATCGGCGGCTGGGCCATCGCGTCCAACTTCACCTTCCACTCTGGCTTCGCCATCAATCCCTCCGGGCCGGACAACTCCGGTACCGGCTCCTACAATGCCAGACCGGACTGCGTTCCCGGCGTCTCCATGTACGGCAACAAGCAGTTTGAGAGCATGGGTTCCAGCGTCGGCCTGCAGTTCCTCAATCCCGCTGCTGTCGCCGCTCCGGCCGCCGGTACCTTTGGCGACTGCCAATCCGGCGCTCTCCGCGGTCCCGGCCTGAAGACAGGCGATCTCAACCTCACCAAGCAAATCCCTGTCACCGAGCGCCTCAACATGCAGTTCATGGCCCAGTTCATCAACTTCACCAACACCCCCATCTGGGGCGCACCAAACTCAGCCTGCGGACCGTCCTGCAACGGTACGGTCCAGACCGGTCCCAACGGCGGCAACGCCGATGCCGGAACCTTCGGCCTCATCCAATCGTCAGACCCCGGCCGGCAAATCCAGTTCGCCCTCAAACTCAACTACTAACCCACCTCACCCAAACGCAAATGCCACCTCCCCACGGAGGTGGCATTTGTTTTGCTCTCTCGCCGTTGTTTGTTCGTTCTCCCACGTTGCTTGTTTGCTCTTCACTGTTGTTCGTTTTCGTTCCGCCGCCGTCGCTTGTTTTCGCCCTCAACCTGTGTGCAGCGAAGCCCCCCGATACCTTCCGCACCCCATACCGCGCGCACCCTTTCCCGTGCGCTCAGCGCTTTCGTCTCTGTCTTTCTCTTCCTTACTCCCTGTCTTTTCCCGCCGCCAGCAAAGGCAAAGGCCCCGGAGTTTCTCCGGGGCCTTTGCCTTGTGCCTTCTGCAGAAGAATTTCTAAACACTCTCCACCGGCGGCACATAATCCGGCAGCGAAGGAAACCGCGGCTGCCGAATCCGATACCCGCTCACCGCGAAGTACACCAGGTACGCATAGCAAAGCAGCACGATCACGAAGCTATGCTGATACCCGAACCGATCCGCCAGCAGCCCCTGTATCTCCGGAATGATCGCGCCGCCCACCACCATCGTGATCAAAATTCCCGATCCCTGACTGGTAAACCGCCCCAACCCTTTCACCGACAGAGGAAAAATACACGGCCACATCACCGAGTTGAACAGCCCACACGACACGATCGCCCACATCGCCACGTGGCCGTGTCCCAGGATCGTCGTTGCCACCTGCACAAACGCCAGCATCGCGACCACCATCAGCGCCCGCTGCGCCCGTATGTACATCAGCGCGAACGAGCCAATAAATCGGCCGATCATCGCCCCCAGCCAATAGAACGAGACATACGCCGCCGCGGCCGCATGCGACAAGCCGCCCATCGACCGCTGCCCCAGGAAGCTGATCATGATGCTGCCGATCGCTACCTCCGCGCCCACGTAGCTGAAGATCGCCACCGCGCCCAGCCGCAGGTGCACGAACTGCAGCGCGCTCCCGTCGCCCGCCGCACCCTCCGGCCGCTTCTCAATCAGCTCAGGCAGCCGCACAAATAACGTAACGATGGCCAGCAGAAACGTGAACCCAGCCAGCAGCATGTATGGCGCCCGCACCGAGTGCGCCAGCTCCGCCGTCGTCGCTCCCGCCGCGATAAAAATAAACGCCGCTCCAAGCTTGGGCGCAATCGTCGTCGCCAAAGAGTTCAATCCCCCGCACAAATTCAGCCGCGAGGACGCCGTCTCCGGCCTGCCCAGCGCTCCCACATACGGATTGATCGCCACCTGCAGCAGCGCCAGACCGCTCCCCACCACGAACAGCGCGAATAGAAACAGCGGATACGAGATCGCCATCGACGCCGGCACAAACCCAAGCAACCCGCAGCCCATCGTCGCTAGCGCCGCAACGATCCCGGCCTTGTAGCCGATCCGCCCCACGATCCACCCCGACGGCAGCGACATCACAAAGTACGCCCCAAAGAAGCAGAACTGCACCAGCAGCGCCAGGAAGTTCGTTAGATGAAATAGGTCCTTAAAGTGTGGAATCAGAATGTCATTCAGCGCCGTGATAAACCCAATGCTGAAGTACAGCGAAACCATCAACACCATCGGCAGCACATAGCTGTCCTGCGCCTCGCCCTGCACCGACGCCTGCGCGCCCTCTAAGCTTCCGACCGCCATCTATATCTCCAGTCTCAGTTCATACAGAACGACCCACCGTGTCCCACGAAGACGCGCGCAGGATCGATGCAGTCAATCTATAAACTGATCATTTAGCCTAGAATTGCTCATTTGGTACGACAGTATCACAGGATTACCATGAGATGTACCACTCCCATTTCCTCCCCTCGCAGGAGTTCCAGGTCTCATGAAGATGTCGGTCGTCGGGCGCATACTCTCCCTCTGCGCGCTGCTCTCGGTTCCAGCCTTCGCCCCGCCACAGGCCCAATCTCAGTCCCAAAAATCTCAGCCCCACCAGGAATCTGCCGCAGCGTCGCCCATCACCCTGCAGAACATCATCAAAACCTCCGGCATCAACTTCAAGCTCAAGAACAGCGCCAGCCCCCGCCGCTACTCGATCGAAACCATGGCCGGCGGCGTCGCCGTCTTCGACTACGACAACGACGGCTTCCTCGACATCTTCTTCACCAACGGCGCCGCCGTCTCCTCCCTCGAGAAGACCGACTCGAGCTACTCCAACCGCCTCTTCCACAACAACGGCGACGGCACCTTCACCGACGTCACCGCCAAAGCCGGCATCGCCGGCATCGGCTACTCCATGGGAGCCGCGGCGGGCGACTACGACAACGATGGCTTCGTCGATCTCTACATCACCGGCGTCAATCGCAACCAACTCTTCCACAACAACGGGAACGGCACCTTCACCGATGTCACCGCCAAGGCCGGCGTCACCGGCATCGTCCCCAAACTCGGCAAGCTCTGGTCCGTCACCGCCGGCTGGTTCGACTACAACAACGACGGCAAGCTCGACCTCCTCGTCGTCGACTACCTCACCTACGACCTCAAGACCGCCGCCTCCTGCAACGTGCAGGGCATCCCCACGTACTGCTCGCCGAACGACTTCCAGGGCACCCCTAACATCCTCTACCGCAACAACGGCGACGGCACCTTCACCGACGTCTCCCTGCCCTCTCACATCGCCCAGTACATCGGCAAAGGCATGGGCGTCGCCTTCGCCGACTACGACAACGACGGCTACCCCGACATCTTCATCTCCAATGACACCTTCCCCAACTTCCTCCTCCACAACAACCGCGACGGCACCTTCACCGACGTCGCCGCGGCCGCCGGCGTCGCCTACAATGAGAACGGCAAGACCGTCGCCGGCATGGGCACCGACTTCCGCGACCTCGACAACGACGGCAAGCCCGACATCTTCCACACCGCCATGTTCGGCGACACCTTCCCGCTCTACAAAAATACCGGCAACGGCCAGTTCGAGGACGTCACCAGCGCCTCCGGCCTCACCCCGCTCACCAGCCGCCTCACCGCCTGGGGCACCGGCTCCTTTGACTTCGACAACGACGGCTACAGGGATCTCTTCACCGCCAACGCCGCCATCCTCGACAACTCCCTCGAGGTCGAGCACCGCCCCTACCTCATCGCCAACAGCCTCTTCCGCAACCGCGGCAACCTCACCTTCGAAAACCTAAGCTCCAAGGCCGGCGCGAGCTTCTCCATCCCCGCCGCCCACCGCGGCGCGGCCTTCGGAGACTTCAACAACGACGGCAAGATCGACGTCGTTGTCAACGTCCTCAACGGCCCACCCGAGCTCTTCATGAACCGCTCGGCCAACCACAATCACTGGATCATCCTCAAGCTGGTCGGCGTCGCCGACAACCGCGACGGTCTGGGGACCCAGGTCAAAATCACCACCGCCCACGGCACCCAGTACAACCAGGCAACCACCGCCGTCAGCTACAACTCCTCCAGCGACAAGCGCGTCCACTTCGGCCTCGGCGACGACGCCATCATCGACAAGATCGAGCTCGCCTGGCCCACCGGCCGCAAGCAGGTTCTCACTCACATCCAGGCCGACCAAATCCTCACCATCACCGAAACCAAGTAGCCGCTGCGGACTTCACGGCTTCGTCTGCTGCGACAACCGCTGTGCCAGCTCCGTCTGGTTGTTCCGCTGCAGCAGATCGATCAGCCCCCGCATCACCTCCGGCTCGCCTCTCCCATACGCCGCGAGCGTCTCTGCGGTCAGGTCCGCGCTGGCCATATTCCCCATCCGGAAGTACGAATCGCTCAGCATATACAGGAGATTTGGAATCGCCGTCTTCGACTTCACCAACTGATCCACCGCATCGGCCCATCGTCCCTGCCGATAGCGAACCTCACCCAACTCTGCCATCGCCAGGGGATGATTGGGATCAATCGCCAGCTCTGCGTTGAAGCCTTGTTCCGCGCGGCTCAGATCCCCCTGCTGCAACGCCAGAATGCCCTTGTATGTATTCGCCCCACGCGTCTTCGGATCGATCGCCAGCGCCCGATCGAAGCAGCGTAGCGCAGCCTCGGTCTCTCCCATCGCGATGTACACCGCGCCCACCTGCACATAGGCGCCCGACCGCGTCGACGACGGCCCACTCGAGTTCTCCTGAAGCAGCCGGAGCACCTCCCCTTCATGATGGTCCGCCAGCAACTGCTGCGCCTTTGCGTCCACAGCCTGGTCCCGCTGCAGCTCACCCTTCGGTAGCGTAAATGAGATCTGCTGCATCATCCGCGCGTGCAGCGCCGCCTCATGCTGCGCCTGTTCCGTTTCACCAAGCCCGCTATAGGCCCGCGACAGATAAAAGTGCGCCAGCACCTGAGTCGGATCGAGCTGCAACAGATGCTCCAGTGTCGCAACCGCAGCCCGATCGTCCTTCAGCTCGAGCTCGCAGCGCCCCATCCCCAGCAGCGACGGTATATCATCCGGCTTCGCCTCCAGGATCCTTCCAAACGCCGCCTTCGCCTCCGTCCAATGCGACAGCCGCAACTCGGCCGCCCCCAGCAGCGCCAACATTGTCCAGTCACTCGGATGACTCTCCGTTGCCTTCGTCGCATACGTCACGGCACTCGAAAAGTCCATGTTGTTGTAACTCGCCACCCCAAGATCAAAATCAATCCGATCCAGCGTCGCATCGGCCTTCTGCGCCTTCAACAACCACGGCATCGCCGCCTCATTGTCGCCCGTGCTGCACAGCAGTTCACCATACTTCTGCCACACCGACGCATTGTCTGGCTCCAGCCTCGCCGCCTCCCGAATTGCCTTCAGCGCCGGCGCATCCTCACCCTTCCGGTGATACGCCTGCGCCAGATAGTACCGGCACTCCCCATCGCTCGGAGCGAGCTTCGCCCGCCGCGCCAGCAGGCCGATCGCCTCATCCGTATCCCCCGCCAGCAGCCGATACACACCCACCTTGCCCAACAGCTCCGAGTCATCCGGCGCCAGCTTCAAGGCCGCCTCATACGTAACCGCAGCGTCCCCATCGCGCCCCGCACTCTCCAGCAACTCGCCCCGCAGCTTCAACGCCGGAACGAAGTTCGGATGCTGCTCCAGCAACGCCTGCGTCAGCACAAACGCCTGCCGCTCATCGCCATGTTGCGCCGCACTCACCGCCTCATGCAGCTGCCGCACCAGCGGCGACTCCGCGGCCGATCTCGCCTGCTGCGCGCCCGCTCCCAGCACCGGCAACATCACCCCAGCCGCAAAACAAATCGACACACGCAGATAAGACTTCAGCGGAGCCACAATCGCTCCGCGCACAGATTTCCATGATTGCATCACGCAATAATTCTATCGGCTTGCCCACACACCCCGCACCCACCGCGCCGTAGATGCAAGAAAGCGGACAGTCTGGAGAATCTCCCAGCCTGCCCGCTCCCTGCCTAAATCGGCCTAAGAAGCTGCCGGCTCGCGCTTGGTGATTCCCTCACCAATCTCGCCCTTATGATGCAGCGTCGTATTCAGCCACACCGTCATCTGCCGCTCCCAGTCAGGATCGTCCGGCAGCTTATACCATCCGCCCGTCCCATGATGTCCGCCAGGAATGCGAATGATCTCCGAACGAATGCCATCCTTCTTCAGTGCCGCATCCAGATTCGTCGCCTCGGCAAACGGAATGTACTCATCCTTATCGCCGAGTATCTGCAAAAACGGCGGCGCATTCTTACTTACATACGTAATTGGCGAGGCCTCCTTCAAAGCCTCCTCCTCACCCTTCTCCTTGATCAACGGATCAAGCAACGCATGCGTACTCTGATTCAACGGAACTGTCGCAAAGCTGCTCTGCGCAAACATCGTCACCACCGCCTGCACTCTCGCGCTCTCGCGATCGACAGGATCCTTGGCCGAAGGATTCCCGGGCGCCTGCAGTAGTCCCACCATGTTACTCAGGAACCCGCCCGCCGAACCACCCACCAGCGCAATCTTATTCGGATCCCCATCCCAACGCTTCGCGTTATAGCGAATAAACCGAACCGCCCGCTCCGTGTCATCCACCATATAAGGGTACGGGTACTTAGGCGCCAACCGGTAGTTGATCGCAAAGACCGCATATCCCGCGGGAGCCAGAAAGTTCGCCGCATATCCCTCGCTGCCGTTCCTGCTCGTCCCGCCAACATATCCGCCGCCATGAATCACAATCGCAATCGGATGCTTCCCCGACCCCTTCGGCGCATAGTAGTCCATGGTCAGCTGCTGCCCATCGACCTCGCCATAGACAATGCCCGACTGAGTCGTCGGAATAACTTGCTGCGCCTGCACCAAGGACGCCGCCGGATACAGCAGAGACATGCAAAGGACAACCTTGCTCCAACCTGACTTCATAGAAACCCTTTCCGTGACTACCTGGATTGCGGCAATAGGTTTACAGCAATGCTCGCAAGAAGGAACCGGCGACCGCAAAGCCTCGCAGTCGCCGGGCTCCTCTTAGTAGAGCAGCCGAACTGAGAATTGACCAATGCGCGGCTGGTTCGCATCCGCAGTCACTTGGCCAAACGTGCCCGAGTCAAGCGCCGTGTTCGGAGGAGCAAACTGCGGATGGTTGAGCAGGTTGAACATCTCTGCCCGGAACTGCAGCGAGATCCCTTCCCGGATTGACGTCGTCTTCGACAGGTTCAGGTCAAAGTTATCGATCCCCTGCGCATGGAGCGAAGAATCCAGCCGGCTCTCGTTACCAAACCCATACTGGCTCGGCGCGGAGAAGCACGACGTGTTGAACCACTCATTGATGCGGCTCACCGGAGAACCCGAGATCGACTTCGCGCAGCCTTCCACAACATTCGGCCGCGCCTGACCCGCACCGAAGTAGTTTTGCAAAGTGGTACCCGGCTGATAGGTAAAGCCCAACGGAAGTCCGCTCTGGAAGGTCGTAATGCCATTCAGCCCCCAGCCCGAAACCACCTTGTCCTCCCATCCATTCACGCTGCCCAAAAACCGCTTACCTTTGCCGACCGGGATATCCAGCACATAGCTGATCACCAGCCGTTGCCGCACATCCTGCGCCGAGTTCGAGCGGTCCGCCCCCGGATTGGTAAAGTCCTGCGCCCCGAATCCATTGCCCGGCTCGCCCGGTTCCAGATAACCGTTGGGGCTATCCACATTGCTGATCAGATGCGCCCACGTGTACGCCGCATTCACGGTCGAACCTGCCGCAAAGCGCTTCTGCAGCGTCGCGATGAACGAGTGATAGATGCTTTCGCCGCGATACTCACCCGCGCTCGAGAAGGTCGAGAACTGCGGATGTGGCAGCAGCATCTGTCCGTAGTAAACCTGCGGCGCATTCAACGTGCTGGTCGCCGACAGCATTCCGTACAGCGGATTCTTCACCTGCGTCAGCAGCTGCGATCCCAGCGAATCATACTGGTCGGGCAACTGATTCAGATTGATATCCTGCGTCCCCAGATGAAGTCCCCGCGAACCCGCATACGACAGCGAGAACGACGTCGACCCGTTGATTGCATGCTCCAGGTTCGCGTTCCACTGCATCACGTACGGATAGGTCTGGTCCGGCTGTTGCGCCGCGATCGCCGATCCCTCCAGCGTCTGCGCGAACTGGGTTGCAGGCTGCATCAGGTTGAGGTTGCGTCCGAGCGGCTGCAAGATCCCGCCAGGATACGGATTGCTCAGCGACGTGCTGTCCACCGTGCTCGCCGAGTTGACCGACGACGCCGACGGGCTCGTCGTATAGCTGCCGCAATCGATGCACGGATGCGAGATGCCAAACCCCGCGTGGAACGAGGTCTGCGGATCGATCTCATAGTTCAACCCCAACCGCGGCTCGAACAGATGTAGATGCAGTTGGGTCTGCGCATGGCTGCCGTACTGCGGCGAGTTCACCGGCGCCAGAATGCCGGTCAGGACCTCGGAGCCTCCCGTAGCCGGGTTCGCGATACTACCCAGCGGACTCGCCGCATTCGGCAACAGCACGGCATTGTTATCGCCGCGCACATACCACGCGCCCGGCAACTCCCAACGCAGACCGTAATTCACCGTCAGCTTCGGCGTTACTTTGTATGTATCCGTAGCGTAGTAACCCTGATAGTACGAATACGCCGAAGGCGCACTCGTCGTCGTAATCACTCCCTGTCCGGTACTCGGAGTGACAACACCTTCCAGGAAATTGATCATCGCATTCGAGCCGTTGAACATGAAGTTCCCGCCCGAATTGATCGTCGCCTGGTTATACCACTCGATACGACGGTCCTCCGCGCCGAACACCAGCGTATGCTGCCCAATCACCTTGGTAAACGCAGCCGAAGCACTGTAGTTATCATCGTGGTTGTACTGCAGGTTGTTGAACGTCGACGGCGCGTTGGTCCACAGGGAGCCGCCGCTCGGGTACATCGTCGGCAGCGTCTTGATCCCCTCCTGCTGTCCCACGGTCACCCAATTTGGTCCCAACGCGGAGTAATAAGGTGCACCATTCGTAAGCCCCGCATTGAAGATAAACCGCGTATACGAAACCCGGAAGTCCCCATTCAACGTCGGCGAAAACGTATAGTTATCGCCTAGCACCCCTTGATTTGTCGTCAGCGTCATGCCCGCCGGCGGCAGGATCGGACTCGGATTCGATCCGGTCTGCGGAGGAATATCGATATTCCAATACGTATACCGTCCAAACAGCCGCTGCTTCGAAGTGAGCTGCTGATCGATGCGCGCAACATACTGGTTCGCCACATTCGATTGATGGTTGACGCCTTCCGAGTTATAGGTCGGCATCAAATTCTCAGCGTTCGCCGGCGCAAAGTAACCCATCTTCACCATCGCCAGCGCAGTCGGATCGAAGTTAGCCGGATTTACATGATTTGGCTGTCCACCATAGTTCGCCGGACCGCCCGCCTTCGGGTCATAGAAGGAATTCCCCGCTGTGTTATTCGCACCTGGAAATCCACTGAAGTTACCCGCCAGGAAGTTTGTATCCGGTACCAGCGCGACATAACTTCCCGTCGTCGCCAGCCGCGTGCTCTCATAGCTGAAGAAGAAGAACGTCTTATCCTTGACGATCGGACCTTCCACCGTACCGCCAAACTGGTTCTGGTGCAGCACCGGCCGCGGCAGCCCATTGCGAATATTGAAGAAGTCATTCGCATCGAAGTCCGTGTTGCGCAGATATTCATACAAACTGCCGTGGAACTGGTTGCCGCCCGACTTCGTCGAGAAGCTGATCACGCCGCCCGCAAACCGTCCATACTGCGGCGTCACCGCGTTCGTATCCACCTTGAACTCACCGACCGAGTCCTGCGTCGGTACCAGCGCCTGCCAGTTCTGGCCCGATACATTCGCGGGCGCGCCATCGATAAAGGTCGCATTCCATCCCGAGATGCCACCGCCAATCTGGTAGTTCGCAAATCCCGCCGGGTTCGCGGACGCGCTGCCTTGGTTCGACGACGCTCCACCACTCGTCGTGCCACCCGGCACAACTCCTGGAACCAGCGCCACCAGGTTCATCGCGTTGCGGCCATTGAGCGGCGTGTCCTGCACCTGCCGGCCCTCGATCACCTGCCCCAGCGAGGTCGACTGCGAATCGATCAGCGGCTCGCCCGCCTCGACCACAACGCTCTGCTCGACCGAACCAGCCTCCATCGCGAAGTTGATCGCCACTTGGTCTTCCACATGCAACGTGATGTTGTCCTTCACCACGCTCTTGAATCCCTCCTGCTGCGCCTCTCCGCGATACACACCAGGAATCAGCCCGTTCAGCCGATACTGCCCATCCCCGTTGCTTACCGTCTTGTACGGAATCCCCGTACTGACATTCGTAAACACCACGGCCGCATTCGGAACCACCGCCCCCGTCGTATCCGTCACCGCTCCGGACACCGTCGCATTCGGATTCTGCGCATAGCTCATCGCCCCTACAAGGAGCAGAACTGCAGTAAGGGACCTCAAGATCCATTTCGAGAAAGTGCCTGTCACCCGAAAACCTCCAAATCATGTCACAAACGAATCGTTTAGTTCACATGGAAGAAGCGTGAAACACTGCGTTTGTGCAGTTAACAAGAACGACCAGTTTATAGACCTCGCGATTAACGACTGTCAAGCGAAACGTTTCGAATATCGGCTCCGAAAAATCTCCGCGCCACAAATCCCCCGCCAAGGTTATGATTCTCAGCGAAGCAAACTCACTCGTCCCCTCGTTCCCGGTTCATCTTCCACAAGGAGAGAAGCGCTCCCGTACCTGCTATGGCCCCCAGAACGCAAAACACGATGCGCCACGTCGCCATGTTGGCCGACGTCTCCATCGCCACGGTCTCCGCGGTGATCAATGGAACAGCCTCGGTGCGGCCGGAGAGAAAGAAGCGCGTCCTCGATGCCATGGCCGCGCTCAACTACTTCCCGGATGCCATCGCCCGCGGCCTCAAAACCGGAAAGACCAACGCCCTCGGCGTCGTCGTCCCCGACATCACCAACCCCTTCTACCCCGAGGTCATTCGTGGCGTCGAAGACATCGCGCGCCAGGCCGGCTACAGCGTCCTCCTCTGCGATTCGAACGAGGATCCGCGACGCGAGGCCGACCATCTCAACTCATTGTTTTCCAGACGCGTGGATGGCGTTCTGCTCGCCTGCTGCGTCAATTCCACCGCCGTCAGTGGAACGTTCCGTGGCCGATATCCCGTCGTCTACATCGACCGCATTCCGCCCGTCGCCTTCGAGGCAGCCGTCAGCAGCGACAACATTCATGCCGGCGCCATGGCCACCCGCCACCTCCTCGAGCTCGGCCATCAACGCATCGCCATGGTCGTCGGACACCTCGGCCTCTCCCCACATCGCGATCGCCTCGAAGGCTTCCGCAAGGCCATGCAGGAGTCCCACCTCCCCATCCTCGACGAGTACCTCATCGCCGGCGACCTCCAGATCGAAGACAGCCTGCGCACCTGTCGCCAGCTGCTCGATCTTCCCAACCCACCCACCGCCATCATGGTCGGCAACAACAAGCTCTTACTCGGCGTCCTCGCCGGTCTCGAAGAACGAGCCATCCGCGTCCCGCACCAGATCAGCATCCTCGGCTTCGACGACTATCTCTGGAACCGCTACTTCAGCCCCAGCCTGACCGCGGTCGCACAAAGCACCTTCGAAATGGGAAAACGCGCCTGCGAGTTACTCCTGCACTCGATCCAAAACGATCAAGAGCACGAAAGCACCGCGGCCCGTCGCATCTGTCTTCCCACCGAGCTTCGCATCCGAAACTCAACCGCTCCACCCCGTCCCCCCGAAGCCTGGGAGCAGTTCGTTAGAAGTTGAAGTTCGCCTCCAGGAAGATACTGCGATTTCCTGCCGTCGAAGGTCCGAAGAATCCGCTGGCCAACGACTGCGAGCGCCCGAAGAACGACGATCCCAACACGCCGTTGGGCGCTCCCAGGTTCTCGTGGTTGAATACATTCTGCCCAAACGCGATAAACGTCAGGTTGTACTTATGCGCTGTCGTCGCGTCCAAACGCCCGGGGCCGCCCTGACTTCCGCTCAACCCGCGTCCGCCCAGCCCGCCGCCGCGTGAGCCGCGTTGTCCGCCACCCTCACCCCCGCCATTCCCTCCAACCCGGGGGCCGAATCCAATCACCTTGCTGATGCGCAGATTCATGCTCACATTCTTCGGTCCCGTCCCCAGGTCGTACGGGACAATGCGTTCGCTGGCCCCAGTTGGACTCGTCAACGGATCGCCGTCGAGGCAGCCATACGCCGTCGCAACCGCGCCTGCCTGACTGCAGCTCGCCGCGTACGTGGGACGCGCATTGAACTGGTTATTTCCCGTCAGATCCGAAGTCACCGTGATGTTATACGGCGTACCCGAGTTGACCGAGAGAAAGGGTGCGAACGATAACTGCCACGGCGCCGTGAAGTTACCCAGAATCAAAAACCGATTATGCACGTCGAAGCTCGCCCGCCCGTAATCAAATCCCGGATCTCTCGCGATCGACGGCGTATACGTCACGCCACTCGTATCCGACCTCGCGTTGTTATACGTATAAAAGCTGAACAGACTAAACCGCGAGTAGCGCGCCGTGACGGAAGCAATAAGCTGATTCTGTCGATACACGCCCCCCGATTGATACTGCATATCGTTCTCTGTCGGCTCGGCAATCGGCAGCGTCGGATACGTTCCCGCCTGAGCATTCTCCTCTGGAAAGCTTCCAATCGCACTGACATTGTTGGTCAGGTACATATGCGTTCCGCGGCTATACAAGTAAGTCACATTCCCCGTCATCGTCTTGGTCAACTGACGATCGAGCCCCACTGCCGCCTGCATATCATCGGCAGCATGAAAATGGGGATCGAGCGAGTATCCCGTGGGAGCGGCCACCGAGCTATTTGCCGGGAATGTCGTGACCGGCGCATTCGGATTATAGAAAGGCGGCTTGGTAACCGTATAACCCTCTTCATTCGCAACCTCACTCGATCCCAGCGGCACGAAGTTGTTATGAATCGCCTGAATCAGATATGGCGTGCCCTGTGTCGAAGAGAAGCTGTTCGGCACCGTGAAGCGTTGATAGAACCAGCCATAGCCCGCCCGCAGCACCGTCTTAGGCCGGTGGTTCACGCCCTGCTTGCCCAGCGCATAGGCCAGGCTCAAACGCGGCGCCCAATCGTCCTTGTCGCTGATCCGATTCTGCGTCTCCCAGCGCATACCATAGCTGAACGTGAACCGCTTGCTCACCGTCCAATCATCCTGATAAAACAGCGCCGCATCGAACAGAATTGCCCGCGCATTCGGGTTGTTGATCTTGGTCACGGTATATTGCTGCGGTTCGCCTGAGCCATAGCCCGCGGCGTTGAAGATATACGCACTGTTCGCTCCCGAAGTGCTATAGTTCGCATCCCGATACGCTCGCGCGCGACCGCCGAAGTTCAGCGAGTGCCTCCCCTCCGCCGCGGCAAAGTAGTTTTGTAACTCATAGTCATCCTGGTGATCCTCCACCGCACCCGAGTTACTTCCGCCGCTGATAAACTGTCCCGTCAGGGTCACCGTCGGCAAGTTCGAAATAGGAAGTTGCTGGTTCCGAATGCGGCGATACTGGAAGCGAATATCGTCGACCAGATTCTTACTCAGCACCAGGCTATCGCTCACCTGCAGCGTATTTTCCAGGCCATGCGTGTTGTAGGCCTGCTCCGGAAGAGTCAATGCACTCAGACCATTATTGGTCTGCACCGCCCGATAAAACTCATCCCGAATCGTAAGTGTATTGGACTTTCCAAGCTGAAAGTCCAACCGCGGAGCCACATCGATGCGCGAACTCGGATTACTCACCGCTTCATTGAGCGTCTCCGACGAGGGATCATCCGGATCGGCCGCATCGATCACTGTTTCATTCTGATTGTTGCGCGCAAACACACTTACAAAGAAGGACGCGTTCTTATTGATCGGCCCACTGAGACTTCCATTCAGGTTGTACGAGTAGTAGCTCGGCTCCTCGATTGCCTGCTCTCCCAACTTGAGGTTCGCATTCAAGATTGGGTTTTGCGAGTTGAAGTTCGAAACATTTCCGCGCGATTGTATCTGTCCATGGAGTTTGTCCGTACCCGGCTTCGTGAAGATCTCGATCCGCCCATATCCCAGCCGATCGAACTCCGCCGAAAACGGATTCTGATTCACACGAATCTCTCGAATCGACGACTTCGGCGGTATCTGGCCGCCGGTAAATCCGTCGATATAGATCTCTCCACCGTTCGGTCCCGCTGCCGGTCCCGCCAGCGCTTGCAACTCACTCTGCAACTCATCCGGATCATCCGACAAAGCGTCCAGATCCTTGCCTTTGATCACAATCGCATTCGCATTGTCATCCGGACTCGTGTCCACGGTGGTCGACTCCGAGTCCACCTGCACCTGCTGCTTCTCCACCTCGATCTGCAGCGACAGATCGAACTGCCTGCTCTGCCCCGCCGTCACCGTCACCGCCTTCGGCGCCGAGGCCGCGAACCCGTGCGCGCTCGCCGTCACAATATAGGTGCCCGCCGCGAGCCGCCCTGCCCGATATCCACCGGCACCATCGGAGCTGACCTCCGCCGCCACATGCCCGCCGGGCGTCGTCACCTGAACGTCCGCATTGGGAATCACCGCGCCCGTAGGATCGGTGATCGTGCCACGAATCACACCGTTGTTCGCTTGCGCAAACGCACTCGCAGCGAATCCATACAACAGCACGAACAGGCAAAGCGGAAAATGCCGGAGAAATAGCTTAGTACGCACAGTGCTCCCGGATAACTACAAATCCATGCAGGAAATAATTTGGTTTCGTCGAGTTGCGTTCTGGAGAAACTAACTTCGTGCTGCTCAGGACATGCCGCCGACGAAATCAGTCGAACGCGGCCGTGCAATGCCGATCGAAAACTCCAAAGTTCGACGAGAAGGCCTGCTGCTGTCCTTCATGCTGCTAAGAAGACGCCGAATCATCCTCAGAAGTTTCGCCGCGCCCCCGCGAACCTGTAGCCCCTAAGCCCCATGCCCACACCCACGCCCGACCCATTGCGAAACGCCGCCACAATCTATGACTTCACCAGTGGTGAGCTCTCCTCAACCTTGTTCTGTTCCACCGCAATCGTCACATTCTCATGCTTGATGTCCAGCCGCAACCGATTGAAGAAACTCATATAGGTATTTGCCATCCACACCAGCGCGAACTCCGCCAGCACATATCCGCGCCACCCGCCGTACAGGATCTGGAACCGCGTCATCACCAGCACCAGCGCGCTCACATAATGGCTGAAACAATACTCACACGTGAACAGATAGAAGAACTTCCTCTGCGCCACCGATCGGCACGCCTCGCTCCTCGTCTTGCACCACTCCCGCGGCTCGCGAAATACCTCTTCATGGGTCACCGTCCACGACACGCACGCAACCGGCAGCGCCAGCAGCACAAGGTAGGCGAACTGATGCGACAGCGACATGGGCAGCGGCAGGAAGGGCATCGCGATCCGTACCATCTCAGATGCGCCGAACCCACCTCACGGGTTTAGGATTAGCAAATGGACTGGAAGAGTAAACGCGTACGCACCATCCTCGAGGCCGCCCTCGCCGAGGACAAGGCCACCAACGACATCACCACCGCACTCACCATCGATCCCAAGCTTCGCGCCAGCGGCACCATCCTCGCCAAGGAGGCTTGCATCGTCTCCGGCCTCGGCTGTGTCTCCGCCTTCTTCGAAGCCTTCGCCCGCAGCAGCACCTCCCCGCTGGGCCGCTTCGAGGTCATCAGCCATCCCGAAATCTTCGATGGCGTCCGCGTCAAAAAGGGCCAAACCCTCGCCGTTATCCGCCATAACGCCGCCGCCATCCTTTCCTGCGAGCGCGTCATCCTCAACCTCATGCAGCGCATGAGCGGCATCGCCACCCTCACCAACCAGTTCGTAAGAGCCGTCGCTGGAACCAAAACCAAGGTCCCAACTCGAATCTTGGACACCCGCAAGACCATCCCCGGCCTTCGCCTACTCGACAAGTACGCCGTCAGCTGCGGCGGCGGCGTCAACCACCGCCTCGATCTCCAGGACGGCATCCTCATCAAGAACAACCACATCTCCCTCGGCGGAGGCCTTCCCGCCGCACTCGAGCACGCCCTCACCGGCCGCAAGCCCGGCCAGATCGTCCAGGTCGAGGTCCGCAGCCAGATCGAGCTCGAACAGGCCATCGCCGGCGGCGCCGAGTCCATCCTGCTCGACAACATGACCCCCGCCACCGTCAAAAAGGCCGTCAAGCAAATCCGCGCCGCCCTCCCCAACTGCCCCATCGAGGCCTCCGGCAACATGAACCTCAAGACCGTCCGCGACTACGCTCTTGCCGGCGTGGACTTCGTCTCGGTCGGCGCCCTCACCCACTCCGCCGTCGCCGTCGACCTCAGCATGCGCATCACCGCCGACCTCACCTAAACGAGGAGTACGTCGTCTCCACTGCGCGACCAACAGTCTCATCGTTGATCGCGCAGTGGAGAGGCCGCTGGATCTGTCCTCCTCCGTACCATCGATGCACCCGACCGCACCCCGACCTCCCCGCGACGAAGGATCCAGCCGTGACCGACTTCGACCGACCCATCATCGACCGCGCCCTCGCCGCCACCCGTTTCGCCGGCAGGATCCACCACTTCGAGACCATCCAGTCCACCAACCTCCATGCCGTCGAGGCGGCCGGAACCGGCGCCCCCGACGGCTCCGTCTACATCGCCGACGAGCAGACCGCCGGCCGCGGCCGCGGAGGCCACACCTGGCATTCCATCCCCGGCGACGGCCTCTACCTCAGCGCCCTCATCCGTCCCGCCTCCCCAATTCCCCTCGCCGACGCCCTCTGGATCTCGCTCTCCACCGGCCTCGCCGCGCAGCGCGCCGTCCAGCAAACCACCGGCCTCCTTACCGACATCCGCTGGCCCAACGACCTCATCCTCAACGGAAAGAAGGTCGGCGGCATCCTCGTCGAAAGCACTTCCGCCCCCGCCACGGCCCATCATCCCGCGCATCTCCGCTTCGCCGTCATCGGCATCGGCATCAACGTCAATCACCAGGCCTTCCCACCCGAGCTCGCCCCGCTCGCCACCAGCCTCCGCCGCGAGAGCGGCGCCTTCCACGCCCGCGAAACCCTCATCCAGAACCTCCTGCTCGCCCTCGACGACGAGCTCTACGCCCTCGAGCTCGAACTCCGCGGTGAACTCCCCAGCGCAGGCTCGCCTGCATTCACCCTCCCCGGCGGAGCCGGCCTTCTCGCTCGTTTCACCCGCGCCTCCACCTGGGTCCAGGGCAAGCGTGTCCGCGTCGACGAGGCCGGCGGCTACACCGGCATTACCGCCGGCCTCGACGCCCGCGGCTTCCTCCAGGTCGCCGGCGACGACGGCCTCCTCCACACCGTCCTCTCCGGCGGCGTCCGCCCCGCATGAGCCCTCCCCCCGGCGCAATCCAGCCGACAGCACTCTCACCACCGAGCAGCCGAAGTGCGCGGCGAATAAGCTTGGAGCATCTCCCCCGTTTCTGGGATGATCAAAAGACACGTCCTCTCGACCGAAGCGACGAACGGCATCCTCATCCGGCGCGCTGCGGAGAGACCCCAGTATTTGGCCCTTCGCTCGACCCCGAAAGAGTTCCACCCCCGCAGGGAACCCTCGCAAGAATCAAGGAAAACCATGCTTTTAGCCATCGACGTCGGCAACTCCAACACGGTCCTCGGCCTCTACCAGCTTACCGGCGACGCAGCCGAACTAGTCGCGGACTGGCGCATCACCACCCCCGTCAACCAGACCGCCTCTGAGTGCGGCATCGTCCTGCAGAACCTCTTCTCCCTCAACCACCTCGAAATGTCCGTCGTCACCGGCGTCGTCATCTCCTCCGTGGTCCCACCGCTCGACCCCATCCTGCGCCAGGTCTGCGAGCTCTACTTCCACCACAAGCCCCTCTTCATCGAGCCCGGCGTCAAGACCGGCCTGCCCATCCTCACCGACAACCCGGCCGAGGTCGGCGCCGACCGCATCGTCAACTGCGTCGCAGCCCACGAGCTCTACGGCCGCGCCGGCCACTCCTCCGCCACCCCGATCATCGTCGTCGACATGGGCACCGCCACCACCTTCGACGTCATCAGCAAAAAGGGAGAGTTCCTCGGTGGCGCCATCGCCCCCGGTCTGCGCATCTCCGCCGACGCCCTCTTCAGCCGCGCCGCCCGTCTCCCCCGCGTCGACATCAAGCGTCCCGCCAAGGTCATCGGCACCAACACCGTCGACAACATGCAGATCGGCCTCTACTACGGCTACATCGGCCTGGTCGACGGCATCCTCGCCCGCATGATCGCCGAGCTCGGCCCCGACACCAAGGTCGTCGCCACCGGCGGCCTCTCCAAGCTCATCGCCGCCGGCTCCCAGTACCTCACCACCGTCGACGACATGCTCACCCTCACCGGCCTCCGCATCATCTACCAGCGCAACCAGCCCCACCGCAAACGCTGACGCGAACCAAATCGCCAAGGCCGCTTTTTTTACGGCAACTGCCTAGCCTGCCTGAACTTACGCTCTCTCCATGGCCGGCTTCGCAGTTGTCATGACAATTTTGACCTTCGGGTTCCTCTGTCTCTTTGCGGCCTGCGTCGCGTCCATCGGCCTATATCTCTTAGCGAAGCGACGACTCCATGAAGACAGACCCAACCGCCGCCGCGTAATCGTCGCGACCGCGCTCGCTCCGTTTCTTGCCTTGTTCTGGCTTATTGCAGCGCTCCTCATTCATGTTGAGATCTCGAACAGGTGGGCACATCAGGATTGCGGTTTCAGTCCCGATCCCTTTGTCACCCTGCCTAATGGGTACGTCCTCGGAAGCGCGAACACGTACGACGGCTACTTTAGGGCGCCTGGTTTCCAAACAGACGCGCCGGTTGCGGGACCGGGGTACGTCCGCTCCATCATCGATCTGCAACTCTCCAATGGCTATTTCACCGGCACCCAGTTCGATTTCGAGACGTCCCGTATTCGTCACTTTGTTTTTGATACTCGGACGCGGGCGTTCCAGGCAGCCGATCAAGAAGATTCAGCTCGCTCGGCTGCAGCCGAAACGAACGCCCACACCGACGCCACATCCTACTGGAAGCTCTACGCCCAGTACCGGCATCATTGGCCAAACTACATTCTTATGATCATGATCATCACGGGGGAAAGCGCGATTGGTCTGGGCGTATGGAAACTATGGACAACCGAGTGACAACGATCGCCCTGGGTTGTGGCTGCCGTGAGGACATCCCTCTAATCGCATTAAAACATCAGATAATCTTCGCCTTCTCGAAGAGCACATCCGTAAACTGCGGCCTCGCAATTTCCACCCCAATCCCGCTCATGAGAGGATCTCTATATGAGTGATTTCATCCCCAAACCCAGCGGTGCCAAGATCGGCGGACTGGGCCCCAAGGCCCAGAAGCTGCAGGCCGCGCTCGCTAAGGCTCAGGCCAAGAACGGCGCCAAACCCCAATCCGGAGCGGACACGACCTCGGTCAAAGCCAAGTCCTCCTTCGCCGGCAAGAAGACCTCCTTCCAGCGCAAGGCTGTCTAGCAGAGTGGGCGTGCCTTCGCCGCCCACCCCCAACCCCTACACCATCTCGTCGATCACCACCGTCAGGTTGTTCTCCGCCGCCTGGATGCTCGACCCGATCCCGGTAATCGGGGGCGCTGGCGGATCCGCCGCGGACGCCACATACTCGCCCGCGGTCTGCTGCACCGTCCCCAGATAGTCGTGTCCGGCCACCGAGGTTGTATAAACCGCGGCCAGCGCCTCCTCCAGAGGGCTCAGCACCCCCGGCTGGCTCTGGCTCGCCCCCTTGCTCGACGAGATGTTGGCCGACACTCCGCTGGCCGCTACGCCGCTCGCCGCCGTCGCACTCGTCTCCGCCGTCACTGCGGAACCCGTCTTCACCGAGCCCGATCCATGCGACTGCGTCGTCGCCGACGCCGGAGTGGCGGCGTCAATCGCTGGTATGGATGAAATATTACCGATCTGCATCGTCGTTCCTCCGTTTCCGCAAAATCCTGGAAAATTAAGATCTTGTTCGGCAACTGATCGCCAATCGTTAAGGCCATCCATGCATTTTTATATAAAAAGTAATGAAAGCCCTCCCGCCGCCGCCTCCGGTATCCCATTACATAACTCCTTACCCAATAATCCTTTGCTGGGGTTTTTGCGCAAAAACCCCAGCAAATCCGCATGTCAAGCCCCCGAACGCCCTATCTACCTGATTCCGAGGGAGATAGGACGTGCCGAAAGGGTTCCCGTAAAGTGCTAAACTGGATACATAAGATCAAGACAGAGCCCCGGTCTCCCCGGGGCTCTGTTCATTGGCGCGCTAACTCCTTTTGATGCAAATATTTTGACCTCTAACCCATTTAGAATCAATATTTTGGCGCGGTCAAAATCGAGCATCTGTAACAAACGAAATGACTTCCGCCCATTCGCTACATAGGGGGGGGAGGGGGTACCCATTCAGAACTACATCAACTATTTCACCGAGATCGAGCAGCGCTTCCAGCAGCGCCGCGGCTCCCTGCTCATGCTCTCCACCCTCGACTGGTCGCTGATCGAGACCTGGCGCGAGGCCGGCATTCCCCTCGAAGCCGTCCTCCGCGGAATCGACAACGCCTTCGACAAGTACGACGCCCGCGCACGCAGCTCGCCGCGCCGCGTGCAGAAGGTCAACGGCCTCGCCTGGTGCTCGCAGGCCGTCCTCGAAGCCGTCGAGCAAGCCAACGAGGCTGCCATCGGCGCCGCGCACGACACCCCGTCGGCCGGCTCCGAAAGCGGTTTCGAAACCGAGCGCATCGCCGCCTACCTCGCCGTCAACGCCCAGTTGCTCGCCACCGCCCCGCTCACCCCGCCGGCCGACACCATCGCCACGGAGGTCGCCCAGCGCCTCCACGAGCTCGCCGCCGCCGCCCGCCTCGAGCCCGCCAGCTCCCTCGAGGACCTCGACCGCACCCTCACCGTCCTCGAAGAAAAGCTCTTCGCCGCCCTGCTCACCGCCACGCCCGAGCCCGAGCTCGTCGCTCTCCGCGAACAAGCCTCCCGCGAGCTCGCACCCTATCGCGGCAAGATGCAGGCCGTCCAGATCAAGCAGGTCCAGCAGCAGTTCCTGCAGAAGCGCCTCCTCGAAGCTCGCAAACTCCCGCGCCTCAGCCTCTTCTACATGAGCCTCGCATGAGCAACGGATCTGTAACGAGTACGGTTTGTATCGACACTATGCTCTACGGCGGCGAGTCGCGCGGCCGTGCCTCCGACGGAGCCGTCGTCACCGTCCCCTTCACGCTCCCCGGCGAACTCGTCGAGCTTGGCAACCTTGCCACAGCAGACACACCCAAAGCGGTCCGCATCCTCGACCCCTCGCCCGACCGCATCGCTCCCGCCTGCGCGCACTTCGGCCTCTGCGGCGGCTGTCAATACCAGCACGCAAGCTATCCCGCGCAACTCGCTCTCAAGCAGACCATCCTGCGCGAAACCCTGACGCAATCAGGCCTCGCCGAGCTCCCCGCAATCGCGACCCACGCAGCCGAGCCCTGGCACTATCGCAACCGCATTCGCCTGCGTCTCACCACCGTCGACGGCGTCCTTCGCGCCGGCTACAACCGCCGCACGACCCAGCCCAATCAGGAACCCCAATTCCTTCCCATCACGGAGTGCCCGATCGCCGCGCCGCTGCTCTGGCGCGCCGCCGAAGCCCTCGCCTCGGTCGCCAGCAACGCGCTCGACGCCACCGCCCAACGCTGGCTCAGCGCCGCTGTCGAGGCCGAGCTCTTCACCAACGGCGACCAGACCAAGCTCCAGCTCACCCTCTTCACTCGTACCGCACAGCGTAAGCAGCCCAGCACCACCGATCCCGGCTTCACCAAGCTCTGCCTCGCGCTCCAGCGCCTCATCCCCGAGCTCACGGGCGCCGGAATCGCCCTTCTTCCCGCCCAGACCAACGATCGCGGCCGCCGCTTCGAGCGCCCCAAACCCGGCCCGCAATGGGGCTCTCTGGGCCTTCTCTACACCACGCCCGCAATCACCGCAGCAAGCGACGATACGAGGCCAGACACGAGCTTAGACCAAGCCTTCTGGGTCACCCGCGGCGGCTTCTTCCAGATCAACCGCTTCCTGCTCCCCGAGCTCGCCCGCATCGCCACCTTCGGCCGCGCCGGCACGCTCGCCTGGGATCTCTACGCCGGCGTCGGCCTTTTCTCCCGCGCGCTCGCTCAGTCCTTCCCGCAGGTCGTCGCCGTCGAAGCCGCCGAGTCGGCCGCCACCGACCTCGCCCGCGCCCTCAAAGGTGCCGGCAACAGCCCCCACCGGGCGGTCGCAAGCACCACCCTCGACTTCCTGCAAGCCGCCGTCCTCCAGCGCGAGCGCCCCGACCTGATCGTCATGGACCCGCCCCGCGCCGGCGTCGGGGCCGAGGTCTGCGCCCTCCTCAACCGCCTGCAAACACCGGAGATCGTGTTCGTCTCCTGCGATCCCGTCACGCTCGCCCGCGATCTCGCCCTGCTCGTCGCCGGCGGTTACCACCTCGCCGAACTCCACCTCGTCGACATGTTCCCCCAGACCTTCCACATGGAGACCGTCGCCATCCTGCGCCGCTAACGTCCGACATTTGCCCACCAATCACCGCCTACAAGCTGGTAGATTGTTGGGCAAACGTGGACAATCGAACGACTTCTCCGGAACCGTCCTCGACACCGCTGGCCCATCCCGACTCCTGGCCAAACGGAGTCCCGCACCACGCCACCCTCGAGCCGCTCCGTCTCGGCCGCGTGCCGCCGCTGGTGCCGGGCTCTGCCCCTTCAGAGCCCGTCTGCTCGCCCGCACCGGAAGCGTCCTCAACGGCCCCGGAGCCGCCCTGCCTTCGGCCATCCCGGCGCCGAAGTCCTCGTCCGCATCGCCCAGGCCCATACACGCCTCTACCGGGCCGACGAGTTCGGCCTCACACGATTTTGCTTGACGCCGAACGGCGCCATTACCGAAAGTGACAACCAACAACAACCCGCGTGGTTCTGGCGAGTTAGCCCGGGAGGCAATCCACCGCCACTCCCGCGCAGTCTAATCTATGTCGCCCGCGTTCGAGCGTCGCCCGAAGAGCACCGCGAGATCGCAGCACCGAACAGATCACAGCAGCCAAGGAGACCGAGATCATGGAAGCTGGTTCGACCCGACAGGATTCCCCCTCCGACCTCGAGAAGCGCGCACAGGACGCACAGCCGCAGCTTCCAGCGACCCTAACCGAAACCGTCACCCAGGAGCTGCTCGCGCAGCAGGAGGAGCAGAAGCTCATCCGCCGTCTGCAGATGATGATGAACATGGTCATGCAGGTCATCGCCCAGGACCGCACCCTTACCGTCGACGACGCCTCCCAGATGATCGCCGACAGCAAGAAGGCCGCCCTCGCGATGTTCCCCGGCAAGGAGCTCGCCTACGACCTCATCTGGAAGCCGCGCTTCCAGCGCCTGATGCGCGAACGCTTCCGCATCATGTAGACCACGGCCTCAGCGCCTATACGGATACTCCTGAACCCAGTGGAATCCCCTGCTCGTCAGTGGAGTAGAGGCCGGCTCAGCACGAGCCGCCACCATCTCCTGATATCGCTTCACGCTGCCCAAGGCGGTTCCGCCAATCAGGAAGAGGATACATAAGTACTTCAGCAGTGTTGCGCCGTCGCGAACCCGCGTGTTCTTGATTACCGGCGCACCCAGATCCATCGCCGGCACTGGCCGGTTGAGAACAAAGACCCGCAGCAATCGTCCCGACTCCGGGAGCACCAGAAAAACGGAAAGCAGCAGCAGATTCAGCGAATACAGCTTTACCGGAACGTCATAGCAGAAGTTCAGCATCACCATGTTCAACAGAACGCCAAAGGCGATCAAGGCTCCCGCCAGCGCCGTCCGCCGGAAGAGCAGCAGCATTGCGGGCACCAACTCCGCCATTCCTCCGAACACCGTGTACGCCGTCGAAAATCCCATAAAGTTCCACAACAGCGCCATCGGCGACGACTGCCCATAGCTCTCCGCGAGCTGGCGCGCCTGCAAGTGCGAGAACTGTACCGGGATAATCTTCACCAGGGCATAGTCGATCAGCGAAGACGCCAGCGCATAACGTGCCAGCACATGCAGCCATCCTCGCAGCCGAACCGAGCGGGTCCTGCTCCGCTCGAGCCAGCTCCAGACCAGCGTCCCCCCGCAGGCCGCCACCAGAATGGTGATCTGGACAAGATAGCCGGCCGCGGTATCTCCGCTCCCGCTAAATTGCGGCTGGTAGGAATCGAGCCCGACCACATGCACCATAACCAAGCCGACCAGCTTATCTCGCAGCAGCGACGACCATTCCACCAGGAACCCGGCGCCCGGCACCGCGCCAAGCAACGTCGGCCCATAGTAGAGGACGAAGTAGCAGAACAGGAACCGAACCAGCACCCGCTGCATCCCGGACCACACCGCTCCCTCGGATCGTTCGATCCCGTCAGCCGCCATCTTCACCTCCCCAAGACATCGCCTTGCCAGTGGATTCAACCTATCACTCGATCGAGACGCCGCAGTCACTGCAAATGCCCCAGCCAGCCCGCCGCTACTCCGCATGCAGAGCCAGCGCGGGATCGACCGCCGCCGCCCGCTGCGCCGGAATATATCCGGCCAGCAGGCTGATCAGCGCCACGATCGCGGTCGCGGCCAGCAGGATCCACCCCCGCAGCCCGTGCACGCCCTCCAGCAGGCTCGCCAGCGCGCGGTTGACCTCGAGCGACAGCAGCACGCCGGTCGCCACGCCCAGAGCCGTAATCACCACGCTGCGCCCGAGCATCAGCCGCAGCACCGCACCCCGATCCGCGCCCATCGCCAGCCGTATCCCAATCTCCTGCGTCCGCTCCGTCACCAGGTTCGCCATCACCCCAAAAATGCCCAGGCCGCACAGCAGCAGCGCGATCCCCGCATCCACCTCCAGCATCGACGCCGCATAGGAGAGCCCAATCAGCGACTCATGCAGGAACTGCGCATAGGTCTGCACCTCGTTCACCGGCACCGTCCGGTCGAGCGCCGCAAGCGCCCGTCGCGCCGGCTCCTCCAGCATCAGCGGATCTCTGTCCGTCCGCAGCAGATACGTTCCCGACGACACCGGAAACTGCGCCATCGACAGATACACCGCCGGCTGGGGCGTCTGGTCCACCCACGTATAGAGCACATCGCCCACCACGCCCACCACCGTCAGCGGCGCGGTCGCGTCCTTTCCCGTCCCCAGCACGATCTTCCCTCCAATCGGGTTCTTCGCCCCGAAGTACTGCTGCGCCAGCCTCCGGCTGATCACCGCGACCGGAACCGTCTCTCTCCCATCGCTCGGCGACAGGAACCTCCCCTCAAGCAGCGGAATCCCGATGCTCTGCACAAATCCCGGACTGACCATCAGTCGCTGCGTCGTGCGCGACTCGCCCGGCTTCGCCTGCTCACCCACCACGGCAAGATCCTGCCACCACACGCCCGTGTTGTTATACGGCAACCCGGTCGTGAACTCAGCGCTCCGCACCCCTGGAAGCTCACTCAGACGCGTCAGGCTATCGCGCAGAAACGCCGCCTGCCTCTCCACCGCGCCATACTGCGCCGCCGGCAGATACACCTCCATCACCAGCGACTGCTGCGGCGCGAACCGCGTCGTCTCCCGCATCATGCTGTACATGCTCGCCGCGATCAGCGCCGCGCCCGCCACCAGCGCCGTCGCCAGCATCACCTGCGCGCCGGCCAGCAGATTCCGTAACCGATGGGAGCGCGCCGCGCCCGCCACACTGCGGCTGCCCAGCTTCAACTGCGCCACCAGGTTCACCCGCATCCCGACCAGCGCCGGCGCCAGCCCCGCCAGCACGCCCGCCACGATGGCCACGCCCACCGAGTACGCCAGCGTCCGCCCGTTCAGCCCGATCGAATCCCACCCCGCCAGAAACCGGCTCACCTGTGCTGGCATCGAGGTCACAATCAAATGCAGGTCGATCTGCGCCAGCCCCAGTCCCACCGCCACGCCCAGCAGGCTCAGCACCACACTCTCCACCAGCAGCTGCCGCACGATCCGCGCTCGCGACGAGCCCAGCGCGCAACGCATCGCCATCTCCGGCGCCCGCCTTACCGTCCGCGCAAACTGCAGATTGGAGATATTCGCGCACACCACCAGCATCAACAGCAGCGTGGCAAACAGGATGATGCGCGTAAACGTCGGCGTGTAGTCTCCGTTGATCGTCTCCACCAGCGGCCGCACCCGCACCGTCCAACCCTGGTTGGTCGCCGGCGACCGTCGCCCGATCCCCGCCGCGATCACATCCAGCTCCCGCGCCGCCAAGCCTACCGACGCCCCACGGCGCAGCCGCCCCACCACTGTCACCGTCCGCACCGTGCGGTCGCTCCGCTCAGCCGGCGCCAGTGCCAGCGGCAGCCACACATCGCTGAACGCCACATGATCGAAGCTCTGCGGCATCACCCCCACCACCGTGTACGCCCGCCCATCGAGCACCATCGTCTCACCCAACGCCTCCGACCGCCCGCCAAAGTGCGTCTGCCAAAACGCATACGTCAGCACCGCCTCGCCATCGTGCCCGGGCTCATCCTCACCCGCCGCAAACCCGCGCCCCAGCAAAGGCTCCATGCGATACAGCACAAACAGATTCGTCGTCGCGCGCGACGCCCGCACATGCTCCGCCCCACCCTGCTCGGTCAGCGTCATCTCACCCTGTGCCCGCGCCGCCAGCGCCGTAAACGACCGACTCTGCCCGCGGTAATCCAGATAGTCCGCGAAGCTGACTGCATCCGTCCCTGCGCTCGCGCCACCATCGGCATCGCGCCGCTCCGTCACCGTCACCACGCGACCCAGATCCGGCACCGCCAGCGGCCGCAGCACCAGCGCATCCATCACGCTAAACGTTGCCGTATTTGCCGCGATCCCCACCGCAAAGGTCACAATCACAATCGCGCTGAAGACCGGATAAGTGCGCAACTGCCGAAAGGTGAACCGTACGTCCTGCCGCAACTCCGCAAACAGCCTGCTGAACCAAACGCGCATGATGGACTCCGTGGACGGCAATGGGCCCGTGCTGCTTCTTTCCAACCGGTCGATCGTGCATGTCGACAGCCAAATCCAGCCATCGCTAACTCACGCGGTTCGTGCGCTCTACACCGACACCCCTCGCCAGCTCTGTTCGTTTTTGACAAAGCCTGTCCAAGAGCGGACGCCACGCCCTACCACACAGCGGTACCGCCGCGCTCAGTCCTACGCAGCGCTCGCTCTGCGATCCGCGCGAAGCCCTCCACAATCGGCCGCGACTCCCCAACCAGACAGGCCAGCTCGATGTTGCTGACCGCCTTCACCCCGCGCAGCGGCAGGCACACCACATCCGGCGAAGCGATGCGTCGCACACATGCAGGCGCCACCGACACGCCAAACCCCGCGCTGATCAGCCGCAGAATCGTCAGCCAGTGCGACGCCTCCTGCACCACCTGCGGCCGGAATCCATACTCCTCGAAGATCGTCAGCGGCTTCTCGAACGCCCGCACGCCCGCCGTGCGCGGATAGTACACGAACGGCTCATCCCGCAGCATCCCCGGCGAGAGGCTCTTCTGCCGCGCCAGCCGGTGCGTCGCCGGCAGCACCGCGACATACGGCTCGGAGAAGATGGTGGTGACCCGCAAACCCTCCACCGGGTCGCCATCGCGCAAGAACCCCGCATCGAGCGTGCCGTTCTCCAACCCCTCCACCACCCGCGCCGTAAACGACTCGTCCAGCTGCAGGTGCACCCGCGGATAGGCCTCCCGATACGCATGAAAGATCGCCGGCAGCGTCGTCAGCATCCCCGATCCCACAAACCCGATGTGCAGCGAGCCCACCTCGCCGCGGCCGATGCTCCGCGTCTCCTCCAGATCGCGCTGCACATTGCGCAGCGTCCGCCGCGCCCGCGGCAGAAACGCCTCCCCTGCGCTGGTCAGCCGCACCGACCGCGACGTGCGCGCGAACAGCGCATATCCCAGGATCTCCTCCAGCCTGCGAATCTGCTGCGACAGCGGCGGCTGTGACAGATGCAGCCGCTCCGCAGCGCGCCCAAAGTGCAGCTCTTCGGCGACCGCGACAAAGTAGCGCAGATGGCGTAGCTCGATATCAGCATCCATATGCGAAACATCATAATCGAGTGCAATAAGATATTGGACGTCATGGATCCCGCGCAGGCACACTTACTCCTAGAGGTTGCCCCATGGAAGCGTTTGAGACCACCAGTTGCAAGCAGCATTCCGCAATACAGGCCGCGATGCAGATCGAGATCCACCCTCTTCACCTGGGCGACGACGCCACCGCCTTCCGCACCCTGAACGAGGAGTGGATCACCCGCTACTTCGCCCTCGAGGCGAAGGACATCGAGACCCTCGGCGACCCGGAGAACGCCATTCTCCGCAAGGGGGGACACATCTTCCTGGCCCGCGCCGTCAGCGAATCCGGCGAAGCCGCGACCTCCGAGGCCGTTGGCTGCGTCGCCCTCATTCCCATGGGCAACAACGTCTACGAGCTCTCGAAGATGGCCGTCTCTCCGAAGTTGCGTGGCCTCGGCATCGGCCGCTCCCTGCTCGAGTACGCGATCGCCCAGGCGAAGCGCATTGGCGCCCAATCGCTCTTCCTCGGCAGCAGCACCAAACTGCCCAGCGCCGTTCACCTCTACGAAGCCGTGGGCTTCCAGCACGTCCCGCCCGAGCGCCTGCCCCCCATGCCCTACACCCGCGCCGACGTCTTCATGGAACTGTCGCTGTCCTAGCCCCGAAACGGTCGCTTCGCCCCCCCCTTTCCCCCAGCCGCACAGGATGAGCT
>FSYS01002900.1_pt1 | contig 44963 bp, 26 predicted proteins | sample 1638491 | NCBI WGS metagenome assembly FSYS01 (sample SAMEA3914788, study PRJEB12502) | metagenome | biome: forest; material: soil | place: Canada | collected 2011-07-03 | depth 0.1 m | reverse complement strand
GCGATCGCCCGCGGCGACTCCACCCTGATCCTCGCCCCAACCGGAACCGGCAAGACGCTCACCGCCTTCCTCTGGTGCATCGACCGCCTCATGATGCAGACACCGCCGAGCGCTCCGCATCGTTGCCGCGTCGTCTACATCTCGCCGCTCAAGGCGCTCGCCGTCGACGTGGAACGCAACCTGCGCTCTCCGCTGCAGGGCATCGCCAACATGGCCGCGCGCGAAGGCATCCCCTTCCGCATGCCCAAGATTAGCGTCCGCACCGGCGACACCTCGCCCAAGGACCGCGCGCGCTTCCGCCGTCATCCCGGCGACATCCTCATCACCACGCCCGAATCCCTCTATCTCCTCCTCACCTCCGAAGCAGGCGAATCCCTCCGCTCCGTCGAGACCATCATCCTCGACGAGATCCACGCGCTCGTCCCCACCAAGCGCGGCGCGCACATGGCCCTCTCCATCGAGCGTCTGGAGGCCCTCACAGGTCGCCGCCTCCAGCGCATCGGCCTCTCCGCGACGCAGCGTCCCCTCGAAGAGGTAGCCCGCTTCCTCGGCGGCGCCGAAGCCGCCACCCTCATCACACAGCCCCATCACGACACCACCGCATCTTCGCCCGCGCTCAGCGAGGTCGCCCTCGACGAGCCCGAGACCGCAAGCGGCGGACCGCGCTATCGCCCTGTCACCATCGTCAACGCTGGCGCACGCAAGCTCCTCGACCTGAAGGTAGAGGTTCCAGTCGAGGACATGGCCAAGCTCGGCGAAATCGCCGAACCACAGGATCTTCCCAGCGGTCCCGCCGCGCAAGGCCCAAAGCGGACCTCCATCTGGCAGTCGATCCACCCACGCCTACTCGAGCTCATCCGCCAGCAGACCTCGACCCTCATCTTCGTCAACGCGCGCCGCGTTGCCGAACGCCTCGCCGGCGCCCTGAACGACCTCGCCGGCGAGCCCATCGCCCGCGCACATCACGGCTCGCTCGCCGCAACCCAGCGGACGGAGATTGAGGAGCTCCTGAAGGCCGGTAAGATCCGGGCTCTCGTCGCCACCTCCTCCCTCGAGCTTGGCATCGACATGGGCGCGATCGACCTGGTCATCCAGATCGAGGCACCTCCATCGGTCGCCAGCGGCATGCAGCGGATCGGCCGCGCCGGCCATCAAGTGGGCGCCCCGTCGAACGGCATCATCTTCCCCAAGTACCGCGCCGACCTCATCGCCTGCGCCGCCGTTACCCGCGCCATGCACGAAGGCCACGTCGAGTCCACGCGCTTCCTGCGCAATCCCCTCGATGTGTTGGCCCAGCAGATCGTGGCAATCGTCGCCCATCCTCCCCTCGACCTGGCCGCGGCGGAGAGGCGCAGCGACCGCAAGAGCAGCGAGGACGAAAGTCCCGGACTCAGCTACAGCGCACTGCTCTCGTTCGTACGCGGCGCTGCGCCGTTCGCAGCCCTCAGCCAGCCCGTCTTCGACGGCGTGCTTGACATGCTCGCCGGCCGCTACCCATCCGACGAGTTCGCCGACCTGCGCCCACGCATCACCTGGGACCGCACCCGCGACTGGATCACGCCACGCTCCGGCGTCAAGCGCATCGCCATCCTCAACGGCGGCACCATCCCCGATCGAGGCCTCTACGGCGTGTTCCTCGCCGGCAACCACAGCAAGCCCATCCGTGTCGGCGAACTGGACGAAGAGATGGTCTTCGAGTCCCGCACCGGCGATGCCTTCATCCTGGGCGCCTCCACCTGGCGCATCGACGAGATCACGCACGACCGCGTGCTGGTGTCGCCAGCGCCCGGCGATCCCGGCAAGATGCCCTTCTGGCACGGCGACCAAGCCGGCAGACCGATCGAGTTCGGCCGACGCATCGGTGCCCTCATTCGCGAACTGCGCGACATGCCGCGCAGCGTCGCCATAGCAACACTCACACAGCAGCACGATCTCGACCCCATCGCCGCCGAGAACGTCCTGCGCTACCTGGCCGACCAGGAGCTAGCCACCACCGCCGTTCCAGATGACCGCACCATCGTCATCGAACGTGTCCGCGATGAGCTGGGAGACTGGCGCGTCTGCGTGCTCACCCCCTTTGGCAGCCGCATTCACACTCCCTGGGCAATGGCCGTGACCGCCAAGATACAAGCCTCAGGTGGTCCCGAGGTCGAGACCATGTGGAGCGAGGATGGCTTCGTGCTGCGCTTCCCCGACACCGACGACGCACCCGACGTAACGCAGCTTCTCCTCGAACCAGAAGAGGCCGCCGAGCTGGTCCTGCGACAGCTCGGCGCAACCTCTCTCTTCGCTGCGAAGTTTCGCGAAAGCGCCTCCCGTGCGCTGCTCCTGCCCCGCCGCCGTGCCGATGGCCGCACCCCACTCTGGCAGCAGCGCAAGCGAGCCTACGACCTGCTCAACGTTGCCTCGCGTTATGCTTCGTTCCCCATCCTGCTCGAGGCCTATCGCGAGTGCCTGCGCGATGTCTTCGATATGCCCGCATTGATGGAAACCCTCCGCTTGGTCGCAAACCGCTCTCTGCGGGTGCACATCGCAGACTCTCGCACACCCTCTCCATTCGCATCCGCACTGCTCTTCAGCTACGTCGCCAACTACATCTACGACGGTGATGCGCCGCTGGCCGAACGTCGCGCCCAGGCGCTCTCCATCGATCAGGATCAATTGCGCGAGTTGATGGGCGACGCAGACCTGCGCGAATTACTTGATCTCAACGCGATCGAAGAAACCGAAGAGCAATTGCAGTGCCTTGCAGAAAACTATCTCGCGCGCAACACTGACAGCGTCCACGATCTGCTGCTCCGCCTCGGAGATCTGACACGCGAAGAAGTCCTCCGCCGATGTGTAACCGAAGCCGTTGCAGAGAGTGTTGGCAAGCTGCTGCGCGCTCGTCGCGTCCTTGAAGTCAGTATCGCCGGACAGAAGCGCCTCATTGCAGTGGAGGATGCAGGCCGCTATCGCGATGCACTCGGCGTGCCGCTACCACCCGGGGTTCCGGCTGCGTTTCTCGCTCCCTCCCACGATGCCACGATCGACCTCCTCCGTCGATATGCCCGCACCCATGGCCCATTTACCACACAGGAGGCGGCACAGCGATTCGCGTTGCCGCTTGCAACGGTAGAGGCTACGCTCAATCACCTTGTAGGCATGGGCCGCATCGTCGAAGGCGGCTTTCGGCCAGGAGGCGTTCACCGCGAGTGGTGCGACGCCGAGGTCCTACGCTCCATCCGCCGCAAATCGCTCGCCCGCCTGCGCAAAGAGGTCGAGCCCGTCGAACAAAAAACACTTGCCCGTCTCTTCACCCGCTGGCAAGGAGTTGTGCAGCCACGGCGCGGCCTCGACGCGCTGCTCGATGTCGTCGAAAATCTGCAGGGCGCGCCGCTGCCCTCATCGCTCCTCGAGACGGAGATCCTTCCAGCCCGCATCGTAGGCTACCGCCCCGAGGATCTCGACACCTTGATCGCTGCCGGCGAAGTCGTATGGGCCGGCTTCGAACCACTCGGCGAGCGCGATGGTCGCATTGGACTCTATCTCGCCGAACAACTCCCCATCCTTTGGCCGCCCGCCTCGCAGAACGCACAAACCGAAGCTTCGCCAACAGCGGAAAAAGAGACTGCCGTCGTTGCGTATCTAAAGACACACGGAGCTTCCTTCTTCGCCGATCTGCATGACGCCATCGGCGGCGGCTATCCCGGCGAGACCCTAGACGCACTTTGGAATCTGGTCTGGCGCGGACAGCTGCGCAACGACGGTCTCGCAGCATTGCGCGCATATTGCCAGCGCTCCTCCCCAGCAGGCACGCGCAGCATGAAGCCGTCGCGTAAGGTTCATCAAAATCAGCAGGCAGGATTCCGATCGCGCCGCACCACCCCGCCAACCGCGCAGGGCCGTTGGGCTCTCAACACGGCGGCCTTCGAACAGCAACGCTCAACCACAAGCTGGTCGCACGCCATCGCCCAACAACTCCTGCACCGCTATGGCGTAGTCTTTCGCGAGACGGCACACGTGGAGAATCTGCCAGGAGGCTTCTCCGCTATCTACGACGTGATGAAAGCCTTGGAGGAGAGCGGCAAGATCCGTCGGGGGTACTTTGCGTCGGACCTGGGAGCGACGCAGTTTGCCATGCCCGCCGCCGTCGATCTCCTGCGCTCATTGCGACTGAACCCGGATCAAGGCAAGTCTGAGATGCTGCAGCTAGCCGCGACGGATCCTGCCAACCCGTATGGCGCGCTGTTGCGCTGGCCCTCGTCTCCGGACACCACATCCTCGCTTACACGCAGCGTCGGCGCGCGCGTCATCCTTTGCGATGGCGCGTTAGTGGCCTATCTCCGGCGCGGCAATCCCAACCTGCAGGTCTTCCTTCCAGAAGAGGAGCCGGCTCGCGGCCAGGCTGCACGCAGCCTGGCCGAGTTCCTCGTGAAACGCTCGCAGCGACAGGGAGAAGACAACAGCGAGCGCGCCGGATTGCTGATCGCGTCTATCAACGGTACTCCCGTCGCCTCGCATCCCATCGCCCGTTATCTCCTCGATGCAGGATTCCACGCGGCCCCAATGGGCTTCAATGTGCGACGGAATCTGCCACCCCTGCCCGGACAGGAGATCCCCGTGCATGCCTGAGGGAGACACCATATTCCGAACCGCGCGAGCGCTCGAGCGCGCACTGGCGGGTAAGGTCGTGACAGGATTCGACGCGGCTCTCGCTCCCCTCGCACGCGCAAACGAGGACGAGCCCCTGATTGGCCGAACGATCGAACACGTGGAATCGCGTGGCAAGTGGTGCCTCCTCTACTTCTCCGGCGATCTCATCCTCGTCACCCACATGTTGATGAGCGGAAGCTGGCATCTCTATCGCCCCGCCGAGAAGTGGCATATGGGCAGAAGCCGAATGCGCGTCTCGATTGAGGTCGCAGACTGGGTGGCGGTTGCCTTCAACGTCCCGATCGCAGAGTTTCATACAGCGCAGTCGCTCGAACGAAAGAGCCAAGTGTTCAAACTAGGCCCCGACATTCTTTCTGAAAGCTACACAGTCTCCATCGGAGCAAAGCGCCTAGCCGACTACGGCCTCTCACACCCCGATGCCGAGATCGCCGTTGTTCTGCTCAACCAACGTGTTATCGCCGGCGTGGGCAATGTGTACAAGAGCGAGGTCGCATTTGCAGCAGGCGTGAATCCGTTCCGCACCATGCGAACTTTGACCCAACACGAGATCGAGTCGCTGGCTGAGATCGCACAACGTTACATGAAGGCCAATGTTCTCGATGCTTCTGGCGCCGGCATCGTCACCTACACCGGCATTCGCCGCACAACCCACTCCAGCAATCGCGAAGAGCGGGTTTGGGTGTACCGGCGCAAAGGCGAAGAATGCCGGCGATGCGGCGCCATCATCGAAATGCGCAAACAAGGAGAACAGGCGCGATCCACCTACTGGTGTCCGCAGTGTCAGCCATGGATCGACGCGCCAGCGGCCAAAAGTTAGGCAGACCAACGCTCTGGGCCGCCCAGGACTGCATTTTGGAGAAAAGCTATTTCACGGTGCCGTTGAGGGCGTTGGGAAAGAAGCCCCCGCCAGTCCCCGCCGCACCGCCGGCATACACAATGCTCAACACCTCGGCCCCAGTACGCGTGAAGGCAAGCGATCCCGCCGTGCCCGTCAAACCTGCGGAATTCAAGGAGCCGGTCGTCGATGCGTTGACCAGCGTCGATGCCGCCAGGTTCGTGGTTCCTTCGAGCATGACCTGCTGCGCTCCCAACCCGATGTCGTCGCCCTGCGGATTGGTCGCCGTGATCGACGCTGAGCCATCAACGGTTGCGCGCAGTTTCGAAATTGCCGTGGCTACGGCCGACGCCGTACCGGCCGCGCCCAGCGTTGTCGCTGTCTGATCCAGGCCATAGATCGTTGTGCGAATGAGTCCAGCGTGGTATGCCTCAACCGCCTCGATTCCAGCCGCTGCAACCAAGTTCGCCGAGACCGAAAGCGCAGGTGCTGCGCCCGTATAGGCGGTTACTCCCACATCCTCGAAGATGTAAGCGCCCAGCAAGAAGTTGATGTCGTTCGCGAATGGATCGAACGACGCGAGCCCCAGACCAAGCAGGGTAACGAGAGCATTGAAGCTGTTATAGAGATCGATGTTCGGCTGCGCCACAGCAGCGGACCCCAGTGCATTGCGCAGAAAACTAACATGCCTGCGCTCCTCACTCGCGGTCTCGGTCGCATAGGAGCTGACCAACGCATTCGCAAACGGCACTTTGCAGCTGGTGTAGTTATTCGCATTCTTGACGGTCACGGTACCGCCCGGAGCCGGAGTAGACCCGCCGCTCGCAATGCCGACGCCCAACATGTCGATGGTCGCTCCGACCGTGGCGAGCGTGTAGAACTGCGCTTCGAGATACTCCAGGTTCAGCGCGAAGTTGAGGTAGTCCGTATCCGTCAGTGTCGCAGTCTGGGCCTTTGCCACCGATGCGAAGGCAAGACTGGCGAGGGCCGCTCCGCCAAGCGCGATCATATTCCGGCGGCTGGAGATGATGCTATCGAGTTGTTGTATCTCTAAATTTGCCATGGTCCTGTCCTGTCGCCTTACGAGAGAGTCGCGCTGATGGTGCCGTTCATGCCGCTGGGAAAGAAGCCGCCGCTCTTCACGCCTGACCCACCCGCCGTGCCATAGACGATATGCAGCACCTCATCGGTGGTGCGCTCGAACGCAATCGCGTTCGTGATGTCGCATGGAACGATCGTAGTCGCGCTGATCGCGGTCTCGTTGCCGCCGCCCAACATAGCCCGCAGCGCGGAGACATCGTTCGCATACGCAAGGTATGGAGACGACGGCATGGTGGCGTCGATCAGCAGGATCTGCGACCGAATGCTGGCTGCGTGATACGCCTCGACCGCCATGATGCGCGCGGCAACCCCGAGATTCGTCTTGCTCGTCAGCAGCTTCGTAGCGCCATGATAGGCGGTCACGCCGACATCCTCGAAGGTGAACGCGCCAATCAGGTAGTTCATCGGATTCGCAAAGGCGTTGAAGGTGCCCCCCGCAGCCACGACGCCGGCCGCAACGGCCAGCGCATTGAAGCTGTTGGTGAGATCGATGGCCGGCCGCGCAACGGCCGCCGAACCAAGTGCGCTACGCAAGAGCCGAACATGGTCCAGCTCATTCTGGGCAATCTCATCAATGTATGACTGCTGCAGCGCGGAAAATCCACTTACCTGCGCGCCGCCGGTGACGGCACCCGCGTCCGATCCGGCATCCGCCAACGAGAGCCCGGATCCCGTAGCCGCACGCAGATAGAACTCGGCCTCAAGATACTCAAGGTTCAGCGCAAAGTTCAGATAGTCGGTGTCCGTGTAGGTGGGCGTTGTCGGCGTGGTTGGGAGCGGAGTTATTGGCATGCTGACGGGGACGGTTCCTCCACTGCACCCGGCGAACACGGTAGCCGCAGCCGCGGTCCCGGCGCCAGCAAGAAAGCTCCGGCGGGATACGGCCTTCGAGACAGATTCTTCTACATGCTTCACGATGCACTCTCCTGCGGAGCGCCCGAAGCTCCAGCACGTCGAACCGCAAGGCCATGGGCGTCGATCCTCTACTGGGAGAACGCCAGACAGAGAAGAGTGGATTGCATCCGCATACCTTTTACAAAACCACGACCGCCACAGGCGACTCCGCAGAGAGTTCTCCGCAACGCGGATAGTTCGTCACGCAAGAATCGGCAGCCGTATTGACGCAGATGTTGACAGCTCGCCACTAGAAGCGAATCCTTAGAGGGAAGGAAAAACGGTATTTCTCCGATGACCAAAACTGCTTTAGAAACTGCGGTAAGCTCTTTTTCGCCGACGCCTCTCACCACCAACAAACACCTTATCCGCTGGGTGGAGAAGATGGCAGAACTATGCCAACCCGACGCCGTGCATTGGATCGACGGCTCCGAGGAGGAGTACGAGCGGCTCTGTGACCAGCTCGTCGAAGCCGGCACCTTTTATCCCCTGAACGAAGACCTCTGGCCCGGCTGCTTCTACGCGCGGTCGGCTCCCAACGACGTTGCCCGCGTCGAAGACCGCACCTTCATCTGCTCTCTCTCCAAAGACAGCGCCGGCCCCACCAACAACTGGGAAGATCCCTTCGCCATGCGGCGCAAGCTGAAGCAGCTCTTTCGCGGCTCCATGCGCGGACGCACCATGTATGTGCTGCCTTATTCGATGGGGCCCGTAGGTTCGCCCATGTCCCAGATCGGCGTTCAGCTCACCGACTCTGCCTACGCGGTCGTCAACATGCGCATCATGGCCCGCATCGGCACACCGGTCTTCCGCGAGATTGATAAGGATGAGAAGCGCGTCGTGCCTTGCCTGCACAGCGTCGGCGCTCCGCTGGCCCCGGGGCAACAGGATGTCGCCTGGCCCTGCAACGACGAGAAGTACATCGTCCACTTCCCCGAGACGCGCGAGATCTGGAGCTACGGCTCCGGCTACGGCGGCAATGCGCTCCTCGGCAAGAAATGCTTCGCCCTGCGCATCGCCTCCAACATCGCCCGCGACGAAGGCTGGATGGCCGAACACATGCTCATCCTCGGCGTCGAGTCCCCCGAAGGCGAGAAGACCTACGTCGCCGCCGCCTTCCCCTCCGCCTGTGGCAAGACGAACTTCGCCATGATGATCCCGCCCAAGGGCTTCGACGGCTGGAAGGTATGGACCGTCGGTGACGATATCGCCTGGATTAAGCCCGATGCGGAAGGCCGCCTGCGCGCCATTAACCCCGAGGCCGGATTCTTCGGCGTCGCTCCCGGAACCAGCGCCAAGACCAACCCCAACGCTATGGCGACCCTCGCCCGCAACACCATCTTCACCAACGTAGCGCTCACCCCCGACGGCGGCGTCTGGTGGGAGGGAATGACCGACACGCCGCCCGCCGAGTGCCTCGACTGGCGCGGTCAGCGCTGGACGCCCGAGATCGGTAAGGCGAACGGCACCACCGCGGCTCATCCCAACGGCCGCTTCACTGCCCCCGCCAGCCAGTGCCCCACCATCGACGCCGATTGGGAGTCGCCCGAGGGCGTTCCCATCTCCGCCTTCATCTTCGGCGGTCGACGATCGACAACCATGCCACTCGTCTATCAGGCCTTCAACTGGTCGGCCGGAACCTACGTCGGAGCCACGATGGGCTCGGAAACTACCGCCGCCGCCGGGGGCGTCCTGGGCAAGGTGCGGCGCGATCCCATGGCCATGCTCCCCTTCTGCGGCTACCACATGGGCGATTACTTCCGCCATTGGCTGAAGATGCAGCGCAATCTCTCCGCCACGCCACGCATCTTCCACGTCAATTGGTTCCGCAAGGGCGCCGACGGCAAGTTCCTCTGGCCGGGCTACTCCGAGAACATGCGCGTGCTCAAGTGGATCGTCGACCGCGTCCGCGGGCGTGCCCTCGGCAAGGAGACCCCCATCGGCTGGACCCCCTACTTCGAGGACATCAACTGGAACGGCCTTCCCTTTCCGCGCGAGACCTTCGAGGAGCTCCAAACCGTCGACCGCGCCCAGTGGCGGCAGGAGGTTATGGGTCACGAGGAGCTGTTTTTGCTCCTCCACGATCATCTCCCACCCGAGATGATCTACGAACGGGAGCTCCTCATCTGCCGTTTATGACCCGCCAGTTTGATTTTATGGAGGGCAAATCTTGACTTCGGAGCTTTTTTGCCTTAGATTAACGAAGTGGCAAGACTCCCTTCGGGTTGAGTCGGTCATAACGAAGTCCACCCACTTCGTTGCATAAACGGAATACCCACGCATCAGCCCCCACCGCGCTGCGTGGGTTTCCCTTTTAAGGGCATTTTTTTACGCCTCAGCGACTAGCATTCAAATAGGTGCACCAACTACGGCAGCATCTAGCCAAATAGACTGTAAGTAGCGCATGCCTTTAGAGACCCCAGATATCGAACCAGAAACCGCTCCAGCGCTCCCCGCGCTCCATTCCACCAGCGGGTTTGCTCCTCTGCGGATACCCCTGTTTCGCGACCGCTGGATTGCCTCCACCGTCTCGAGCGTCGGCACCTGGATGCAGGACACAGCCGGCACCTGGCTGATGACGACCCTGACCGCCTCACCCCTGCTGATCGCCCTCATGCAGACGGCGGCCAGCCTCCCCGTGCTCTGCCTCGGGCTCCTCGCCGGCGCCACCGCCGACATCTTCGACCGGCGCCGCCTCCTCATCTTCTGGCAGATGTGGATGCTGCTCAGCGTCGCGATTCTAGCCGTCCTCACCTTCCTCGGTCACGTCTCACCCTGGGCGCTGCTCGCCTTCACCTGCCTCCTGAACATCGGCTCCGCGATGAACAACCCCGCCTGGCAGGCGATCGTTCCCGAGCTGGTTCCCCGCGAACTCATTCCCGATTCGGTCTCGTTGAACGCAGGCAGCAACAACCTGGCCCGCGCCGTTGGCCCTGCGCTTGGCGGCCTGATGGTCGCGGCCTTCGCCCACACCAACACCGGCGCAGGATCGGTCTTCTTTCTCAACGCGCTCTCCTTTGCCGGCGTCATCTGGGTGCTGATGCAGTGGAAGCGCGTGCCGCTCTTCAAAAGCGTGCTTCCCTCGGAGCGCATCGCCGGCTCCATCCGCTCCGGCCTGCGCTACGTCCGCCACTCGCCGTCGCTGCAATCGTCGCTGCTGCGTGCCTTTACCTTTACCTTCTTTGTCTCCGCCATCTGGTCTCTGCTCGCGGTGGTAGCCCGCCGCGACCTCCGCCAGGGGCCGCTGGGCTACGGCATCCTCAACGGCTCGCTCGGCCTCGGCGCAGTCATCGCGGCCACCGTCCTGGGCCGCGTCCGGCGCCGCTTCTCCGCCGACAAGATCATCGCTGCCTCCACCATCTACAACGCCGGAACGCTGCTTGTGCTCGCCTATGTGCGCAGCCCGGCCATCATCATCCCCACCCTGGTGGTGGGCGGCTTCTGCTGGACCAGCACCATGGCGACGCTGAACACCTCCGTCCAGCTCGCCGTCCCGGCATGGGTACAGGCCCGCGCGCTCGGAACCTACATGATGACCTTCCAGGGCGGCCTCGCGCTGGGCTCGATCGTCTGGGGATTCGTCGCCGAACACAGCACCACCCCAACCGCGCTGGCCTCCGCAGCCGTCGGCCTGCTCGTGACGCTGCCCTTCGTCCACCGCTTCAAGATCCTCCAAGGCCCCATCCCGGACCACACCCCCTACCAATGGAAGCGCCCAGCACCGCAACTCGCCGACGACTCCGACGCCACCGCGGGCCCCGTCCGCGTCTCCATCGAGTACAAGATCCCCGTCAAGAGCTACGCGGCCTTCACCCACGCCATCCATGAACTGCGCGGCGTGCGCCTGCGCGATGGCGCCATCCGCTGGGGCATCTACCGCGACGCCATCAACCCCGAAAACCTCAACGAGACCTTCGTGATGGAGTCCTGGCTCGACTACCTTCGCTCGCGCGAGCGCGTCACCGCCGCCGACGCCGCCATCCGCGACCGCGTCTATGCCCTGCACAAGGCAGACGGTCCACCGCGCGTCTCCCACCAGATCTACGCCCACGAGGTCGCAGAGTAAACTTCTCTGCCCCTCACTCAGTGGAAGTCATGCGAGCGCATCGCGAGCGCCTGCGCCGGCAGCGCCATCAACCGCGCCGCCTTCACATGAATCACGCCATCCTGATTCTGCAGTAGCCCTTCGGCAAGAATGAACTTGCTGCGCGTCACCACCACCCGCTCCCGTTCATACAGATCCGGCGTGACGATAATATTCGCAATCCCCGTCTCATCCTCCATCGAAAGAAAGATGAATCCCTTCGCCGTTCCTGGGCGTTGCCGCGCAATCACACAGCCAGCAGCGCGCACAAACTGGCCATCACGGCACGCGCGTAACTCCTCGGCGGTAAGCACGCCCTGACCGCTCAGTTCCTCCCGTCGATAGTGCATCGGATGCCGTCCCACCGTGAGCCCGGTTCCAGCGTAGTCCGCCACCAAACGTTCCCCAGTCGTCATCTGCCGCAGTGGCAGTGGCCCCACGTCCTCCACATCCTCCAGCAGCCACTCGCTCTGCTGCCGCAGCAGCGGACCTTCCAGCTTGCCCGCCCGCTCCACCTGCCAAAGCGCATCCCGCCGATGAGCGATCTTCTCCAGCTGATTCAGTGCCCCAATCCGCGCCAGCAACGTCAGTTCCTTGCGATTGAGCCCAGGCACGCGCAGCGCCAGATCCTCCGCCGAACGAAACAGCCCCTCCTCGCACCGCGACCGCACCAGCGCCTCGGCCGACTGCCGCCGCATCCCCTTCGCATACCCCAGCCCCAGCCGCAAACTCAACGATCCAGTCTCCTCAGGTTCGATCTCACACGCCCAATCGGATACCTGCACATCGATCGGCTTGATGCGCAGACCATGGCGCTGCGCATCCTTCACCAACACCGCCGGCATATAGAACCCCATCGGCTGGTTATTCAAAATCGCGCAGGTAAACGCCGCCAGATACTTCACCTTGAAGTAGGCGGAGGCGTACGCGATCAGCGCAAAGCTCGCCGCGTGCGACTCCGGGAAGCCATACAGCGCGAAGGAACTTACCTGCTCGACGATGTTGCCTTGTGTAACCAGATCGATGCCATTAGCGGTCATCCCGGCGCGCAGCTTGCCTTCCAGATTCTTCATCCGCTCCCACGACCGCCGCATGCCCACAGCCCGACGCAACTCCTCTGCTTCCGCCCCGGTGAAGTTGGCCACCGTCATCGCAATCCGCAACAGCTGCTCCTGAAACAGCGGAACCCCAAGCGTCCGTTTCAATACCGGGATCAGCGACGGATGCGGATACGTCACCTCCTCCTTCTTCTGCCGTCGCCGCATGTACGGATGCATCATCTTGCCCACGATCGGTCCCGGCCGAATGATCGCAACCTGCACCACAAGATCGTAGAACTCCTTCGGCGCGTTGCGCGGCAGCGAAGCCATCTGCGCACGACTCTCCACCTGGAACATCCCCACCGTTTCTGCGCGCTGCAGCGTTCGATAGACCGCCTCATCCTCCGGCAACTGCGCCAGATCCACATCGACCCCATAGTGTCTTGGGATCAGCTCAAGACAGTCCTTGAGCACAGCCATCATGCCCAGGCCAAGCAGATCGACCTTGATAATCCCCAGGTCCGCGCAGTCCTCCTTATCCCACTGCACCACAGTGCGGCCAGGCATCGAAGCGCGCTCCAGCGGCACCACCGAATTCAAGTTCCCCTGGCAGATCACCATGCCGCCGGAGTGCTGCCCAAGATGCCGCGGCAGGTCCTGAATCCGCATACACAGCTCGAGATACTTCGCGATCCGCGGATGCTGCAAATCGAAGCCGGCATTCTGAAACGAGTGCGCCATGGTGTCGGTCTTGCCACGCCACTCCCACTGGCTCACTAGGCTAGCAAGCCGCGCCGAAGCCTCCTGATCGAAGCCCAGCGCCTTGCCCACCTCGCGTGCCGCGGACTTGCCGCGATACGTAATCACATTAGCCGTCATCGCCGCTCCCAGTTCGCCATAGCGCTGGTAGATGTACTGGATCGCCTGCTCGCGCTTGTCCTCGGACGGCAGATCCAGGTCGATGTCAGGCCACTCTCCGCGGCTCTCGCTCAGGAAGCGCTCGAACAGAAGCTCCATCCCCACCGGATCGATCGCCGTGATCTCAAGCGCATAGCAGACCGCTGAGTTGGCCGCACTGCCCCGCCCCTGGATCAAAATGCCATTGCGTTTGCAGAACTCGACGATATCCCAAACGATAAGAAAGTAGCCCGCGAACCCAAGCCGCGCGATCAACGCCAGCTCATGCGCCACCTGCTTCTTTGCCCGCTCCAACAGCCTTGGATTTCGCTTCGAACCATACCGCCGCTGCACGCCCTCGGCAACCCGCTTGCCAAGAAAGCTATCCATGCTCTCGTCCTCCGGCACCGGATAGCGCGGAAATTCGTAACCCAGATCGCACATCTTAAACTGCAACCGTGCCGAAAGTTCGAGCGTATTTGTGACCGCACAGGGAACATCGCGAAACAGCGCCACCATCTCACGAGCCGAGCGTAGATGCCGCTGGCTGTTCCGATCTAGCAGCCGCCCCGCATGATCCAGATTCGTATGCCGCCGCACCGCAGTGAACACATCCAGCACCTCGCGGTCGTACGGCGTCGCATACCGAACCCCATTCGTCGCAAGCACAGGCAGACTCAGCGATCGCGCGATGCGCAACGCCGCCTGATTGCGCCACTCCTGCTCGCGGTCAGAGTGACGCTGCACCTCGACATACACACTCTTCGCCCCAAAGATTGCAACCAGCCGCGCGACCATCTCCCTGCCTGCCTCTTCGCCCCCATGTACCAGCGCCGCCGCCAACGGCCCTTCATCTCCCCCCGTCATGCAGACAAGCCCGCGAGCATGTTGTTCGAGATCGCGAATCGTCGCCGCACCTTCGCATTTACCCACCTCGCGCATCTTGAACTGCGTGATCAACTGACAGAGGTTTTGATATCCACTGCGCGATTCACATAGCAGCGCCAGCCGCACGGGCTCTGCTGTGTACTGATGCGGCAGCCAGCCTGGCGGCGTCAGACGCGGGCCGAAGTCCGACACCGCGACCTCCGCTCCAACATGAGCCCGCACCCCATTTCGTTGCGCGCTCGTATGGAAGCGCGCCGAGCCATAGACACCATTGCGGTCGAGCAACGCCATCGCGGGCAACTCCAACTCGACGGCCCGCTCAATCAGCCGCTCCGGCTGCGATGCCCCTTCGAGAAAGCTGAAGGCGCTGGCCGCATGCAGCTCAACATAGCGCTGCATCGAATCAGTCATAGACCGCCACCATCTGCCACACGCGTTGGCCTCGCTCCCACACCACACAGCAGCAGAGCGGACTCTCATCCCCTGACCGCGTCACCAGGTCCCACTGCTCGAAGCTCCACTGCTCTGGATTCCACCAGTCCCCGCTCGATCGCCACGGCCCATACGCTTGCTCTACCGCATAGTGCTTACCGCGAAAGTCAAACCCAACCGGCCGCCGCTCACGTACCACGACAGCAATAGTCTCCGGCGGCCGAAGCTGCCGCAGCACAGCCATGTTCGAAGTCGGATCCGATGTTGACTCCAGAAAAGCGCCTGTGTCCACACGAAACGCAGCCATGTGGAATCCATCGGGCCGATGCGTATCCCGCAGCACCGGGCTCCCCACACACTGCTCCCCCACAATGGCGCGGATGCGCGCCAGCGTTACGTCCAACCGCATCACCTCCGGCAGTTGCGGAGAGAAGAGCCCAAGCTGCACCTTGCTGGTACTGCCCGGTTCGGCCGCAAGCAGCATCGACAAAATTGCTGCCTGTGGCGGATGTGCCTCCAGGTCCAAATGCAGCAGCTTGATCCATAGCTGCCGGTCGTTGCTCGGCAGCGCAGGCCGCACCGCCCGCACATGCGCATCCTTGCCTTCCAGGGTCAACGTAATACTCACCGAAGCAAGCGCCAGTACCCGAGCCGTTGCGCGCAGAATCAACTGCTCCAACATCACTCCGATCACGAAGAGAAGCGAATCCAGCGCCTCGACCGGTGTGTCCAACTCCATTCGCTCCTCCAGGCAAAACACCGGTTCCACCGGCAGAAACAGATGCTCGCATGCGCCGCATGCAAGCTGTCGAAGCCGTCTCCCGTCCTGCCCCAGGCGCGCGATCAATGCCTTCTCAGGGAGCCCGGCCAGCATGCCCAGCGTATGAATTCCCCACAGTGCCAAGGTCTCCGCCTGCTGCTCTGAAAGATCAAGCACCGCAAGCGGCAACGGAGCCAGCGCCGTAGCTTCACCACCTGCTGGAACCACCCACGTCCCCTTGCGCCCACCACGCGCAAGACAGACCGCCGCCAGAACATTGCTGCTCACCGTGACCGAAGCCGCGATGCCCAGCGCCTGCACGCGGCATCGCAATGTCTGCGCCAGGTTTTGCGGTGTGCCCAGCAGCTTCTCCGTCCCTGCAATATCCAGCACACAAAAAAACGTGGCATCTTGACTGCGATCCTCCACCCGCGGCGAAAAGGCCCCCGCACACTCCAACAGCATGGCTCTGGTTGCGCCCTCTTCCGTCCGCGAGCGCGACAGGATTGCACTCAAGGAAAACGTATCCAGCTCCACCCGCGTCATCCCCACAGCAATGCACAGCGCACGCGCCTTCGCGTTCAACGAACAGACGGTCTGCAGCGGTGGCTCTCCCTCCAGGATCACAACGGCCTTGCCCTCAAGCTCCGGCCGCAACCGCATCAGCGTCTGCGCTGGAAATTCGCGGACATACAGACACGCATAGAGTTCGAGTGGAGGTGTCATCGCCGGACTGCCTCGCGCAAGCCTGCGCGCGAGGCAGTCCGCTCTGCCCTGCGCTCCGTCCTCCGACCCACCCACTGCGTGCATGAGTTCCAGTGCGCGCCGGTCTCTCTCGGCGCCGCGATCCTCCGCATCGCAACAACATTGCTGGGAGCCTGCGGAAAGCGTTGCCGCAGCACCTCCACGCGATGCACCATCCCTGCAAAGACAGTGCGTTCCTGCCGCAGAGGATCGCCGGCCGCAAGCCGCAGGACAAGCGCCGCACTGCTCTTGGCGCAAGCCTGCTGCGTCAGCAGCAGAACGCTGGTCTGCGTCCGCTCCGCCGCCGCCCGATAACGAAACCACGTCGCCAAAGGAACCCGCAGCGCATACTCCGGCGCAAGGTCGGCCATATCGAGCACAATCGCCCCAAAGCCTCCAGCCTGCAGTAGCAAATCCGCGACCCGCAACGCCTGCTCGATCCGCCCCCACGGCTTTGCAGCGACCGCAGGCCTGCGTCCATGCCGCTGCGGCCAAGCCGGGGCGGCCGGAATCTCTAGCGCCTGTTCCGAAACAATACGCCGTTGCGGCTCGGCACATCGAGGCGCAAGCGCCTGCCGATCCAACACCCCCCCAAGCGCCTCCGACATCCCCTTCACTTCGCCGCGAGGATGCGGGCCGAACCCACCCCCATGCAGCCCCTTCTTTACCGGCGGTGGTACCAGATACTTTTCCGGTAGCCGAAAGTCCTGCTGCGTCGGTTCGGCTTCGTCCGTCTCGGAAACGCCACAGCGTACCCAAAGCAGCCGTTCCAGATTCACACCCGCCGCCGCTGCCGACTCCGGATGCAGCGCATTCGAGACATCGATCCATGCGCAAACCTTCCCCGCAGCAGTCATCATCGCGACAAAAGAGAGCGCCAGCGCCGTGCGCCCCGAAGACTCCTGCCCCACAACCTCCGTGATTCCCCCCAGCGGAAGCCCCCCCTCTAGAAGCGCGTCGATCGCCGCAATCCCCGTCGGCACCACCGGCCGTAGACTGTGTGGGGCCGGCGTCAGCGCCGAGGGAACCCGGTGGGCAAGAGCGGCTTCGATCTGGGTACGCAGGCGGGTGGCGGAAGGCATAATATGTTCGCCTTATCTTCGCCTATCGCGCGCCGGCATTCAATCCCATGTGCAACGCAAATAGTGCACTTCCCTCGCGAATCACTGAAAACAAAAGAGATCAAATTTCCGCCCCCCTTCTTCCAAGGCGAACGCGGTTCCCCATACCCGGACAGCACCCGATAAAACTTGCCACGCGACCGGCACTTAGAACCAGACCACGCCACAGACTTCCCTTCAAGTCCAGACTTATGCCCTTTCAAGTTTAGACTTAAGCCGTTTTTTCAAATACTTTAGGACTTCGAAGAGGAGGGGGGGACCTATCTTTAGATAGGCTCTGTCGTCCGAAAAAATGCCTTCGCTTAAAGCTTGATCGCGCAAAAAAGCCTGGGAAAGTAGCTCTCCCAGGCCTTTCCAATCGGACTTCTTGAACTCCGCAGCCGAACTAGCGATTGAGCGCACCAAAAGCCAGATCGATGAGTGTGTGCTCTTCGAGTTCGTGGGCCTTGGCTGATCCCGTAGCAGGACTCGCGCTCGCCGACCGTTTTACGCTCAGCAGCGCTCGATCGCCCACCATCCGCTTAAGCTGCGGCATCACGTAGAAGAGCGCCCCCATGTTGGCCGGCTCCTCCTGCACCCAAACAATCTCCTGCGCATTCGGATGCTGATCGAGAGCCGCCTGAAGCTCCTCCTCCGGCCACGGATACAGCTGTTCGAGGAAGATGATGCCCACCGAAAAGTCCTTCCGCTTCTCGCGCTCCACACGGAGGTTATGACCAATCTTGCCTGAGCAGATCAGCAGGCGACGCGGGTCCTTGACGTCGTTATCCGGTAGCACATTCTGGAAGCGCGGCAGCGCAAAGTCGGCGAGTGTGGAAGCCGCATCCGGATGGCGCAGCATGCTCTTCGGCGTAAAGACGACCAGCGGCTTCCGCCATGAGCGCATTGCCTGACGCCGCAGTAGATGGAAGTACTGCGCTGCATTCGAAGGCTGGCAGACCTGGATGTTATCGTTCGCGGCGAGTTGGAGATAGCGCTCGATACGTGCACTCGAGTGCTCCGGTCCTTGCCCCTCGTAGCCATGCGGCAGCAGCAACACCACACCCGACAGCAGCCCCCACTTCGCCTCCGCCGCGGAGATGAACTGGTCGATGATGATCTGCGCACCGTTGGCGAAGTCGCCGAACTGCGCCTCCCACAGCACCAGCGCCTCCGGGTAGTCGCGCGAGTAGCCATACTCAAAGCCCAGCACCGCAGCCTCGGACAGCATCGAGTTATACACCTCGAACGGAGCATGCCCCACACCCAGGTGTCCCAGCGGAATGTAGCGCGCCTCGGTCTCGATATCGACCATCACGGCATGGCGCTGATTGAAGGTGCCGCGCTGCGAGTCCTGACCACTCAGCCGCACCGGCGTTCCCGTGGTCAGCAGAGAGGTATACGCCACCAACTCGGCCATGCCGTAATCGAAGTGCCGCGTGCCGGCCCCCATCTCCAGGCGCTGTTCGAAGAGCTTCTTCACCTTGGGATGGATGTTGAATCCTTCGGGATAATTCGTCGCGAGACGCACCAACTCCCGGACACGCTCTGCGGGCAGGCCTGTATCCACGTCATCTGCCGGATCAAGCTCCCCACCTTTATATGCGCTCCAATAGTCGGGAAGCTGCGCCAAGCGAGGCTTGTGTTCCGCCTTCGTCGCCTGCTTCTGATCCTCGAGGAAATGGTTCTGCACCTCAAGCACCTCAGCCGTCGGATCCACACCGATCTTCTTCGCGTAGATCTGATATAGCGTTGGGTGATCCTTGATCATGGCATAGCGCCGCGGCTGGGTAACCGTCGGATCGTCCACCTCGCTGTGGCCATGGCGACGATAGCCAATCAGGTCGACCACAATATCGGAGTGAAAGCGCGCGCGATACTCCGCCGCAATGCGAGCCACACGGACCACCGCGTCCGGATCCTCCGCATTCACATGGAAGATAGGAATGGGCAGCCGCTTGGCCAGGTCCGACGCAAAGCGCGAAGCGTTCGACTCTTCGGGCAGCGCCGTAAATCCAAGCAGATTGTTGACGATCACGTGAACCGTGCCACCAACGTCATAGCCACGGAGCGAGCCAAGTACAAGTGTCTCCGCGAAGATGCCCTGTCCCGCGAAGGCAGCATCTCCGTGGATGGCCATAGGCAGTACCTTATCGCGGCCATCCACTCCCTGCAGCAGTCCAGCGCGAATCTGCTTGGCGCGCGCGCGGCCCAGCGCAACCGGATCGACCGCCTCGAGATGGCTCGGATTCGAAGCGAGATGAAGCGAGATCGCGCGGCCGTCCGCAGAGCGATATTCTCCAGTCGCGCCGACGTGATACTTCACATCGCCGCCACCTAGAGTGCTACGCGGATCGACATCTTCGAACTTCGCGAAGATCTCGGATGCCGAGCGGCCAACGGTGTTCGTCATCACATTGAGGCGTCCGCGATGACTCATCGCGAAGATCGACTTCTCAACACCGAACGCCGCGCTTACTTCAAAGACCGCATCGAGAAACGGAATCAGAGCCGTCAGACCTTCGAGCGAAAACCGCTTGGTCCCGAGATAGCGCGACTGAATCACCTGCTCGAAGATGTCGGCGCGAATCAGCTGCGAAAGAATATGTTTCTGTTTCGTCGGCGCAGCCGGCTGCTCGATCTGCTCTTGCAGCCACTGCCGCCTCTCGGGATTCGCAAGATGCATGAACTCCGCGCCAATCGTGCCGCAATAATAGCCGCGCGCCTCGCTCGCCAGTTCGCCCTCGGGAACTGTAATGGGAAATGGTTCAGGGGGAAGATACTGACCCAGCGGATCCAGCGATGCCTGCAGGTAACCCCAGCGGCGGAAGAGGTTGAAGACGTTTTCGCGATCCTGTTCGCGGCTTTGGGAATCTACTGTCAGTACCGGGGGAGTATCTCGCTCTACCTTGGCAGCCATAACTTCCTTTCGTCGTTGGCTACGCAGCGGAAGTCGACCGTTGCGGCCTTCCCCACAATGCTAGACCTTTCAAGATCCGCTCGCATCCGAAATTCGATTATCGCCCGGGAAATACAGGGGTGTTCTTTTCCTGATACGGGGCAGGCGACAAACAGAGTTTCCCAAAGACTCGCTATAGTGGAGAAAGATGCCTTCGTCTCACGCATTTCGTGGCCTATTGGGGTGCTTGCTCCTCTCCCTTCCGATCCTTCCCGCAAATGCGTTCGCCGAGCGGCAGCAACAAGCTTCTCCGGAAGCCTCCCAGGCATCTCCGACTGCACCGCCAGGTGGAGTGGCGCCAACGACGCAAGCGGAGAGCCCCGCGAAGCAGGACAGCCGCCTCAACAGCGCGAATCCTCCCCCTGATCCCAACCGCCCTTTGCCCGATATCCCCACCTTGATGCATCAGGTTGAGGCCGATCAGAGAGCCTCAGAGGCGATCGAAAAGGATTACCTCTACCACTCAGTCGAGGCGATCCAGGAGCTTGACCCGCATGGCAGCGTCAAGCGGACTGAGACCGATCAATACGATGTCTTTTGGATCAACGGCGTGCCCGTCCGTCGCTTGCTGAAAAAGAACGGAAAGGATCTCTCCGAAAGCGAAAAAAAACAGGAAGACGAGCACATCGATAAAGAATCGGCCAAGGCGCGCGAACGCCGCGATAAGGCCGCCTCCCAGGGGAAAGAGACAGACCCACGCGGCGAAGACGTCGTTACCGTCTCCCGGCTGCTCGAATTGGGCAGCTTCTCGAATGCGCATCGCGTTCAGTGGCACGGCCGCGACACCATCGTCGTGGACTACGCCGGCGATCCCAAGGCCAAGACGCGCAACAGCTTCGAGAATGTGATTCGCGATCTGGTAGGCACCATCTGGGTCGATGAGCAGGACCACGCCATCGCCAAGCTCGAAGGCCATTTTGTGAATAACTTCAAGGTCGGCGGCGGTCTGCTCGTGAACATCCAGAAAGGACTAACCTTCTCGATGGAACAGGTACGGATCAACGATGAGGTCTGGCTGCCAGCTCACATCGAAGGGCACGGCTCCGCGCGCGCCTTGCTCTTCTTCCGCTTCAACGGGGAGATGGTCGTCGAAAACTCGAACTATCGCAAGTTCAAGACCGATTCCACGATTGTTTCCGCAGGAACGCCCGTCCCGGCCGAGCCCACAAAGCCACCGGGCACACCCCAATAATCGAGCGCATTAAGCGCAAGAAGGGACAGCCGAAGCTGTCCCCACCGCAAAACTTGTTGTGCGCACGATGCCTTCCAGAAGGATCCGCGTGAGCGGAAGTTCAGCTAGATACAACCTGCGGTTAGAGACAAGAGGCGATTACAGAGGCTGAACGTCAGACGCCTGCCAGCCCTTCGGTCCCTTGACCACATTGAACTGCACAGCCTGGCCTTCTTGGAGGCTCTTGAAGCCGTTTGAATTGATCGCCGAGTAGTGTACGAAAACGTCCTCGCCGTTCTGACGGCTAATGAAGCCAAACCCCTTGGCGTCGTTGAACCACTTCACAGTTCCCTGTTCCATATTCGTTTATTTCCTTAGTGCTGATGAATTTGCCGCTAGATCCAAATCGGGGTTCGTATACAGTTCAGCCTGTGCAGAAAACCAATCTGTTTCAAACGATGACTGAAGGTTAGCACCTTTATTTCGGTTTGTGTGGAAAAAGTTCAAATACTTTGTTTGCACCGAGTTAGGTGCAATTAAGGCATCTTTTTGAACGTTTTCAGCGTCTCAGAACGACGCTTAATGCCGCTCCAAATAACCCCGAACAATCTGCTCCGCCTGCTCCAATACCTCTTCGAGCGTCAAGCTCGTCGAGTCCAGAAAGATCGCGTCCACAGCCGGTTTCAAAGGAGATTCGACGCGATTGCGATCCCGCTCATCCCGTTCCCGCATCTCGCGCACCAGATCGACTAAAGCCGCCCCGTTAACCTGAGGTGCTGCCTGTGTGCCCGGAATCTGGCGGTAACGGCGATTGCCCCGCACCTCGGGAGCCGCATCCAAAAAGATCTTTACTTCGGCGTCTGGAAATACCGCAGTTCCAATATCGCGGCCTTCCATCACAACGCCACCAGCCTGGCCGAGAGCCCTCTGCTCCGCCACCATCCAGGCGCGCAGCCGGGGATGGACCGAAATCTGCGACGCCGCCGACGTCACATCTCCCTCGCGAATGCGTCGCGAAACATCGATGCCATCGAGCAGAACCCGATTGCCCTCAAGCTGCGGCTCAAGCGCGATGCGCGTCTTCGCGGCCAGAGCAAGCAACGGCTCTTCCTCGTCGAAGGCAAAATCGTTCTCGATTGCCTTCAACGCGAGCGCGCGATACATTGCGCCGGTCTCGAGATTGAGGAACCCAAAACGACGCGCAAGATGCGCGGCCAGCGTGCTCTTTCCCGCGCCAGCCGGCCCGTCGATTGCAACGACGGGCCGCTGGCGCTTGGGAGCAGAAGAAGCTTCGACAACAACGTGAGTATGCGGCGTCGACATGCGTGCCTACTGGCCTCCCTCAGGCTTGCGCTTGCGGTACGCCGGCTTCTCGAAGCCGCCGCTAGCCTTGCCCTTGTAACTGTTGGCCTTGCCGCCCGGTTTGCCGGGTTTGCGGAAGGGATTCTTGCCATCGGCGAATTTGGTGAAGGTATTCACCTTACCGGCAAATCCACCTGGCTTGCTCGATTTATCGAACGGCTTCTTCGCGCCAAATCCACCGCCCGCAGGCTTGCTGTACGGACGTGCCGGGCGATCGCCTCGGTCCTGACCACGATCCGGACGATCCGATCCTTCACGCGGGCTATACGGACGAGCCGGACGATCACTCCCTCGGTCACTCCAAGGGCGTGCCGGACGATCGGATCCTTCGCGCGGGCTGTACGGACGGGCCGGACGGTCGCTTCCGCGATCGTTCCACGGGCGTGCCGGACGATCCCCGCCGTCACGAGAAAACCCCGGACGCGGCGCACGAGGAGCATCGAACTTGCGGAACGGCGGACGCGACCCCTGAGCATCGCGGTCGCGCGAGAAGCCCTCGCCCCGCGCACCGCCCTCACGCGGAGTAAACGGCTTGCGCGGAGCAAAGCCAGAGTCGCGCCGCTCCCCACGATCGCCGCCCGGACGTGGGCTATACGATCCAGGGGTGCGCGGAGCGAATCCGCCGCCCGGCTTGCCACCAAAGCCCTCACGCTTGCGCCCAAAGGTCCCAGGCTTCGAGAAGGTCTTGCGCGGTCCATTGGCATCGTTCTCGGTTCGCGGCGTGAACTCGCGGCGGGGCGGACGAGCCGTCTCATCGCCACGCGATTCATTGTCCCGGCGGAAGCTCGGACGTGCGGCAAAGCCTTCACGTTTGTCCGCGAAGCCACGCTTCTCGCCAAATCCCGGACGTGCACCAGCTCCCGGGCGTGCACCAAAGCCCGGCTTGCGGCCAAATGCAGGACGACCGCCCTCACGCCGATCTGGACGATTCTCCCGGTCGAAGCGCGGCTTGCTCTGCCCTTCGCCAGCAGCGGGACGTGCGGCACGGTTCTCATCCCACGGCTTGTCGAACGCCGGACGCGCATCGCGCTGCGGCTTGGCGCCACGCTCAAACGGGCGGCGGTCCCGGTCATCGCGAGCATCGAGCGGTGTGCCATTGAACTTGCGTCCATAATCCGAAGGGAAGCCGGTACCAACCTTGCGCGGCTTGGCGACGAACTTCGAGATGCGCGGCGCATCGGTCGGCTCTAAGGTCGTCGCGGCCTCCGCCTCGATTGTCTCGGTCGGCTCGGCGTTTTCGTCGATCTCGGTTTCCACCTTTGGCGCGATGAAGGCCGGCAGCGAGCCCGACACATGCAGCAGCGTCCGGCCATCGACAGCAAGCGACTCCAGCTCGCGCGCACCCATCAGGGCATGCACCACATCGCGAATACGCGAGCGGGCCGCCAGGGGCGAAAGGAAGGTCTCAATCTCCTCCTCGGTGGCCAGCAACGCCGATCCGAGATAGAGCGAGATCAGCGCCGAAAGCGCGGAGGGCTGTCCAGCGTTGGCGCCAGCCTTGACCTGCTTGGTGAAGCGGGTCCCGGCGAGTTCCCACAGCGTAGCCCCGCCATCGGGCTGGCCGATAGGGAGAACTCGCAGGTGCGACCACAGCTCGTTCAGAGCACGCAGCACGGCGGTCTCGGTAACTTCCTTGCCCAGCTCGGTCGCCAGATCGTACGCCGACATCATCGGCCGCTTGCTCAGGATCTCGTGGGTCGCGGCCGCCAGCGGGGACACCTTGAAGGCGCCACTCGTCACCGGGGGCTGCTTCCATGCCTTGTCGCCACGCAGCGTGAAGATATAGGAGAAGACGGGTGCGGAGACGATGAAGTCCGGCACGTCACCCGAGTTCTGCGCTGGCGTCCCAAGCAGGTTCAGCGGTACCGCAATGCCCTCAGCGATCATCCGGGCCAACAGGCTGCGCGCCTGCTCGGTGTCCGCGAGCGTCGGCTCGGAGTTCGTAGCGCCGAGCACGGCTTCGACGAAACTGGGTGCGGGCGAAGGAAGCTGTTGCGGGCGAGGGGTGAAGAGCACCAGCCCGGCCACATTCATCCAGCTGCGGAGGTTCTCAAAGGTGAGGAGGGCTTCGCCGTTCTGGTGCCATTGCGCAAGCCGTGCCTGGCCGAGTTGTTCGGCGGTGGGAATCATAGGGGAACTCAAGGTATTGCCTTCCTGCTGGGCTACTCGCTAGTGCGGGTACAGCATTCCTTCGCGCGATAGACTAGGCCAGACTTGCAGGCCAGCGTCGAGGCTAGGGATGACGCTAAATTTTCAAATCGGAACCATGTGCGCGGACGCGCGCAAAAATATCTCGAACACGCGCGGCACAACTCTACAAGGATACCGCACTTGGGGCTGCCCCACGGCGTAGACGCGAAATGCCCAGTGAGGCACCAAGAGATAATTTCTCAAGCGGCAGAGAGACAGGCGCCCTGAGGCGCCTGAGATGGCCTCCCCAGCCGTTTGACCGAGCCTCCCCTTCCCCCCCAGACTTAAAGTCTTAAAATATAGAAAGCAAAGCACCTAAGTCCAAATGAAGTCCCCTCGAAGTCTGGACCTGGTCCGGACTTCGATTTTCGCAGATATCTATTTCATTACAAACAACTTGTGCAGGATGCGGAGGCTTTATCCTGCCGGACGGGCCCACTACGCGTGGGGCGGCCACTCCGTGGCATTTCAACTTGTCCTCCGACTAACGGGAGAGCCAATACAACCATTTCTGCCTGCACAATTTAAAGAGGCGTGGCAACGCCCGCCCACGCGCTGTGGGCCCGTCGGGCAGGACAGCCTTTGCTCCTAGATTCTCTGAAACGCCTTCTGAATATCTTTATGGGTGTACTTGAGCGCGATGGGGCGGCCGTGGGGACAGCTCGTCGGATGCTCGGTCTTGCCCAGCTCCTGCAACAGCCAGTCGATCTTGGCAGGCTCAAGCGGCATGTTCACCTTGATCGCAGCGTGGCAGGCGATCGACGCGGCGATGCGCCGTCGACGGGCCTCGGCGTTCTCGGTCTGCTGCTCGCGCTCGGGCACAGCAAGGACCTCCTCCAGCATGCGCTCAAGCTCCCTGCCCTCGAGACCGATGGGCGCGGCCTTGATCGCGAGTGTGCGCGGGCCAAAAGGCTCAGCCTCGAAACCGTTGCGTTCGAGCTCGGCGGCGATCTCGGCAAAGGCGATCATCTGCCCCGGCATGAGGTCGACCAGCAGCGGCATCAGCAGGCGCTGGCGCTGGACCGCCTCCACCTCGCGCTCGCGCAGGATCTTTTCGAACAGCACGCGCTCATGGGCGACGTGCTGATCGACGATCCAGAGCCCCTCGTCGTTGACGGCAAGAATGAAGGAGTCGCGGAGTTGGCCGAGCGGCTTCAGCGTGGCCAGCGCATTGAGCGTCGCCGGTGCATTTTCGGAATGCGCAAACGCGGACATGGGCGTGTCGTAGCCGACGGCGATCGATGCCCCGGTAAAGGCGAGACGCCCCGGCGACGCTGGCGCCATCGACGGCGCCAGCGTGAAGGATTCGATATCGCCGGCCCGCGGGTCCGACTCCGACTGCGGGACACCTGCCTGCGGAAAGCCAGTTGAGAACGGTGCATTTGGCGCGCCCGGCAGCGGACTGACGCCCATCTGCAGCGACGAGGACGCATGCGGCGCGGCAGTCAGCGCCTCGGAGAAGTGCGCCGCCGGCCGCGCGACCATCAACGAGGTGCGCACCGTGTCGCGGATGAAGTCGTGCACGAAGCTGGGCTGGCGGAAGCGCACCTCGGTCTTCGCCGGATGCACGTTGACGTCGACCTCTTGCGGCGGCATCTCCAGAAAGAGGAGCACCACGGGGAACGACGTCGGCGGAATCACATTGCGGTACGCCTCGGTGAGCGCGTGGATGACAAGGCGGTCGCGAATGAGGCGCTGGTTGACAAAGACGTAGATGGAGTTGCGATTGAGCTTCTGTAACTCGGGCTTGGAGACAAAGCCGGTGAGGCGCAGGTAGCCGGGGTCGGGCGGGGTGTAGTCGGCCTCGCGCTTCCACGGCGGCGGCTCGGGCAGGCCGGCGCGCGCGAAGTCCATCTCCGCAGTGGTGGGCAGCATGCGGTCGGCGGTGTCGCGGCCGAAGATCTGGAAGAGGCGGTCTTGATTGTCCCGGACCGCGGGAGCCACGAGCAGCGCCTGGGTGGCCGAGTGCAGTTCGATGTGCTTATTGGGATGGGCCAGCGCGTAGTGCGTGACCAGCGCGGCGATGTGCGACAGCTCGGTCGGCTCGGACTTGAGGAACTTGCGGCGTGCCGGGGTGTTGTAGAAGAGGTCGGCGATGGTCAGCGTCGTGCCGGTGGGCAGCCCGGTTGGCTCGACGCGCAGGATCTTGCCGCCGGCGATCTCGACCACCGTACCGACTTCGTCTTCGGCGGTGCGGGTCTCGAGCGTCAGCCGCGAGACGCTGGCGATCGACGGCAACGCCTCGCCGCGGAAGCCAAGCGTCGCGATGGACAGCAGGTCATCGGAGGTGCGCAGCTTTGAGGTGGCATGGCGTTCGAAGGCGAGCAGCGCGTCGTCCTGGCCCATGCCGTGGCCGTTGTCGGTGATGCGGATCAGTTTGCGGCCGCCGCCCTCGATCTCGATGCGGATGCGCGTGGCGCCAGCGTCGAGCGAGTTCTCCAGCAGCTCCTTGACCACGGAGGCAGGACGCTCGACCACCTCACCCGCGGCGATCTGGTTCGCGACCTGGTCGGACAGAATACGGATACGGCCCATAGCTCGATTGTAGGGGAGATGGCGACGCGACGTACCGGAGGCGCTTCACAGGGAAGCGCCTCCGGCGCAGCCCTCAAGCCTGCTGGTTCCGCGCTGCCGACTCGTAGATGTTCTGCATCAGGGCGATGTCGCGCAGGCCCTCTTCGCCGGACGGTCCAGGCTGCCGGTTGTTGCGGATGCACTCCGAGAAGTAGTCGGACTCGACGACGAACTGCGCCGGATTCTGACCCTGCTCGAGGTCGTCGATGTTCTGGCCCGGATCGCCGTGCATCGCGCCATTGAGGTGGGCGGTAAGGTGGATGCCGGAGTAGCCGAAGCCCTCCAGCGTAAGCTGCCCCTTCGAGCCGTGGAGCTTGATGTAGCCTCCCATGTTGGAACCATAACTGGTGGTGCAGGTGGCGACGATGCCGGAGGGAAAGCGCATGGTCCAGGAGATGTTCTCCTCTACCTCATTGAAGCGGCCGTCGTGGTCGATGACGGAACTGTAGGCGGAGAGGGCATTGGGCTCCTCGCCGGTGAGGAAGCGGCAGGCGTTGAGCGAGTAGATGCCGACGTCCATCAGCGGACCGCCGCCGGCAAGCTGCCGGTTCAGGCGCCACTCGCCAGGCTGGATGTCGAAGCCGTTGGCGCTCTCGATGGCCTGGATCTTGCCCAGCTCGCCGCTCTGGACGATGCGCTTGGCGTGCAGCGTGGTGGCCTCGAGCTGGCAGCGATAGGCGATCATCAGCAGCTTGTTGGCCTTCTTGCAGGCGGCGATCATGGCCTCGCAATCAGCGACGGAGTTCGCCATGGGCTTCTCGCAGAGCACGTGCTTGCCGGCCTGGGCGGCGCGGATGGTGTACTCGGCGTGCATGCTGTTGGGCAGGGCGATGTAGACGGCGTCGATGTTGGGGTTGTCGCGGATCCGGTCGAAGTTCTCGTAGCTGTAGATGGAGCTCTCCGCAACGCCGTACTGCGCGGCGACGCGCTTGGCCTTGTCAGGATGGCCGCTGACAAGAGCGGTGATCTCGCCGAGTTGCCCGAGCTTGGTGCCGGGCATGAAGTGGTCCATTGAAATGCGGCCGAGACCGACGACGCAGTAGCGGATTTTGCGGCCTGCGGGAGGAGCGCCGAGTTGTGCGAAGGAGGAGGTGGGAAGGATTGTGGCGGCAGAGACGGCGGCAGCGAGACGAGCAAAATCTCTTCGGGTGACGTGCACGGACTTCTCCTGGAGGTGGGAACGAAGTGAGAAAAAGGACCATGCGAACTATAACGAATTTTCTTCGCGGCGGTCTTTTCTGCTCGCCTTGAGCGGCCGCGTTGGGAGCTGCGCAGGCGGTTCCATGGGTACTTCCCCCCTCCCCCTCCAGCGAAGCCAAAAAGTCTTCCATTCAGTTGGGATAAGTCCAAACCAAGTGCCACCTGAGTCTGGACTTGGGTCGGGCTAGGTCCGGACTGGGTCCAAAGCGAAAGCCCGGCGGTTGGGCCGGGCCTTCCGTGTCCCCCCTGGTTTGGAGGAGGGGGTTGTCAACTTCTGGCGACCGGTTTACTCGGTACCTTCGCGAGCGCCTTTCCAAAGATCGATGGCGCCCTCGACGGCGTGGCGGTCGATCTCCTTGAACTCGGCGTCGGTGAAGGTGAGTTTGTTCACCGCGTCGAGCGAGTCGTTCAGTTGCTCCAGATTGCGGGCGCCGATCAGCGCGGAGGTGACGCGACGATCGCGCAGCGTCCAGGCGATGGCCATCTGGGCAAGCGTCTGGCCACGGCTGGCGGCGAGGTCGTTCAGCGCGCGGACGCGCTTCAGGTTGTCCTCGCTGAGGAAGTCCGTGAGCAGCGACGAACCACTGGCCGTCGCGCGGGAGTTTGCCGGCACGCCCTTGAGGTACTTGTTCGTCAGCAGGCCCTGCGCCAGTGGCGAGAAGGCGATGCAGCCGACGCCAAGTTCGTCCAGCGTGGCGAGCAGACCGTCCTCGATCCAGCGATTCAGCATGGAGTACGAAGGCTGATGGATGAGGAGCGGCACGCCCTCGCTCTTGAGGATCCGGTGCGCCTCGCGCGTAGCCTCCGGGCTGTAGGAGGAGATGCCGACATACAGCGCCTTGCCGCTGCGAACGGCATGGGCGAGCGCGCCCATGGTCTCTTCGAGCGGCACCTCCGGCGAGGGCCGGTGCGAGTAGAAGATGTCGACGTAGTCGAGACCCATGCGCTCCAGGCTCTCGTCGAGCGACGCCAGCAGGTACTTGCGCGAGCCGCCAAAGCCGTAGGGGCCGGGCCACATATCCCAGCCCGCCTTGGAGGAGATCAGCAGCTCGTTGCGATGGCTGCGGAAGTCCTTGCGCAGAATCTGGCCGAAGTTCTCTTCGGCCGAGCCGTAGGGCGGACCGTAGTTGTTGGCGAGGTCGAAGTGGGTGACGCCGCGATCGAAGGCGCGACGAATGACGGCGCGGCCGGTCTCGAAGACATCGGCTCCGCCGAAGTTCTGCCACAGGCCCAGCGACACCGGGGGAAGGACGATTCCGGACCGTCCACAACGCCGAAACTGGGCGTCTTCGTAGCGCTTCTCATTGGCAACATAGGTCATTCTGCGAGGATCTCCTTTGTTCCCTTTTAGTTTAGATGACGGACATCTGCACTCTCGGTTCCACGCATAGTACGTGCGGCACGTGCCTCGTGGGAGAGCTGTATGACGCAGGCCAGAGGCAAAACGTAACCGTGAGCCTTAGCTACAGACGATTCAGAAGGCGAAGGTACTTGCGGCGCAGTGCTCGATGGAACGCGGCCTTCTTCTCGGGGCCAGAGCGTCGTGCGGGACGCATTGCATGAACGTGAAAAATTCGTCGATACGAACGTCCTGATTTACGGCACGATGTCGACCCGCCAGAGAAGCATCGAATTGCCCAAGAAATTCTAGTGGAGTTGATGATCAGCCGTACCGGTCTTGAGTCCGCAGGTCCTGCAGGAGTTCTACGTCAATGTAACGCGCAAGATCGCCAAACCTTTGAGTAGACACTTGGCACGAGCGATTGTGGAAGACTTTCGCATGTGGTGTATCGACGCGACCGCAGCCGATATCGCAACGGCTCGCATTCTCTCCGAGGACTTCAATGCAGGGCAGAGCATCGCCGGTGTTCGAATTGAAATCCCATCCTTGGAAGCCAGACATGAGCAATCCTTCTAGCAAGTGGTTTGCTCCCATGAGGCACGATCGCCGCTGAGCTTTACGGCTCTCAGCGGCGATCGGTGTACAGCGTGGGTTTTATGTAGGTAGCGGTTACTTTTTCTTCTTGGCCTTCTTGGTCTTGATCGCGCCGTTGGCGGCGTCGTGGTCGCCGACCATGTGCAGGCGCATGAAGTTGGTCGCACCCGACCGCGTCCGTGTGCCAGCGACGATGCCGACCACCTGACGCTCGCGGATGGCGCCGCGCTTCTGCAGGATGATCTCCGCCATGCTGACCAGCTTGTCGGTGTCGCGGAAGCGGTCGCAGAGGATGGGGAAGGTGCCCCACAGCAGCATTGACCGGTTCACCACCGACTCATGCGGCGAGAGGGCGAAGATGGGCGGCTCGGGGCGGTACTTCGAGAGCAGCCGGGCGGTGGCGCCCGTTTCGGTGAAGATGGCGATCGCGCCGATGTCGAGATCCTGCGCGGCGTGGGCCATGCTCTCGCAGATGGTCTCGGCGACCGAGAGCCGGTCCGGCCGGACGCGCGCGAGCTGCGGCGTGCGCTCGGCGATGCGCATCTGGTGCTCGGTCTCGGTGACGATCTTCGCCATCATGGCGACCGACTGCACCGGGTATTTGCCGGCGGCGGACTCGGCCGAGAGCATAACCGCGTCGCTGCCGTCGTAGATGGCGTTGGCGACGTCGGAGGCCTCGGCGCGCGTGGGCCGCGGGTTATCGATCATCGATTCCAGCATCTGCGTGGCGGTGATGACCGGCTTGCGATACTCGGCGGCGCGACGGATGATGTGCTTCTGGATCGCGGGAACCTTCTCCGGTGGAACCTCGACACCGAGGTCGCCGCGCGCGACCATGATGCCGTCGGCTACTTCGAGGATGGAGTCGAGATGCTCGATGGCCTGCGGCTTCTCAAGCTTGGCGATGATCCAGGCGTCGGACTTGAGCGCGTCGAGACGGCCCTTGACGTGGCGCACGTCGTCGGCGGTGCGGACGAAGGAGACGGCGATGGTGTCCACATCCTGGCCGACAGCGAAGATCAGGTCTTCCTCGTCCTTCTCGGTCAGCGAGGGAACCTTGACCGGGATGCCGGGAAGATTGATGCCCTTGTTTTCGCCGAGCATGCCGCCGTTGATGATGATGCAGACGACGTCGTCGCCGACGATGCGTTCGACGGCGAGCTCGATCAGGCCGTCGGAGAGCAGGATGCGGGAGCCCGGCTCGAGGTTCTCAGCCAGCGTGGTGAAGGTGGTGCCAACCTTGGCGGCAGTGCCTTCGATCTCGCGCGGGGTGATGGTCAGGCGCTGGCCGGCGACCAGCATCACGGGCTTATGGCCCTTCAACTTGCCGGTGCGGATCTTCGGGCCCTGCAGGTCGGCGAGAATACAGATCGGCTTGCGCTCTTCGCGGGCGACCTTGCGCACCATGCGGATCAGCTCAGCCTTCTGTGCGTGGGTGCCGTGCGAGAAGTTCAGGCGCGCGACGTCCAGGCCAGCGCGAACCAGCTCGCGGAAGACCTCTTCGCTGCTGCTGGCAGGTCCAAGGGTCGCGACGATCTTGGCACGACGAGGCAGCTCCGGAGCGAGCAGGCCGGAGGCAGAAGGAGCGGAGAGCGGATCCGCAAGAGGAGCCGCGGACTTGCCGGCAACCTTAACCGAGCTCTTCACGGACTTGACGGACTTCGCGGGCTTCTGGGACTTCTCTGACTTCTTGGACTTCACGTTCGATTTCATCTGGCTGAGGCTCGTGTTCTTTCCGGACCTCCCCGGCGCTGACCGGGAAGTTCTGTCTCGTGGGTTGAAATTGCTGATCGGGATCTGCCGTCGAAGGCAATTCTAACTGGCGGGACGCGAATGTGCGATGGGGAAACCGTATCCAAACGGATTCAGCATCCCCGGCAGTCGTCCCTGGCATCGGGCGGCAGGTTCAACTCCTGTTCGAGATTGGCGATGCCCGCCTCGAGAATCTGGTTGAGCTGCTGCAGCGTGGAGTTTCCAATGCCGCACCACAGGATCTCCTCGATGCGCGCGGACATCTGCGAGCCGCGCTCGAACACCGCCTCGCCGAGTGGCGTCAGCGACGCGGTGAGGATGCGATTATTGCCCACCGACTTGCCGCGCACGATCCACTGTTCGCGGACGGCCCGGGTCAGGATCGATTGCATCGTCTGTGGAGTCACCGAACAGGTTCGGGCCAGTGCCGCCGCGCTGGCCCCGGTCTGTTCCTTGATCGCCTTCAGCAGCTTCAGCTGGGGCAACGTCAGGCTCTCGTCACGCAGCGCGTCCTCGAGGAGAGCGCGATAGCCCTTCACCACCCTGCCCAGGTTCTCCGAACAACGCCTCTTCTCCGAGATCTTTCGGGAGCGCTTGGGCGAGATTATTTTCTGTTTCATACGCTTTTCTTATTCCCAGCTTATATCAGCCTGCTGATACTCTATATCAGATCCCTGATATGGCCACCACACCCCTGGAACATCACTGGACGCCGAAACACAATCCCTGGCTGATCGCCCTGACGGTAACGCTTGCGACCTTCATGGAGGTGCTCGACACCTCGATCGCCAACGTCGCGCTGCCGCACATCGCGGGTTCGCTCGGGGCCTCGCAGGACGAAGCGACCTGGGTACTGACCAGCTACTTGGTGGCGTCGGCCATCATCCTTCCCATCTCCGGCTGGCTCTCGAACCGCTTCGGTCGCAAGCGATTCTACATGACCTGCGTTGGCATCTTCACCGTCTGCTCCATGCTCTGCGGTTTTGCCCCGACACTGCCGGCGCTGGTGCTGGCGCGCATCCTGCAAGGCATCGGCGGCGGCGGTCTGGCGCCGAGCGAGCAGGCCATTCTCGCCGACACCTTCCCGCTGGCCAAGCGCGGGCAGGCCTTCGCGCTCTACGGCATGGCGGTGGTCGTCGCGCCCGCCATCGGCCCCACGCTCGGCGGTTGGATCACCGATAACTTCAACTGGCACTGGATCTTCTTCATCAATCTGCCCATCGGCCTGTTCTCGCTCTTCCTCTCGAATCGTATGGTCGAGGATCCGCCGGAGCTGGTGGAGCGCCGCAAGCGCCGCGATCCCGTGGACTTCGTCGGCCTGGGCGCCGTCGCGCTGGGCGTCGGGCTGCTCGAGTTCACGCTCGACAAGGGCCAGGAGAAGGATTGGTTCGGCTCGGGCGAGATTCAATTCACCGCCATGTTTGCGGTGGCGACACTGATCTTCTTCGCCTTCTGGGAGTGGCGCCATCCTGATCCCATCGTCGACCTGAAGCTGCTTAAGAACCGCAACTTCGGTACCGCCATCTTCCTGCAGCTGATCCTCGGCATGGTGCTGTTCGGCTCGACCGTGCTGATCCCGCAGTACCTGCAAACGCTGCTGGGATACACCGCCGAGCGCGCCGGCATGGTGCTGTCGCCAGCGGGCTTTGTGATGATGGCGGGCATGGCGATCGCCGGCAAAACGCTGGGCAAGGGCGACCCGCGCCTGATGGTGATGCTGGGATACCTCGCGACGGCGATCGGTCTCTATAACCTGACCCAGCTCGACCTCTACACCTCGTTCGGCCACGCGACCGTATGGCGCATGCTGCAGGTCATCGGCCTGCCGTTCATCTTTATCCCCATCAGCACGCTGAACTATGTGGGCGTGCCGCGGGAGAAGAGCAACCAGATCTCCTCGCTCTCGAACTTCGCCCGCAATCTCGGCGGATCCGCGGGCACGGCGCTGCTGACGACCTACCTTGCCCGTTCGGCGCAGGTGCACCAGGACACGCTCGCTGCCAATCTGGCGAGCTCCAGCCAGGCCCTGCGCAACTACATCAGCACCTACGCTGTGGCCGCGCACATGAGCTTCGCCAACGCCCGGCCGATTGCGATGGGTTCGGTCTACAGCCAGATGCTGCTGCAGGCCTCGATGCTCGCCTACAAGAATGCGTTCGCGATGCTGGCCTTGACGGCGCTGCTGCTCTCGCCGCTGGTCTGGATCATGCGCCTGGCCCCGAAGCGGGTGAAGGTCGATGTGGAGCAGATGGCTGCGCACTAAACCAGCGGCTGAAGGCGCAACCTCGGAGCATTATCGGATCGAGCGCTCCGAGGATCCTTCCACCGGCACCGCAGCCGTGGGTGGAAGGATCACCGGCCCGGCAGAGTAGAGCTGTGCATTGAACTCCGCGCCGCACAACACGCTCAGCGAGATGATATAGAGCCAGAACAGGAGCGCGACGCCGGCGCCCAGCGATCCATACACCTCGGAGTAGTTGGCAAAGCGGGTCACATACCAGCCGAAGACCAGCGTGGTGACGAACCACATCACCGTCGCCAGGACCGCGCCCGGCAGCGTGCGCGTCCAGGAGCGCTCCATCGTGCTCATCGCGCGCATGGTACGCACCGATCCCCACAGCCTGCTGTCGTTGGGATCCTCGAGCTCCGGCCCCAGGCACGCCGGCGGCACGCCCATGTGATAGATGACGGCGATGATGCCCACACTGCCGGCCAGCGCCACCGCCCAGCGCAGAATGAACGCGATCACGGCCACCGGAACACGAACCGGCGCCCCCAGATACATGGAGACCCACTCCGCCAGCAGATGGCCGAAGACCACCAGCAGGCTGACGATCAGCAGCGGAAACAGCGAAATGGGAACCAGCGCGAAGGAGCGCCAGCGGCGATCCCAGAAGCTCCACAGGTCTATGGGAAGATCGTAGGCGCGGCGGAAGCCCTCCATCAGCGTAACGATCACGCTGGAGGCTCCGGTCAGCGAGACGACGGCAAGGACCGCCAGCGCGCGCACCGATTGCGGATTACGATGACTGATCGCGAAGTAGCTCTCGAGCAGCGGACTGACGTCGGGAGGAAGAACGCGATCGAAGAACTGCGCGGCCTGCAAACGCAGCGGAGCCGCATCCGGCAGCAGCGTGATCACCGAGGCCGCCACGATCAGCGCGGGAAACAACGAGACCATCGCCGAGTAGGCCACGGCCTGCGCGATGTTCAGGCAGTCGTGGTCCAGCACCTTTTCGAGGGTTCGGCGCAGCAAGGTAAAGAAATGCAGCAGTTGCTGCAGCCCCGCTGCGCCGACGCCTCGTAACCGGTTCAAAAGCATGTCTCCAAACCAGCGTACCGTTGCATCGCCTGGAAGCGGGTTGGGATTAGTTCTTCCAACGGTTGAGGAAAGCCGTCACCGAATCGGCTTCCATGTGGCGCATGTCGCGGAATTCGCCGGTAGCCTGCGAGTAGAGCACCTTGCCGCTGGGGCTCAGCACGGCCAGCGCCGGGACGCCGCTGTGGATCGGCACACCATAGCGCGCGGCGATGTCGAGGTTGCGATCCATGTGACCGATCCAGACATGCGCGATGATGAAGTGCTTCTCGAGCAGATCGAGGTTCGGCTCCTGGTGGAAGTAGATGTCGAGCACCTGGCAGTCGCCGCACCAGTCGCCGCCGAAGTCGAGAATCACCCGCTTGTGCTCCTGGCGCGCCTGCTTCAACGCAGCAGCGATGTCCGCGCTGGGGTCGGCGGTCTCTGAGTAGAGATGCTTGGGCGTATAAGGGTGGGCGGGGCCGTTTGCCGGAGTATAGGGCGTCGCCTGCGCGTGCGCGGCCGAGGCCAGGCTCAATCCGGCGAGAGCGACGCCCAGGCAAAGGCCGCGAGCGGCAGGGGCTACGAGCGAACCAAGCGTGTTGCGGAAGAAGTTGCGCGGCACCATCGTTCTGACCGTCCTTTGAAACCCGAAAGAAAGCGTTAGGGTTACTAGAGATAATGCATGACGAGGGCCGGACGATGCAAAAACATATCGCCACGGTAAAGATCACCTTCGCCGAACAACAAAATGCCCTCTACTTGCCGGTGTAATAGCCGTCTCGCGTCTGAATGGTCAACTTCTTGTCATCCGGCTTGGCAAAGGCGAGATCAATCTGGTGGTAGCCATCGGCGGAGGTCACCTGGTCCGGCGTGTAGCCCAGCCGATACTGCGCGCGCAGCTCCTCGGCGATCTCGGTGTAGATCTGCGCGGCGGTCTCGTGCTTGCTGATCTCGAAGAGCCGGCCGCCGGTCTCGTGGGCCATGCGCTCCAGGATCTTCTTGCCATCAACCTTGGGCGAGCTCGTGGGCTGGCTTCCGCCCCGCGGATAGCCGCCGCCGGGATATCCCCCGCCCGGGTAGCCACCGCCGGGATACCCTCCACCCGGGTAACCGCCGCCGCGGCCCATCCCGCCGGGATGCTGGTTCATCATGTTGTTTTGCGGGCTCTCGCCCTTGAAGTAGATGGCGTAGACGATGGTGTCGGCGCGCTGCGCGGCCTCGATCGCCTTGGCCAGCGTCTCCTTGCTGCCGCGATCGTCGCCGTCGGACAAAATAATGACCGCCTTGCGTCCCTTCTGCTTCGACATCAGCTCGTCGGAGGCCAGGAAGAGCGCGTCGTAGAGGGTGGTTCCGGCGCGCCGGCGGTCGCTGGCATTGCCATTGCCACTCCCGCTTCCACTGCCCGAGCCTCCGGTCGGGCTCGGCGCCGAGACATAGGAGCCATCCGCCGGCGGCGGCGTGTCGATCTCCTTCAACGCCGCCTGCAGCCTCGGCCGCGAGCTGGTGATGTCCTGCAGCAGTTCGATATCGCGAGAGAACTGAATGACGAACGCCTTATCCTTATCCGTCGACAGCATCTGGTCGAGGAAGCTCGAACTGGCCGCGCGCTCGTCGTCGATCACATTGCGCTGGCTCGCGCTGGTATCGACCAGCAGCCCCAGCGTCAGCGGCAGATTCGTATCCTTGTCGAAGTAGCGAATCACCTGCGGATGTCCATCCACCTGCAGCGAAAAGTCGTCCTTGGTGAGGGTCTGCACCAGGGCGCCCTTCTTGTCGCGCACCGTCACCGGTAGATTGACCAGTCGCGCATCCACCGACAACGTATTGGGTGTATTCGCAGGCGCCGCCGCGGTTGCCGCAGGAGGCGACGGGGGCGTGGCCTTCGCGGTCTGCGCTCCCGCAGAGCCGGCAAAAGCAGACATGCTGAGAAAAAGCGCTATCGGGACCACGGCTGCGAGTTCCTTCGCAAACAAATTGGCGGGGCGCATGCTCGGTTAGACGAGTTTCCGCAAAATGAGTTGCAATTCTTCCGAAACCATCATCGCTTCCGGGGTCCCGCCCCGCATCGTACAGCCGCAAGGAATTGAAGTCGGTAGCCCCGGAAGGTATGGCTTCGGAATATGTAACCAAGGTAATCCACTCGACATTCATTGGTTACCACGCGTGGTAACATTACCGCATCGTAGTGAGCAAACAGAACTTCGCGTCGCGGCCTGACAGCATCGCCTCGCCGTAGAAAGCGCTCGATTGTGACATGTTCCATGGCATCTTTACTGCTTGGAAGTGCCTGGGCTGAAAGGGTATTCGCGATGTTCCCACCGCGCGGATCGAATCACGGTATGGGTTTCGTAGTGCTGACCATCGCGGGGGCGTGTGGCGCTGTGATGGCGGCCTGGGGTGCCATCCGAACCAGAAATGCCACCCGCCGGGAGCTCCGTGAGGAACGATCCCAGTTTCTCGCGGCCACCGAATCCAGCCTCGATGCCTTCTTCATCTTGGACAGCGTGCGCGATCCCCAAGGCCGCATCGTCGACTTCACCTTCCGCTATGTGAACGCGGGAGCCGAACACCGTCTGAAGCGCAGTCTCGATTCGCTGCTGGGCAAACACCTCTGCGTGGAGTATCCCCTCGTCATCTCGCCGAAAGTCTTCGAGAGCTACTGCCAGATCGTCGAGACCGGCATTCCCCGCCGCATCGAGTTTGCCGTCTCCGATCCCGCGCTTCCCGCCACGTGGCTGCGTCATCAGGCGGTGAAGCTGGGCGACGGCATCGCGCTCACCAGCACCGACCTCACCGAGCTGAAGTCGATCGAGACCCAGTATCGCGAGGTGGCCGAGTTCAGCAACTCCATCTTCGAGAACGCTCCCTTCAGCATCATCTCCACCGACGCCGCCGGCACCATTACCGCGATGAACCTGCAGGCCGAGACCATGACCGGCTACGCGCGCGAGGAGCTGGTCGGCAAACGCTCGCTGCTCTCGCTGCACGACCCAGAGGAGCTACGCCAGCGCGCCGAGCTGATGGCGCAGGACCTGGAAGCTCCCGTCTCCGAGTTCGATTTGATCGCCATGCATCAGGCCAATGGCGACGGCGACGGCGAATGGACCTACATTCGCCGCGACGGCACCCGCTCCGCCGTCAGCCTGGCCATGAAGGTGCTCCATTCCGAGACCGGCGAGCGCTCCGGCATGATCGGCATCGCGCAGGACGTCTCCAGCCGCCGGCGGATGATGAGCTACGTCACCCACATGCTGAGCCGCGATTCCCTGACCGGCCTGATCGGGCGCTGCCTGCTCGAAGACCGCATGCTGCAGGCCATCGAACGCGCCAAGCGCAACGCCACTAAGGTCGCCGCGTTCCTCATCGATCTCGACTCCTTCAAGCGCGTCAACGACTCGCTGGGCCATCGCATCGGCGATGAGATCCTTACCCTCGCCGCTGCACGGCTGGTCGAGGCCGTGCGCAGCTCCGATACGGTCGCGCGGACGGGGGGCGATGAGTTCGTCGTCCTCATGCCGGACCTCAAGAATGCCGCCGCCGTCGAGAGCTGCGCCGACCGGCTTATCCGCGCCGTCAGCGAGCCCTACGTGGTCCAGGGGCACAAGGTGCGGCTGACCGCAAGCGCCGGCTTCTGCGTCTTCCCCGACATGGCCAGCAGCTTCGACCATCTGCTGCAGCGCATCGATTCCGCCATGCACGCCGCCAAACAGCGCGGCCGCAACCGCTTCCAAGTCTTCACCGCCGAGATGCTGCAGGAGATCTCGCCGCGCCTCTCGATGGAAAGCGCCCTTCGCCTGGCACTCGACCGCCAGGAGCTCTTTCTGCAGTACCAGCCACAGGTCGCGTTGCCCAGCGGACGGGTCATCGGCATGGAGGCGCTGCTGCGCTGGAAGCATCCCAAGCTGGGCGTGGTCTCGCCGGCGCACTTCATCCCCATGGCCGAAGAGATGGGCCTGATGCCGGAGTTCGGCGCCTGGGTCATCCAGCAGGCCTGCCGCGATGCCAAGCAGCTCCAGGATCAGATGGGGCGCAGCTTCCTGCTCTCCGTCAACATCTCGCCGCGGCAGTTCCAGCAGAGGCGCCTGGTCAAGACCATCGAAGAGGCGCTCCGCGACAGCGGCCTCTCCGCACGCAACCTCGAGATCGAGATCACCGAGAACACGCTGATGATCAACTCGACCGCCAATCTCGAGATGCTGCAAGTCATTCGCGACCTCGGCGTGCGGCTGTCGATCGACGACTTCGGCACCGGCTTCTCCAGCTTCTCCTACCTGCTGCAGTACCAGATCGATCGTCTGAAGATCGACCAGAGCTTCGTTCGCCAGGCCATGGTTGACGCCAACGCCGCGGCCGTCGTCCGCACCATCATCGCCATGTCGCACGGTCTCGACATCAAGGTAATCGCCGAGGGCGCCGAGACCCGCGATCAGGTCGGGTTCCTGCTGCGCCGCCGCTGCGACGAGGTGCAGGGCTTCTACTTCGCCCGCCCCGTCAACAGCCGCGAGCTGGTCGAGAACATCGAGCGAATCGAAGCCATGGACACGGAGGAGATCGCCACCGAGCTCGGCGTCGGCCTCGAGCTTCCGCCCACCGGCCCCGAAGCCTTCCACGATCTGGAAGAGGTCTACGACCTCCCTTTGGGCTCCGCCTAGCCGCGCGACTAGGGGACTAGGGACTACGCAAACCTCGCGTTCTCTCAGACGATCAGGCCGTTCTTCCAGAGCGCCAGCACCACATCCATCTGCGCGTTGTGCGCGCTCTCGTCGCCCTCGGTCACCGCCGACCAGAGCATGTTCACTGTACGGTGAGTCCCCGCGCGCAGCAACTCCACCGCCTGCACCGCATAGACGCCGTGCTTGTCCGGGCCAGCGCCTTCGCCCGTCGAAACACCCTTTATCAAACCCTTTTCGCACAGTCCGAGAAACGCGCCGCGGGGTGCCGTCTTCTTCTGCAGATACGGCTTCTCGGGATACACCTGGCGTACCGCTGTCTCCCAGCGCTGCGCCGCTGTCACCGACGCCGGCACCTCGAGGCGCGCCGCGATCAGCGCCGCCTCACCAAACTTATTTGCCATCCAACACTCCTATTTTCCAATTCTATTGTCGCGGTTCACGGCGTGTTCCTGCTTCCAAACTCCGCGCCTGCCGGGGTTCCAGATCTCGAGCCCACCCAGAATGGCGTTCTCATTCGCGCCCACGATGATGTGCGGTGGAAGATCCCGCATCAGCTTCGCGTTCCCTCCACCCAGCAGCACATAATCGCAGATGAAGGCCGCCTTCAGCCGCTCGACCACATCCAGCACCGAGCGCCGCCAGCGCTTCTTGCCGCGCCGCTCCAACCCCGCCAGACCGATGTACTCCTCATACGTGCAGCCTTTTTTGTACGGCAGATGGGCCAGTTCCAGCGGAATCACCGTGCCCTCGAAGATCAGCGCCGAGCCAAGCCCGGTGCCCGTCCCCAGAAACAGCATGCGGCCGCCCTTGTAGCCGCCCAGGGCCTGCATCGCAGCGTCGTTGAGGAAGCGGATCGGCTTGCCAAACGCCTTCGCGTAGTCGAAGTCGATCCAACCCGGCGCCAGGTTGTGCGGTTCGCACAGTGGCGCGTCGTCGGTGACCGGCCCCGGATACCCGACCGAGATGCAATCGTACTTCCAGCCCACCGTCGCCGCCAGAACGTCCTTCGCCATCACGGTGGCAGTGAAGTTCGGTCCCGACGGAATCTTGATCGGCACACGCCTGTCCGAGGAGGCGACCTTGATATTGGTGCCTCCGATGTCGATGACCAGAACCTTCATGATCTTCAGGATACGCGCTCCGCGTTGTGAATTTACCGGTCTTTCCTTGCTTCGTCACGCAACTCCAGAATGCAGCCAGCGCCCGACCTGATCCAGCGCGGTCTGCAGCCCTCGCGCCGACGGCAACGCCCGCTTCAGCCCGCCCTCCCCACCACGTCCACCCCACCGCCAAGCGCGCCAGGTGGAATAGGAGAAAGAGGCCGAGGCCACACCACCTGCGAGTGCGGCTCCGGATGCTGCGGCTTCGGCAGCAGCTGCCTGGCGCGCACCGCGACGAGAGCCCAAAGCGCAATCCCGACCAGCACCCCGATCGACACCACCGCGATTCATGTCGAAGCCGCCACGTTCGAACCACGGAAGTTTGCCCGTCCCAGCCATGGGTCGTGGGATGCCGGAGGGAGCGAACCGGGTTTTCGAAGCGCGCTTCCCGCCCTGCAAAAGTTGCTTATTGCCCACTTTTGAATTCGGACCAAAGCCCTGCGCTATCAGAGACATAGGTTCTAGTTTTTGCCTTCTCGCCGAGACCTCAATTCATGCAAGCCATTGAAAATAAATGGCATATTTTATACAAAATATTTTCATTGACAATCGTATGTCCAACAATTTAAGGTGGTGATGGTTACTTCTAACCACGGAGATGCCCGATGAAGATTTCAGCCCTGTTAGCCACCCTCGCCCTGTCCCCCGTACTGCTGCACGCGCAGACCGCCGCCACCGCGCCGAAGCTCGAGGCTCGTCTGAACGGCGCCCCTCTCGCTGCCGCATCCGCAGCCGCCGGAACCACCTCTACGTTCCGCGTCTCGACCGGCGTTGTTCCCCCGCATCTCGTTCACACCGTTGACGTTGCCAGCACCCAAGACTGGGAGTGGACGGTCGCCGGACCGGAGCGCACCGCCGAGGTCTCGATGACCGTCGATGCCACCGGCAAGCCCACCGACCTGAAGATCGTGAAGTCCGCCGGCGTCGACCTCGACCCGAACCTCCTTGAGGCCGTCAGCCAGTATCGCTTCACGCCCGCGACCGTCAGCAACCAGACTGCCCCCATGGACGTCGACCTGACCATCAACGTCCTCAAGCCCACCGCCTGGTAAGCCATCACTAACCGCAACAAAGATCCAGATACGCCCGCGGCAAAGTTCGCTCCCAAATTTCTTCGCAACCCCTCCTCTTGGAGGGGTTTTTTGTTTACGGCATCCCACCCGCAACCGCGAAGCCGCATGGAGGATACAGCAGGTCGTCGCCTTAACAACAACGGGCGGACTCTTTCGAGTCCGCCCGTTGTTGTTGCATTTTGAGGTTTCACGCGAAGCGTCCAACACCGCACGAAGTGCTATTCGGCGGCGAGTTCTTCCTGTTCGCCTTCCATGCGCATCTGCTCGAGCTCGCGCTCTTCGGCTTCGATGGCTGCGGTGACCTCCTGCTGGACCTGGGCTGCCGCCTCTTCCAGCTCGGGAGAGAGCTGAACGTTGCGGTAGTACTCCATGCCCGTGCCGGCGGGGATCAGGCGGCCGACGATGACGTTTTCCTTGAGGCCGCGCAGCGTGTCGATCGAGCCATTGATCGAGGCCTCGGTCAGAACGCGGGTGGTCTCCTGGAAGCTGGCGGCCGAGATGAAGCTATCGGTCGACAGCGACGCCTTCGTGATGCCCAGCAGCAAGCTGCGGCCAATCGCGGGACGTCCACCGTTCATCAGCGTGCGCTGATTCTCGGCGTTGAAGCGGAAGCGGTCGGTCTGCTGATCGACCAGGAAGGTGGTGTCGCCAACCTCTTCGATCTTCACCCAGCGAAGCATCTGACGAACGATGGTTTCGATGTGCTTGTCGGAGATGGTCACGCCCTGCAAACGGTAGACTTCCTGGATCTCGTTGACGAGATACATCTGCACGGCGCGTTCGCCGAGCACTTCCAGAATGTCGTGCGGGCTGCGCGGACCGTCGATGAGCGCATCACCGGCGCGGAGACGTTCGCCCTCCTGCACGTTGACGTACACACCACGCGGAACGCTGTACTCCTCTTCCTGACCGTTATCGGCGGTAACGTAGACCTTGCGCTGTCCCTTCGAAACTTCACCGAAGCGAACCACACCATCGATCTTCGAGATGATTGCGGGGTCGCGTGGCTTACGCGCCTCGAACAACTCGACGACGCGCGGCAGACCGCCGGTGATGTCCTTGGTACGGGTGGTTTCGCGCGGGATCTTCGCCAGGATGTCGCCGGGGAAGAGCTCGTCGCCGTCGGCCACCATCAAGTGAGCGCGGCTGGGCATCAGATACCGCTTGGTGCCCTGCGCGGACTTGATCAGGATGGCCGGCTGACGCTTCTCGTCGGTCGAATCGTTGACCACGAGACGCGACAGGCCAGTGACCTCATCGACCTCTTCGTTCAGCGTGACGCCTTCCTGCAGGTCCTTGAAGTGGACGGTGCCGGAGATCTCGGTCAGCAGCGAGAAGGTGTACGGATCCCACTCGCCGATGCGCTCGCCCTGCTCGACCTTGGTGCCCTCTTCGACCTTGAGCTTGGCGCCGTACACAATCGCGTAGCGCTCCTTCTCACGGCCCTTGTCATCGATGACAGCGATCGATCCGTTGCGGTTCATCGCCACCAGACCACCATCCTTCGAACGGACGGTGACCAGGTTGATGAAGCGCACCGTACCCGCGTTCTTCGCTTCGATGTGCGAAGCATCCGAGACGCGCGATGCCGTTCCACCGATATGGAAGGTACGCATGGTGAGCTGCGTTCCAGGCTCGCCGATGGACTGCGCGGCGATGACACCGACCGCTTCTCCCATCTCGACCATCTTGCCCGAGCCCAGGTTGCGGCCGTAGCAGAGGATGCAGACGCCGCGCTTGGATTCGCAAGTGAGCACCGAGCGGATCTTCACCTTCTCGATACCGGCAGCCTGAATCGCGCTGGCCAGATCCTCGTCGATCTCCTGGTTCACTTCGACGATGGTCTTGCCCTCGAAGTCCTTGAGCTTCTCGAGCGAGACGCGGCCGATGATACGGTCGCGCAGCGGTTCGATGGTCTCGCCGGCCTCGATGATCGGGGTGACGTAGATGCCTTCGACAGTGCCGCAATCGTGATGCGAGATGATGACATCCTGCGCGACGTCGACCAGACGGCGGGTGAGGTAACCCGAGTCCGCGGTCTTCAGCGCCGTGTCGGCCAGACCCTTACGCGCTCCGTGCGTCGAGATGAAGTACTGCAGCACGGTGAGGCCTTCGCGGAAGTTCGAGACGATGGGCCGCTCGATGATTTCGCCCGAGGGCTTGGCCATCAAACCGCGCATG
>FSYS01002033.1_pt1 | contig 46424 bp, 26 predicted proteins | sample 1638491 | NCBI WGS metagenome assembly FSYS01 (sample SAMEA3914788, study PRJEB12502) | metagenome | biome: forest; material: soil | place: Canada | collected 2011-07-03 | depth 0.1 m | reverse complement strand
TACGTTTCTTCTCCTGTTCACCGCATTGCTGCCGGCCGTGCCCTCTCGGGTGTCGGCACAGGTGGTGGGTGGATCGATCGGCGGCACGGTAACCGATGCCTCGGGCGGCGCCATCCCCGGCGCCGTGGTCGTGGTGCACAACGATGAGACGGGGACCGAGCGCACGCTGAAGACCGATGACCGCGGGCACTACGCGGCGCCATCGCTGACGGTGGGGCGATACGTAGTGTCGGCGCGTGCGGATGGGTTTTCGCCGCAGCGACGGTCTGGGGTTGGACTCACGGTGGGGCAGAGCGCGACGGTGGATCTGAGTCTGGGTGTAGGCTCCGTGACCCAGGAGGTGAACGTGGAGGACGCGCCGGCGGTGGTGAATCTGTCGACGGAGCAGACCTCGGGATTGGTCAACGAACAGCAGGTGAAGCAGCTACCGCTGAACGGGCGCAGCTACGACCAACTGATCCTGCTGAACCCCGGGACCGTGAACTATACGGCGCAGCGCTCGGGCGGTGTGGGAACCTCGAACTCCTCGGTGGGCAACATGTTCGCGATCTCGGGGCGGCGACCGCAGGACAACATCTTCCTGCTCAATGGAGTGGAGTACACGGGAGCTTCGCTGATCAATGTGACGCCGGGCGGAACGAGCGGGCAACTGCTGGGCGTGGACGCGGTGCGTGAGTTCAATGTGGTGACGGATACGTACTCGGCCACCTATGGAAAGCGGGATGGAGCGCAGATTTCGATTGTGACCGCAAGCGGCACAAACAAGGTGCACGGCGATGCCTATGAGTTTCTGCGCAACAGCTACTTCGACTCACGGAACTATTTCGATCCCGCGCGGATACCGGAGTTTCAACGCAATAACTTCGGAGCGGCGCTGGGTGGGCCGATCAAAAAAGACAAGGTCTTTCTGTTCGGCAACTATGAAGGGTATCGGCAGAACCTGGGCATCTCGGATGTGACGCTGGTGCCGGATAACGAGGCGCGCGCGGGCTTTCTGCCGAACTCGAAGGGAGTGGAGACGGCGACGACGGTGAATCCTGTTTCGGCAAAGCTGCTGAATTTGTGGCCGGTGCAGAATGGACCCGAGGTGCTGAGCAACGGGCAGCTGACCGGCATCGCGGAGGCGTTCTCGAGCCCCGAGCAACATATTCGGGAGGACTTTGGGACGACGCGGCTGGATGCGAACCTGACGCCGAATGATCTGTTCTTCGCGGTGTATACGGTGGACGATTCGACGGCGAACACACCGACGCAGGATCCTTACTCGGTGGTCAACGAGAGCCTGCGCGAGCAGGTGCTGAGCGGGCAGGAGCAGCATGTGTTTTCGGCGCGGCTGTTGAATACGGCGCGGGTCGGGTACTCGCGTGCGAGCTTCTACTTTCAAGGCTCGGTGCCTGCGGCGATTCAGGCGGAGACGCCGACGTTTATCGCGGGCAAGCCAACTGGGGCGGTCGTGATCTCCGGCTCGACCGCATCGAATGGGGCGTCGGCGATCACCGGAGCTGGTGCGAATGTGGGCGCGAACAACGCCATTACGCGCAATTTGTTTACGTTTGATGATCATATTTTCTGGACCGTGGGGCGGCACCAGATCGAGGCGGGCGTGTGGCTGCAGCGACTGCAGTCGAACGACAACCTGGCGCAGGATCAGTATGGGCAGGCTTCGTTCGCGTCGCTTGCTACGTTCCTGACGGGGACGATCAAGACGTTTACCTATGCTCCGAATCCGACGGAGCTGGGATGGCGTTCGCTGTTCGCGGATGCTTATCTCGAGGACACCTTCAAGGTGACGCCGCGGGTCGAGGTTCGCGCTGGGATTCGGACGGAATCGTCGACGGGATGGAGTGAGTCGCAGGGGCGGGCTGGGGTGTATACGCTGACCAACGGCGTGCTGCATACGACGCCAAGCGTGCAGTCGAATGCGCTTGATGACAATCGCGCGCTGTTGCTGGCGGAGCCAAGGCTGGGCGTGGCGTGGAACGTCTTTGGCGATAACAAGACGAGTGTGCGTGCGGGCGTTGGGCTGCATCACTCGCTGCTGGATGCGCTGGATTACCGGCTGGATCAGGCGGCGCCGTTCAACACGGTGTACACGTACAGCGGAACGTCAGTGGCTGCACCGGTGGGCTCGGCGCCGCAGGTGTCACCCTCGACGGTTCAGACGGACATGTCCACACCGGCGGTGCTTGCATACTCGCTAAGAATCGAGCATCAGATCGCTCCGGCGACGTCGATTTCAGTGGGTTATTCGGGATCGCACAGCACACATCAGATTCTGTCCGGAGATCTGAATGAGCCGGCGTTTGTGACCTGCCCGAATCCTGCGTGCCCGGCAAGCCTGGCGATCGGAACGATTTATTATCCGACGACGACGAAGGCCAATCCCGCGCTGTCGAACTCGACCTCGTGGTGGTCGGGCGGGGCGGGCAACTACAACGCACTGGTGGTGGACTTCCGCCACGATATGTCGCATGGGCTGCTGTTCCGCGCGAACTATACCTATGCGAAGAATCTGGATGATGGCTCGGCGTGGAACACGTCGGTGTCCGCGAATACGCCAGCGTTTGTGGAGGTGCCTTCGTTACCGCGGCTGGACTATGGGCCGGCGGCGACGGATATCCGCCATGCGGCGTCGTTCAATGGAACGTACGAGCTTCCCTTTGGCGAAGGCAAGGCGTTCTTTGCGCGCACTGGGCCGCGTGCCGGCCATGTGATCTCGGGGTGGAGCTTGTCGACGATCGCGAGCCTGCAGACGGGCTTTCCGTTCTCGCCACAGCTGGGCTATAACCCGACGGGCTCGGGGGACTCGCGCAATCCGGTGCGGCCGAATCTGAATCCGGCGTTTACCGGTTCGCGCTACACGCACGGGACTACGGCGGCGCGCGTGGCCCAGTTTTTCAATCCGAATGCGTTTTCGGCACCGACGTATGGGACAGTGGGGAATGTGGGTCGCGACAGCCTGACGGGGCCGGGGTATGCGGACTGGGATCTCTCGCTGTTGAAGGACACGCATCTGACGGAATCGACGCGGTTACAATTTCGCGCGGAGTTCTTCAACGTGCTGAATCACACCAACCTGAGTCTACCGAACGAGGTCGTCTACACGGCGGGACCAACGCAGGGGACGGCTGCGACGCAGAGCACGGCGGCAGCGTTCGGTACGCCGGGAGTGATTACCTCGACCGCCAATACCTCGCGGCAGATTCAGCTCGGGTTGAAGTTTCTCTTCTAAACCGTGGGAGTTACAAAGTGCATCGGGCGAGAACAGCATGTTCTCGCCCGATGCACTTATGCGTGGTTCTGGTTGGACGTTAGAACTCCACTCGCAGCGCGGCCTGACCGGTACGGTTTCCTGAGTTCTCCGCAGTCTGCGGAGCGCTCAGTTGGCCGAAGGTAGACTGGTCGATCGCCGTGTTGGGCGGCGCGAAGTTGGTGTGGTTCAACACGTTGGTGAAGGTGGATTCGAAGCGCGCGTGCACCCGCTCCGTGATGAGGAAGGTCTTGGCCAAGCCCATGCTGACGGTGGCGGTGCCAGGACCCTGCAGGATGCCCACTCCAGCGTTGCCGAAGCGGCCAGCGCCAGCCGGAGTCGCCGCGAAGGCGTTGATGTTGAAGTACGCCTGTCTGGACTGTCCGGTGTAGAGGGCGTTCGAGACCTGATCGGGACGCGCCAGTGCGCCACGGTTGTCCAGGTTGGTGTTGGACTGATCCGAAGAAGGACTGATGGTCGGGGTCAACCAGGGGCCGGTCTCGAGCAGGGTTACGGTCGTGAGATCCCAGCCACCGAGGAAGAGATTCTTGATGCGACCGTTGGCCATGTAGGTGCGGCCCTGGCCGAAGGGAAGCTGATACATGCCGGTCAACAGCATGCGATGACGGCGGGTACCTTCCACGTTGCCAAGATCGTTGAGCACGTCGAAGCGGTTGGCGATGGGAAGACCGTAAGCGACCTCTCCCGCGAAACCGCCGGGTACGTCGCCCTGGTTGTCGGCGCGGTTGTAGGCAAGGGTGTAGTTAGCATCGAACTGCAGACCCTGGCGCAGACGACGGGTAGCTTGAAGCTCAAAGGCGTGGTAGTTCTGCTCGCCGGCGTTGAAGGTGCTGAAGATCTCCGTCCAGTTCGGGTAAGGCGAACGCGGGTCAACATACGGGCTTGCGGCCGTCGTGGTGAACGCCGTGGTGCTCGCTGGAATCTGGTTGAGGTCTTCGGTGATGCTCAGCCGGTAGGTGTGCATGCCCACGTAGCTGGCACGCGCAGTGGTGTCGTTGTTGATCTGCCGCTCCACCGTGATGTTCCACTGGTTCGACTGCGGATCACGATAGTTGGGGTCGACACCCTGGTCGAGCGAACCGCCGCCGATCTGCGCCGTGGTGCTGGGCGGAGCGGTGTTGGGGAACTGGATCAGGGGCTGACCGGTCGCCGGATTCACGGAGTTGGCATAGCTATGCAGCGCCGAGGTCGGGTTACCGCTGTTGTTGAAGGAGAGCGGTCCCAGGTTGGTCATGGTGAAGATGCCGAAGCCGCCACGCACCACGGTACGGGTGTCGTTGAAGGGACGATACGCGAACGAGAGACGGGGCTGGAAGTTGCCCTTGTAGGTGTTGCGCAGGCTCTGTGGCAGGCCATCCTGGCTCGCGGTGACGTACTTGGTGCACATCGAGTTGTTGGTGCCGGTCAGGTTCTGGTTGAGATTGCAGGCGTTGAACGACTGCTGGAAGCCGAGGTTCGAGGCCTGAATATTCTGGCTCGCCAGATAGCCGGCCAGCGCGTCCGGGACAACGATCGAGTTGTTGCGCTGATCGAAGTTGGCAAGGTTACCACCCAGCTCCTCAAAGCCAGGGAGCATCTGCCAACGCAGGCCGTAGCTCAGCGTCAGCTTGCTGTTGACCTGGAACTCGTCCTGGGCAAAGAAGCTGTACTGGGTTGCGGTGCCCTGCACGTCCGGGCTGGAGACCGCGAAGTTGAGGGTCGTCGGTGCTCCGATCAGGAAGTCGGCAAAGGCGCTGGTTGCCGGCGTTTGATTCTGCGTCGTCACCGGCCCCTGGTAGAAGTTGGGCTGAAAGATAAAGTCGCCGAAGTCATCGGAAGCAAATTCCGGAGCGAAGCTTTCCAGGTCAGCATAGAGGACGCGACGGATATCAACTCCGCCCTTCACCGTGTGCTTGCCGAAGGTATAGGTGACGTTGTCGCTGAACTGCATGGTGTCGGACTTGGTGACGCCCGCCTTATCGCGGCCGATCGAGTTGAATCCAGTGCCCGCGCTGAAATTGAAGGTGGGGAAGGCGTCGGTGTTGGGGTGCTGGCTAATGTTAACGCCCGTCAGGCCCAGGGCATTCAAAGCCGCCGCGCCCTCGATCGGGAAGTTCACGCTGGTGAGCACGTCGGTGAAGCCATAGCGAAACTCGTTGAGGATCTTCGGCGTGATGCTGTAGGTGTGCGAAAACAGGAAGCTGCGGTTATGCACTGAGTCTGCATCGTCGGGCAGAAACAGGTTCGCCGCATCTTCGGTGATGTTCTTGCGGCTGAAGCGGGCGTAGGCCGACTGCTTCGCACTGATGGTCTGGTCGATACGAATGTCGGCGCCATCGGTACGGGCCGGCGTCGATTGCTCGTTCTCGTAGTTGAAGCCACCCACGTTGGCGTTGGGCATCGGGATGTAACCCAACAGCGCCTTCGCCGTTGCGCTCACCGGAACCAATTGCGTAAACGCAGGATTCAACGCCGACAGATCGCCATTGCGCTCAGCCGCGGTGGGCACCAGGGCCTGCTGCAGAACGGCGAAGCTACGGCGGTTCGCTTCATAGTCCGCGAAGAAGAAGGTCTTGTTGTGGCCATTGAACAGGTGCGGGATCACCACCGGTCCGCCCAGCGAGAAGCCAAAGGTGTTGAACTTCTTGGGAGCCTTGCCGTTGAAGCCCCAGGGATCGGCATCCAGCGCCTGGTTCTGCAGGTACTCGAATACGCTGCCGTGGTAGTTGTTGGTGCCGCTCTTGGTGGTAAAGGTAACGTCGCCAACCTGCGAGAACTCGGCGCTGTTGTTGAACGCGGTGACCTGAACCGCGGCAATGCCTTCCTGCGAAGGATAAGCATCCTGCAGCGCGCCGTTCTGGCGCACGTTGACGGTCGAAATACCGTCCACCGAGAAGTTCACCATCGAGGCGGTCGCGCCGCCGAGCGCGATGTTGCCCTGGCTGTCCGTCTGCACGTTGGGCGAGAGTCCGAGAGCACCCAGCGGGCTGGTGGTCTGCGCGCGATTGTTCAAGGGCAGCTGCGTCATCTGCGCATTGTCCTTCTCGTCGCCGACGACCGCGTTCTCGGTGTTGATCGCGTTGGCGCCCGAGTTCACATCCACCGAGGTGGTCTGTGCCGCCACGCTCATGGACGCAGTCACGCGCAGGTCCTGGCGGGCCTGCAGGTCGATGCCGGAGATCAGCGAGTCGGAAAAGCCGTCGATGTGCGCGCGCACGGTGTAGTGCCCGGCCTTCACGTTCTCGAACAGGAAGTTGCCGCTGGTGTCCGAGGAGATGCTGCGATCGGTATTTTCATCGGTACTATGCAGCGTGACCTGCGCGCCGGGAATGGCGGCGGCGGTGTTGTCCTGCACGGTGCCGCGGACGCTGCCGAAGGTGGACTGCGCAAGGAGCGAGGAGCTGCCGAGGATCAGACAGAGGGCAACGACAGCGAAGATCCATGGGCTTCGGAGCTGGGCGGAGAGGGGGCGGAGCGACTGGCTTTGGTTGCCATGCTTACGCTGCCCATGCTCTTGGCGGCATGTGAGCGACGATGCGCTTCCTTGTGCGTCGAATGGGAGAAGGCCTCTATTGTGTTTCATTGTGACTCACCTCATGTGGCCGGACCCGGTCCGGCCATCTCCTAGTGAAGCGCGGGGAGCGTCAATTCGGCATAAGGGGCGTTCTTACGGGTTTTTTATAAACTTCGCGCTATGCTCGAGCCTGCAATCAGGGAAACAGGCGATGAGAGGACGAGCAATACGCGAAGTTTCCGCGCGGACCGCGGTCGGGATCACGGCGGCACTCGGGCTGACATGGGCCGCGTTCGCATTCCATGTCAATCTGTCCTCCGCGACCTCGCTGCACCTGTTGCTGGTGACCAGCATTGCGCTGCGCTGGGGCCTGCTCGAGGCGAGCATCGTGTCGTTGTTGTCCGTGCTGTGCCTGGATTATTTCTTCACGGATCCGGTGTTTGCGTTCAACATGACGGACTCGCGCGATTGGGTGGCGCTGTTCACCTTTGAAGGGGTTGCGTTGCTGGCGAGCCGGCTCTCGAACCAAGTGCGGAGTCATGGGCGGGAGGCGGAGCGGAGTCGATCGCAGGTGCAGAAGCTCTATGAGCTGAGTCAACATATTCTGCTTCTCGATCGGCAGAAGCCTGTCGATCAACAGCTGACAACGTTGATTCAATCGACCTTCGAGATGCGCGGGGTGGCGCTGTGGAATGCGCAGGACCTGCATCTCGCGCACAGCGGCGATTGTTCCGAGGTAACGGACGACGAGGTGCAGTCCGCCTATTTCATGGAGAACAGCGGGGACGATGTTTCGACCGCCACGTCGCGGCGCGTGCTGCGGCTGGGGACGCGATCGATCGGGTCGATCGTGCTGTGCGGTCACTCGCTCGACGCCGCGTCGATCAACGCAACGCTATCGCTGACGGCGATCGCGATCGAACGGGCACGGTCGTTCTCCGCGGAGACCAGCGCGGAGGCGGCACGGCAGAGCGAGCAGCTCAGGGCTGCTGTTCTGGATGGGCTGGCACATGCCTTCAAGACGCCGTTGACGACGATTCTCAGTTCCAGCTCGGGACTGCTCGAGATGGATACGTTGCCGGCGATGGAGAAACGGCTGGTGGTTCTGATCGATCAAGAGGCAGCACGTCTGAACGATCTCACGACGCGCCTGCTGCGCACGGCGCGGCTGGACAAGGCCGATTTGAAACTGCGACGGGAACAGATTGATTTGCGGGAGTTGATCGACAGCAGCATCGCCGCGGCATCGCAGGAGTTGAGCAGCCATCTTGTCGACGTGCAGCCGATGCGGCCGGGGAGCGCGGTGTGGGCCGACCGGCAGCTGCTGCAGATGGCGATTTTGCAGCTGTTCGATAACGCGGCGAAGTATGGCAGCCCGGAGTCCTCGATCACGATTGGCGTGCACGAGGAGGAGGCGGAGGCGCTGATCAGCGTGGGCAACAAGGGCTCCTTCATCGCACCGGAGGAGAAGGAGAAGATCTTTCAGCGGTTCTATCGCAGCCCGGGATCGGATCATCGCGCCTCGGGCACGGGGATCGGTTTGTCAGTGGTCAAGCGCATTACGGAGGCCCATCACGGGCGGGTGTGGGTCGACAGCGATCCGCAGAGCGGGACGACATTCTTCCTCGCACTGCCGCGGATGGCAAAGGAAAAGTAAGACATGGAAAAGCACACCAAGGTTCTCGTGGTTGAGGATGATTCCGGGATTCGACAGAGCTTGTTCGAGACACTAGGGGCACTGGGGTTCGCGGTGGGCGAGGCGAGCACCGGCGAGGAGGCGCTGCAGCGGCTGCGCATGGTGGACTATGACGTGGTGTTGCTGGACATCAACATGCCCGGGATGGGGGGCATGGAGACGTGCCGGAGGATCGCGCAGCAGGATCCGGGACTGCCGATCGTGGTGCTGACGGTGCGGGATGAGGAGTCGGACAAGGTGGATGCGCTAGACGCCGGTGCGGATGACTATGTCACCAAGCCGTTCCAGATACGGGAGCTGACGGCGCGGCTGCGGTCGGCGGTACGGCGGTCGAAGGTGGGCACGCAACGGACGGACGCGATCCTGACGGTTGGCGGCGTGGTGCTCGATCCAGAGCGGCGGCGGGTGGAGAAGCTGGGCGAGGAGATTCACCTAACGCCAAAGGAGTTCGAGATGCTGCGGTTCCTGATGGAGCAGGCGGGACGGCCGGTGCCGCATCAACGGCTGCTGACGACGATCTGGGGACCGGAGTATGGGAATGAGCGCGAGTATCTGCGGGTGCTCATTAATCAACTAAGGAAGAAGATTGAGGATGATCCGGCGAAGCCGAGCTACATCCTGACGGATAGCCATATCGGGTACCGGTTTCGGGAGCGGTAAGGGGTCTCCGTCCAATCCCCCCTGACTTGAAGTCCTAAAGTCATCGAAAGATGGGGGATAAGTCCAAACGAACCCTGGGTATGGGTGGCGCGGTAAGACTGCGTATGAAATGGGGCACCCGGCTGAATAAAGAACTCCGACTTGCGGGAGAAAGCGGCGTGTGCTGCCGCAAACGAAGCCCACCTTAGGCGCGATGAACTGCGCCGAAGATGGGCACCCTTCGTTGTCTCGGTTCCGCTTCTGGATTATTTGGGAGTAGGGCCGTTCTCCTGCTGGACGGTGACGCCCTCGCCGGGGAAGGGCCAGTTCTTGTCGAGGAGGAGATCGTTTTCGCGGGTCTCCTTGGGGACGTGGTTGATCTTCAGGTTCTCGAAGAAGTGGACGCCGGTCTTGCCTGCTGTGGCTAGGTCAAGATCGCCGTCGCCGTCGAGGTCCTGGACGACGAACTGAGTGCCGGCGCCGGCGGTGCCGTTGACGGAGATGGAGTAACGGGTGAAGGTACCAGTCTTACGATCGATCTTGTAGTAGTAAACGACGAGGGGATCGTAGGAGCCGGGATCGTTGCCGGAGTGGCCGCGATAGCGCTTGCCAGTGAGCAGCTCGGGGACGCCGTCGCCGTCGAGATCAACCAGCGCTAGGGCGTGGATCTGGGAGTAGGACTCGTCGATGGTGTGCTTGACCCAGTGGCGGTTGGCGCCTTCTCCCTGTTGCTCGAGCCAGTGCAGGCCGTAGCTGTGGCCCTGGCCGTAGATGATGTCGGTCTTGCCGTCGGCGTTGACGTCGTAGCCGAGGATAGGGAAGCCGGCGTCGCCAAGGTTCCAGTCGGGATGCCACTCCCACTTGTCGTGGTCGGCGTCGATGTTCTTGAACCAACCGTAGGGGGTGAGGATGTCGGCCTTGCCGTCCCCGTCGACGTCGGCGATGCCGATGCCGTGGCCGTCCTGCTCCTTGTTGCCGACATGGTGGACCTTGGGCTGGGGACCGGAGAAGTCGACCCAGAGGATGCCGGAGTGGTTGTAGTGGGCGAGGGCGAGATCGGGCTTGCCGTCGCCGTTGATGTCGCCGGTGGCGCCGCCTTCGGTGTCGTAGCTGTCGGCGATGAGGTGACGTTCCCACATGACGCCTGGCTTCTTTGGATTCTCGTACCACCAGAGGCCGTTGACCATCCAGCCGGTGGTGACGACGTCGGGGGCACCGTCGTGGTTGACGTCGAAGGTCCACTCGCCGCAGTCGGAGACGAACTCATTGAGGATGCCGACGGTGCGGTACTGGTGGCGGGTCCAGGGGCCGCCGCTGGGGCCGGGGTTCTCGTACCAGTAGGCGCCGCTGACGAGGTCGGGACGGCCGTCACCATTCATGTCGAGGGTGGTGATGCCCTCGGCGTGGTCGGTGCCGAGACGATGGACGCGGAAGGTGACCTGAGGGACGCCGTAAGGGCCAGCTCCGGGAGTGGTCTGGCGGTCGCTGGGCGCAGTTTGCGCGACTGAGGCGGCGCAAAGGGCGATGGCGAGGAGAGATGTTAGGTGCGTGAGTTTGGGCAAGGCGGTTCTCCGAGTGAAAGGCGGTTTGCGAGTTCGATCGGTTCTAGAGACTTACCTCAGGGGCTGAAGCCTGGAGTCATTCCTAGTGGGCGGTTGCGGAACGGGTGAAGCCGTGCCCTTAAGCGAGACATCTTCTGCGGGACGCTCTTCCTTCATGCGAGGCGGATTGAAGGTTGCAAATGGAGACGATTACTTGAGGGGGTAGAGCTTCATGTTGCGGAAGTAGACCTCGGATCCCTCGGATTGGAAGAGGATCTTACCCTCGGAGGGGAAGGGGTCGGTGCCTTCGTTGGCGAGCTTGCCGTTGACGTACTGCTTGACGTCGTTGCCGTGGGTGACGAGCTCGAGGACGTTCCACTCGCCGTGTGGCTTTTCGAGATCGCCGATGGGGTCGCGGAAGCCAACGACATTTTGCGAGGGGCCCTTGCCGAAGTGGTCGATCTTCATGGCCGCGCCGGGCGGGCCGGTGACGCGCTGGCCATCGCGGCCGGTGAGGGCGGCGCCGTCGGTCATCCAGAAGTCGCCGGTGCCGCCTTCGGTGATCTGGAACTCGATGGAGCGGGGCCAGACCTTCTGCGAGCCCTGGATGTTGAAGAGGATGCCGCTGTCGCGGGCTTGGCCCTCGCGCTCGCCGTAGGTGCCTTCGCCCCACTTGAACTCGGCGCGGAGGTAGTAGTCGTGGAAAGACTGCTTGGTGATGACGTAGCCCATCTCCTTGCCGGAGACGTGAAGGACGCCGTTCTCGACTTGGAAGACGTGGTCCGGGTCGGAGTTGAGGCCCTTGGTCTTGAGGAAGGTGTCGAACTGCTCGAGGTTAGAGCCGTCGAAGAGGACAATGGCGGCTTTGTGCGGAGGGATGGCGGGGGATTGCGCAGGGAGCGCGGTCGCGGCGCAGAGAGCGAGGGCGAGGAGCGTGCAGGACTTGAGCAAGGTGGGTTCTCCGGCTGGCTGGCATTCGTGCTATTGCAGCAGTGGGCGACGACATTATCTCAGGGGCTCAAGCCCCAGGTTGTTGTCGGTCCGAGATGCCCGGGCTAGAGCCCGGGCCTACCCCAGAGGCAACGGCAAAGACAAAGGCAAAAACAGCGGCAAAGGCAGAGGCGAGAAGCAGATCCCCTGCGGGGATGACAACCAAAACGCGATCAGAGGAGCTTCATGGCGTCGGGGTCCCAGTGGACGACGGTACCGCGCTCCATGCTGAGGTTGCTGAGCAATGCGGCCCCGGCGGCGCGGAAGCCGAAGACGGCGTCCTCGACGACAGGCTGGCGGGTGCGGACGGAGCTGAAGAAGTTGTGGAAGTGATCGTAGCTGTCGCTGTAGCCGGGCGGGGCGACGTACTTCTCGACGCCGGCGGGCGGCTCTCCGGTGGGGTGCGTGGTGGGGTACTTCTGGCCGTAGGCCTCGAGGATCTGCTGCTGCATGGCGTTGGTGAAGGTGCCGACGGTGTAGCCGGGGGCCTTCTGGCGCGGGACGCGGCTGACGCTGACAGAGTTGCCGGCGATCTCCATGGTGCCCTCGGAGCCGGTGAAGATGAGGCCTTCGCTCTCCTCGCCACCATCGACGAAGTTGACGCGGAGGCTGAGGTTGAAATCCTCGCGGTAGTCGAAGAGGCCGAGCATGACGTCGGGGACGTTGCGGCCGTCCTTCCAGAACCGCAGGCCGCCGGTGGCCATGGCGCGGGTGGGGCCGTTGGAGCCGGTGATGAAGTGGGTGCCGCTGAAGAGGTGGACGAAGAGGTCGCCAGCGACACCGCTGCCGTAGGCCTGCCACTTGCGCCACTGGAAGAACTGCTCGGCGTTGAAGGGGATCTTCGGGGCGGTGCCGAGGAAGCGGGGCCAGTCGCAGGTCTCGGGCGAGGCGTCGAGGGGGACGGTGTAGTTCCACGCACCCATGGCGGAGTTGCGATCCCAACGGGCGGTGACCATGTTGAGCTGGCCGATGGCACCGGCGGCGAGGAGCTCCTTGGCCTTGGCGTAGATCATAGAGCTGACGCGCTGGCTGCCGACCTGGAGGATGCGATTGGTGGCGCGGGAGGCTTCGATCATCTCGGGGCCGTCGGCGTAGAGATGGATCATGGGCTTTTCGCAGTAGACGTCCTTGCCGGCGTGCATGGCGTCGATGGAAGCCTGTTTATGCCAGTGGTCGGGAGTGCCGATGATGACGGCGTCGATGTCCTTGCGAACGAGGATCTCGCGGTAGTCGCGGGTGGTAAAGACATCGTTGCCCCAGAGCTCTTTGCTGTGGGCGAGGCGGCCGTCGTAGCAGTCGGCAACGGCGAGGAGCTTGACGCCGGGGACCTGGAGGGCAACCTTGGTATCGCCTTGGCCCTGGCCGCCGGCGCCGATGAGGGCGATCTGGATGTGGTCGTTAGCGGAGATGGCTTTGTCGGTCTGGCGGGATTCGTCGGATTCGTTGGGAGTGGCGGCCAGGAGGTGCATCCTGGATGCGAGCAGGGCTTGGGCTGTGGTGGTTCCAGCGACCTTGAGGAAGTTTCTGCGGTTCCAATCGAGCATTTGGTGCCCTCGTGCGGGGGAGGATTTCCAACACTTGAAACCATACGGGAGGAGGGCGAGTTCTGTCTCGGAGAGGCGATTATCGCGCGCGAGGGAGGAATAGAGGGGGCTGTTTCCTGCTCCGGTGATAACGAGCCTCAGGAGATCGCGAGGGGCGCTGGGCCGTCGTTGGACCTCGCTGGATCGGGGAGAGGCGGTGGGATTGCCTCAGGCGACGGTCACCTGGGAGACTTCGAGACCTCGCTGGCGATGGCCGCTGGTACTGGCGCCGGCGTCGGGAGCGAGACCGAGAGCGTCGAAGACGGGGCCGAGCGCGAGGATGGCCATGAAGAGGATGGCGAGGTGGAAGTCGCGGAGTTGGGGGAGAGCGGCGGAGTGGCCGTGGGCGTGGGCGACGAGACGCAGAGTGATGGCTCCGACAGCGACACCGACGCCAATGCTGAGCTGCATGACGGCGCTGAGGAAGCCGTTGGCGCGACTCATGCGCTGGGAGGGGATCTCGGTATAGGCGAGGGTGGTCATGGAGGTGAACTGCATGGAGCGGCTGGCGCCGTGGAAGAAGAGGATGGCGAGGATGAGGGTGATGGGGGTGGAGGGGCTGAGGGTGGCGCAGAGGACCATCGAGAGAGCGGTGAGGACGCCGTTGACGATGAGGATGCGGCGGAAGCCGAAGCGACGGAGGGCCTGGATGACGAAGGCCTTCATGCTGAGGTCGCCCCCGAAGAGTGCGAGGAGGTAGAGGCCGGAGTGGAAGGCGTTGAGACCGAAGACAATCTGGAACATCAAGGGCAGCAGAAAGGGCAGCACGGAGACGGCGATGCGAAAAGCACTGCCGCCGAAGACGGAGAGGGAGAAGCTTTTGATTTGCATCGACTCGAGATCGACGAAGGAGGTCGCGGGCTTGCGGCGGGCGGCGAAGATGGCGAGGACGCCGCTGGTGAGGCTGAGGGCGAGCAGGGCGGTAGGAAGCTGCCAGTGCATGCCCTCGGCGCCGAGCTTCTCCATGGCGTAGACGGTGCCGCTGGAGGCGATGCCGGCGAGGAGGAAAGTGAGCCAGTCGAAGGGATGCTTGTCGGTGGTGCGGACGTTTTCGATCCAGAGCAGGGTGAGGGTGAGCGCGAGGACGCCGAGGGGGAGGTTAATGAAGAAGATCCAATGCCAGCTGGTGTAGGTGGTAATGAAGCCGCCGAGCGGCGGGCCGAGGACCAGCGCGGTGAGGCCGGGCCAGGTGATGTAGGCGATGGCCTGGGTAAGCTGGTCCTTGGGCGTGTTGCGCAGGACGATGAGACGGCCTACGGGGACCATCATGGCGCCGCCGAGTCCCTGGAGAATGCGCATCAGGGTGAACTCGGTGAGGGTGTGGGCGACCCCGCAGAGCAGCGAGGAGAGGGTAAAGACGCCGATGGCGGTGGCGAAGACGGAGCGCGAGCCGAAGCGGTCGGCCACCCAGCCGCTGATGGGGATCAGGACGGCGAGGGTGAGTAGGTAGGCGGTCATGCCGATGTTAAGGCTGACGGCGCCGACATGGAAGCTGCGCGCCATCTGGGGCAGCGCTGTGGCGATGATGGTGCCGTCGAGGTTTTCCATGAACAGGGCGCCCGCGATCAGGGTGGTGACGAAGAGCGGGGAGCGACGGTGCTTCATGGATCTATTTTACGGGGAGCGCCGGGGGATTTCGTGGAGGACGCAGCGGCGTGCGGCGGGGTCCCGCGAGGAGGCGGGGAGCGACTATCTGCCGCCCCGGGTGTGGAAGACGATGCCGGCGCCGACACGGAGATCGTTCTGGACGTCGCTGCCAGCGTTGGGAAGCTGGGTGCGGAGCCAACCTACCTGGGCGGCGCGCAGGGTGAGGTGCGGGGAGAGCGCGATGTCCGCTCCACCGGCGAGCTGCAGAGCGAAGCTAAGTGCACTGGAGGTGGTGCCGTTGGGGCCGGGATAGACGCCTCGCAGGCCGTGCGCCTCGCCGATGAGGCCCTGGCCGAAGAGGAAGATGGGGTGCCTGCTGTTTCTGCGCGCGACGAGAGCGGTGTAGCGAGGACCGAAGGTGTCGGTGAGTAGATTGACGGGGACGGTGGATGGACTACTGGCGCCCGCGCGCAGACCGGTGATGTCGGCGACGGCGGCGAAGCCGTAGAGGACGTGGCCAACAAGCTCGATGCTGCCGCCCTGCATCCAGAAGGTGCTATCGGGAACGTAGTTGGCGTGACCCGCGGCGTAGGTGATGCCGAGGTCCAGTTGACCGACCAGGGGACGCTGGTCGGCGCGCGCCGCGAGGGCGACGGGCACGACAGCTACGACCAGCAGGAAACGAACGATCGATTGGCGCATTTGTCTTGTTATCTTCTTTCTTGGCGCAGATAACAACAAGAAACGAACGACAGGGCTTTTTTTCGGCGTGATCGAGAGTGGGCAGTGCGCAGGTTTTGGGGACGGAGGAGAGCGCTACGGCTCGGGGAGCCGGGGTGCTAGGGCTGCTGGGCGGTGGGGCCGAGCTTGTGGGCGAGGACCTCGTCCTTGCTGGCGTGGAGCTGGCGGACCTTGCTCAACTCCGCGTCGGCCTGGGCCTTGTTGCCCATGAGCTGGGAGAGGCGCGAGAGACGCCAGTGGGCGTCAATCTGATCGGGTGCGAGCGCGATGGAGCGCTTGAGGTCGGCCTCAGCCTCGGGGTTGCGGTTGGCCGCGGCGTCGAGGATGCCGAGATCGAGGTAGGTGAGGGCGACGCCTTCGCCGTGCGCGACGGCGCGGGAGAGATAGGCTTGCGCGGTGGGCTGATCGCCCTTCTTGAGGGCCATGTCGGCGAGGTAGGTGAGGGCCTGGACGTGGTTGGGATCGAGGGCGAGCTCGAGCTGGAACTCACGTTCGGCCTCGTCGAGCTGGTTCGACTTCCAGAGCAGGTAACCGAGGCCGAAGTGGAGCTCCGGGGTGTTGGGAGCAGCCTTTTCGCCGGCGCGGAACTGGGCAATGGCGCCGACGGTGTCGTTCTGGCCATCGAGGGCCTCGCCGGCGATCATGTAGGCCTGCGCGGAGTCGGGGTTCTCCTGGAGGATGTCCTTGTACTGCTCGAGCGCGCAGGGGTACTGCGCGGCCCAGAGGCAGCTTTGCGCGAGCGCGGTCTGGATACCGAGGTTTCCTGGGGAGGCCACGACAGCGAGGCGGAGATAGGGGATGGCCCGCGGGTACTGCGCGGTGCCGTAGTAGCTCATGCCGAGGAGGAGCTTGGGGCGGTTGTCGGCGGGGGCTTCGGCGGCGGCGGCGAGCAGGGCCGGGATCGCCTCCTGGAAGTGCGCCTGTTTAAAGAGTGCGAGACCGAGATCGATCTGGAGGCCGGGGAGGTTTGGCACGAGGGCGAGGGCCTTGCGGTAAGCAGGAACCGCCTCCGCGTAGTTGCCTCCGAGGGCGCGGTCGAGGCCAAGGTGCGCCCATGCCTGGGCGTCCCGCGGGGTGGTGTGGGTGAGCGATTGCAGGAGGTCGGCGGCCTGCGCGTAATTGCCCTGCTGCTCGAGCGCGAGGGCGTGATGCATGGCTGCGGCTGGAGCCTGGGCCGGGGCTGGAACCTGGGTTGGGGCGGCGACAGCCGAAAGGCTAAGAAGAAGTGCTGCGACGATGCTGAACGAAGACACCCGGCTCATCCGCCTGCGTGAGATTGATGCGGCCCAAGTATCGCAGAAGAGAGGGCTGAAAGGAAAAGGCCCTGGCACAGCAAGGGATACCGCTGTGCCAGGGTACGGAGGGTCCTCTCTTCTTTAGAAGAGAAGCTTGAGGCCGAACTGCAGCTCACGAGGATCGTAGGTACCGGTGGTTTGCCCGAAGCTGCCATCGGTGAAGCCAGCGTCGATACCGTTCCACTCAGTGTGGTTGAAGGTATTGAACGATTCTGCGCGGAACTGCAGTTTTATCGACTCATGGATTGGAATGTCCTTGTAGAGCGAGAGATTCCAGTTGAAGAGTCCAGGGCCGACGATGGCATCCTTGCGGGCATCGCCGAAGCCTGTGCCACCGGCGCCGGCAGCGGTCCAGGGAGCGGCCGGTGCGGCGAAGGCGGCGGTGTTGAACCAGGCCTTCTGGGTTTTGGGATAGGAGATGGCACCAACGATGTTGGGACGGTTGTTGGTGCCGCCGCCGAGTCCGACCGTATCCGTACCGTAGGTGATATCGACCGGCGAGCCGCTTTCGGAGACGACGACTCCGGCCACCTGCCAGCCGCCGAGGAAGCCACGCGTGAGGTAGTTTCCGGACTGCAGCGGGAAGGGAACGTCGTAGACGAAGTTGGCGTTGAAGATGTTGCGACGATCGTAGGATCCCGAACCCTTATCGTACTTAAGGTCGTAGGGGTTGGAAACATCGGTCGAGAGGTCGTCGCTTTCAACGTCGATCTCATGCGACCAGGTGTATGCGAGTTGGAGAGTCAAGCCATGCTTTTTCTCCATACGCAGCGCGGCCTGCAGCGAGTTGTAGGTGGAGTTGGTGGCGTTTTCCTCTTGGGCGATCGTGCCAAAGCCCTGATAGGGGCGGTAGAGGTTCGAGTTGCCGCTGATGCCGTTGGCGCCGCTGGTCGCGACAGCCTGACGTTCGGCCAGTGCGGACATCGGCAGATCGTTAATTTCGCGGGTGTCGCTCTGGTTCCAGCCCGAGGTAGCGACATACTGGACTCCCAGAACGATGGAGGGAGCCAGTTCGTGCTGCACGCCGAGGCTGTACTGGAAGGTTGCCGGGTTGGGGTAGTAGTTGCTGAGGGTCGTCAGATTGGCCGGTCCGACGGGCGAGGAGGCGGTAGCGCCGTTGGTGTAGCTTTGATTGGGGTTGGAGAAGAAGACCTGGTTTGCCGAGGGCTGATACGCGTACGGCGGCGTGGTGTTGACGTTGTAGGTGTCGTTGCCCTGGACGCGCTCGTAGAAGACGCCTGCGCCGCCACGGATGACGGTTTTGCCGTTGCCGAAGAGGTCATAGGCGAAGCCGACACGGGGCTGGAAGGTGAAGTAATCGTTCTGAACGAGGCCACGCGGAGCACCGTTGACGCCTGCCAGCTCGATGCCGTTGAGGTAGAAGGGCGCGGGAGCTCCGGCGGGCTGCGCGAAGCCGGGGCCGGCCGGATTCAGGTTGCCGGTGCTGGAACTGGGGGTTTGCGCGTTGGCGGGATTGAAGTCGGCGGGGTTGAAGACCGCGACCTGATTGTTCTTCTCGTAGACGTGCGGGAGCGCGTCGTAGCGGCCGCCGAGGTTGAGGGTCAGGCGCGAGGTGACATGCCAGTCATCCTGCGCGTAGAAGGAGTAGTTGTTGTTGATCCAGTGGTCGGTACGCATCGACTGAAGCTGCTGATAGCTGTTGGCGAATCCGAGCAGGAAGTTGACGTAGGCATCCTGCGCGGCGCCACCGTTGCTGAAGGTGTAATCGCCTTGGGTGTCCGACTGGAGCTGCTGGTTCTTGTCCGCGCGCATGTAGGAGAAGCCAAACTTGAAGGCGTGCTTTCCCTTCATCCAAGACAGGTCGTCGCGGAGCTGGTAGTTGAGGTAGGAGTTATGCCAGGGGTAGTAGTTGGTTCCCCAGGTAGTGGTAAGCGGTCCTCCCTGGAACTGCACCTGCGGGAGGCGGTTGCCGGAGTTGTTGCCTTGGAAGAAGCTGCCGGCGCTCCAACCGGCTGGCTCGGTGTAGGTGCCCGCGTTGGTGATGTTGATGGTGTTGCCGTTTACGTTGAGAGCGGTCTCGTTGAGGATGGTGGGAGAGAGCGTCTGGCTGAGTTTTACGACCGCAGCCCAGGAGGGATTGGCGAAGACCTCACCGACGGTGGTGTAGGTATCGCTGCCCCACTGGTCGGGGTACTCGGTCTGGGACATCTGATCGTGGATGTAGCTGCCCAGGAGGTGGAGCCTATCGCTGATGTTGTGATCGATGCGCACCACATCCTCGCGAACGTAGGTGGGCTGCTTAGGGGAGGCGATGTACTGGTTCTCACCCGGCACGTTGGGCTTGGGAATGGCACCTGTGCCGAGGAAGAGCAGCGCGTTGGGGTCGAGCATATTCGCCGGGATGACGTTGTTGGGAAAGGGCGAGCCGGGGGTGAGGCCGTTGCCGAGCTCGAGGGCAGTGTAGGCGGCGTTGCCCGGCACGTTGGGAACGATCGGCGCTGCGGCGTTGTTGAAGGGGGTGTAGGCGAGGGCCGAGCCGGCGGTCGGGAAGTCGCTGGCCGGAGCCGTGTTCTGGGTGGCCGCGTTGGCGCCCTGGATGTACTTCCGCCACTCCTCGCTCCAGAAGAAGAAGGTCTTCTGACGAGCGTTGTTATAGAGATGCGGGATGAAGACCGGGCCGCCGATATCGCCGCCGAAGATGTTAAGGCGAAGTTCGGGGCTGGCCTGACCAGCTTTTTTGTTGAAGTAGTAACCGGCGTCCAGGGCGTCGTTGCGGATGAACTCCCAAAGGCCGCCGTGGAAGGCGCGGGTACCGCTCTTTAGCTCCATCAGAACGGAACCGCCGGAGGAGATACCGTAGTCCGGGGTGTAGTTGCTGGTAAGTACCTGGAACTGGGAGATGACGTCGGGAGCCGGCTGCACGTCGAGCTTACCGCCGGAGCCGCGATCATACACTTCGCCGCCGTCGATGAGCCAGTTGTTGTGGCCGGGACGCATACCGTTGAAGCTGATGTTGGCGTTGCTGGTCTGCGCGGCGACACCATTAAAGGACGGCATGTTGGTGGAGACGCCGGTGCCGAGGGTGGTGAGCGAGGTCACGTTGCGGCCGTTGGTGGCGAGCTGGACGACCTGCTGACCGGAGATCAGGGTGCTGATCTCGTTGGTCTCAGACTGCGTCTGGAGGGCATCGGCCTCGACGGTGACAGTCTGGCTGCTGCCGCCGATGGCCAGGGCGACATCTTCCTTGAGCGTCTCGGCGACGTTCATGACGATGCCGTTCTTCTTATAGGTCTCAAAGCCGGAGGCGCTGACGGAGAGATTATAGTCGCCAACATTGAGGCTGGGGAAGTCGAAGATGCCGGCGCCGTTGGCCACGGTGGTGTGGGTATTGCCGGTCTCAAGGGAGGTGATGCTGATGTGGGCGTTGGGAACGACGGCGCCGGTGGGATCGGTCACGACTCCTGTAATCTCGCCGCCGCTCTGTGCGTTGGCGATGCTAACCGAGAACAAGGGGGTTATGAGAATCAGGAGAGTCAATAGGAGGGATAGGAGCCAACTTTTCACAAGAAGTGTCTTGCCCTGCCCAGAGAAGTGTGTGGAACGGTCTTGCGGTCTAATCATCACAGTTGTCCTGTATGGCCTCTATAGGTTCGTTTGCATAGGCACTGCGAGCAATGCTCGCAACGCTCGGGGATGTAATGGTGGATCGGGGGGATCATAGGGGGGCGAAGCTGCGCTGGCTAGGGACTTTCTGGTATGACACCTGGGGGTAAAGAGTAATTAGCTTGGAAACAGAGCAGTTAAGGGGGTAGGTAAAGAAAGGTAAAAAAGACCTGTTGTCAGTCTCGACTCGTTAGCCTATGCTGTTGCCTGTTCGAGAGGGCACTCATGATTCAAGAAGAAATGGATGAAAAAACTCCATGGGGCCCAAGAAGTGAAGAAGAGAAAGACCAGATCCGCCTCCAGATGCACCGTCTTCTTGAAACGGCGCATTTCAAGAACAGCCGGCGCTATCCAGCCTTGTTCCGGTTCATCGTGGAAGAGACTTTGGAGGGACGCGGCGAGTTTTTGAAGGAACGCCTGCTGGGGATACGTGTCTTCAATCGCCCCCCGGACTATGACACGGCGAACGATCCGATCGTTCGGGTGACGATTGCGGAGATTCGTAAGCGGATTGCGCAGTATTATCACGAGCAGGGTCATGACACGGAGTTGCGCATCGAGTTGATGCCGGGGCACTACGAGCCGGAGTTTCGTCCCGCTCGCGTGCCGTCCGTGGGCTTGGAGGAGAGCTTCCACCCAGCGACCAAGACCCCCGAATCGCGGGCGAGCTTCGCCGAGTCGACGCCGCTAGCTGCACTTCAGGCGGCCGCAGTGGAGGCTCCGGTACAGGCAGCGCGGGGGCGCAGTTTTGCGGTGCTTACTCGCTGCATCGCGATTACGGTCACCATGTTGGTGTTGGCGATGGCGTCCACCGGACTGTGGCAATGGGTGCATCCGTCGGCAATCAACGAGTTGTGGGAGCCGGTGCTGGCGACGCGGCGGCCGATCACCTTCTGCATCCCGACGGGACAGAGGCGGGGCTCTCAGATCGCGGCGGCGGCGGGAATCCTTGCCTCGCATCCAGCGACTCCGATGGCACATGGAATCGCCGGACTTGGAATGGGGGGAGCACCCGCAGCGAGCTTTCTCGAGCACGAGAACGATGGCGAGAACGTCACTTTTTCCGACGCCCTGGCGATGTTGAAGATGTCCGACTGGGTTGCGGCGCATGGACGCGAGTCACGGGTGCGCGCCGACACGTCGACGACGCTTTACGATCTGCAACAGGGGCCGACGATTCTGATTGGCGGATTGGATAACGAGTGGACGCTGCGGGCGTTAAATCGGCTGCGCTACCGTTTTTCGGGCTCGGATCACGAGCAGTTCTGGATTACGGACAGCAAGAATCCGGCGCAGCGGGACTGGGTTCTGGATCTGAGGTCGCGCTACTCGGCGGTGAAGTATGACTTTGCGCTGATCGCGCGGCTGCATGACGAGTCGACGGGGCAGGTTCAGTTGATCGTCGCGGGGATCGGCATGAGCGGCACGGCAGCTGCGGGCGAGTTTCTGGTCGATCCGGTGCAGTTGGAAGCGCTGCGACGGCGGATTGGGCCGGGGTTTCGCGACCACGACTTCGAGGCGGTGCTAGGCACCGATGTGGTGAACGGGATACCTGGCTCGGCGAAGATATTGGCGGTGGCGGTCTGGTAGGCAGCAAGGATCTCGGACGCGTGGGCGAGATACCAAAGGCCAAGGGTGGGAACGAGCAATGAGGCTGGCACGATTCGGCTGTTTGGGATGGCTACTGGTGGCAAGCGGCATGGCTTTCCTAAGTGCGTTGGGGCAGATGGGCGGGGCGAGTTCCGGAGCGCCGCAGCCCGCGGTGCTGGACGCGGAGCATCGGCCGATTACAGCGGGCGGGTTCGTAAAGAGCGGGCCCGTTGTCTTCGAGGACATCGCCGCGCGCGCCGGGCTGACGCAGTGGCGGCACACGATGGGAACGCCGGAGAAGACCTACATCCTGGAAACAATGGGCTCGGGTGTGAGCCTGCTGGACTACGACAACGATGGCTGGCTGGACATCTATCTGGTGAACGGGTCGACGTATGACGCGATGTCGGGCAAGACTGCGCCACCGCACGCGGCACTGTTCCATAACAATCACGATGGGACGTTTACCGATGTGACGAGCAAGGCTGGCGTGGGCAACGATCGCTGGGGCTTTGGGGTTGCCATCGCGGACTATGACAACGATGGCTGGCCGGATATCTACGTCTCGAACTACGGGAAGAACCGGCTGTACCACAACAATCACGATGGGACGTTCACGGATGTTGCGGAGAAGGCGGGGGTCGCGCTGGGGAACTGGTCGGCGGGCGCGACGTGGGGCGACTTCGATGGGGATGGCAGGCTGGATCTGTTTGTGCCTGGCTACATCCATTTCGATTTGGATGATCCGCCGGCGAAGATCGCCAATAACTACTGCCAGTTTCGCGGTGTGCGAGTGATGTGCGGACCGCGGGGTCTGAAGGGCGAGGCGGACCATCTGTTTCGCAATAACGGGGATGGGACCTTCACCGATGTGAGCGCGGCGGCGGGCGTATCCGACGAGAAGACGACGTACTACGGGCTGGCGTCGCTGTTTATCGACGTGAACAACGATGGCAAGGTGGACCTGCTGGTGGCCGATGACTCGACGCCAAACTATCTCTACCTCAACAAGGGGAATGGGACGTTCGACGACGAGAGCTATGCCTCGGGATATGCATTGAATGAGAGCGGGCGCGAGACGGCATCGATGGGCATCGCGGCGGGCGATCTGACGCACAATGGCTTGATCGATCTCTACAACACGACGTTCTCCGACGACTACAAGCCGTTTTATCGCAACGATGGCAACACGAGCTTTACGGATGTGAGCTACCAAATGGGGATCGCGGAGGAGACGATGCCATTCCTGGGTTGGGGCGATGGCTTCTTCGACTACGACAACGACGGCTGGCTCGATCTGCTCGAGGTGAATGGGCACGTCTATCCGCAGGTGGATGGGCAGGGCTGGGGCACGAGCTGGAAGCAGCGGCCTCTGCTGTTTCATAGCGACAAGGGGAAGCTGCAGTTGGTGCCGGCGGTCGAGGGCACGGGACTCGCTGAGGTCACGGCTGGGCGGGGGATGGCGTTCGGGGATCTGTTCAACGACGGGAAGATCGACGTGGTGATTAACAACCTGGATGGGACGCCGTCTCTGCTGCGGAACGTGGTGGCGAACGGCAACCACTGGATCGAGCTGAGGCTGGTGGGCGGCGCGAAGGGGCCGAAGGACGCGATTGGAGCGACGGTATATGTAACCGCGAACGGCTTTCGGCAGCGGAGCGATGTGGTGAGTGGAGGCAGCTATGCCTCATCGTCGGATCCACGGCTGCACTTCGGTCTGGGGGCTGCGGGCACCGTCGATGCGGTGGAGGTGCACTGGCCAGGCGGGCGCGTGGAGCAGGTGAAGCTGCCGGGGGTGGACGGGATTTATACGGTGGTCGAGGGCAGCGGAGTCGGCAAGCCTTTGACGAATGAGAAGGGAAAGTAGGCGGTTGATCGAAACGGCGGGACAGTCGAAGGCGCAGTCCGTATAATTGTCGCCGCTTCGCAATCACCATCCATCTCATGCCCTTGTTCAGGAGTAGGCCACGTAATGCTTCGCTTCCCTGCCCGCATACTTCCTTGCCTCTGCGTCGCGTTCTTGCTTTTATCGCTTCCCCTCCATAGCCAACAGGCTTCGCCGAGCTCTCTGCCTTATCTGAACCCGGCGCTGCCGGTGGATCAGCGCGTCGATGACCTGATCGGGCGGATGACGCTCGAGGAGAAGGTCGGGCAGATGCGGGATCATTCGCCGGCGATTCCGCGGCTGGATGTGCCGAAGTACGACTGGTGGAACGAGGGACTGCACGGGGTTGCGTTCGCGGGGACGGCGACGAACTTTCCGCAGGTGATTGGCATGGCGGCGACGTGGGATAGCAGCCTGGTGCATCGCATGGGGCAGACTATCTCGACCGAGGCGCGGGCGAAGTACAACGAGGCCATGCGGGAGAACGATCATGAGATGTTCTTCGGGCTTACGTTTTGGGCTCCGAACATCAACATCTTTCGCGATCCGCGGTGGGGACGTGGGCAGGAGACGTACGGCGAGGATCCCTTCTTGACCGGGCGCATGGGCGTGGCCTTCGTGAGCGGGATGCAGGGCGATGATCCGAACTATTTTCGTGTGATCTCGACGCCGAAGCACTTTGCCGTGCACAGCGGACCGGAGCCGATGCGGCATCGCTTCAATGTGGATGTGTCGCCGCACGATCTCGAAGACACATATCTGCCCGCGTTTCGCGCGGCGGTGACGGAGGCGCATGCTCAGTCGGTGATGTGTGCGTATAACGCGATCGATGGGGCTCCGGCGTGCGCGAATGCGATGCTGCTGCGCGACCATCTGCGCGATGCGTGGCACTTCGACGGTTACATTGTAAGCGACTGCGCAGCGGTGGCCGATGTGAATACGGGGCATCATTACGCGCCAGATATGGCGCATGCCGCGGCCGCTGCGGTGAAGGCGGGCACGGATCTCGAGTGCGGCTTTGCGCAGGGGCAGGCCTTCCCGGCGCTAGTGGATGCGGTGCACCAGGGGCTGATCACGGAGGCGGAGCTGGATACGGCGCTGCATCGGCTGTTCCGCGCGCGTTTCCGGCTAGGGATGTTCGATCCGCCGTCGAGCTACGCGTATGGACGGATTCCTTATAGCGAGGACAACTCGGTGGAGCATCGGCAGCTTTCGCTGCAGGCAGCACGGGAGTCGATGGTGCTGCTGAAAAACGAGCATGAGACGCTGCCGTTGCGAGCGGGCATCGGGCGTATTGCGGTGGTGGGACCGACGGCGGAGCTGGTACAGTCGCTGCAAGGGAATTACAACGGACCTCCGCCCTCGCCGGTGTATCCCCTCGAAGGGATTGAGAAGAGGTTTGCGTCGGCGAAGGTGGTCTATGCGCAGGGATCGACGTTGGTCGACGGGCTGGCGATGCCGATCGAGCATACGGCGCTGCACCCGGCGGGTGGCAAGGGAGATGGGCTGACCGCTGAGTACTTCAGCTCCAAGGACCTGAGCGGACAGCCAGTGCTGACGCGGGTCGATCGCAATATCAACTTCAACTGGGACAAGTTCGCTCCGGTAAGCGGGCTTGCGCGCAACGACTACTCGGTGCGGTGGAGCGGAGAGATTGCGCCGCCGGCGGCGGGCGATTACAAGCTGGGCGTCCGGGTGAACTACTGCTATGCCTGCGAGAACGCGGAGGGGTTCAAGCTGTATCTCGATGGCAAGCTGATCCTCGAGAGCGGACAGGGGAAGACGGGCGAGCGAGGGGCGGTGCTCGAGAGCGCCGTGCACTTCAGCGGTACGAAGCCGCATCCGATCCGGCTGGAATACTTCCATGGCGGCGGGAGTGCGGGCATCGACCTGACCTGGGAGGCGCCGGCGGAGGCGTTGCGGGAGCAGGCGGTGGAGGCAGCGAAGCAAGCGGATGTGACAGTGGCGTTCATGGGACTATCGCCGTCGCTCGAGGGCGAGGAGATGCCGGTGAAGCTGGACGGCTTTAGCGGCGGCGATCGTACGGCGATCAACCTGCCTGCGGCGCAGGAGGAGCTGCTGCATGCACTCACTGCGACGGGCAAGCCGCTGGTGGTGGTGCTGCAGAACGGCAGTGCGCTCTCGGTGAACTGGGCGCAGGAGCATGCGAACGCGATTCTCGAGGCGTGGTATCCGGGCGAGGAGGGTGGGACGGCGATCGCAGAGACGCTGGCGGGCGACAACAACCCATCGGGGCGGCTGCCGCTGACCTTCTATGCATCGCTCGACCAGATTCCTGCATTCGACGACTACGCGATGAAGGGGCGGACCTATCGCTATTTCACGGGCAAGCCGCTGTACAGCTTTGGCTATGGGCTGAGCTATACGAGCTTCGCGTACCGGGGGCTGAAGGTGCCGACGGAAGAGGTCGCGGCGGGCAAGCCGGTGATCGTCGAAGGCGAGGTGCAGAACACGGGGAAGGTCGCGGGCGATGAGGTAGTGGAGCTGTACCTGATGCAGCCGCAGGGCTTCGAGACGCCGGTGCGCGTGCTCGCGGGCTTTGCGCGGGTGCATCTTGCGGCCGGGCAGTCGACCCATGTGGGCTTCACGATCGATCCGCGCAGCCTGGGACAGGTGGATGGCGAAGGTAAACGGAGCGTTCTGCCGGGCGAGTATACGGTCTCGCTGGGTGGGGCGCAGCCGGACGCGGGCGTGGCCGTGCAGACGGCGCGATTCCGTGTGGCGGGCACGGCGGAACTTCCACGATAGAAGGAGTCAAATGCAAGGGGCTGCTGGGTGCGCGCCGGCAGCCTTTTCGTTTGCGCCGCTCGCTTCGCCGAACGCTGGGTGTTCCTGAGGTGTGACGTAAACTCGCTGCACCGGAGATTCTTTATGGCCTATCGCTGCACCGCCGTTCTGGCGCTGTCCGTCGCTCTCACCTCCACCAGCTTGCTCGCCCAAGATGCCAAGCTCTCCGCCGACGTTCTCAAGTATGTCAAGGTCAATGCCCCCGCAGTGCTGCTCGAACACGTGCGGGTGATCGATGGCACGGGAGCGGCGCCGCTTGAAGACCAGTCGATCCTGATCGAGAACGGCAAGATCACGAGCATCTCGTCGACGACGCCGGCCGCCTCGCAGACGCAGGTCCTCGACCTCTCCGGGCATACCGTCATCCCTGGGCTGGTCGGCATGCACGACCACCTCTACTACATTGCTCGGGCGGACGAAGAGGCCGATGGAGCATCTGAGCCGCCGCTGATCGTGCCGCAGATGAGCTTTACGGCGCCGCGCATGTACCTGGCGGCCGGAGTGACGACGATGCGCACCACCGGCAGCGTCGAGCCATATCTCGATCTGAACCTGCGCCGCGAGATCGACCGTGGCCACCTTCCCGGGCCGCACATGGACGTGACCGCACCCTACCTTGAAGGTCCGAACAGCCCGTTCGTGCAGATGCACAATCTGACGGGGCCGGACGACGCGCGCGCCTTCGTGGACTACTGGGCGTCGCAGGGGGTGACGAGTTACAAGGCGTACATGAACATCACGCGCGCGGAACTCAAGGCCGCCGTCGAGGAGGCGCACAAGCATGGGCTGAAGATCACCGGGCACCTGTGCGCGGTGACCTACCCGGAGGCCGCGGAGATTGGGATCGACAACCTGGAGCACGGCTTCTTCGTGAACACCCAGCTCGATCCGGGCAAGCAGCCGGACCTGTGCCCGAAGACGGTCGGCACTCCTACGCTTGCCGGCATGGATCCCAATGGCGCGGACGCTACTGCCCTGATCGAGCTGCTGGTGGAGCACCATGTGGCGATCACCAGCACGCTGCCGGTCTTCGAGAGCGACGTGCCACAGCACGTTCGTTTGCAGAACCGGGTGCTGGAGGCGATGTCTCCGCCTACCCGCGAGGCATATCTATACACGCGCAACCTGGAGCTGACGCGGCCGGCGAACCCAACCCGCGCGTTGGCTTACGAGCATGGCGCGCAGCTCGAACACAAGTTCGTCGCGGCGGGCGGGCTTCTGATGGCGGGTCCGGACCCGACGGGCGATGGCGGCGTGCTACCTGGATTCGGCGATCAGCGTGAGGTCGAGTTGCTGGTGGAATCGGATGGATTTACGCCACTGGAGGCGATCAAGATCGCTACGCTCAACGGCGCGATCTATCTTGGAGAGCAGAGCAGGATCGGGTCGATCGCAGCGGGCAAAAACGCGGACCTCGTGGTCCTCGATGGCAATCCCGCGGCGAATATCCATGACATCGAGAAGGTGGAGATCGTCTTCAAGGACGGTGTGGGATACGACTCTGCCAAGCTCCTGGAGTCAATCAAAGGCCGTTACGGGCAGTACTAGCCATGTGAGGAAGAGCGGAGTGAGGCACCCGCGAGCCATCCGGATCTCAGGCATCGTCGCGAGAGGTTCCCGGGGGCCTGGGACTCCGCGACTCCTTATAGCCGACGAATTGTAGCGTCAGGTCAATGATGAACCGAGCGTCCTCTTCGATCGAATGGGTGGCGACGCCATCCAGTCGGCGGTCGTTCGCCCCACGCAACATGTCCAGCGCCGCCCACGCGATGGCGTCAAAGGGTTGCGGGTTCAGCTCTCCGGCCGCTACCGCCTCTTCGAGCAGGACGATCATGCTCTGCTTCGAGGCGCGCAGCACGGCGTTTGTCTGTTTGCGATGCTGTGGCTCGCGGCCGATCGTCAGGAGTAGCCTATAGAGGCTCTTCTGTTCGAGCCAGAACTCAAGCCGCGCCGTGATAAAGGCGGTAATCCGCTGCCGGATACCTTCCGCCGATTGCAACCGACCGCAAACCCGCTCGTTCAGCTGATCCATCGCGTGCTGCACCGCGGCGACGTAGATATCCTCCTTGGAGCCGAAGTAAAGATAGAGCGTACCCTTTGCGATGCCCGCCTGCGCGGCAATATCCTCGGCTCGGGTGGCCGCAAATCCCTTGCTTCCAAAGGTCTTCAAGGCAGCGGCGATGATCTCGTGGCGGCGGAAGTCGGTGAGGACCTGTTTGCGGGCTTTGGAGGAAGCGAGCATCCCCTCAACTTAACATATTGCAACCTTAGGGCGGGTCGCTCCTCTAATGACTGAGGAGTCATTTTTCTGACCGTAAGTTCACAGCTCGACATCGCGGAAGAGTCCCTGAGCGTCGCCGTCCCGGAATTTGAACCTGGGGTTGCGTTGGAGACGGCGCCGCCCGAGCCACGCATCTTCAATCCCTGGATTATCGCGCTGGTCGTGACCATGGGCACGTTCATGGAGGTTCTGGATACCTCCATCGCGAATGTGGCTCTCCCGCACATTGCAGGCAGCCTCTCCGCCTCGCAGGATGAGAGTACCTGGGTGCTGACCAGCTACCTGGTGGCCAATGCCATCATCCTGCCCATCAGTGGCTGGATTTCCAGCGTCCTCGGGCGCAAGAACTTTTATCTTGGCTCCGTCATCTTGTTCACGATCTTTTCCGCCTGCTGTGGCATCGCTCCGACGCTGGGGCTGCTGGTTGGGTGCCGCGTCCTGCAGGGTTTGTCAGGCGGCGGCCTGCAGCCCTCCGTGCAGGCGATTCTGGCGGACTCCTTCCCCGGGCAGAAGCGTGGCATGGCTATGGCGGTCTACACCGTCGCCATCCTGTGCGCGCCGGTGCTCGGTCCTACTTTGGGCGGTTGGATTACGGACAACTATTCGTGGCGATGGATCTTCTACATCAATATCCCGGTGGGCGTCCTCTGCGCCTTCTTCACGCGGATGGTTCTACAGGATCCGCCGCACTTGATCGCGCAACGTAAGGCGCAGCGAGGCAAACCGCTCAAGATCGACATGGCGGGACTGGCCTTTGTCTCGCTGGGATTGGCCACCCTCGAGATTGTTTTGGATCGCGGCCAGGAGCTGGATTGGTTCGGTTCAACCTTCATCACGTGGTCCGCGATCGTAGCCGTCGTGTGTATCGTCTCCGCCATCTTCTGGGAGCTGCATACCAAGGCGCCGGTGGTGAATCTGCGGCTGTTGAAGGAGCGCAATTTTCTCTTCTGCTGCATGATCGTGCTGGGCATGTACACGGCGCTCTATGCGACGACGTTTCTATTGCCGCAGTTTATGCAGGAGTTGCTCGGCTACGACGCAACCACCGCCGGGATCGCCGTTTCACCCGCCGGTCTGGTCACGATGCTGGAGGTTCCGCTGATTGGTTGGCTTCTCAGCCGCGGCTCCGACGCGCGCCGTATGATCGCGCTCGGGATCGCAGCGATGACGGTTGGGACATGGTGGCTTTCGCTCGGCAATCTCGAGGTCGCCGAAAGCAATCTCATCTGGCCGCGGGTGTTGCAGGTCATGGGGCTGGGCCTGACCACCGTCCCGCTGAGCACCATCATGTTTCGCTTCCTGCCTGCGGATCAGAGCAGCAATGCCGCGGGAATCTACGCTCTTGTCCGAAATGAAGGCGGGAGCATCGGCATTGCCCTCTCCAGTACGTTTTTGCAGCGGACCGCGCAGATGCACCAGACCTATCTCGCAGCCAATATCACCGCCTCCAGTGCGCGGGCCATGCAGGCCGCCCATGCGCTGGGCGGCGTGACCGGAGGGTCGACCGCGGACAATGCTTATGCGGGAATGGCTCTCCTCTACCGGCAGGTGCAGCAACAGGCGACACTACTGGCGTATATGGATCAGTACCGCTTGTTTACGTACATCCTGCTGTGCCTGTTGCCGCTGGTACTGTTCCTCAAGCGGCCGCCGCGACAGACGGGAAAGATCGAATTGGACGTTCACTAGGCTTTTCCAGAGAGCCCTGGGCAGACTTAGCCCGCGGCGCCGTTGAGATCGAAGTGGATCTCCACGGCGCCGGCGGACCTACCTTACCTCGGCGTGCAGGGGCAGCGATCGCGACGAGTCTCCCACTAGGATGGCTCTGGAGCCAGCCGGTTTCACCCAGTTGTTCGTGGCGACCGACCAGTATTCGAAGGCCCTCGGCGCCACATGCAGCGTGAGCTCCTGTTCCTCGTCGGGCTTGAGGGTCACGCGATCGAATGCGGCCAGCGTTTTTGATGCGAACTGGACTCCGGCGGGCTTTGTCTCCGGGGCCTCGAGGTACACCTGCGCCACCTCGTCCCCGACTACGCCACCTGTGTTCTTCACCGTAACCGTAACCGTCGCTCCGCCCTCCGGGGTTGGTGTGACGCTGAGGTTCGAGAGCGCGAACTGGGTATATGAGAGTCCGTACCCGAACGGGTAGAGTGGCTCAATCTTCTGGTCGTCGAACCAGCGGTATCCAACCAGCACGCCCTCGGAGAATGTGGTCTTGCCGTCGATTCCCTTGCGCGAGCGTTCGGGATGCGCCAGTGAAGTGGCCGCGTAGTCCGTCAGTTCCTTGGCCCAGGTCATCGGGAGCCGGCCACCGGGATCGCTTTGCCCCAAGAGCGTCTTCGCCGTCGCCCAGCCACCCTCGTCTCCCGGCCACCACATTTCGAGCACGCCCTTGACGCTGCGCAGCCATGGCATCGCCACGGGCTGACTGGTGTTGAGCACAACCACGGTATTCGGGTTAACCGCGGCAATCTCCTGGACGAGCTTGTCCTGATCCCCTGGCAGCGCGAAGTCCGGTTTGCCACGGGTCCACACAAACACGACCGCGACCTTCGCCGATCGAGCGGCCGCGATCGCTGCATCATGATCCGCCTTGCGACTCTCGGGCGTCGTCCAACTCAGCCGCACCTGCACCGGCAGGTTTGAGGTGTCGACCGATGTAGACACCTCGACGCCATGCACGCCCTTGGTCAACTGCACCGCACGCCGCACATTATCCAAGCCGTCGGTGGTGGGAATGGCGTTGTCCTGGGTCGCATGCTGCACATCGCCGTGCACCGTGCCCAGCACCGCGCCGGTTCGACCGATCACGTGGCCATCGATCGAGAGCACGGCACGCGAGCCAAGCACCTGCAGGTACAGCCAGTACGATCCATCCCTCGGCACGATGAGGTCACCCTTCCAGGTAACGACGCTGTTGGGCGGAAGTGCGTTGCCGTTCTTCCGCGTGAAGTCGATGGAGGGGTCGACCGTGATCTGCCCGGACGCGTCGGTCCGCACCAGGCCAGGCTTGCTACCATGCATGAACCGACTCGCATCGATTGGCTGTCCGGTCATATCGTCTGCGACCGCAAAGGTCACCTTGGCATCCGGGGCCAGCTGTTGGAGCGCTGCGAGCGGCCCAATCTCCCGCTGTGGGACGCCGGGAGAGCGTTCTCCAAAGACTCCAATCGCATCCACCTGGCCAGCGGTCGGTCCGATCAGGGCTAGGCTGCTCAGGTCATCCTTGGTCAAAGGCAGGACGCCGCCCTCATTCTTCAGCAGGACGGCCGCGTCCTCGGCGGTCTTCTCGACGATTCTGCCGTTGCCCTCGAGATCCTGCGGGGTCACATCATGCTTTTGCTTGCCATCGAGATATCCGAAGCGATCGATCTCGTAGAGCACCCCGCGTGCCGCCTCGCTCACGATCGCCTCGCTCACCGTACCGTTCTTCAAGACGTCCCGCATCGTTCTGGGATCGGAATCCATCGGAAAGCCCCCGAGATCCAGGCCGCCGGTTTTCGGCTCCTCGGGAATGGACCCTCCGAGCATGCCGGCCAGCACAGCGAGGTTTGGCTTGGTGGGCGCCCCCGCGCTGGCCGGCGCAGTGCGAAAGTAGGTATGCATCATGCCCGCGAACGGACTGTTGGGGGGTACTTCGCCGGGCATCTCCATGGTGAGGCCATGGTTGATGAAATCGACGTTGTGCACCGCTCCCCAGTCGGACGTCACAAAGCCTTTGAAGCCGAGTTCGTCGCGCAGGATGGTCTTCAAGGTATCCGAGTTACCGCAGGCAAATGCGCCGTTGATCTTGTTGTACGAGCACATGATCGACGCCACACCGGCCCGGACCGCGGCATCGAACGGGGCGACATAGACCTCATGCAATGTCTGCTGATCGATCGCGACATTGAAGGCATCGCTGTCGTATCCCACATAGTGCTTAGCCTGCGACATGACGCCCTGCGCTTGCTCGCCCCGGATCTCGGCGGCTGCGATGGCACCGGTAAGCAGGGGGTCTTCGCCCAGCGTGTTGTAGGCGCGCGGGAAGGTAATATCGCGATCGATATTGATGAAGGGCTGCAGCACGACATCGATGCCGAGCGATCTGGCTTCCCGCCCGATGGCAACGCCATTCTGCTCCGCATCCTCGATGCTCCAGGTGGCGGCCACACCCATCGTAGCGGTCTGCGCCTGGCCGGCGACCCTGGTCAACACGCCCGGCGGTCCATCCGCCATGCGCAGAGGTGGAATTCCAAGCCTGGGCACGCCCGGCAGGAAACCAGCTTGCCCCTGATTCGTCGAAGCGGGCTCCACGTCCCCGCGAATGAGGTTCATCTTCTCTTCGATGGTCATCTGGCTGAGCAGACGCTCTATCCGCGCCTGGTCTGCCTTTTCGGGGGGAACTGCCTGTGCATTCGACCAAAGAGAGGGCAGGATCAGGACAAAACAAACAGAGACCAGTCGTCGCATCATCATTCCGAGTTGCCTTTCGAGTGGCTGGCCGACGTTTGCCACAGGAGCTAAATAGCGCCTGGCGTGGCACAACGATTCAGAAAGCATGGAGTATAGGCCACAGTGGCCAGATTCGTCTCCCGGCGGTCTTGCTCACTCTGGAGTCTCGGGTATCGTGAGCGAAAATCACCGGGAACATAGCCGGAAGATTTTTCTCCGCACAATCGATGGCGACAAACTTCCGCCTGGAGCGTAGGATGTGCAGCCGAGAAGAATTGTCTATGAGCGCCTCCACTCAACCCGCCTCCATCCCCGCTTCCAGTCCTGCCGCCGGCACAGACTTTCTGCCCCTCAAGGGGACCGATCACGTCGAGTTCTATGTCGGCAACGCCCGTCAGGCCGCATACTTTTATCGAGCCGCCTTCGGGATGTCTCTGGTGGCCTATGCGGGGCCGGAGACGGGCCAGCGCGACCGCGCTTCGTATGTCGTGCAGCAGGGCAAGATTCGCTTTGTGCTGACGACGCCGTTGCGCAGCGGGAATGCGATCGCGGAGCACATCGACCGGCACGGAGATGCGGTCCGGGTGATTGCGCTGTGGGTGGACGACGCCCGCAGCGCCTGGGAGGAGACCACCCGCCGCGGCGCCAGCAGCGTTGCCGCACCCGAGGTTCTGTCGGACGAACACGGTCAGGTCGTCCTCTCGAGCATTCGCACCTATGGCGATACGATCCACACCTTTGTGGAACGCGGCGCATACTCGGGTCCGTTTCTTCCTGGGTTCCGCGCCATCGACAACGATCCCGTATCCCGTCCTGTCGGCCTGTTGCACGTCGATCACATGGTGGGTAACGTGGGCTGGCACGAGATGGATACGTGGGTGAACTTCTATGCCAACGTGATGGGATTCTCGCTCTACCAGCACTTCGACGACAAAGATATCTCTACCGAGTATTCGGCGCTTATGTCGAAGGTGATGGCGAATGGCAATGGGTATGTCAAGTTCCCCATCAACGAGCCGGCCGAGGGAAAGCGGAAGTCGCAGATCGAGGAGTATCTGGAGTTCTATCCCGGCCCCGGCGTACAGCACATCGCCCTGGCCACCAAGGATATTCTGTACACCGTCCGGAAACTGCACGAACAGGGCGTCGCCTTCCTGAAGGTGCCTCATTCGTACTACACCGAGCTTCAGGCGCGCGTGGGAGCGATCGACGAGCCCACCGACGAGTTGGAAGAACTGGGGATTCTGGTGGACCGCGATGAAGAGGGATACATGCTGCAGATCTTCACGCGGCCCGTCGAAGACCGCCCTACGGTGTTCTTCGAGATTATTCAACGGAAGGGAAGCCGGAGCTTTGGCAAAGGCAATTTCAAGGCGCTCTTCGAAGCCATCGAACGAGAGCAGCAGGCGCGCGGTAATCTGTAGACGTGCCTCACGAGCTGTGTCTTCGGAGTGAACAGATGAAGATTGAAGCATTTTCTGCGGCCGCACCCTACCTCATCCGGCAGGATTACGCGGCCTACACCCAGGAACAGCACGATGTATGGGCCGAGCTGGTGGGCCGTGTGCTTCCGGAGCTCGAAAAGCACGCGGCGCAGGAGTACCTTGACGGCCTGGAGATCATCGGCCTCGCGAAGGATCGCCTGCCCGACCTCGCATCGATCAGTGCCCGCCTCGCTCCCAGAACGGGCTGGAGTGCGACGCCGGTAAGCGGCTTCCTTCCGGCACCGGCCTTCTTCGAGATGCTGGCTCTCCGCTGCTTCCCGACGACCACCTGGCTGCGCGGTAGAGAATCGCTCGCATATACGCCCGAGCCGGACATCTTTCACGATGTCTTCGGCCATGTTCCGATGCATGCCCACGCGGTGTTCGCGGACTTTCTGGAGCGTTATGGACGGGTCTGTGCGGCTACCTCCGACGCCGGAGTCTTAGAGAAACTGGGGCGTCTTTTTTGGTATACGGTCGAGTTCGGCGTCATTCGGCAAGGGAACGCCATCAAGGTCTACGGAAGTGGGCTGATCAGCTCGCACGGCGAATGCCGGAATGTCATCGATGGGCATTGTGCCATCCGGGATTTCTCGTTGGAGGAGGTACTGGCGACTCCCGTGAAGGTGGATGAGTTGCATCATTTGCTCTTCGCGGTGAGTAGTTTTGATCAGATCTACGAGGCCATGTATGAGGCCGAGCGGCGAACACTGCGTGGGCAATTGTGACTTGACGAAGAGAGGTGTGCTGCATGTATCAGTCCGGCTTCGGCAATGAATTCGCCACGGAGGCAGTTGCGGGAGCGTTGCCCTGTGGCCAGAATGCGCCACAACGGCATCCTCTGGGGCTCTATACCGAGCAGTTCAGCGGCACGTCCTTTACCGCGCCGCGCGCTACGAATCGCCGCACCTGGACGTACCGGATTCGTCCCTCTGTGACGCACCGTCCTTATGAAGAGATTCCAACTCGCTTCATCCGTAGCGGCCCCTTCGAGGAGGTCCCAACGACCCCCAATCAACTTCGCTGGGATCCGCTTCCGTTTCCCGAGGCGCGGACAGACTTCGTCGACGGCATCATCACGCTTGGCGGCAACGGCGACCCGGCCATGCAGACGGGCGTCGCCTTGCACCTCTACGCGGCGAACGTCTCCATGGAAGAACGATTTTTTTATAGTGCCGATGGAGAGTTCCTGATCGTGCCGCAGCAGGGAGCGCTGCGCTTTCACACCGAACTAGGCATCCTGGATGTAGCGCCGGGAGAGATTTGCGTCCTACCTCGCGGGCTCAAGTTCCGCGTCGTCTTGGTGGAGCAGCAGGCGCGGGGGTACATCTGCGAAAACTACGGCCTGCCCTTTCGCCTGCCCGAACTCGGAGCGATCGGCGCCAACGGCCTGGCGAATCCGCGCGACTTCAAAGCCCCGCTTGCCGCCTACGAGGACCGCGAGGGGGAGTTTCACATCACGGCAAAGTTCCTGGGCAAGCTCTGGTCCGCGGCGATCGATCACTCGCCTTTGGACGTGGTCGCGTGGCACGGCAACTATGCGCCGTACAAGTATGATCTGGCGCTCTTCAACTGCATCAACACCGTTTCGTTCGATCATCCGGACCCGTCGATCTATACCGTGTTGAGTTCGCCGACGGCGGTTGCGGGAACGGCAAACTGCGACTTTGCGATCTTCCCGCCGCGCTGGCTGGTGGCCGAACACAGCTTCCGTCCGCCATGGTTTCATCGCAATCTGATGAACGAATTCATGGGCCTCATCGTGGGTGCCTACGATGCCAAGGCCGAGGGATTTCTCCCTGGCGGAGCCAGCCTGCACAACTGCATGGCCGGACACGGCCCGGATGCCGAGACCTTTGAGCGAGCCACCCACGCGGAGTTGAAACCACAACATCTGGAGAACACATTGGCGTTCATGTTCGAGACCGGGCTTGTGGTGCGCCCCACCGCATTCGCCATGAATACGAGGATCCTGCAGCATGAATACTACGAGTGCTGGCAAGGGCTGAAGAAGCGGTTCGTAGCTCCAGCCAACGCAGAATCGACCTAGCGTGAGCGCGATCGAAAGCTTGCTCGCAGGACTGATCGACTACGCAGGCCTCTACCCACCGGCCGCCCTCGATATGCACACAGCTGTGCGCAACTATGCGGACTACAGCCGCAGTAGGCACTCCTCGGCTTTGGGGCGCTTCCTCGTGGATGTGAATCGTCTCACGGAGTTGCGAGAGGTGGCGGGCGATTCAAGGCGCCTTTTGCGTTTGAGCGTGATCGCTTCACTGAGCACCGACTGGGATGGCTTGGCAGGGCTCCTCCAGGAAGATCCTACGATCGAGTCGATCGAAATCAAGATCGATCCGCGGGCGAAGAGGGAACGCGTCGGGAGACGCATTCCCGCTGGCTTAACGACGTATTTCGAAGTGCCTTGGGACGCTTCCGTTTCCGAGACGCTTACGGCAATCGAGGCAGTCGCGGCCCTGGGGGCGCGCGTGAAGCTGCGCATGGGCGGCGTTGTTGCCGGTGCCTTCCCTGCTGCCCCGATGGTCGCCCGGATGATCCAGGCACTTGCGGACCGACGTCTCCCTTTCAAAGCAACTGCAGGACTGCACCACCCGATTCGGTCGCGTCACGCGCTCACCTACGAGCCAGATAGCCCTTCCGGTCTCATGCACGGCTTCCTCAATCTGGCGTGCAGCGCAGCCCTTCTTTACTTCGGTGGTGATGTCAGCCAAGCCATCCTCTTGCTCGAGGAACAGGATCCGGGTGCATGGCAGGTTACGGCCGGCGGTATCGGATGGAGGTCGTTCCGTTGGAGCGCCGAGGAGCTGCGTTTGGTGCGAGAGAGATTCATGACCAGCTTCGGCTCCTGCTCCTTCACCGAGCCAATCCATGATCTGGAGGTGCTGGGATGGTTGTGAGAAGTTGGGTTGCCTCTGCCAATGATGCAGCCTCGGATTTTCCGATCCAGAACCTGCCTTACGGGGTATTTCGGCATGGGGAGCGAACTCGCATTGGCGTCGCGATTGGCGACCAGATTCTCGATCTCCACGCCTGTGCTAGCGAAGGCGTGCTCGCGCCGCTCTCGGAGGAGATCCTCGCTGCCTGCGGCGCGCAACTACTGAATCCCCTGATGGCGCTTGAGCCGGCGGCGTGGTCTGCGCTACGTCGGCATCTGAGCGCGCTCCTGGATGCAGACCGGGGGGACACGCGCATGCAGAATCGGATCGCACCGCTGCTGGTTCCCATGTGCGACGCCGACATGCAACTGCCAGCACAGATCGGCGACTACACGGACTTTTACTCCTCCATCCATCACGCCACACGGGTTGGAACGCTGTTTCGCCCGGACCAGCCGCTGCTGCCAAACTACAAGTACATTCCCATCGGCTATCATGGCCGCGCCTCTTCGATCGTGGTCAGTGGAACGGATATCCGGAGACCGTGCGGGCAGACTAAAGGCGCGAACCAGGAACCTTCCTTCGGACCTGCACAATCCCTGGACTACGAGCTGGAGGTTGGCGTCTTTGTCGGCCCGGGGAACTCTCTTGGACAAAGGATTCCCATCGCCGAAGCGGAGCAACATATCTTTGGACTGTGCCTGGTCAACGACTGGTCGGCGCGCGACATCCAGTCGTGGGAGTATCAACCACTCGGGCCGTTCCTGGCCAAGAGCTTCGCCACTACAATCTCTCCGTGGATCGTTCCGTTGGAGGCACTCGCCCCGCACCGTGTTGCTGCACCCGTGCGCCCTGTGGGCGATCCCGAACCGCTGTTGTACCTGACTTCTCCGTCGCCGGACCGGGACGGCATCGATCTTGCGCTCGAGGTGTATCTCCAGTCGCAGCGCATGCGCCAGACCGGAGTAGCGCCAATGCTTCTCAGCAGAGGGAATCTGCGCGACCTCTACTGGACCATCGCTCAACTGCTCACCCACCACGTCAGCAATGGGTGCAACCTGCGCCCTGGGGATCTGCTCGCAAGCGGCACCCTCTCTGGCCCGGACGAAGGCTCGGAGGGATGCCTTCTCGAGAAGCGGCTGAACACGGAGCGTATCCGCCTGCCCAGCGGGGAGATGCGAACCTTCCTCGAGGACGGCGACCAGATTACCTTCCGCGCTTATGCGCAACGGCCGGGCCTGCCAAGGATTGGCTTCGGGGAATGTGCCGGCACACTGCTCAGTCCTCTATTTCCCTGATGTACAGGGATACAAGACGCCCGAGGCCGCTGCCACTTTTTCTCTGCACGGCGATCGTCCATCGGTTCATCGGCGCGAGCGAAGAACGCGTCTGGATCAAGCTGAATGCCTCATAAGCTGGCCGTTTGGCCAACTTATAGATTGTCGTTTCGACCAAATGCGGATGAGAGGATTTTCCGCGCGGCGCGTGATCCGGCGTATGGCGTTACGAGCCACCTCCGAGTGCTCGGATCAGCGCAACCGTGACCTCCATCCGTTGTCCCTCGATCTGGCTAACGCTCTCTCTTGATTGGGAAGTAGCGTCAGCGGGCGTATACGACATCGAGATGACTCACCCATCCCGCCGTGTAACGCTTCATGTCAATCTCGTCCGCACGCTGCGCATCGGAGACGCATCGTTGTCCGCACTATATTGCCGTGCGAGATAGTGCAGCCCAGAGCGCTGATCCTCGACGTCCTTGCACGCGCGAAGATAGGTGACTCCGAGTAGGCCTACAGTGTGGCCGGAAGAACCAAGTCATTGCTGAGGTCGCCGACCACCGAATGGATAACACTGACGGGTCCGGCAGCGGCCGCCTGCGTCATCGCGGCAAGTGCGATGTTAGTGTGCCTGCGGGTCTGCAGGGTCAGCACGCCAGCGGTGGCGACTAGGGACGGAATAGCGAAAAACCAAAGAAGGCGGCAGTGACTCGCGGGGGAAGCAGCCTTCGAATCATGCGGCTCCTGCAAGGGCGGTTGAGAAGTCCTCCTGCGACATTGGGTTCGTCCGTGAGAACGTTGGTTGATGCGGTGCGTAAACGAACAATGGCGAAGACCGTGGACACGAAGAACAGGGTCGCCACGGTTCAAAGAGTTGACCGCCGATCACTGCGCGGCCGAGCGGGGCGTTCTTCTCTCCGCCCTCTTCCGGACCAAGCGGCATCGGAATCATGCCAATCATCATGGCGGTTGCGGCGGTAGGTAGGCAGACCAATATTGTCCAGAATGCCGGCTAATTCAGACTGCGGAATATGGCTTCGGATCGAGCGCCCGATCTGATCGACCAGGCGCGCGGTCTCCTCGATGCGCGTACCCGTCTTCGCTAGGAAGCTCCTGCTTGATTAGATCGTGGTGCTTACTTCATTAACCGGCATCTGCTTTTCTACCGCCGGCCCCGCTACACTCTCAAGCTGCCTTAACCCGGGGAACAGACCCATCCAAATCAGCGCGATCACGATACTGCCGACCCCGCCAATGATCGTTGCCGGGATGACTCCGAACCACGAAGCAGTCACGCCTGATTCAAACTCGCCGAGTTGATTCGATGTTCCGATGAAGAGTGAGTTGACCGCACTCACCCGACCTCGCATCTCATCTGGCGTCTCCATCTGCACCAAGGACGATCGGACGACCACACTGGTCACGTCCGCAGCTCCCAGCACGCAAAGAATACCCATCGATAGCAGCACATTGCGTGAAAGGGCAAAAGCAATTGTAGCCACTCCAAAAACAACGACCGCAACAAACATCCGGTGCCCCGCGTGCTTACGAATCGGATGATGTGCCAGGAAGATGGACGTCGACAGTGCGCCGAGAGCGGGCGCCAGACGCAGCAATCCAAGACCCCATGGCCCGGTATGCAGGATGTCGCGCGCATATGCTGGCAGCAGAGCGGTTGCGCCACCCAGCAGCACCACGAAGAGATCAAGCGAGATAGCTCCGAGAATATTCCTCTTCTCCCGGATGTAATGAATGCCGGAGAATATCGACTTTGTCGTAACGGATCTCTTTCCTGCAGCTCTCCGCTTGGTCACGATGGTCGAAGATAGAACCGCGGCGAGTGCGTAGAGGCACGCGCACGATGCATAGGGCACGTGTGCTCCAAACGCATACAAAATCCCGCCGAGTGCCGGCCCTACGATGGATGCTGTTTGATTTGCCGAACTCGACCAGGCAATGGCCTGCGGCACCTTTGAGTCTTCAACCAACCCAGGAACCAGGGCTTGCGTTGAGGGGCTTTCAAAAGCACGTGCCGCACCGATAGCTGCCACCGCACAAAAGATGCCTGCTGGGTGCAGCCGATGAAGATAGCTGCTGACAGCCAAGATCGCCAGCGTGGAGCCCTCCACTACCTGGCAGATGCTGATGATGGTCTTGCGATTGAAGCGATCCGCAACATGCCCGACGACGAGCGTTAACAAGAGCATCGGCAGAAACTGCACCAACCCCATCATGCCTAACGCAAACGTACTATGCGTCAGTGCATAAACTTGCCATCCGACCGCAACCGCCGTCATCTGGAACGAAACCGTTGAACAGATCCGGGCGAGCCAGAACCTTGCATAGGACGGTTCCCGAAATACTGATTGCTCATCACCATCTTGTATTTTTGCTGACATGATTAAGATGATATTTCCTGCGAAGGATGACCTTGGTGGCGAGAAGCTACACAGGGCAGTGTCCGTTCATCGGCGAAGGGGTTTCTGACACTCTCAAGGACGGATGCCCAGCATCTGTTGAATGCTATTTTTTGCCAAAAACAGGCCCAGTTTCGCCTCAAGAAGCGAGGCATTTGCGGCAGAAACCACCGCCTGACTCTTTGCTACTCCTGACGGAAGCTCGGCGTTCTGCTGTTGGCGTTGCACGCTGATGCGAGCGGCCTCCGTTCTCGCCTTCAGAGCTTCGGATGCCACTGCGACCAACTCATGAAGTTCGTCGACCTGGTCATAAGCAGCAGCCATCTCGATTGCGACATCCGCCTCCGTCTGGTCCAACTGGGTGCGCGCCATCTCCAACTGGATTTTGGCCTGTCTCAATTTGAACTCTCGCGCTCCGCCATCGAACAGGTCATAGGAGAGATTCCCGCCAAATGTCCCGAAATTATGCACTAGAAACGGAACGCCGCTTTGATAGCTGTAGCGCGCCAACCCGGAGATGTCGGGGATGTAGGCAGCGCGTGCGGCCGCGAGTCCGGCCTTCGCTTTCTCAATAGTCTGCTGAGCCTCAAGCACCTTTGGATTGCGGTCGCGCGCCGTTGCAATCGCCTCCAGACGCGATGGCAGAGCCGGGGAATCTGCGTCGACATTCGGATCGAGTATCACTTTCGTGCCAAGCGGCAGTCCCAGTGCATCATCCAGTCGCAAGGTTAGATCGTCGAGTGAAAGTTGCACTTTGAGAACGGATTGCTGCTGGTCGAGAAGAGCGGCATGGCTCTCCAAGGTTTCAGCTTCCAGAGAATGCCCCTCGGCCACAGCCCGTATGCTTTCCTGTTCCACGATGGAGGCAGCGGAGACCGACTCCTTTGCTGCACTGAGTCGTGCCTCCGCTGTCAGCAAGTCGAAGTACAACCTATGCACCAGCAAAGAAATTGAGTTTTCCGTATCCTTCTCGGTGATCTCCGCCGTTTTGACATCAGCCTCAGCAGCCTTGCTGCCAGCACGAATCTTGAAGATTTGCGTAATTGGCTGCACAAGTCCCGTCCCGCTCGTAAAAGCTTCCTGCGCACCTTGACCGATATTAAGTGTCTGATTGGGGATTAGACCGGTGGTCGCCGAGTGTCCGAACGCTCCGGCGGGGATGACGACTCCTTCAAGATCCGTAAGGTACAGTGCGTTCGATTCGTTGGTGATGTGCGGATAGTAGGACGCTTGTGCGAGTGCGCGTTTCTCGTGGCTCTCATCTGCCGCAAGCCTCGTGAGCGTGAGGTGCCGATTGTGCTGCATGCCCATCTCGACCGCCTTGGACAAGGTCAACTGGACGGTCGGCCGTGCGCTTGCGTTCTCCACCGACGGGACTTGCGCGGTTGCTGCTAGCAGGCAACCCGCGAAGGCAAGCGGCGCAAGTGATGTTCGAAGCCCATGCCGCATTCGTCCCTTTGCGGTTGTATTCACCATGTGTGGCAACCCCGTCATCGTTCTCATTCGTAATCAGGTTCTCTGGTTCCTGGCCGCGGCGATTACATGCTTGTATTGGATATCGAGCGATCGAACGCTGGCCACGGCAAGCAGGCATATCAAGGCAGAAAATGCGATCACCCAGAAGCAATCGGTAATAGCCAGCGTGTAGGCTTGTTTGCGAACGGTGAGCCCCAACAGTTCTCCTGCTCTCCCAAGCGCAACATCGAAGGCAGGAGCCTGCGGAAACATTGCGGCTGCCAAGTCCTGAGCCCGGTCTAGGGTCGGGGCGGCGCCTGTTTGAACATACAGGCCAAGAAGGTTGGAATGGAGCTGTTCGCGCGTCTGAAGATAGTACTGCATGAACGAAGACCCCAGTTCCCCACCGAGCAAACGAACCGTCTGAAAGAAGCCCGCGAAGCTCAATAGCTGGATGGGTCTAGTCATGATTCCGGAGTTCATGACATCGAGAATGATCGATCCGACCAGACCATTGAACGCAAACCCTTCGCCAGTCGCGAGAACAAGCTGAGACGTGTAGAAGTTACTGCCTGCCCAGTCAGAGGTGAGACCGGCGTCCATGACGCAGCCGATTGCGATCAAGGTGACACCGGTCGCAAGAATCACTCGCGCATCGATTCTGCCGAGCAGATAAACCGCCAGCAATCCAGCGAGAAGCTGAGGAATCGCTAGCCACAGAAGAACCGGACCGATCTGCTCCGAGGTGTACCCACGAATCGCTGCCAGATAGGCAGGAAGAACCAGCACCGATCCAAGCAGGAGAAACCGGAAAAAAAACAGTACGACCCCAAGGAACATGGTGTTCCAGCGGCCAATGAACGGGAAGTCAATGAGAGGGTGGGGCAGGTAGAAGTGGCGTACCATCGCTGCGCCGATGAGGAAGAAGCCGGCCGCCACCATTCCGACAAAGGTACCAGAACGCCACCAGTCGAGGTGGAGGCCCTGATCCAAGGCACCGTACAACAAGGCAGCTCCCAGGCTGGCATACAGGAACCCTCGCCAGCTAGGCGCTCGCTCGCCCGGCTTGGGCTGGGACAATGGTTGTTGCGGCACACCGAAGTAGATCAGGACCGCCATCAGTGCGCTCAGAATGGAGCTCGTCCAGAAAATCCATCTCCATGACAGATTGAGCATCAGCCATGCTTCATAGGAGTGCGCTACATGCGTGGTGAAGACAATGTCGGCCGCGTACGCTGCAATACCGTAGGTTGTATGCTCCTGCTTTAGATTCCGTAGCAGAAAGGAAAGTGTCAGTGGGTAGAACGTTCCAGCACTCAGACCTCCTAGAGCCAGAAACGTGAGCAGCACTGGAAGATGACCGAGCAGCGGCATGGCGGCGCTGAGCGCAGCGAACAGCAACGCGGAGGCAAGCAGAACCCGCCTCGGACCGAGAAGACCCCCGAGATAGACCGAGAACGGCCCGATAAACATCAGGCCCATGTTGTACGCCGTCGTTATCCAGGTCGCGGCATCGTAGTCGAGATGCATTGCGCCACGCAGATCGGCCGCGCCAACCGAAAGCAGTCTCCCGAAGAAGGTGGCGATCATTGCGCCGAGCAGAACTGCCAGCAGCCCCAGCGGAGGAAAGACCGAAGGTGTCGCAGGCTGTTGTGGATTCTCCGCCATGTTCTACCTGGACGAGGAGCCACTCGCTCCCGAGGCATGGATCGCAACCTCCGCCGAAAATCCAGGGCGAAGAAGTTCGGTCTGCCGATCCTCGTCGAAAGCGATCTTTACGGGAACACGTTGCACCACCTTCGTGTAGTTGCCCGTGGCGTTGTCCGGCGGAAGAAGGGCAAATTGCGAACCGCTGGCTGGGGCGATCTGCTCCACATGGCCATGGAAGGCGTGCGATAGGGCATCTATATGTATGTCGACCGGATCACCCAAGCGTACCCGCGCTAGTTGGGTTTCCCGGTAGTTTGCTTCGATCCACACACGGCTTTCGACCAGTGGCGCAATCTGCATACCCGCCGAGACCAGCTGGCCTGGATGCACCCGGAACTCGCCGACATAACCATCAGACGGCGCTGACACCTTGGTATAGGCGAGATTCACTTCGCTCCCAGTAATGGATGCCTTGCGAGCTTTAATCTGTGCAAGCAGGGCGGCATCCTTTGATTCCAGCGCGGCGCGTTGCTGCCGCGCGCCAGCCAAGGCAGCTTCAGCGGCCGCGGTGGCTGCTTCAGCCCGGGCGAGATCCGCGTTGCGAGCCGCAAGCCCGGCAACCGCGCCGTCTCGCGCCGCCTGTCCCTGCTCGAATTGCTCGCGCGTGGCTGCTTTGCCTGCGAGTAACAACTGTTGACGACGGAATTCGCTTTCCGCCTGCGTCGCACTCGCTTGCGTCGCCAAAATACTAGCCTGAGCAGCAGCGGCAGCAGCCACGGCTTGTTTCACACCTGCCTCTGCCGCAGCAATGCTCGCGTCCGCTGCACGCTTCGCATCCTGATTGGCGCCATACTCGGCCTTTGCCTCATCAAGGGCCGCCTTGGCTCCATCCAAGGCAGCCTCATAATCCATATCGTCGATCTCGACGAGAATCTGCCCCGCCTTGACGGGCTGGTAATCGCCAACCGCGATCCGCCGGACTGTGCCGGTAATGCGGGTACTCAGAGACACCTCGTCCGCCTTGACGTAGGCGTCGTCTGTCTTCTGAATTGCCGCACCACTCTCAGCAGCTGTCCAGTGGCTCCTGATAACCAGAAAGAGAGTGACTGCGATAGCCAGCACGACGACGGGCACGATGACGGAACGCTTTAACAAGGCTAGAGTTCTCCATTGAGATGGATCCCTATCTGTTCTAAACCGAACTATCAATCTGCCAATCTTTGGTGCGCGTCGCGATGAGACAGATCGTCCAGATGTTTTCCAACAAAGCTCTAACTCAAATTGAGGCGGGGATCGCCCGGTCGCACGAGTTAAGCCCACAACGGATTTGCCATGCCTGCGGTACGGACGCGCGAATCAAAGTATCGTATCCCCATTCGGTCGTGTCAAGCTTCTATAATGGGGGCTCACATTTGCTGCTTGGCATCAGCAAATGTGAGCCTCATTCCGGCGTAAGGCTGTTCGTCCAGGGCGCACGCGCAGTTTTACCGTTTAGCGAAATCGAAATGACCCATAAGCTGCCACTTGGCCAACTTATGGGTCATTTCTCAAACAAACCACCACTACTACCGTCGTTTCAAGAATAATCCGGCCGATAGAGGCATAATTCGGCCAGCGTAAGCCATTTGTTTGCAATGGTCAGCTCGCGGTTCGCGATCTGCATATCTTGGCCAAGATCAGTACCTAAGCGCGGAACTTGCGCAGATAATCCGCATCCACCTGCAGCGATTGCTGCCACGGCATGTCGAAGGCCTCCTGCTCCACAAAGGCATGCTCGATGTGCTGTGAT
>FSYS01001488.1_pt1 | contig 46872 bp, 40 predicted proteins | sample 1638491 | NCBI WGS metagenome assembly FSYS01 (sample SAMEA3914788, study PRJEB12502) | metagenome | biome: forest; material: soil | place: Canada | collected 2011-07-03 | depth 0.1 m | reverse complement strand
TACGGCGGCGACGTCCGCGCCAGCTTCCTCGGCGGCAGCGGCGTCAGCCTCAACTCCGGCGCCATCGGTCCCCGCATCGCCTTCAAGCCCCACGCGCTCCCGCTGCAGGTCTATGGCGAGGCTCTCGGCGGTTTCAACAGCTACACCGGCGGCGCCTCCGCCGACAGCACCACCCAGGCCGAGTATCAACTCATCGCCGGCGCCGACTACACCATCTTTCCCCACATCGATTGGCGCGTCGTCGAATACACCTACACCAGCGGCACCAACAGCCTCAGCTCGCACTCCCTCAGCACCGGCATCGTGCTCCGGATCCCCTACTAACCGAGGCCATCGCCGTAACCGAGGCCATCGCCCAATCCCCAGCTAACGCTTTCCCCATCGCCGCAGTCCATCCCCGCAGCCTTCCCATTCTGCGGAGGCACCTCGTTGCGCCCGCGAACTTACCCGTATGGCTCCGTACACGTTTTGATATCCACCCTCGCCGCCCTTTCTGGCGATGGACCGAATAGACTGTTACTAACTATCGCTGTTCTACCCGGTTTCTCGATTTCTCGTTTCCGGCTCCGGCACTCGAAGGATACTTACTCATGAAATTGCGGCATCTCGTCGTCGTTGTTGCCCTCACTCTGTTCGCCGCTGCGGCCCAGGCCCAGGTGGGCATCTACCTCAACCCAGTCTTTGACCACATCAGCACCTCGACGGCAGACACGGGCACCTTCGCCTTCCTTGGCCCCGGCACCACCTCCCGCATGTTTTATGGCCTCGACATCGGTGGCTACTACGACTTCTTTCACGCCCCCAAGTTCAACGCTGGCATCGACGTCCGCGACGTCATCACCCACGGCAACAACGCCGAGCTGAAGAGCTTCCTGGTTGGCGCCCGCATCTCCACCAAGTTCCGCGAAAAGCTCAAGCCCTACGTTCAGGTCTCCGTCGGCGTCGGCAGTTCGCATGCCCCCGACAACTCTCTGAACGTCAGCAAGGCCCAGTACGGCGTCTTCGTCGGTGCCGACTACGCTCTCAACCGCCACGTCGACTGGCGCGTCGCCGAGGTCGGCTACGGTTCTGTCACCACCGTCAGCAGCGACACCGTCGGCGGAACCGCCAGCATCCCCAGCGACAACGTCGTCAGCCTCAGCACGGGATTCGTCTTCCACTTCCGCTAATGCCCCCTTTTGCACCAGCGCAGCACCCAGCACTACGAAGAGCGATCTTCGGCGGCACCTTCGATCCGCCCCACCGCGGCCACATGGCCATCGCGAGGGCTGCCGCCGACGCCTTCCACCTCGACCAGGTCCTCTTCGCCCCCACCGGCCGCCAGCCCCTCAAGCTCAAGAGCAATCCCTCCAGCTTCGCCGACCGCCTGGCGATGGTCACCGCCGCCTGCGTCGACGCCTGCCGCGCCGATCGAGCCCGCCCAGAGAGCCGTTTAGAAAGCCGTTTCGCGGTCACCGAGCTCGACGCCCCCCGCCCCGGCGGCCTCCCCAACTACACCGTCGACACCCTCACCGCCCTGCGCGCGCTCTATCCCGACGACACCCTCTTCAGCCTCGCCGGCGCCGATTCCTTCCTCAACCTCCACCACTGGCGCGAGCCCCAGCGGCTGCTCGAACTCACAGAGTGGATCGTCGTCACCCGCCCCGGCTATCCCCTCACCCCCCTCACAGAGGAGCGCCTCGCCCCTCTGCATCTCACCGCCGCCCAGCGCGAACGCGTCCACATCCTCACCGACGTCCAGGAGGATGTCTCCGCCACCGGCCTGCGCGAACGCCTCCGCCACGGCGACCCCTGCGCCGACCTGCTCAGCCCATCCGTCGCCGACTACATCCGGAAGCGCGCTCTCTATCTCCCGCGCGAGCTTCCATCCGACCACGCATCGCTCTCTTGAAGAGCAAGTTAGCGGCCACGCCGCGAGCGAGCATGCGCAACGACGGCAGATTCAGGCCCGTAAGAGGGCAGCGTCCTGCTCCCGTTCCGCCATCTCACCACCAGCTTGGAATCCGCAGTGATGCGCGATACGAAGATTCGATTCTTCATCTGAAACCTTCCTAGCAAAACCCCGTCTTTAATCTCTGTTGGACCAAAACTTTCTCAACCACAATGGGTTATCGGATTAATCCCAAAGGTTTTAGCATTAGCTCTAAATCTCCCCGTTCAAGGAAGTTCCATGGCTCGTAGACTTCAGTTGGCTCTCTTCACCCTCGCGCTTTTTGTCGCGCTCAGCTTCTCCTTCGAGCGGCAGGCCCATGCGTACGTCGATCCCGGTTCCAGCCTTCTCCTCTTTCAAAGCCTGAGCGCCCTGGTCTCCGGGGCTCTCTTCTACTTCCGTCGGCGCATCAAGAGTCTCTTCACCAAGACCCCCAAGTCCGCGGATCCCATCAACACTCCTCTGCCAGGGCCTCGCTAGGATGCAGAGGGAGCTTCGCCAGACGACCTTTCAGACCTTTCGTGATCCCGCCGGCAGCCTCGAACTCAGGCCCGACGGCGCCTACCGAACCATCCGCTCCCCAGAAGCCGAGGAGATCCTTGCCTTCCTCGCGACCCCGCTCGCCGCGCAGCTCGTCGAGCAGGGTCGCCTGAGCGCCAGCACCGTCGTTCCGCTCGAGAGCAACCCCGAGACCGATCCCGACGACAACGCCGCGCCCAGCGTCGTGCTCAAGCACCCTCGCGTCGCCTTCGTCTCCTATCCCTGGGAGTGGCCCGCCTCGCTCTGGCTCGCCGCCGCCGAGGCGACCCTCACCCTCTGCCGCGACCTCGTCCAGAACGACTGGATCCTCAAGGACGCGACCCCGCTCAACGTCCTCTTTGAGGGCACAAAGCCCATCTTCGTCGACGTCCTCTCGGTCGCCCGCCTCAATCCGAAGCAGCCACTCTGGTTCGCCTACGCCCAATTCGTGCGGATGTTCCTTCTGCCCATGCTGGCCTACTCCCGGCTGCATTGGCCGCTGCGCGCCATCATCGGGCAGCGCGATGGCTACGAGCCCGAGGACGTCTATCCGCCGCTTCCGCTCGCCGCCCGCTTCACCCAGCCGGCGCTCTCGGCCGTGACCCTGCCCCACCTGCTCGCGCGCCGCAAATCCAGCGCCAGCCGCGTGGCCGCAGCGCCCCGCACCATCAACGATCCCGAGCTCACCAAGCACATCCTGCTCAAAACCCTCGACAAGCTCCTGCTCCAGATGCGTAGCGTCACGCCAGCCGCCCAGGCCTCCGTCTGGTCCGACTACGCCGCCACCGCGACCCACTACGAGGACGAGGATCACGCCCGCAAGCATGCCTTCGTCAGCACCGCGCTCAGCCAGGCCCGCCCGCGCAACGTCCTCGACGTCGGCTGCAATACCGGTGTCTACTCCAGCCTCGCCGCCAACGCGGGCGCGACCGTCGTCTCCGTCGACACCGACCTCCAGACCGTCGACCACCTCGCCCGCAAGGTCCAGCAGACCGGCCAGAACATCCTTCCGCTCTGCATCGACCTTGCCAACCCGACGCCCGCCGTCGGCTGGCAGAACGCAGAAAACTCCTCCTTCCTCGACCGCGCCACCGGCCACTTCGACCTGGTCCTGATGCTCGCCGTCATCCACCACCTGCTCCTACACAATCAAGTGCCACTCGATCGCATCGCCGAGCTCGCCGGCACCCTCACCACCCGTCACCTGATCCTCGAATGGGTTCCTCCCACGGACCCCAAGTTCCAGGAACTCCTTCGCGGCCGCGGCGACCTCTACGAGCACCTCACCGAATCCGCCTTCCGTGCCGCCTTCGCAAAGTACTTCACCATTCAGGCAGAGCTGCTTCTCGCCAATCGACGCATCCTCTTCCATTTTGTGCGAAAGTAGTTTGCTTGAAATTTGTTACGAATCCTGCCGTCATCGCCCTCGGCCTGACGAACCTCTATCTGCTGGCGCTGAGCGGCCCCCTCATCTCGCCCGCGCATGACCTCGTCTATCACCTGATCGGCGCCAGCAGCTCGCTTTTTGTTCCGATCCTGATCTACATGATGGCCCTGTGGGCTCTGCTCACGGGGCTTTTGCTCCTCGCCCGCCGCACTCCCGCCGAGCCTGACCCGCGCCGCACCCTGTTGCGCCTCCTCATCTGGTACAGCCTCCTGGTCACGCTTCCCTGGAGCCTGCTCCACACCTGTGCCGGCTTCGTCAGCTGGGATGTCCCCGCCTGGATCGACCTCCTCTTCAGCGTCGCCGTCATCGCGACCCTCACGCTCCTCCTCACCCGCCGCCCCGCCCTGCTCCGCGCCCTCGGCACCGTGGAGCCGGTCCTCTCGGTCGTCTTCAGCTTCTTCGCCCTCAGTGGCGTCCTAGTCCTCTCCCAGATGGTGTGGTTCGCCGCCCAGGCCCACCACCTCAATCCGCCCACCCACCTCCACCACAAACAGCCGACCGCCCTCGGCGCAGCCGCCGACCCGCCTCACTCCCGCATCGTCTGGATCCTGCTCGACGAGCTCTCCTACCAGCAGATCTATGAGCGTCGCTACCCCGGCCTCGACCTGCCCGCCTTCGACCAGCTCGCCGCCCAGTCCACCAACTTCACCCACGTCGTCCCCGCCGGCGAGTTCACCCGCAACATTCTCCCCACCCTCTTCACCGGCATCCCGACCAACCGCATTCGGGTCGACGGCCGCGGCATGCTGCTCTCCCTGCACGACTCCGTCGCCCACCAGTGGAAGCCTTTCGCCCCCCACCAGACCGTCTTCCAGGACGCCCTCGATCACGGCTACAGCAGCGGCGTCGCCGGCTGGTACAACCCCTACTGCCGCATCCTGCCCGACGTCCTCGACAGCTGCTACTGGGTCTACCACGAGGCCACCCCCGCCCGCCTCTCGCCCAATCGCACAGCCGGCCGCAATCTGCTACGACCGCTGCGCCTCTTCCGCCGCCGCGTTCTGTATCTGCTCTACCGCCTGCACCTCCGCGGCTCCGCCCCTCCACCCCCGTCGTCCGACGACCAGCTTGACATCCGCATGCACGCCTCCGACTACCACGACCTGCTCGCAGCCGGAGACCACCTCCTCGACGACCCCTCCATCGACTTCCTCTTCCTGCACCTGCCCGTCCCGCACCCCTTCGGCTTCTATGACCGCCGCACCGGCACCATCTCCACCGTCCACACCTCCTACCTCGACAACCTCGCCCTCGCCGACCGCTACCTCGCCCACGTCCACGAGCTTCTCGCGAGCCGCCACGAGTGGGACGCGAGCACCGTCGTCGTCATGGGTGACCACTCCTGGCGCACCAGCTTCATCTGGGTCGACGCCGGCAGCTGGACCGAGGAGGAGGACCGCGCCAGCCACCATGGCGAGTTCGACCCCCGCCCCGGCTACCTGGTCAAGCTCCCCAACCAGCACCAGCCCGCCCGCATCGACCAGCCCTTCGACGCCGTCCGCACCCGCGCCCTGCTCGACGCCCTCCTCGCCAACACCCTAAAGACCCCCACCGACCTGGCCCACTGGACCGCAACCCGGTAGCCCCACTCCATCCACAAGGCTTCACCGACACCAACCTCCTCCGCAGCCCCGAGAACGGGGCCCCATCTTAGCGACGGCCTCGTCGTCGCTAAGGTGGGCATCGAGCAAAGCGAGACCGCAAACCGCACCACCCACCTCCTGCAATAATCGAAGCAGCACAAAATGATCAACCGCATCCTCATCCTCGGAACCGGCCTCATCGGGGCCTCCACCGGCCTCGCTCTCCGCGCCTCCGGCTTCTCCGGCGAGATCGCCGGCTTCGACGCCAGCGCCTCCGAGCTCGACACCGCCCAGTCCAGCGGCGCCATCGACGTCTTCGCCCGCAGCCGCGCCGACGCCCTCGACTTCGCCCGCACCGCCGACGTCATCCTCCTCGCCGTCCCCGTCCTCGCCATTCTCGACTGGATGCAGCTCCTCGCCCCCGTCCTCACCGACGGCGACGGCCCTCCCCAGCTCCTCACCGACGTCGGCAGCACCAAGCTCCAGATCACCGAAAAGGCCCGCGAGCTCTTCCCGAGCGAAGGCCGCGCCCGCTTCCTCCCCGGCCATCCCATGGCGGGCAAGGAGTCCGGCGGAGCCGCCCTCGCCGAGCCCACCCTCTTCCGCGACGCCATCTGGCTCTTCTCGCCTCTTGACGCGCAATCCGAACCCTCCCCCATCGAACAGGCATGGCGCGCCCTTGTCGCCGGCTTCGGCGCTCGCACCCTCGACCTCGCCCCTCAGCGGCACGACGAGCTCTGCGCCTGGGTCAGCCATCTCCCCCAGATGCTCTCGACCGCGCTCTCCGCCCTGCTCGAAGACACCTTCGGCGCCGACCCCAAGAGCCGCGATGAGATCGCCGCCATCGGCGGCCGCGCCCTCCGCGAGACCACCCGCCTCGGCGCCAGCCCCTACAGCATGTGGCGCGACGTAGCCCTCTCCAACACCGAGCCCATCGCCGCCACCCTCCTCGCCCTCGAGCAGCGCCTCCAGCACCTTCGCGAGAACCTCCGCACCCACGAGCTCCGCGAAGAGTTCCTCCTCGCCAACCAATTCCGCCGCCGCTAGCAACCTCCGTCCTCCCAATCGAAAACGCCGGGTGCCCCATTCATGCGCAGCGTCGGCGAGCTTGCTCGCTGGGGTGACAGAGCGTTTGAGTGGGCATCGTTTGCGGAAGCAAACGACCGTTCCTACAGACACGGCATCTCTGAACCAATCCCCGGCCGCATGTACTCTAAAACCAATGGATCTCACCATCGCCGCCATCCGTTCCGGCACCGACCCCATCGGCAAGCTCCCCCCCGGCGCCTTCCACCGCTGGCTCGACGAGCCCATCAATTGCCCCAAATGCGACGCCAGCTACAACCTCGTCGCCGAGTGGGACCAAGCCACCAACCGCTTCTTCGAAGACAGCTCCCGCCGCCACCTCCAGCTTCTCCGCAAAGCCGTCTTCATGGGCCACAGCACCGACCATCGCGTCACCCACTTCGAGACCTCCGGCGTCATCGTCAAAAGCATCACCCCGCCGCAATCCTGACGCCGCCCGCCGGTTTTTCAGCTACCATCGAAGTCAAATGAGCACTCCAACTCAGACCCAGGCGCCCGCCATCGGCCTGGCCGATATCCTCGCCGCCCGCGAGCGTCTGCGCGGCTCCATCTACTACTCCCCCTGCCCGCACTCGCAGCACCTCTCCTCGGTCACCGGCCAGCAGGTCTACCTCAAGCTCGAAAACCTCCAGATGACCGGCAGCTTCAAGGAGCGCGGCGCCCTCAACCGCATCGTCACGCTCACCTCCGAGCAAGCCGCCCGCGGCGTCATCGCGGCCTCTGCCGGCAACCACGCCCAGGGCGTCGCCTACCACGCGACGGCTCGTGGAATCCGCGCCCTCATCGTGATGCCGCTGCCCACCCCGTTGGTCAAGGTCACCGCCACCCGCAACTTCGGCGCTGAAGTTCTGCTGCACGGGGCGAATTACGACGAGGCCTGCGCCGAAGCCCTCCGCCTCGCCGCTGAGCAGAACCTCACCTTCATCCATCCCTTCGACGACCCGGCCGTCATGGCCGGCCAGGGCACCATCGGCCTCGAGCTCCTCGAGCAGGTCCCCGACCTCGAAGCCGTCGTCGTCCCCATCGGCGGCGGCGGCCTCATCGGCGGCATCGCCTGCGCCATCAAGGAGTCCAACCCCTCCATCCGCGTCATCGGAGTCCAGACCTCCCGCCTGCCCTCCATGCAGGCCGCCGTCGCCGCCCACCATCCCGTCACCGTCCATCCCGGCACCACCATCGCCGACGGCATCGCCGTCCGTCGCGCTGGAGACATCACCTACCCCGTGATCTCACGCTACGTCGACGAGATCGTCACCGTAGACGAGGACGAGATCGCCAGCGCCATCCTGGTCCTGCTCGAGCGCGAAAAGACCCTCGCCGAAGGCGCCGGTGCCACCGCCCTCGCCGCCCTTCTCAACCGCAAAACCCAGCTCTCATCGAGAGCCCTGCCCGCCCACACCGCTGTCCTCGTCTGCGGCGGCAACATCGACGTCACCCTGCTCAGCCGCATCATCGAGCGCGGCCTCGTCCAGGATGGCCGTCTCATCCTCCTCCGCATTCACCTGCTCGACAAGCCCGGCGCCCTGCAGGACCTCACCCGGGTCATCGCCAGCCACCGCGCCAACATCGTCAACACCCTCTACAACCGCGCCTATTACGGCGTGAACCTCGGCGACACCGTTATCGACATCACCATGGAGACGCGCGGCCGCGAGCACGTCGCCGAACTCCTCGCCGCCCTCACCGACGCTGGCTACAAACACAGCCGAGTTCTGTAGACCGCGAGAAACGCCCGAGGTGGGCGGGGGGGAACTTCGTGACTCGTATACCCCTTCGGTCGCTCCTCCCGATGGTCGGCACCAACATCCTTGCGACCATCGGGAGCACCACGCGAGGCGGTATACGGGTCGCGAAGTGACCGTCCCGCGCGTAGCGGGCCCGTCCGGCAGGACATCAGCCCTTCGTAAACCGCGTCTCCGCCTTCTCCCGCTGCCGTTCCACCGCTAGCTCAATCAGCCGATCAATCAGCTTCTTATACGGCAGCCCGCTCGCGCCCCACAGCTTGGGATACATGCTGATGCTGGTAAATCCCGGCATCGTATTGATCTCATTCAAATAGATCCGGCTTGGCTTGCCCTTCGCCCGTGGCTCCATCAAAAAGTCCACCCGCGCCAGTCCCGAGCAGTCGCACGCCCGGAACGCCGCCATCGCCATCGTCTGAATCTGCTTCACCTCGGCCTTGGTCAGCTCCGCCGGAATAATCGGCACTGACGCATCCGAGTGGTACTTCGCGTCATAGTCATAGAACTCCGCGCCCGGCACGATCTCGCCCACGACGGAAGCCTCCGGCGCATCGTTACCCAGCACCGCGACCTCCAGTTCGCGCGGCTTCGCACCCGGGCCGCCCACGCCCTGCTCGATTACCAGCTTGCGGTCGAAGCTCGCCGCCAGGTCCATCGCCGCTGCCAGCTCGCTCCGGTCATGCACCTTGCTGATGCCCACCGAAGACCCCAAATTCGCCGGCTTCACAAACACCGGATACGAGAGCGCCGCCTCAATCTTCTTGACGCACTTCTTTGGCTCCGTCCGCCACTCCCCCCGCAGCAGCGTCACGTAAGGGGTCTGCGGCAGCCCCGCCGCCCCAAACAGTCGTTTCATCACATCCTTGTCCATCCCGGCGGCCGATCCCAGCACGCCCGACCCGACATATGCCACATCCGCCAGCTCGAACAGCCCCTGGATCGTGCCATCCTCGCCAAACGTCCCATGCAGCACCGGAAACACCACATCCAGTCCCTGCGCGAGCGCCCCGTCCTGCTGTGCCATCTCCGCGCTCGCCGCCAACTGCAGCGCGCCATCAGAAGCCACAGATCCGGGTGTCCCATCTTCGCCGGGTTTTGGGCAGCTGAGGCGGGCCTCGAGCGCAGCTCGACCGTTCTCCCCAGGCAGTGCCGAAGAAGCCGCCTCTCCCATCAGTAACCGATCCGCCGCCTCCGCGCTCACCCACTGCCCCTGTTTGGTGATCCCCAGCGACACCACCTCATACTTCTTCTTATCGATCGCCTTCAAAATCGAAGCCGCAGAGAGCAGTGAAATCTCATGCTCCCCCGACTTGCCCCCAAACAACACGCCAATCCGCAGTTTTCTCTTCGCCATATCGACTTCTAGGGTACGGCATCCGCCGCCGCATCCGGGTTCTCCACAGCCGGAAGCGGGTGCCCGCCACGGCACCTCGCCCGCGCCGTTGCTGGAAGGATTCGGGATCCATCGTGAGCTGCCCCCTTGTCTTCTGTTCCCCGATCCCTACTCCCCGCCTCTTCTTGTCAAACGCCCAAACTCCCGCAAAACTCGAAATCCCCAACAACCACGCGGCGATTTAGATTTTCAAAAGGTGGAGTAAAGGGTCTCTCCAAAGTCAGTGGAAAGAATAAGCGCACGGCCGCCTCGCGAGTTGCAATAACCCGCTTCGAATGAAAATTTATCTGTAACCCTTTTCGAATGAATATTTTGCGTGCAGGGGGGGCGGGTCGTAACCTGCCTGTTTTCTATACTTTGCGTCCAAGATAGGGAAGGGGGGGCCATCCCACCCGGACAGGCACCCCCTGCGGTTTTCAGAAGACCAGAAACTACGGGTAGATCCGGTTCAGTGTTCGCGCAAACGGGATCGTCTCCCGCACGTGGTCGAGCCCGCAGATCCACGCCACCGCCCGTTCGATGCCCATGCCGAACCCGGCGTGCGGCACCGAGCCATAGCGGCGCAGGTCCAGGTACCACTGGAACGCGTCCAGCGGCAGCCCGTGGTCTTCAATGCGGGATTTCAGCAGGTCGTAGGAGTCTACGCGCTGCGATCCGCCGATGATCTCGCCGTAGCCCTCCGGCGCCAGCACGTCGACGCACAGCGCCTTGGACGCGTCCGCAGGGTCCGGCTGCATGTAGAAGGCCTTGATCGCCGCCGGATACCGGTGCACCATCACCGGCCGGTCGAACTGGCTGGAGATATAAGTTTCATCCGGAGATCCAAAGTCGTCGCCGTCTTTGTGCTCAGTTTCGATCAAGCCCTTGGCGAACGCCTCGGCGAGCATCGCGTGGGCCTCCTCGTAGCTGATCTTCGGGAAGGGCGCCTTGATCTTCTCCAGCTTCTCCACGTTGCGGCCAATAACCTTGAGATCAGCCCGATGCGACTCCAGCACCCTCGCGACGATGTGCGAGATAAAGTTCTCGGCCAGCACCATCAGCTCGTCGAGCCCAATGTACGCAACCTCCGGCTCGATCATCCAGAACTCGGTCAGATGCCGCCGCGTCTTCGACTTCTCGGCTCTGAAAGTAGGCCCAAAGCTGTACACCTTGCCCAGCGCAAGCGCCGTCGCCTCGATGTACAGCTGTCCCGACTGCGTCAGATACGCCTTGTCGTCGCCGAAGTAGTCCATCTCGAACAGTTCGCTGGTTCCCTCGCACGCATTCGGCGTCAGGATCGGCGGATCGGTCCGCGTAAACCCGTTGGCGTCAAAGTACTCGGCCGCCGCGCGCATGATCGTCGCCCGCACCCGCAGGATCGCCGACTGCCGCGGCGTCCGGATCCAAAGGTGCCGGTGCTCCATCAGGAAGTCGACTCCATGCTCCTTCAGCGAGATGGGAAACGGCGTCTCGGCCGAGACCTGCTGCACCACCTCCAGGTTCTCGACGTCCAGCTCGAAGCCACTCGGAGCGCGGCTATCGGCCCGCACCTTGCCGGTTACGATGACGCTCGACTCCTGCGTCAGGCCCTTGATCCGGTCGAAGACCTCGGCCGCGACGGCGGCCTTGGGCACGATGCCCTGGATGGTGCCGGTGCCGTCGCGAAAAATCGGAAACAGCAGTTTGCCGCTCTCGCGCAGGTTATAAAGCCAACCGCGCAGCGTGACCGTCTGGCCTTCATGCGCGGCAAGAGTGGCGATGGTGGGAAATGTCTCAGTGGTCGTTACAGATTCGCTCATCGCTCAAATATTCCAATCCGTTGCAATTACAAACTCGCTGTTGCAGTTACTAACCCGTTCGATTCTGTCTTCCTAAGCCTTCGCCGCGTGCTCTTCCAGCAAGCCGAACGCCGTCTTCGCTTTCTCGATCACGCTCTCGGCAGTCTCTTCCAGTTCATGCGCAATCTCGAGCACGCCCGGAACATTCGCCGGCAACTCAGCCGCCAGCTTCGCCACCGCGGCCCAGTCGATCGCTCCCGATCCAGGCCAAAGATGCTCGTCGCGCGAGCCATTGCCGATCGCCGCATCGAACCCGTGATTGTCATGCAAGTGCACCTCGGCGATGCGTCCCTTCAGCACCGCGAACGCGCCCTCGATGCCTTCGTCCGACAGATGCGCATGACCGACATCGAAGCACACGCCAACCGTGTTGAAGTGCCCGACCTTCAGCACCTCCATCAGGTGTTCCGGCGTCGCAACCTCGTTGTGTAGGTTCTCGAGCAGCACCTTCATGCCCAGCGGATGCGCGAACGCCTTCAGGTGCTCGATCGCCGTTAGCGAGTGCTCGAGCGATCGCGGACTCCAATGGTCCTCGCGTACTCCGAGATGCAGCACAATCGACACGAACGGAATCTGTTCCGCCGCCTCGAGCGCCCGCTTCACCTCGTCCATCGCGTCGATCCGCCGCGCCTTCTCGACGTCGATCAGGTTCAGCGTCGGGGCGACATGCCGGCTCCACTGCGCATCCGCATATAACGGCTGATGCAGCGTCGCCGTCACCTCGTTCGAGCGGAACCACTGCGCAATCTCGCGCACCGCCGAGCGATCCGTGTAGTCGAAGTGATGCCGCGCCGCGAAGACCTCAATCGTCCGCGCGCCGCCGCGCCGCAGGGCGTCGAGCAGCCCAGTGTGTAGCCGCTGCTGGAGAAACACGTGTGTTGAGAGGCTAGGTTGCATCATTCTCTAGGCTAACAGCAGAGCCGCGCTGCAAACCGCATTCAGTATCCAGCGGCTTTACCGAAATGGTGCCTCTGATCTTGTCCGCCCAGCAACTCGCCCGTCTTTGGGTCCACCTGGATCAGCTCGCTATCGCCCCAAATCCCGGGATTCTTCTCGTCGAACTCGCCCGCGCGATCGATCGTGTAGCCGATCGCCTTCAGCTGATCTGTAACCGTCACGGGAAACCGCTTCTCCACATCCACGCGATCCGGCAGATACTGCATGTGGAAGCGCGGAGCATCGGCTGCCTGTTGCACGTTCAGCCCATTGTCGACCAAGCTGATTAGGTCGTTCGCGACCGTGGTAATGATCGTCGATCCGCCCGGCGAACCCAGCACCAGCGCGACCTTCCCGTCCTTTAGCAACATCGTCGGCGTCATGCTGCTCAGTGGCCGCTTTCCCGGCGCAATCGCGTTCGCCGGTCCTTGGATCAGCCCGAACATGTTCGGCACGCCAATCTTGGACGCGAAGTCGTCCATCTCGTTGTTGAGCAGGAAGCCCAAACCCGCGACCGTCACTCCTGACCCGAACAGTCCATTCAGCGTATACGTGCTCGCGACGGCATTTCCCTCCGCATCGACCACCGAGAAGTGCGTCGTCTCGGTCGACTCCGCAGCAGCCGGAGCTTTCGGCGGCGCAGGCATGAAGCCAGCCGGACGAACCAGCTCCGTCGAAGCGGTCGCCTTCGTCGGATCGATCGTCCTGCGCCAAGCAGCCGCGTACTTCGCGTCAGCCATCTGCTTCAGCGGCATCGCCGTGAAGTCGGGATCACCGAGATAGTCGCCGCGATCCATATACGCGCGTCGGAACGCCTCCGTGATCAAGTGCACCTGCTCAGGAGACCGATCCGCGCCGAGCTTGTGCAGGTCGTAGCCCGACAGGATGTTCAGCGTTTCCAGCAGCACAATCCCGCCCGACGAAGGCGGAGGCGAGGTGACGATCTCATACCCGCGATAGCTTCCATACAACGGCGTCCGATCCTTCACCTCGTAGGCAGCGAGATCCTGTCGCGTGATCAGTCCGTCATTCTGGTGCAGGAAGTCCGCGATCTCGCCGGCCATTTGCCCGCGGTAGAAGTCCTCTGGGTTCGCGGCGATCCGCTTGAGCGTCTTCGCCAGCTCCGGCTGCACAAGGCGCTCGCCCTCCTTGTATAGGTTGCCGTCGCGCTGGAACAAGCGCCGCGACTCGGGAAACTTCGCCACGTTCCTGTTGCTTCCCAGGTTGTGCGCCTCCTCCTCGGACAGGACATACCCTTCTGTCGCCAGCCGGATCGCTGGAGCCATCACTTGCGCCAGCGTCAGCCGTCCGTAGGTCTTCTCCGCATAGGTCAGGCCCGCAACGGTTCCGGGAACGCCGATCGCCTTGTAGCCGCTGGTGGAGAGGCCGGGAACGACGTTCTTCTGGGCGTCGAGGTACATGTCTGTGTTCGCCGCCGCCGGAGCCTTCTCGCGGTAGTCCAGGAAGTGCGCCTTGAACCTGCCCTCGCTATCCTTCATGCGGACGAGCATGAAGCCGCCGCCGCCGAGATTGCCGGCCTGGGGCAAGCAGACCGCTAGCGCAAACCCCACCGCAACCGCAGCATCCACCGCGTTGCCGCCGGCCTTCAGGATCTCCACGCCGGCGTCGGTGGCATTGTGCTCGATGGTGACTACCATCGCGTGTTTGGTGCGCACCGGCTTTGGATCGGACCCCGTGATGCCTGCAGCTTGTCCCAGCAGTGCTGGGCCGGGAAGGGCGATCAGCAGCAACAGGGAGCTGGCGAGAAGCCTGCGTGCGTTGTCCGCAACCGGCTTTTTCTTCGAACCGACCATGCAGAATCCTCCGCGACTGTGAGGGTTGAGAATGTTTTCAGCATACGCGGTGGGCGTTTTGGAGACGTTTGGGGGTACCTCCCCCTCCTCTGGACTGAAGTCCTAAAGTCCAGAAAATAGATGGTTTAATTCCGAACCGAAGTCCGGCTTGAATTGGACTGTCCGGACAGGTATGGCGGCGAGGGGAGATGGGGGGCGGTTTCTGCGGGGTGGATTTGTCAAGTGGATTGAGTTTTGCCGCTGGGGGGCGCGCATGGGCTTATGCTGGGAGGGATAGGGGAGCGGCGATGCATCCGGATCTTGAGAAGTTGATGGAGTTGCAGCGGCAGGACCTCGAGGCCAGGCGGCTGAGGGAGGCGCTGGCCGCGTTGCCGAAGCGGCTGGCCGAGATGGCTGCGAAGTTCGAGGCGCTCAAGGGCCAGCGCGCGGTGGTCGTGGGTCTGCTGCAGAAGGAAGAGCTGCTGCGCCGAGGGCAGGAGTCGGACGTCAAGGACAAGCAGGCCAAGATTGCCAAGGTGCGCAAGCAGCTGGACCAGGCAACCTCGACGGTGCAGGTGACGGCGTTCGAGCACGAGATCGGCTTCGCGGAGGCGGAGATCGGCAAGCTGGAGGACGCTGAGCTCGAGAGCATGGAGCGCACCGAGGGGCTGGAGGCGCAAAAGAAGCTCGCGGACGAGGCGGTCGCCGATACCGAGCTGACGCTGAAGCGTGAGCAGGAGCGCGGGGTGGAGACGAAGGCGGCCGATGAAGCAGCGCTGGCCGCGGTCGAGGAGAGGCGCCGGGCGGTGCGGTCGACCATCGGCGAGGATGCGCTCTCCGCCTACGATCGAATCGCAAAGGCGAAGGGAACAGCCGTCTCCGAGGCGGTGAACCAGCAGTGCGGGGTGTGCCAGATGATGCTGCGACCGCAGCGCTGGAACGATTTGCGCGACCGCAGCCAGACGGAGACGATGCTGACCTGCGAGAGCTGCGGGCGGCTGCTCTACTACGATCCGGCACGCGATGCGCCGCAGCGAAAGGTGGTTCCTGTGGAGAGCATTGCGGCGTCGATCATCCGGTCGCAGCGGTCGTAAACACCGTCCGCAATGGCGGCCTGTTTTCATGGAGCAAGCGGGCTGCCGGGGTTACCCTGATAGAGCCGCGTCGTGGGCCAGGAGAGGGCTTTGAAGAGAATCGCAGTAGATATGGATGAGGTGATGGCGGATGCGGTCGCCGAGCACCTGTTGCGCTATAACCGGGACCACAACGAGCGGTTGACCAAGCTGGATCTCGATGGCAAATGGCTGTGGGATGTGGTGGCGCGCGACCGCCATCCTGCGCTTGAAGGTTACCTGCAGTCGGAGGACTTCTTCGAGGTGCTGAAGGTGATGCCGGAGGCACAGCGCGTGATGGAGGCTTTGCATACGAAGTACGAGGTCTTCATCGCGACCGCCGCGATGGAGGTGCCTACGTCGTTCACAGCGAAGTTTCGCTGGCTGGAGCGGCATTTCCCATTTATCTCGCCGGCGCACATTGTGTTCTGCGGCGATAAGTCGATCCTGAGGGCGGATTACCTGATCGACGACAATCCGCGTCAGCTGCGGCGGTTCGGCGGCGAAGGCATTCTGTATAGCTCGCCACATAACAAGTACGTGACCGAGTTCCGCCGGGTGAAGGATTGGCTCGAGGTGGAGGCGTTGTTTTTGTAAGAGCGGTGCAGGATTGTGTCAGCGCGAGGTGGACTCGCTGCCTGGGTGGGCGAGAACGGCGGACGGCTTTGATGGAAAGGTGCGAGCGGTATGGGCTGTGCACACGGTACCGGGGTTCTTCGCTGCGCTCAAGATGACGGCAAAGACAACGACAAAAGACAACGACAAAAGCAACAACTGCAAGAACAAGCAACTACAAGAACAGGCTACCGCAAAAACAAACAACCGCAGCAGCAATAGCAGAGACAAACAACGGCAAAGACAAAAACGAACGGGAAACGCCGCGGTTAGGCTTTGACCGAGACGCCGAAGAGGGCGTCGCCTTCGGAGAACTTCATGACAACGGAGGCTCGGACGTCGGGGCGCGCGGCGTGTTCGAGGAAGGCGGTGTTGCCCTCGATGTCATCGGACATGAGCAGGCCGCCGGAGCGGAGCGCGGCCCAGGCCGCTTGGAACTCGAGCTTCATGTGTTCGTAGGTGTGCAGGCTGTCATGCAGGAAGAAGTCGATGGGGCCGAGCTGCTCGAGCAGTGGAGCGAGCAGGCGCTGGGAGTTGCCGCGGTGCAGGGTCCAGCGGCCGCACAGGTCCACGGGAATCAGGCTGCCGACGTACTTGTCTGCCTTGCGAGCCAACGGCGGCAGGTCGATGCTGTGCAGGTGGCCGGTGCCGTTCTGCTGCATGGCCTGTAGCAGGCAGGCGGAGGTGACGCCGTAGCAGACACCGGTTTCGATGGCGAGGGTGGGGCGCAGGCCACGGATGATGGCGTAGCAGGTGCGGGCGAGCCGGGCATCGCCGTTGTGGTGGACCTCGAAGGGGAGATGGTCTCCGAGCAGCTGGAAACTGCGCTGGATCTGGGCTTCGAGCTGTGGAAGCGCGGGGTCGGCGAGGTGCGACTGGATGTCGATGGAGGCGGCGGATTCGAGGATGGCGAGGCCGGTGGCGGGACCCAGCCAGTCGTAGTCGTCGGCGCAGGGAGCTCCTTGCCGGCGAACCTGGAGGATGGTGTGGAAGCGGTCGTAGCCTTCGAGGGGATGGAGGAGAGCGACCGAGGCGAGACGGAGCGACTTTGAGAGCGTGGAGGAGCTCAGTGCACACATTTTTGCAACCCTCTGGGCGAAGAGACTCTCGACCGTGGGCGGAGCCTAATGAGGGAAACAGTAGCATGTGCGTTATTGCAGTGAACAGCGCGCGGGGCGGTTTGACGGCGCTGGCCGGCACGAGTGCGTCCTTAAAAGAAAAGAAGGCCGTGTAACAGGCGGGGGCGAGGCGCCTGCCGAGGTGCCGATGCGACCGCGCGTGTCGGCGATTGTGGTTTAGACGTAGAGGGCGGACTCGAAGCGGTGGAGGGCCTCATCGTTCCAGGTGTGGGAGGATTTGCGCCAGGTGTCGCCGCGCTCCTCGAGGAAATTGGGGAAATCCATGCGGCAGTAGCCGCAACGCTGCTGGAAGTCGACCATGGCCTGGGCGGTGCCGTCGAGGTAGAGGACGGCCTGCTGGCCGTCGCGGGACCACTCGATGGCGGCGATGCGCTGGGGCTCGGGGCGGCCGAGTTCGGCGTCGCTTTTGGTCAGCGCGTCGACGTTGTAGACGAGCATGGCGTCGAGAATGCTGGCCTCCTGTGTCTCCTTGGAGCGGTCGCAGGCGTAGAAGTAGCCGGCGATGCCCTCGTCCTCGAAGACGACGGTCCATGGGATCACGGGCAGGCCGGGGACGGCGGGGGCGTTGGAGGAGAGAAAGGCTCGGCCGGGGATGAAGGAAAGCGACTGCATAACACCTCTTTTCTCACGATACACTCGAAGGCAGAGCGGACGGCACCGGTTGGTGTCGCTTTGCTTCCATACACATGACCCTGCCACGAATCCAGATCGGACGCCCGCAACGCCTTGCTGGGCTGCTTCTCCTTGTGTTTTTGCTTGAGTGCCTGTGGGTGGTGAGCCGGCAGGAGCTGTCGCCGACCGATTATCGCTACGCACTGTGCGGACGCGAGATGTGGGAGCGGCCGTCGCCGCTTGCGGGGTACTTTACGACCTGCGGCAATCTGAATGGCGATGGGACCTTCGCGTACCGGGTGGCGGGGTTGCCGCTGACTGCGGAGCGGCTGGTGCTGCTGGCGGCCGACGAGCTGCGGACGCCCGAGAACAGGCTGTATGCGAGCGGTACGCTGAATGGCTCGACGTGGGAGGCAAGGCACCAGATCGGCGGCGTGAAGTACCTGATGCATGTCCCGTTTATCTTGTTTTCGGTGTGGCTGGGCGGCGGCCTGTGGTGGGTTTGTCGACGATTGTTTGGGAATGAAGGCGGATTCTTTGCGCTGGGGCTGTACTGTTTTTGTCCTACGGTGATTCGGTACGCGGTCACGCCGAATAATGAAGTGCTGGCCATGTGGGGGCTGTACGGTCTGGTCTATGCGGCGATGGGTGTGGCACACGCGATGCAGGGACCGCGCAGGAAATGGAAGCCGCGGATCATGCTGTTTGTCGTGGCGCTGGGGATGACGGCGATCGCGCATCTGCTGGCGGCGATGCTGGGGTTCGTGGCGGCGTTCGCGTTCATGTTCTACCTGGCGGAGCGGCGGCGCAGTTATGTGATGCAGATGGTCATCTTCTCCGCCCTGGGAGCGCTGCTGATCGTGTTGGCGTCGTTTGCGTTTCGACTGGCGCCGTTCAGCTATGTGTTTACCGGTGGCGCGGGACGATTCTGGCTTTCGCTTGATGCGGCGAGGGCGTTCTTTAGCCAGATTGTGAATGCGCCGATTGCGATTGCGACGGCGGTGGCGGCGGTGCTGTACGTCGGGGTGCGGCGCAGCCGGTACTTCGGCAACACGGCGCCGCTGCTGATGCTGCTGGCGCTGTTTGCACTGCGCACGACGCAAGTGATGAGCTATCCGTGGCTGTGGGCGCTGCCGTTCCTGTTTACGTTTGTGGGCGGGGTGTTCGCGGACGCACTTGAGACCCGGCAGCGCAAGCTGTTTCTGGGACTTACGGGGGCGATCCTGGGGACGCAGGTGCTGCTGTGCCTGACGGTGCTGCCAGAGCTGTCGCGGTAGCCGGCTGGGCGTTGTTGGCGAGCGTGGGGCGCGCAGTCGGAAGGTCGTAGCATTCGTGTGTTGCGATGGGTAGGCTAGTTTGCATCCAAGCTTAGGAATACCCATGAGGAAGCACATCTTGAACTGGTACGAATCTCTGCGGCTGCGCGTCGAGACGACTGCCCGCGGCGCGGGCCTGACCTGCCTCTCCGTTTGCCTAGCGGGCGTGCTGTTGTTTGCCGCGGGGTGCCACCGTCATCGCAAGACCACCTCGGCGCCGAACACGACCGACTATGCGGACAACATCCAGGCGCTGGTGTTGGAGAAGACGCTGCCGATCCTGCGCTGGCCGAACTACTCGGACTACCAGCCGGCGGTGGCGACGTTCTACGACGATCGCAACGACGAGGTGGCGTGGACGCGCGATGGCAGACCGACGCCCGAGGCCGATGCGTTTATCCAGGCGTTTCAGGCGGCGGGCGCGAAGGGGCTGAATCCGGAGGACTACGACGGTCCGCGGTGGGCGGGCCGGGTGCAGAAGCTGGCCGGCAAAGCGCCGGACGACTTCGCGCAGTTCGATGTGGCGATGACGATTGCGGTGATGCGGTATATCTCCGATCTGCATATCGGGCGGGTCAACCCGACGCACTTCAACTTCGACATCCATGTCGAATCGAAGAAGTACGATCTGGCAGAGTTTGTCTCGGACCAGGCGGTGGATGCGACCGATGTGCCGAAGCTGGTGGCGTCGGTCGAGCCCAACTCCGATCAGTACCGGAAGAGCGAAGAGGCGTTGGCGCGGTATCTGGTGCTGGCGCAAGCGCAGGAGACCTCGGGTGCTTCGCCGATTCCGGATGTAACGAAGCCGGTTGGGGTCGGTGAGGCGTATCCGCATGCCGTGGAGCTGGAGGCGCGGCTGCAACTGGAGGGTGACGCGCCGCAGCCGGAGGGGACGAAGGAAATAGCGCAGCGCATCTATACGAAGGCACTGTCGGATGCGGTGAAGAGCTTTCAGCATCGGCATGGCATCACCGAGGATGGCAAGCTGAACGAGCAGACGGTGAAGGCGATCAATGTGCCGTTGAGCGATCGCGTGACCCAGTTGCAGGACTCGCTCGAGCGCTGGCGTTGGCTTCCGGACCAGTATGTGAATGCGCCGCTGATCGTGAACCTCCCGGAGTTCGTCTTGCGCGCCTATGACGAGGATCACCAGCCGGAGTTCACAATGAAGGTGGTGGTGGGCAAGATGTTGGGCGAGCATGCGACGCCCGTGTTTACGCACCTGATGCGATATCTGATCTTCCGCCCGTACTGGAATGTGCCGACCGATATCGCGCGCAAGGAACTTGTGCCTCATATGGTTACCAATCATGGCTATCTCGCGACCAAGAACTTCGAGGTGACCAACGTCAAGGGCGTGGTGCTGCCGAACTATACGGCCAAGCAGGTGGCGCAGGGCGGCGTGATGGTGCGCGAGAGGCCGGGGCCGAAGAACTCGCTTGGGCTGGTGAAGTTCATGTTCCCGAATCAGTACGATATCTACCTGCATTCGACGCCGGCGCCGGAGCTGTTCAATCGTTCGCGGCGGGACTTCAGCCACGGCTGCATTCGCGTGCAGGAGCCGGACAAGCTGGCGGTGTGGGTGCTGCAGGGGCAGGAGGATCGCGATCACCAGCCGTGGGATCTTGAGAAGGTGCAGCAGGCGATGAACGGTGGACTGGACAACTACACCGTTGCACTGAAGAAACCGATCCCGATCGTGATCTTCTATGTGACTGGATACGTGGAGGATGACGGTCAGACGCACTTCTTCGACGACATCTACGGCTATGATGCACAGCTGGAGCAGGTGCTGGCGAAGGGCATGCCGTACCCGACCAAGCCGGAACCGGTCGTAGCAAAAACACTGCCGGGGGACACGCAATAATCCGCGGAGTCTGTAGACTTTGTGCAATGGCAGTTCGCACAAGAACGTAGTACAGAAGGCGGGACCAGGGCTTGCACGAGTGGTTAGGCGAGAAGGATGACGCGATTGCCGAAGCGGCGGCCGTGTCCTCCGAGGGGCTCGACCAGAGCGAGGTCGCGGCGTTTCGGACACGGCTGATGGAGTGGTATCGCGTGCATGCGCGCAAGCTGCCATGGCGCGGTGTCGCCGACCCGTATAAGACGTGGGTTTCGGAGATCATGCTGCAGCAGACCCGTGTGGCTGCGGTGATCGAGCACTATCTTCATTTTATGGAGCGGTTTCCGGCTTTGGTGGCGCTGGCGCTGGCGCCCGAGGAAGAGGTGCTCGCGGCGTGGAGCGGGCTGGGCTACTACCGGCGCGCGCGCATGCTGCACAAGGCGGCGCAGTTCATTACCGGCGAGCGGGGCGGGGTGTTTCCCTCGACGGCGGTCGAGTTGCGGACGCTGCCGGGGATTGGCGAGTACACCTCGGCGGCGATTGCGAGCATCGCGTTTGGCGAGAGCGTGGCCGCGGTGGATGGCAACGTGGAACGCGTGCTGCTGCGCCTTACAGGCCGTCCCGAGCAGGCGACGGCGGCGGGGCGCGCCTTCGTGCGGATGGTCGCGGGGCAACTTGTTCCCGGGCGCACAATGGGCACGGTGGAGCGGCAGACGGGCGTCACGGCGAAGGGCGGTGCGGCGCAGGGCAACGGCGCGCGACATGGCCGGACGGTTGCCGTGAATGCGGCCGGCGATCACAACCAGGCGATGATGGAGCTGGGCGCGACGATCTGCCTGCCGCGCGCTCCGCTGTGCCTGGAGTGTCCGGTGTACGCACTGTGCCGGACGCGTGGCGAGCATGAGACGGCGCCGCGCTCGAAGCTGCGCAGTCGCGAGGTGGCGTATCTGCTGTCGTTGCGCAAGCGCAGCGTGGTGACGCAGGTGCTGCTGGCGAAGCGGCCTGCGGATGCGAGCCTGATGCCGGGGATGTACGAGCTGCCGCCGCTGCCGCTCGATGCCGCGGACGATGCGATGACGGAGCGGGAGCCGGTGTTGCGGGTGCGGCATGCGATCACGAATACGAGCTACTATGTGCGCATCTACTCGCCGCTTGGCCCCGGGGATAAGGTGCTGCGGCGCGCGGTGCCGATTGCGAAGAACGATCTGTATTGGGTGAAGACGTCGACGCTGGGTGCGGTGCCGTTGACGGGGCTGGCGAAGAAGGTGCTGCAGCGGCTGGATGTGATGGCGGTGCGACCGCTACGCCGGGTGGATCTCGAGGCCGAAACGCAGGCGACCGAGCCGGTGCGCAAGAAGCGGGAACGCGACGTTCCGGCACCGGTCATCGACCATGATGAGGACCACGATTTGTTTTAGGCGCTGGCGTTCGAGCCTTGCGCGGGACACGCTGCGTAGTGCGCAAGGGAGATCCGGAGCGCCCGCTTCGTTGGCTGTGCGGTAAGCTGTAGGCTCTGCATTTCACTTGGATGGAAATGCCCGCGTGTCTCGGGGCGATCTGCATCGACAAGGGAGACTCTCTGCAATGAAGCTTGGTCTGGCGTGGGTTGGCGCGGTAGCGGTGTTCGGAATGGGTTTGATTGCGCAGGCGCAGGTGCCGCCGGCGGTGAAGGCGGCAGAGGCGTCGATCGATCCGGAGAAGATTCGCGCGCATGTGCGGTTTCTTTCGGACGATCTGCTCGAAGGCCGCGGGCCTGGGTTGCGCGGCAGCGAGCTGGCGGCGAAGTACATTGCAACCGAGTTCGCGCTCGATGGGCTGGCGCCCGGCGGCGACAACGGGACATACTTTCAGCAGGTGAAGTTCGTTGGCACCAAGGTGAAGGCGGGGGAGACGAGTTTCGAGTTCATTCCGCTGCATGGTGCGCCGCAGCGGCTGACCTATGGCGACGACTACACGGTGACCAATCAGGAGCACACGCCGGTTGCGGACGTGGACGCGCCGATCGTCTTTGTGGGCTATGGCGCGACGGCGCCGGAGTTCGAATGGGACGACTATGCGAGCGTCGACGTGAAGGGCAAGGTGATCCTGTGCATCGTGGGCGATCCGCCGTCGGAGGATCCGAAGTTCTTTGGCGGCGCTGCTCTGACGTACTACGGCCGCTGGACGTATAAGTTCGAACAGGCGGCGCGGATGGGCGCGGTGGGTGCGCTGATCATCCATCGGACCGACCTTGCGAGCTATGGCTGGGATGTAGTGAAGAACTCGAACACCAGCGAGAAGACCTATTTGGCTGAGGACAAGAATGCGAAGCTGAAGGCGGCGAGCTGGATTCAGCTTGAGGTGGCGCGGAAGCTGTTCGCGGTGAGCGGGCTCGATCTCGATACCGAGATCGCGGCGGCGGGTAAGCGCGGCTTCAAGGCAGTGGAGCTGCCGGTGCGGCTGAAGGCGCATGTGGACAGCGTGATCCGGCCGTTCGAGAGCCCGAATGTGGTAGGGATTCTGCACGGAGGCGACGGGGGCAAGGATCAGGCGGCGATGTACACGGCCCACTATGACCATCTTGGGTTTGTGCCGGGCATGGCGGGCGACAACATCTACAACGGTGCTGCAGACAACGGGACTGGCGTCGGCATGATCATGGAACTGGCGCGGGCGTGGTCGGAGATGGTGCACGCGGGCGTGACGCTGCCGCACTCGGTGATCTTCGCGTCAGTGACGGCGGAGGAGCAGGGGCTTCTGGGAAGCGAGTATCTGGGACAGCATCCGCCGATTCCGGCGGGGCAGATTGCGCTCGACGTCAACTACGACATGATCCTGCCCATCGGCGTGCCGCAGCAGGTGAACGTGAACGGAGCGCAGCGGACGAGCTTCTTCCCGGTGGTGCAGGCGACCGCCCAGCGGTTTGGCCTGGAGATCGTTCCCGACCCGCGGCCGGCGGCGGGAAGCTACTATCGCTCGGATCACTTCAGCCTGTCGCGCGTGGGGATTCCAGCGTTTTCGATCGAGACGGGAACGCTCTACGAGGGGCACGATGCAGCGTGGGGCAAGGCGAAGTTCCAGGACTTCGAGGACCACGACTACCACAACTTCTCGGACAACTATCACGCTGACTGGGACTTCCACGGCAACGCGAAGCTCGATCGCTTCGGCATGGAGCTGGGCTGGGAGGCGCTGACGGTGCCGGGCAGCATTCGCTGGAACGCCGGGGATGAGTTCGAGCCGGCGCGCAAGGCGAGCCTGGGCAACTAGGCTCGCTAGTAGAAGTCGGCGCAGCTGAGGAAGTAGCCGCAGCCGCGGCAGACAAGCTTGCAGCGGTGGTCTTCGAGCCGGGAGCTGCAGGTCGGGCAGAAGCGGCTGTGGTGCTCCTGCGGCACTGTCGCGAGTTGCGCGTCGAGGGCGCAGGTCGTTCCCGAGGGGGCTGGCGTCGAGTCGATGGGGGCGGCGATCAGCATGGGGTTAGTGTAGCGCCAAGCGCTGCGTGTGCAGCCGGTCGTCGGCAGTCATCTGTTGCGGATTTTCAACCCGCTTTCATCGATCCTGCATCGAATGAGATACCGTGGATGCGGTAGTGGTCGGGACGACACGGCTGGACTGAGCCGCGGGAAGCAGCCAAAAGCCAGCAGTCGACCGCCAGGACAGTCAACCGCCATGACAGCTAAAGGAGAAGGTCTATGGATCGCAGTGCGAGCGCGAAGTGGCAGGGAAGTCTGAAGGAAGGCAAAGGCGTTATCTCGACGCAGAGCGGCACCTTGCATGAGGCGCAGTACAGCTTCGGCACCCGCTTCGAGAATGGGGTTGGGACCAACCCCGAGGAGCTGATCGCGGCGGCGCACGCGGGCTGCTTCACGATGGCGCTGAGCGGGCAGCTGACGTCGGTCGAGCTGCCGCCGGAGTCGCTGGAGACGACCGCGGTGGTGACGATGGAGAAGACCGACGACGGTCCGACGGTGACGAAGATTCACCTGACCACGCGGGCGAAGGTGCCGAAGATCGAGAAGGAGAAGTTCGACGAACTGGCGAAGAAGGCCAAGGAGGGCTGCCCGATCTCGCGGCTGCTGAAGGCTGCGGAGATTACGCTGGACGCGCAGCTGGTTTAGGCTTCGTCAGGAAAGATAAACATGGAACTAAGAATGCGGCCTTTGCGGCCGCATTCTTAGTTTTTAGTGGCTGTGCGAGTGGCCGTGGTGATGGTGGTGATGATGGCCGTGGCCGGTGACGGCCTCGATCGGGGGCGGTGCGGCGCAGCCGTGGGTGGTCTCGCAGCCAGTGACCTCAAACTGCAACGTGGTGTGGTGAATGTGGAAGCGGTCGCGCAGGGCCAGGTTGAGGCGCTCAAGGATGGCACCGCAGTCCGACACCGGCATCTCGGCGATGGTGATGTGGCTGGCGAGCGCGTGGGAGCTGGAGCCGAGCGTCCAGACGTGCAGGTCGTGGACGTTGAGGACGCCCTCGACCGCCTCCATGGCGGCGCGCACCTCTTCGAGCTGAAGGCTGCGCGGGGTTCCTTCGAGCAGGATGTGCAGGGTCTCGCGCACGATGCTGGCGGAACTGTAGAGGATCATGGTGGCGATCAGGAGCGAGAGCACGGGGTCGATCCACATCACGCCGGTGAAGAGGATGCCGGCGCCGCCGGCGATGACGGCCGCGGTCGACAGCGTGTCGCCGAGCATGTGCAGGAAGACGCTGCGGATGTTGACGTCGCCGGAGAAGCGCCAGAGCAGGCCGGCGATGCAGCCGTTCATCAGCACGCCTGCGGCGGCGACCGACATCATCAGCTTGGGCTGGATGGGCTGGGGCGTGCCCAAGCGGTGGATGGCCGCGATGGCGATCCAGGCCGAGAGGGCGATCAACGCGAGTGCGTTGACGAAGGCGGCGAGCACGCCGGCGCGCTGGTAGCCGAAGGTCTTCTCGCCGGTGGCGGGCCGCGCCTGGAAGTAGACGGCGACGAAGGAGAGCACGATGGCCAGCATGTCGGAGACGTTGTGGCCGGCCTCGGAGATCAGCGCGAGGGAGTGGGCGCGGACGCCGAAGTAGAACGTTGCCACGACGTAGCAGAAGGTGGCGGCGAGCGAGAGCTTGAGAACCTGCTGCATCCTTCCGGAGGGGGTGGCGACCATATGCATGGCTCTATTGTATACCGCAGGGGGGTATACGCATGGTCCGGGAAAGCGGAGCCGCGCGCGGCCAGGCCGTCACGATTCCAATCAGAGGTGGTGGGGATCCAGGCGCAGGCCGCTCCAGGACTCGGCGACGACGATGCTGTTGCTGGGGTTATGGGGATCGTAGCGGACCTGGACGGGGAGATCGATGCGGACGTGGCGGACGAGCTCGGTGAGCAGCGAGACGTCCTGGGCGCACTCGTAGGAGACGCCGGAGACGCGGTAGGCGTAGATCAGGATGGAGGGGACGAGCTCCTCGTGGCCGGGTGCATCGGTCAGCGCGATCTCGGTCTGGCCGGCGGTGAGGCCGAACTCGCTGGAGTCGGAGTCCCCCAGGGTGATGTCGATCAGGCTGGCATCGGTAATGCGGCCGTATTCGGCGAGGAAGAGGCGGCGGCGACGTTCGATCTCGTTGGCGTCGGTGCGGGGGCGGAAGATGGCGTAGCAGCCTAAGCCCAGCGCAGCAACGGCTCCGACGGCGAGGAGGCCGATCTGGCGGGGACCGAGAGGCAGGGCTGAAGGAAGATGCGGCACGTGTCTGCCAATGAGCATAGCCGATTGCCGGGAGGACTGGGGAATGATTGAGATGCAGGCAGCGGAAGGGAGCTCCAAGGGGTCTTTTCGGCGCGGCTTTCGGCGTATTCCCGGCGGTTGCCCGCGGCGCAGGCGGTATACTGAGGAGTGCCCATGAAGCCGGATTCCGAATCTACTTTCGCCGCTCGCCACGCCTCCTCCACGTCTCGACCCCGCTGCCTGTTCCGGGAGATCGCTCTCCGGGAGGCTGCCGCGCGCGACGCCGCCCTGCGGAGCACGGCCAATCCGCTCGACCTTGCGGAGGACCGGCGCATCCGCTCGACGACCGTGGTCTGCGTCCGCCGGGGTGACGCGGTGGTGATGGCCGCAGACGGCCAGGTGTCGCTGGGGGCGACCGTGATGAAGGGCTCCGCGAAGAAGATCCGGCGGCTCTACAACGACAAGGTGTTGGCAGGATTCGCGGGCTCGACAGCAGATGCGTTCTCGCTGTTCAGCCGCTTCGAGAACAAGCTGGAGCAGTTTGCCGGCAATCTCGGTCGCGCCGCCGTGGAACTGGCCAAGGACTGGCGCACGGACAAGATGCTGCGGCAGTTGGAAGCTCTGCTGATCGTGACCGACGCGAAGCAGACGTTTCTGCTCAGCGGCACCGGCGACGTGATCGACCCAGATGAGGGAATCGCCACCATCGGCTCCGGCGGCAGCTATGCGCTAGCTGCGGCACGGGCGCTGATGGAGAACACTGACCTGAGCGCGCGCCAGATCGCCGAGAAGAGTTTGAGGATCGCAGGCCAGATCTGCATTTACACGAACGATCAGATGACCATTGAAGAGTTGAAGGCGGAACCGGCCGTAAGCCTGTAACTATTGCCGACCGTCTGTAACCGCTGCGGTTGCATGACAATGTTGGATGCGGCTGCGCTCGAATCCAGCCGTGCATTGAGGAGTACCGAAACATGGCAATTTTTCTACCTGGAGCCGCTGAAGATCAGGCGCTCGCGCTCGATGAGATGACGCCGCGCGAGATCGTCGCGGAGTTAGACAAATATGTTGTCGGCCAGCAGGCAGCCAAGCGCGCCGTGGCCATCGCACTGCGTAATCGCATGCGCCGGCAGAAGCTCCCGCCCGAGTTGGCCGAGGACATCATGCCGAAGAACATCATCATGATTGGGCCAACCGGCGTGGGCAAGACCGAGATTGCGCGGCGGCTGGCGAAGCTGACCAACTCGCCGTTCCTGAAGGTGGAGGCGTCGAAGTTCACCGAAGTCGGCTACGTTGGGCGCGACGTAGAGTCGATCGTCCGCGACCTGGTCGAGATTGCCATCGATATGGTGCGCGACGAGAAGCTCGAAGACGTGGAGGAGAAGGCCGAACTGAACGCGGAGGACCGGCTGCTCGATCTGCTGCTGCCGCCGACGCCTGCGGCTGCTACGGCTCCGTCCGCGACCTCCAGTGACGCGAAGGAGATTGACCTGTCGCTCGCTTCCTCGGACGAAAAGCTGGCAGAGAAGCCGACTGACAGTCAGCACCGGACGCGTGAGAAGCTGCGCCAGCAGTTCCGCGAGGGTAAGCTGGACGAGCGCACCGTCGAGATCGACGTGCGCGACCGGAACCAGCCCAGCTTCGAGATCCTGACCAACCAGGGCCAGGAGGAGATGGACATCAACTTCAAGGACATGCTGCCCGGGCTGTTTGGGCAGCGGACCAAGAAGCGCAAGATGAAGGTTGCCGAGGCCTTCGAGTACCTGGTCCAAGAGGAGGAAGGCCGCCTGATCGATATGGATCAGGTGACGCGGCTTGCGGTCGAGCGGGTGGAGGATGCCGGCATCGTGTTTCTCGACGAGATCGACAAGATCGCCGGCCGCGAGGGTGGCCACGGACCCGATGTCTCGCGTGAGGGTGTGCAGCGCGACATTCTGCCGATCGTCGAAGGCACCACGGTCAGTACCAAGTACGGCATGGTCTCGACCGACCACATCCTGTTCATCGCCGCTGGTGCGTTCCATGTCTCGAAGCCGAGCGACCTGATTCCAGAGCTGCAGGGCCGCTTCCCGATTCGCGTTGAGTTGCACTCGCTCACGGTGAATGACTTTGTGCGCATCTTGACCGAGCCGAAGTCGTCGCTGGTGAAGCAGTCGACCGCGTTGCTCGAGACCGAGGGCCTGAAGCTCGAGTTCACCAAGGAGGCCATCGCCGAGATGGCGCAGTTCGCCTTCCACGTGAACGAGACGACGGAGAACATCGGCGCGCGCCGGCTGCATACCATTATGGAGCGCGTGCTCGACGAGATCAGCTTCCAGGCGCCGGACCTGTTCAAGTCGCCGCGGCCGGAGGCCACTGAGGAGGGGGTCGTGGCGGAGATCGGCTCGTCCGCGCCGCTGACGAAGGAGCCGCAGCCGCCATCGCCGCCGCTGCCGGTGGTCGAGCGCGAGACCGCAACCGGAGTCGAGAAGGTGATCGTCGTCGATCCCGAGTACGTCCGTCAGCAGGTCGCCGGCATCGTGAAGAACCAGGACCTCAGCCGCTATATCCTATAGGGTGTCTTCCAGGAAAACAGCGAGGGCGGCCATCACGGCCGCCCTTTGCTGTCGATGCTGGGTCGGAAGTTATGCGTTGACTGGCTGCGAGATCTCGGCGAGGCGCTTGGCCAGCAGTACCTCGAGGTCCTCGAGAGCCTTGGAGAAGCCTTCGATGCCTTCCTTCAGCTTGTCGTGCGCCATGCGGTCCTCGGCGTGCATCTTGTCGAAGGTCGCCTTGTCGATGGCGATCTTCTGGATGTCCAAGGACGCCGCGTGCGCGGGATCGAGCTTGCGGGTCAGCGCACCTTCGGTCTTGTCCAGTTCAGCCAACAGGTTCGGAGAGATGGTCAGCAGGTCACAGCCGGCGAGTTCTTCGATCTCGCCAATGTTGCGGAAGCTGGCACCCATGACCACCGTTTTGTAGCCGAAGCGCTTGTAGTAGTTGTAGATCGTCGTGACGCTCTGGACGCCGGGATCGTCGGCGCCGGTGTAGTCCTTGCCGGTGTCCTTCTTGTACCAGTCGAGGATGCGGCCGACGAAGGGCGAGATAAGAGTGACTTTGGCTTCGGCGCAGGCAATCGCCTGGTGCAGGCCGAAGAGCAGAGTCAGGTTGCAGTGAATGCCCTCCTGCTCGAGCTTCTCGGCGGCCTTGATGCCCTCCCAGGTGGAGGCGATCTTGATCAGCACGCGGTCGCGCGAGATGCCGGCCTTGTCGTACTGGCCGATGATGTCGTGGGCCTGCTCGATGGTCTTCTCTGTGTCGTAGGAGAGGCGCGCATCGACCTCGGTCGAGACGCGGCCGGGGACGATTTCGAGGATCTTGCGGCCGAAGGCGACGGCCAGCGACTTGAAGGCGAGCGCAGCCACATCCTTGTCGGACGCGTTGCTGCCTGCATCCTTGCGGGCCTGCTTCAATACGTCGTCAACGATGCTCTGGTACTCGCTCTTCTGCGCGGCGGCAGCGATCAGCGAAGGATTGGTGGTGGAATCCTGGGGCTGGAACTTCTGAATGGAGTTGATGTCGCCGGTGTCGGCGACGACGGTGGTCATGCCACGAAGCTGCTCAAGAAGAGTTGCCATAGCGATACTCCCTTATGTTTCCGGTGTTCAGTCTACCAAGAATAGCGGGCATACGCCCAAGGTTGGCCGGTAACCGACTGCTCTGAAGCTGGCCGATGGCGCGGCTTCGGGGGTAGCTCCCCGCCCCAGACTGGAAGTCCTAAAGTCCAGATGAATTGGGGGTTAAGTCCAAACCAAAGTCTAACGGAAGTCTGCTCTCGTGGAGACCGGGTGCGAAGGCCTTTCGGATTGGGAAAGAGCGTGCTTCAGGGGAGACTGGGCTTTATTTTACCAGCCGTGTCAAGGGCTCGACTTCGAGGAAGGGAGCTCGGGAGTAGTCGTCGTGGGCCACGCGTTGGAGGACGCGATCCGGGACGCAGGCAGGAGCTCCCCGTGGCTTGGATCCGGGCAGCCCCTGGGTTAGTGGGCGGTTTGGCTCCTTTGGAGGCTCGGGTCGGAGAGGCCGCTGCGGTTTCCAGTCTGATCGACGGCGAGGACCCGGTAGGCGTAGCTCAGCCCGGCGACGGCCGTAAGATCGCGGAAGGCCGGCGTGACGACCGGCGTGGGTGTGAGCTGGATGGCGGGTCCGGTCGTCTTGTCGTTGGCGTCGAGCGACTGTCGGAACACGAGATAGCCGGCGAGGTCGACCTCGGCATTGGGCTCCCAGGAGAGATCGATAGCCGTCGGGCTCTGGGCGTCGGAGCCGGGGATCGCCTCCAGCCCCGTCGGCCGCAGCGGCGGGAAGATATCGAAGTGGGCGAAGGTGACGGCCTGCGAGGGAGCGCTTTCGATCTCGAGCTCGTGGACGCCCAGGGTGACGGTGCGCACACGCTTGGCGACGTAGCGGTAGGTCGAGCCCATCGTCGCGGTTACGTCGACCGTGCCCTCGGTGGGGCCGTTCGGGTGCGGGGAGTTGGAGACGGTCGGTTCGGTGACGCGGAGATGAATCTCGGGGGTCTGGTCCGGGGCCGTTTTTGGGGAGTGGCTGGCTGGGGTCGCCGCGGTGTGTCCTCCCTTCCCCTTTGTTTTCTTCTTTTTGTTCTTATGCGGAGCGGGCTGGGGGCTGGGTGCGGCAGCCGGGTGCGGCTTGGGCGCGTGCGGAGACGACGGCGTCAGGTCCGTCCGTTCCAGTTCGACAATGCCCTGCTCCGACGAGGGTTCCCACTCCAGCACCGCGCCCGCTTCCAGGTTCGTGGCATGGAGATCTTCGACCACGGGCGGAGCGGTTCCCGCGGCCGCGAAGCCGGCTACCGTGGATTCGCCCGCGGAGCGTCCGGCCGCGTTGAACAGTTGCACGCGGTAGGTGAGCAGTGTGACCGGATCGGCCTGAAGCGAGGCCGGCAGGTCGTCCGTAGCCTCGGGACGGCCGGGCGTTACGCCCAAACGAGCGACCGGGACGCAGGCCTTGAGACGCGCGGCGGGGGTTGCGGGCCGGGGGCCGACCTCGCGGCAGAGCTCCGCCGTGATCGGACCGTTCAAGGGCAGATCGTCGGAGGTCTTGTTGGAGGTGGTCCAATGCACCAGCACACGGCCGCCCTGTCGCTGGGCCTGGATATCCGTGGCGAGCGCGGGAAGGTTCAGCGTCGGCGGCTTCGGCGGGCCTGGACTGGCACAACCGACTGCAGCGACGGCGGCTGCCATCGCTGCGAGACGCAGTCCCGCTCGTGTTGCGAGACCAGACTTCCCGTTCGACCTGACCCCGATGGCCTTTTGTCCGGGGTGCGCGTGCCTGTTCCTCATCCCTTTCAGGCTAGCATCGCGGGCGGGTCAAGTACGGCCATAGGCAGAATCAGTGCCATTTCTGCCGGCGACCGGAAAACATTTGACGATGCCATAACATCTATTCACCATGCGAACGGTCCCAGGGGGCTCCCTATGCCGAACAGGAACGTTAACGAAACCGCAAACCCCATTGAGTCCGCGGAGCACGATCTACCCGCTCTCTATACCTCTCCCGAACCACCCCCGCCGAACCTTCAGATCGATGGCGAGGCCGCAGAAAATGTGATCTCCGAAAAGCGCATCGGCGAACGCATCAAACATCTCCGTTTGAAGAAATCGATGGGCTTGGTGGAGCTTGGACAACACACTGGCCTGTCAGCGAGCTTTCTGTCGCAGTTGGAGACCGGGCGCGTTGTTCCGACGCTGCGTAATCTCGCCCGCATCTCCATGGTCTTCTCGAAGGACCTCAGCTACTTCTTCGAGCCCGAGCCGCAGACGCTGTTTCGCGTGCACCGTCGTAAGGATCGGGTGCGGCTGCCGCAGAGCGGTGTGGACGACCCCTCGTATTTCTTCGAAAGCCTCGGCTACATGGTCCCGGACCGGCAGCTCGATCCCTACTTCGCGGAGTTTCTGCCGCACAAGAAGGGACGCCAGCCCCGCGCGCACCAGCATGTTGGCTGCGAGTTCCTGCTGCTGCTGACCGGTCGGCTCGATCTGCAGCATGGCGAGGTGACGCACCATCTCGAGGCCGGCGACGCCGCCTACTTCGACGCCGACACCACACACAGCTATATCTGTGTGGGGGACGCGCCGGCGACGGCGGTGATCGTGACGCTGCAGCAGCCCGTGACCACCCCGTATTCGGGAGGTCCGCGCATCGGGCCGGCGGCGGGGATCGCATCGAACCGGGTGCGGGCGCTCAGCTCCACGCTGTTGCGGTCGCGTCCGACGGTGGTGCCGTCGGTAGGCCCGCAGCTGAAGAAGCCGCAGCTGTTATAGCTGCGGCAGAGGCGATCGATCGATCCAGACCTGGACGCGGTGCGAAGGGCGCCTTTACGAACTCTTTGCACCGAAGCTCCTAAACTTCAGGTCATGGAGACGTGCGTCATCCGGCCGGCGGCGGCGAAGGACATGCCGGCGGCCGCGAGCATCTACGAGCACTTCGTTCGGACCAGCACCGCGACCTTCGAACTTACCCCGCCCGACGCTACCGAAATGTGCCGGCGACGAAGGGCGGTCCTTGAACGAGGCTTGCCGTATCTGGTGGCCGAGTTGGAGGGCTATATTGTGGGCTATTGCTACGCCTCGCAGTTTCGTCCGCGCGAGGGCTACCGATTTACGGTAGAGGACTCGATCTATGTGCGGCCCGATTGCGTGGGGTACGGGGTGGGCAAGAAGCTGCTTTCGCAGCTGATTCAGGGGTGCCAGACGGCGGGTTGCCATCGCATGATCGCCTGCATCTGCGGGGAAAATCCGGTCTCGGTCGGGCTGCATCGGTCGCTTGGCTTTGAGGCCCTGGGGACGATCCCGGAGGCGGGATTGAAGTTCGATCAATGGGTCGATATGGCGATGATGCAGCGGGCGCTCTGAGGCGCGTTGCACAGATTGTGAAACGATTTGGTTGCTTCGCCGGGAGCTTCGCCTTACCATCGCCCAAGTGGACTTTCGCAACAACACGTCGAAGCCGGACCTGAATCGGAGCATCCTCGAGGCGGAACGGCTGGTCTCCGCCGGCAAGGTGGACGAGGATGCCGCGTTTGAGCTGAAGCTGCGCCCGAACCGGCTCGCCGAGTTTATCGGGCAGGAGAAGGCCAAGGAGCAGCTGGCCATCGCGCTGGAGGCGGCGAAGTCCCGAGGCGAGGCGCTCGATCACGTCCTGCTCTTCGGGCCGCCGGGGCTGGGCAAGACGACGCTGGCGACCATCATTGCCAACGAGCTGCAGGTCGGCTTCCAGCAGACCTCGGGGCCGGCGCTGCAAATCCAGGGCGACCTGACCGCGATCCTGACCAACCTGCGCAAGAAGCAGGTGCTGTTTCTCGATGAAATCCACCGACTGCAGCCTGTGCTCGAGGAGAAGCTTTACACCGCGCTCGAGGACTACAAGCTGGACATCATCATCGGCCAGGGCCCCGCTGCCAGGACGCATGTGATGGAGATTCAACCATTTACGTTTGTGGCGGCGACCACCCGGCCGGGCCTGCTAAGCTCGCCGCTGCGGTCGCGCTTCGGCATCCTACTGCGGCTGGAGTTCTACACGGACGACGAACTGCGCTTCGTGGTCGAGCGCTCGGCCGAGGTCCTTGGCGTTCCCATCGACCACGACGGCGCGGCGGAGATTGCGATGCGGTCGCGCGGTACCCCGCGGATCGCCAACCGGCTGCTGCGGCGGGTGCGGGACTACGCCCAGGTGCGCGCGGCGGGCACCATCGATCGGCCCACCGCACAGGCGGCGCTCTCCATGCTGGAGGTCGACAGCCACGGCTTCGATGAGCTGGACCGCCGGCTGCTGCGCACGATTATCGAAAAATACGATGGCGGCCCGGTTGGGTTGAATACACTTGCCGCCGCGCTCGCCGAGGAGCAGGATGCTTTGGAGGAGGTTTACGAGCCGTTCCTGATCCAGATAGGGTTCCTGGATCGAACGCCCCGCGGGCGCGTCGCCACGCGGCTCGCCTACGCGCATCTCGGCATCGAAATGCCCCGCAAATTTAGCTTGTTCTAAAGATCGCCGATTGCCCACACAACCGTCGGGGGGCCAAGATGCTCTAACGTCAGATTGAACCTTTTCTGGTAAGGTCGCTGCCAGCTCTCCTACGGACTTATGGACTATCGCACCCTTTTCATCTTCGACATTGTGTCGCTGACCGTGTATACGGTCGCCATCACCGCCGTCGCCTTCCGCAACCGGAGGATGATCTGGCTGGGATGGTTCGCGGCATCGATGCTGCTGGAGCTGACCCAGGCGACGCTGCAGGGGATGATGGGGCATGGGCCGCAGAACTTGACGGTACTGCTGCCTGCGCTGCTGAACGCGGCGTCCTTTTTCGCGATGTTTAAGGGCTTTCGCTGGCTCATGTTGCGCGAGCCGCCTAGCACTTGGCTCGGTCCCATCCTGCTGGGCGTGGCTCTGGTCACCTATGCCGGGCTATACCTGCTGCGCGCGCCGAACGCGTTTGCCATCGGCATGGCGCCGGTCTTCGTCTCCTCGGGGCTGTCGATGGGGCTTCTGCTCAAGCTCGGACGGCGTCATCTGAAGGTCGTCTCGCGGGTGACGGCCTGCGTGCTGTTCGCCTATATGTGCGTCATCATCTATCGCTTGGTGCTGATCTCGAGTGATGCCTACGCGATCCAGCCGAGCGACGTGAAGGACGCGCGGGGGCTCTACTCGCTGCTCGCCATGATGGGCCTGGGCGCCTGCCTGGCGCTGACCTACCTGTGGTTCTACGTCGCCGAGATCTACGCGGATCTAGCCCGCACCGCCTGCCTGGATCCGCTGACCGGGGTGCTGAATCGGCGGGCGCTCGAGACCGAGGCCAGCCGCGAGATCTCGCGCGTCACACGCCACGCCGCACCCCTGGCGCTGGTGCTGCTCGACCTCGATTACTTCAAGCGAATCAACGACCGCTTCGGCCATCGCACCGGGGATGAGGCACTGCGCGCCCTCGTGGCTGTGCTGCGCCGGGAGCTGCGCGAGGTGGACCTGGTCGCCCGCATCGGCGGCGAGGAGTTCGTGATCCTGCTCCCTAACAGCACGGGGGAGATGGCCGTGAATGTGGCCGAGCGGCTGCGCAGCGCCATCGAGAACACCGTCGTCTCCTATGAAGACAGCGTGGTGCACTTTACCGTGAGCGCGGGCGTCGCCCCGATGCTCTCCACGGATGCCACGTGGGAGTCCATGCTGCACCGCGCGGACGATGCAATGTACGTGGCCAAGCGCACCGGCCGGAACCGGGTCGTGCTCGATCCCCAGGTGGACGCGCTGTCGAACGCGCTGCCCGAAGGCGAGCCCCGGCCCACGCAGCTCTCCATCCAGGTACCGCTCCCGCTGCCGTTCCGGGTGGAAGAGCACCCGACGGGCAGCTAACCACTCTATTTTTCGTCGAGCGCCACTCGCAGGCGTCCGTGCGCCGCGTTCAGCCGCGCCTCCGCCGCCGCCCGTTCGATTCCCAGACGCTGTATGACGATCGCAGTCTTCACGCTGCCGGCGGTCTCGAGCAGCGCTGCCGCGGCCCGCTTGTCGCAGCCGGTCGCCGCCATCAGGATGCGTTGCGCGCGATCGACCAGCTTCTCGTTGGTGGGGCGGACGTTCACCATCAGGTTGCCGTAGATCGTGCCGGTGCGGATCATGACGCCGGTGGAAAGCATGTTCAGGACGAGCTTGGTCGCGGTGCCGGCCTTCATGCGCGTCGATCCGGTCAGAATCTCCGGGCCGGTCACCGGGGTGATGGCGATCTCCGCCACGCGCCCCATTGCCGAGTCCGGCACGCAGGTCAACGCGATGGTCAGCGCGCCACGGCTCTGCGCGAAGTCCAGTGCGCCGAGCACGTACGGGGTGCGCCCGCTGGCGGCGATGCCGACTACGGTGTCGTAGGGCCCAAGATCGTGCGGCGCAAGATCGGCCGCGCCCTCGGCGGGTGAGTCCTCGGACTGTTCGCTCGAGTTGCGCAACGCCGAGTCGCCGCCGGCAATCAGCCCCTGCACCAGGGTCGCCGGCACGGAGAAGGTGGGGGGGCACTCTGAGGCGTCCAGGACGCCGAGGCGCCCGCTGGTGCCTGCACCGATGTAGAACAGCCGCCCGCCGCGCTCGAAGCGGGCGGCGATCTCGTCCACCGCGCGGGCGATGTTGGCCAACTCGTGTTCGACCGCCAGCGCCACGGTCTGGTCCTCGCGGTTGATCACCTGAAGCATCTCCAGCGTAGGAAGGCGGTCGATCTGCTCGCTGGCCGGGTTGCGGCCCTCGGTCAACAGCGCGCCGAGGCTGGATGTCGTTGATTTCTCCGTTGATGTTTCGGTCGTTTTCTCCATGGCAGGATCATCATGGCGCAGCCAGAGGCGAGATGCAATTCGGGGAAAGCGGCCGCGCCCCTCGTTGGCCTGGGATCTGGCCGCGACGTGGTTCCCACGATTTCCCGGTCGGCGGCAACAATCTCCCTGAACCGGAACGCCACATTCGGCGGCGGCGCCCTTAGAATAGAAAGAAAGATTGGAAGCGACCGAAGCAAAAGGAAGAGTCACGCATGAGTGCAGGGTTTGAGACGGTACTAGCCGGGCAGATCGCCGACGCGGCGAAGGTAGCAGGCCTGGTGGTTGCAGGGACGGAATCGGCGCTGGATGCGTCCGGCGCGGTAACCACGCGGTTCACGCTGGCCTTGGCCGCGGACCCCGCGAAGACGGAGCTGTTGGAGCTCACCGAGGCGCTCGATCTGAGCCGCGCCGAGCTAATCAATGAGGTCCATATCTATCTCGCCGAGACGGCGAAGCGGCTGCGCAATCCGCGCCCGGACTTCTATCTGACGTTGCACGGGCTGCCGCTCAGCTTCGGCAACTTCAAGTGGCCGTTCCACGCCTCGACCTCCGGCGCCGACACCTTCCTGGTGCACGGCGAGATCCGCCTCGAGGATGGCACCGACAGTCCGCTGCACGCGAAGATCTCCGCCTCGATGACCGTCACCTTCGCCGAGATCGTGCCCGCGCCCGAGCAGCCCTTCGCCGAGGCCTTCATCTACAACGCCGTGCGCAAGACCATGGATCAGGGCCAGCTCGAGCTGGTTAAGAGCGGCAACCGCCAGCCTGTCCCGGTGACCACGCGCTACTACAGCCGCTGGCAGCGCAAGTTCACCTTCAACGACACCACCGAGGCGCAGCGCCACGACTTCCTCGCCGCTAAGACCTACTGGCTTTCGGGCGTGTTGGGTGGCGGACAGCCGGTGTGGCTTGCGGACCCGCGCGACGCGCAGTACCTCAACACCACCGTCGCTGAACTGAAGAAGACCGCCGAAAATCTCGCTGCGGACGGAGCGATTCGTCTCGCCGCGGACATCGAATACGCCACGCCCACCGAGGCGCTGATGGGACACGCCGCTCACTACCAGCAAGAGGTAGCGAACGCGCTCGCCTTCATCAAGCCCACCTTCAACGAAGACATGCGTGGCGGCCACACCAATATGTAACTGTCATAGATTCAATCCGAAAAGGCCTGTATTGCCACGCGCAATGCGGGCCTTTTGCATCTGCGCTGCTGGACACCAATTTGGAGCGGCTGGGAAAGGGACGTGATGCCGAACTCGCTGCTGCTGACGATATCGCTGGGCATGTCGCTGAGCTCCGTGCTGGCGCTCCCCGCAGTCGCCCAGGTCGGACAGACCAATCCAACTACCGCGCCGGCCACACCTGCTGCATCGCCTGCGGAGGAGGCGGAGGTGACCGACCTGGTGCGACTGGACGCCGGCACGCTCGCCCTCACGCTTCCAGGCAAGGCAGGCTCCTCCACACCGCGCAGGCTGCTGCTCTATGACTTCGAGTTCGAAGGCGCGCCCGTGCGCACCGACAAGCTGCACTTCAAACAGATCGCGCCCGGCGTGGTCGCGTCCGCAGCCTCGCTTACATGGTTGGCGAGTGGCGCGTGCGCCTACGCGACAACGCCAATTACTACGGCCTGGGTGAGCACTTCGACACGCTGAACCACGCGCACACCATCGTCAAGAACGCGTCCCAGGACAATCCCGGGCCCAAGGGAAGCTCGAGCTACAAGCCGATTCCCTTCTTCATGAGCACCACCGGCTACGGCCTCTGGTGCGATACCACCGGCGACGCGACCTTCGACATGGACGCCTCCAGCAACACCGATATCATCCTCGACGCAACCGCCGAGAAGCTGCGCTTGGTGCTCTTCACCGGGCCGGAGTTCCCCAAGATTCTCGACGCCTTCACCGCGCTCGCGGGCCGCTCAATCCTGCCGCCGTATTGGGCCTTCGCGCCGTGGCTCGGCCGGGACTATCACCAGAATCAGGCGCAGGTTACCGGGGATGTGGACCGCGCCCGCGAGCTTGGCTTGCCCGCCAGCGTGCTGCTGCGGCGAATAGAGATAGCCGGCAGCTCGGGCTTTTCCAAAAAGAATGGCCGCGATGTAGTGGGTGGGAGTGATCCCATCCACTACATCGCGGCCTTATGCCTTGACTGAGCCTGCGTTACGCGTCCTTGACGCCGTCCACGAAGGCCTTCAGCTTGCGGCTGCGGCTGGGGTGGCGCAGCTTGCGTAGCGCCTTGGCCTCGATCTGCCGGATGCGCTCGCGCGTCACCTGGAAGCTCTGGCCGACCTCTTCGAGGGTGTGCTCGGAGCCGTCCTCGAGGCCGAAGCGCATCTTGATCACGCGCTCTTCGCGCGGGGTCAGCGTGCGCAGCACCTGCGAGGTGTACTCCTTCAGGTTCACCGAGATCACGGCGTCTGACGGGCTGACCGCCATGCGGTCTTCGATGAAGTCGCCGAGGTGCGAATCTTCCTCTTCTCCGATTGGCGTTTCGAGCGAGATGGGCTCCTGCGCGATCTTCAGCACCTTGCGCACCTTTGCGACCGGGATGTCCATGCGCCGCGCGATCTCTTCCGAGGACGCCTCGCGCCCGAGCTCCTGCACCAACTGCCGGCTGGTGCGGATGAGCTTGTTGATGGTCTCGATCATGTGCACCGGGATGCGGATCGTACGGGCCTGGTCCGCGATCGCACGCGTGATCGCCTGCCGGATCCACCACGTTGCATAGGTCGAGAACTTGTAACCGCGGCGGTATTCGAACTTGTCCACGGCCTTCATCAAGCCGATGTTGCCCTCCTGGATGAGGTCCAGGAACTGCAGGCCGCGGTTGGTGTACTTCTTCGCGATTGAGACGACCAGACGCAGGTTGGCTTCGATCAGCTCACGCTTGGCCCTCTCGGCGTCCATGTCGCCCTGTATCATCTCGCGCTGCGTGCGTTTCAGGTCGGCGATGGAGATGCCGGCGTCGGCCTCGACGCGCTCGAGGTCGGTGCGGCAATTCTTCTGCTGGCGTTTGTACTCCTTGCGCAGTTCCTCGGACTTCGAGGACTCGTGCTTCACCTCGAGCGACTTGATCTGGCGCTCCAGCGTGCGCATCGCGTCGACGGTCTTGTTCACCTTGTCCAGCAGCCGCTTCTTCTCGCCGTTGGTGTATTTGAACTCGCGGACGACGCGGTTGATGTACACATGCTCGCGGCCGATCAGCCAGCGTGTCTTGCGGATTTCCTTGGCCTTCGCTTTGGCGTCCTTGCCGGCCGGCGCGGCGAGCTTCTCTTCGAGCGCCGCCAGCTTCTTCTGGTGTTTGACGATCACGTCGATGCGGCTGACGGTCGCGCGGACCCGCGATTGCAAGATCTCTTCGGTCAGCTCTTCTTCGTCGAAGGTGACCACTTCCTTGATGTTGCGGACGCCGCGGCGCAGGTCTTCGCCCAGGCCGACGATCTCGCGAATGACGATCGGCGACCGCGAGATGGCCTTCATCACGCGCACCTGACCGCGCTCGATGCGCTTGGCGATCTCCACCTCACCCTCGCGGGTCAGCAGTGGCACCGTGCCCATCTCGCGCAGATACATGCGCACCGGGTCGTTGGTTTTCTCGAGCGTTCCCGGCGAGAGGTCAAGCTCGACGTCGTCGGACTCTTCGCCCGCCTCCGGCTCGTACTTGTCGCGATCCATGCGCGACTCGCCGGACAACACGTCGATGCCCTGCGTGTTGATGGTGGTCATCAGATCGTCAAGCTCGTCCGGAGAGGTGATGTCGCCCGGCAGCAGATCGTTGACCTCGCCGTATGTCAGATACCCCTTCTCCTTGCCGGTATCGATCAGCTTGTCTATATCGTCTTCGTACTTATCTAGTTCTTCAGCCACGGCTATGCGCGCTCCTGCGAAATTTTTCTATTCTCTGAGAGGTTGTCCGCGCCCTTTGAGTGGCTTTAAGCGGACAAATCCCTGGGTTCTTGCGTAATGGGCAGGGAGTAGGTTGCGGTTTAGACCGCAGGTGGCAAGCCCTGTGACCTTAAGATCGGCCTGGGCATTCGAAGGCGCACGTCCCCAGCGAATCACAGAATACCACAGCTGTTAGACGAATTCTGGGCGAAAAAGGATTCATGGGCCGCATTGGTCCTCGACAGCGCAGGTTCGCACACTTCGCCACCCCTGATCGCTCGCCGTCCCGCTTGGCTTGGGGGTGCCCGGGACCCCTCCTTGAAGCGGCCTAGCCGTTAGTTTGCCTCGGTTTACGAGGATCCGGAAGAAGCAGCCGGCATCGTGAGCCGACGAGTTCACCGGCCCTGATGCGCCACCACCAGCGCGGCCACGACTCGGTTTCGTCCTTCGCGCTTTGCCTGGTAGAGAGCGTTATCGGCTGCGAGCAGAAGGCTCTCCGGCATCCTCATGGTTCCACCGTGCCGCGCCAGGCCCGTGGCGACTCCGATACTGGCGGTGACCCATCCATTTTCCTGCGGCAGGCGTAACGCCTCAATGGCGGCCCGCAGTTTCTCCGCGACGAGAAGCGCATCCGCCGTACTCGTGGGGCGGAGAATGATCGCGATCTCCTCACCCCCGTAGCGAGCCGCGAGATCGGTCGACCGAACGCTCTCCTTCACCGCGGTCGCAATCGCCCGAAGACAGTCATCTCCTGCCTGATGCCCGTGCCTGTCGTTGAACCGCTTGAAATGGTCGATATCCAACAGCAGCAATGAGATCTCCGAACCTTCGCGCTGCGTGTGCTCCCACTCCCGCGCTATCGCCTGATCGAATCCGCGACGGTTGGCAAGCCCGGTAAGAGCGTGCGAGAGCGCCCAATTGGCCAGCTTCTCTTCGAGTGCCTTGCGCTCCGTGATGTCGCGCATGACCACCACGATCTCGCTTGCCTCGCCGGTCGCCGGGTCAGGGATCGCGCGGGCGTTCATCTCCATCCAGACTAGGCTCCCATCCTTTCGCCGCATGCGTACGGTTGCGGGCACGTTCTCCACCCCCGGGCTCAGGATGCGCTGGGAGGCTGCTTCAATCAACGGCAGGTCCTCCGCTAAGACCAAGGCCTCCGGGCCGACTCCCGTCATCTCCTCCTGCGTCCACCCGAGAATGCGGAAGCAGGCAGGGGAGACATAGTGCATCGTCCTATCCAGTCCGATGCGGCAGATCATGTCGATGCTGTGTTCCGTCAGAACTTGAAACGTGAGCGGGTCTTCGCGAGCCAAGGTCCCCACCGACCTTTCACGTTACGCTGCATAGGAAGAGACGGATCGACCGTTCCGTTCACGCTGAAGGCACGGTCGATCGGTACGCCGCCATCATCTTAGCCCATGCACTCGCAACATCTACCCCAAAAACGTCGGGAACGTCCCAAACCGGAAACATCCCCGGAAAGCAGCCCCCGGGCGCTAGCGCTGCCGCAGCAGCTGGTCTACCTGCATCTTCTCCGTCGCGAACTGGGTCAGCATCGCCTGATCGCCGCGCCGGTCGGCCTCCGCAATCTGGTTGCGCAGCTCGCGCTGGCGCCGCTCCAGCCGCCGGCTTTCGAGCAGGTACAGCGCATCGCCCACGGCCTTCTCGACCGCTGGATCGTTCGCCTCAGCGGGATGTTCGAGCGTCATCGCCAGCTGCATGCGCAGCTCGTCGGTGGGCGCCGCATCCAGGGGATTCATCGATGCGGGCGCATGCGCCAGCGCCTCCAGCAGGTCCGCCGTCGGCAGCTCCGAAATCCACTCGGGCCGCGCCGACAGTTGCTCGGCGGCAAGTCTCCGCGCGGCATCGCCCTGCGGCAGCACCAGCGCCCGCAGCAGGATTCGTTCCGTCTCGCTGATCGGATCATGCCGGTGTGAGCGCACGCTCTCCACCCGCTGCGCCGCGGCCTGCTTCAGCTCCTGGCGCATCATCGCCGAGTCGATGCCCAGCTTCTGCGCCGCATCGTTCGCAAACTCATCGCGATGGATGCGGTTCGGCATCCGGCGGATATGCGGTAGCAGGAAGTTCATCGCTTTCACCTTCGCGTCCGGCGTGCGCCCGGGAAACTGCTGGCGTGCCCGCTCGATCAAAAAGTCCGAGTGCCGCCGCGCCCCGCGCAGCGCCGCCATGTATGCCTGGATGCCCTGCTCGCGTACGAAGCGGTCGGGATCGAGGCCGCCCTCGAGCGAGATCACCTTCACCTCGAACTCCTCCTCGGTCAGCAGCGCAATCGACTTCTCCACCGCGTTGGCGCCCGCCGTATCCGGATCGAAGTTCACCACCACGCGTTTGGTGAAGCGCCCCAGCAGCCGCACCTGCATCTCGGTAAACGCTGTGCCCGAGGTCGCCAGCACATTCTTCACCCCGGCCATGTACACCGAGATGGCGTCCATCTGGCCCTCTACCAGCAACGCGAAGTCCATCTCCCGCATGGCCGCCTTAGCCTTGTCCAGATTGAACAGGACCTGCCCCTTGGTATACAGCGGCGTCTCTGGCGAGTTCATATACTTCGGGCCTGATTTTTCGTCCGAGTCCAAGGCCCGCGCTGTGAACGCGATCGTCCTGCCCTGCTCGTTCGCAATGGGAAACGTGATGCGCTTGCGGAAGCGCGCGTACATCTGCCCCTGCGATCCGTCCGCTTGCTCCTTAGCTGAGAACAACCCGCTCGCCCGTAGTACCTCTTCGGGGAAGTGCGCCTTCATTGCCTCGCGCATGTGGTTGAAGTCGTCCGGTGCATAGCCGATGCGGAAGGTCTTGATGGTCTCCGGCGTCACCCCGCGCCCGGTCAGGTATTCGCGTGCCCGCGCCGCCTCGGGCGATTTAAGCGCCGCCTCGAAGTACTGCGTCGCGGCCTCGTGGATATCGAGCAGACGCCGTCGCAGCCCGGCCTCACGCGCCTCCTCCGGCGAATCGAACTCGCGCTTCGGTAGTGCGATTCCGCACTTCGCCGCCACCGTCCGCACCGCCTCCGGGAAGCTCACGTTTTCGATCTTCATCACGAAGCTGAAGACATCGCCCTTCTCGTGGCAGCCGAAGCAGTAGAAGTAGCTATGGGTCGCGTTCACCGAGAACGAGCCTGTCTTTTCCTTGTGGAACGGACACAGGCCGCCGAAGTTCTTGGCACCGGTCTTCTTCAGCCGCACATACTCGCCGATCACCTTCACGATGTCGGCCTGCAGCTTCACGGTCTGGGCAAAATTGTCGGACATGCACTCTGCCCAGTTTACGATGAACAGAGGAGGGGGAGATCCCGGCTGCCGTACCCGGATCTCATCTATCCCTTGGAGCCGAACCAGGGGATACGCGCCGCGCCGGTTTCGTCCTCCCTATGCGAATAACCCTCGCCGAATCAATAGTTGCAGTAGCCCAACGGAATCGCCCACAGAGCCCACCTTTGCCTTGGAGCCTTCTTGAGACGGCTCCGCGTCGCACACAGCAGAACAGGAGATGAGCCGATGCAAACCACGATTCCCCCCATCCACCGCTGGTTTCTCGCTATCTTTCTCTTCTGCGCCGCTATCGTCCTTTCGAACGCAGTCCACTTCATCCTCTTCCGCCTGCTGCGTCGCAAGGAGGCTCAATCTGCCCGGCCGGGCTGGGGGATACAGCGCGAGCTTGGCAGCCCGGCACGCGCAGTCTTCATCCTCACCTGCCTGCTCGCGGTCCTGCCCGCGGTGCCCGACCTCCCTGCCAACATCACCGCCATGCTGCGACAGGGGCTGATCATCGCCATCATCGTCGCGCTGGGCTGGTTCGCCGTCGGCCTGGTTTATGTGCTCCAGTCTGCCACGTTGCGCCGCTATGATCTCTCCGCCGAGAACAACATCCGCGCCCGTCGCATCCACACCCAGTTCCAGCTCATCCGCCGCATCCTCATCGGCTTGATCGTCCTGGCCGATTTCGGCGCCGTACTCTGGAGCTTCGACGACCCGCGCATCTGGCACTACGGCTCCGGTATGCTGGCCAGCGCCGGGGTCGCCTCGCTCATCCTCGCCACCGCCGCCAAGTCCACCGCCGCCAACCTCTTCGCCGGCCTGCAGATTGCCTTCACTGAGGCCATCCGCATCGACGACGTCGTCGTGGTCCAAAACGAGTGGGGACGCGTCGAAGAGATCACCTCTGCCTACGTCGTCATCAAGATCTGGGATCTCCGCCGCATCATCGTCCCGCTCAGCTACTTCATCGAAAACTCCTTCTATAACTGGTCGCGCCAGGACACCGACATCATGGGCACTGCCTTCTTGTATGTGGACTACTCGATTCCAGTCGAGGAGTTGCGCAGACAACTCGACTGCATCGTCCACCCCGACCCACTCTGGGATGGCAAGGTCTGCGGCCTTCAGGTCACCAACCTCTCCGAACACACCATGGAACTCCGCTGTCTGATGAGCAGCCGCAACTCCAGCATGAACTTCGATCTGCGCTGCAACGTGCGCGAGAAGATGACCGCCTGGATCCAGCAGAACTACCCCGATGCCTTCCCCCGCACTCGCTTCGCCGCGCTCGCGCCCAACTCGCCCTCCTCCGATCCGAATCAGATAAAGACTTCGAGCCCTATCGGGACCGCCGGCCCAAGCGTTCCCCTGCCGGCCGGACCGCCCAGCCCTGGGCGGTAAAATAGTGCGTGGCAGGACGTTTTTGCTCTGCCGCAGCGATCATCAAAACAAACAGCAACAACCAGGGTTGATACCAGTACGAGTACGGATGCGGTGGCACCACCGCCTCTCGCTCGTCGGCCCTGCCGCTCGGCCCAGGCCCTGCGCCGACGTTGAAGCAGTAAAAATTTCGATCAGAAAAGAAATGCAGGAGACATGTATGAATGCTCTCAGAGGGAAGTTTCGTAAGCTCCTCATGGTGGCCGCCGTCGCTGTCGCACCCGTGCTGGCCCCGGTTCTGACGCCCACCGCGGCGCACGCCGCCGTCGTTATCTCGGTGGGATTCGCGCCCCCCGTGCTGCCCGTGTACGCGCAGCCGCTCTGCCCCGGCGATGGCTATCTTTGGACGCCTGGCTACTGGGCCTACGGTCCTGGTGGCTATTACTGGGTCCCCGGCGTCTGGGTGCAGCCCCCCTCCTATGGTCTGCTCTGGACCCCCGGCTACTGGGGCTGGGGCGGGAGCGCCTTCATCTTCCACGGCGGCTACTGGGGTCCGCATGTCGGCTTCTACGGCGGTATTAACTACGGCTTCGGTTACGGTGGCGTCGGCTTCTTCGGCGGTCGTTGGGAGGGCGGTCACTTCGCCTACAACACCGCGGTCATGAACGTGAACCGCACCGTCATCCACAACACCTACGTGGAGAACGTCCACATCAACAACGTCGGCAACCACACCAGCTTCAACGGGGGGCGCGGCGGCATCAACGCTCGCCCCGGCCCGCAGGAGATGGCTGCCGAACACGAGAACCACATCGGCCCCACGGGCATGCAGCAGAGCCACATCCAGGCCGCCCAGTCCAACCGCGGCAACTTTGCCTCGGCCAACGGCGGTCACCCGCAGATGGCGGCCATGCAGCGGCCTGGCGCCTTCAACTCGGCGGTCGCGGCTCGTGGTGCTCAGCCCGGCGGTACGGCGCGCGGAGGCTTCGGCGGCCAGGCGGGAGGAGCTGCCCGTGGCGGCTTCGGCGCGCAGGCACATAGCCAACCCAGCGCGCAGGCGCAAGCCCACGCTCAGCCCGAGGCCCGCGCGGAATCGGAGGGCCGCCAGCAGCAGGCGCGTCCGCAGCAGCAGGCGCGTCCGCAGCAGCAGGCACGGCCACAACAGCAGTCCCGTTCCGAGGGCGGTCATCCGAGTAGTGGCGGCGAGCACCCCCACCGCTAATCCGCAAGCACTCAGCCACAGCGACCGGCGACTCCCCGCCGGTCGCTTCTCGTTGGTGCGCCCAGCATGGGCGCACTCTAACGGGTGAAAGTCCCGTCGTGAGCTGATCACAGCGAGCGAAGCGAAGCGCAACTGCATGAGGGCGACCGAGTGTGGGGAGGAAGCGTGGAACGCAACTGCGGACCGATGAACAAGAACCGGATGGAAGGC
>FSYS01001603.1_pt1 | contig 53274 bp, 45 predicted proteins | sample 1638491 | NCBI WGS metagenome assembly FSYS01 (sample SAMEA3914788, study PRJEB12502) | metagenome | biome: forest; material: soil | place: Canada | collected 2011-07-03 | depth 0.1 m | reverse complement strand
TAGACGATGGTGGTCTCCGAAAGGCCCTTGGCGCGGGCGGTGCGGATGTAGTCCTGGTTGAGCTCTTCGAGCATGGCGGTGCGAACCATGCGGGTGAGGATGGCGGCGAGGCCGAGCGCGAGCGTAAGGGCGGGCAGGATCAGGTGGAGGAGAAAGTCGGTGGTTCCGCTGAGACCGAGGCCGGCGCCGGAGACGGGAAGCCAGCCGAGGCGGATGGAGAACAGCAGGATCAGGATGGGGCCGAGGGCGAAGTTCGGGAAGGAAAGGCCGACCAGGGAGACGACGCCGAGGGAACGGTCCTGCCAGCGGTTGCGGTGGAGAGCCGAGCAGATTCCGGTGGGGAAGGCGGCGGCCATGCCGAGCAGCAGCGCGGCGAGGGTGAGCGCGAGGGTGTAGGGGTAGCGCTGCGCAATGAGGTGGGTGACGGAATCGTGCAGGCGCAGGGACTGGCCGAGGTCGGCGTGGAGGACGCCGCGCCAGTAGTGGAGGTACTGCTGGGAGAGCGGGGCGTCAAAGCCGTAGGCGTGGCGGAGGGTAGAGATGTCGGAGGCGGTGGCGCCCTCGCCGAGCATTTGGACGATTGGGTCGCCGGGAACGATGTGGATCAACAGGAAGACGACGGAGACGACCAGCCAGATGACCGGGAGGGTGATGAGGATGCGCCGGAGGGATCGCCAGAGAGCGGAGGCGGTTTGGTTCGTTTTTTTCGTCGATGTGTTCGTTTGGGTGGTTGTCGAGGTCATGAGGCCACTTCCCTGCCCTGAACGTGCTCGTCGGTCGGCGTGGCGGAAAGGGTTTGCACGCGGACGCGGCTGATGCGGTGTCCCTGCATCTCGGCGACGATGAAGCGGCGGCCATCGAACTCGACGCTTTCGCCCTCGTCGGGGATGTGGCCGAGCTGGGTGAGGAGGAAGCCAGCGAGGGTCTCGACACCGGCCTCGCGGGGGAAGGTCCAGCGGAGCTGGGTGCCAAGGTCGCGGAGGGAGGTGCTGCCGTCGAGCGATAGGACACCGGTGCTGGAGAAGAGGGTGGTGCGGCTGGCGATGTCGAACTCGTCCTCGAGCTCGCCGACGACCTGTTCGAGGACGTCTTCGGCGGTAACGATACCGACGGTGGAGCCGAACTCGTCGACGACGACGGCGATCTGGCGGCGGCGTTCCTGAAATTCCTGGAGGAGCTCGACGGCGAGTTTGGTCTCGGGAACGACGATGACCTCGCGCATCACCTGGCGGAGGGTGAGGCCGGAGTTGCCGGCGCCGCCGAGGCCGAGCGAGACGGCGCGGAAGTGCATGAGGCGGGCGACGTCCTTGGAGTAGACGATGCCGATGATGTGGTCGTGGCCGACGGCGGGATCGTAGACGGGGACGCGGGAGTGCTGCTCCTCGACGATGCGGGCGCTGGCCTGCTCGACGGGCATGCCGGAGGGGAGGGAGAAGATCTTGCCGCGGGGGGTCATGATCTCGCGCACGGTGACGTGGTTGAGCTCGATGGCGCGGTGAATGATCTCTTCCTGGAAGACGGGAAGAAGGCCCATGCGTCGTGTGGCGGTGGCAATGAGCTTCAACTCCTCGGGCGAGTGGACGGCGCCCTCGCCACGGAGCGGCGCGCGGAAGAGGCGGAGGACCAGCGTGGCGGAGCTGTTCATCACCTTGACCGCCGGGCGCGTCATGCGGATGAAGACGTCCATGGGGCCGGCGACGGCGAGGGCGATGCGCTCGGCACGCTGCAGGGCGAGGGACTTGGGGACGAGCTCGCCGAGAAGGACCTCGAAGTAGGTGATGGCGGCGAAGGCGATGGCTACGGCGAGGAAATGGGCGTAGACGACGGCGTGCGCGGCGGGGGTCCAGCCGAGGCTGCTCCAGGTGCGGAGGAGGATCTGGGCGACGGCGGGCTCGCCCACCCAGCCGAGGGCAAGGCTGGCGAGGGTGACGCCGAACTGGACGGCGGGAAGGAACTCGTCGATGGCGCTTTTGAGCTGGAGGGCGGTGCGGGCACCGGGACGGCCCAGGGCGAGGAGCTGCTGGATACGGGTCTCGCGGACGCTGACGAGGGCGAACTCGGCGGCCACGAAGAAGCTGTTCGCCAGGATGAAGAAGGCGACCATGATTGCCCGAAACAGCGTCCACTCAAGCATATTTCGAGTGTAAGGCTAAAGAGATAAAGAAGTAATTGCTAGGCGGGAGGGGCGGGGTTCACGAGCAGGGTGTCGACGAATTGGTTGGCGGCGATGCCGTCGCAGAGGGGCTTCCACTGGCAGCCGGTGCAGGCCTGGCGGATGGTGCCGGCGGCAAAGGCGGCGCGGAGTTGGTCGAGGTCGGCGTGGCTGAGGGTGAGGTGGGCGCCAGGGGCGAGCGAGCGGTCTGAGCCATTTGAGCAAGCGAGGAGCGCGTTGATGGCCTGGGTGGCGAGGCGGTCGCGCTCGACGACGCTGGAGCGGTGGCAGTGGCGGTCGGCTTCGCAGAGCAGAGGGGCGCAGATATCGTCGGGGCCGGCAACGATTTCAATGGTCTCGGTGCCGGTGGCGAGGCGGCGTACCACCTGCTCCAAGTTGGCGACAAAGGCAGGGCTGTAGCCCTTGCCGATGAAGGTCAACATGCAGAGCAGATGGTGCGGCCGGAGCTGGATTGCCATGACGACTCGCAAACTCGTTAGGAGCGGTGAAAGAGCTTCCAGTTCTGCTTGCGAGCGACGGTGATGGTGGCGGTGGCCATGGCTGCCTTGAGCAAGCCGCCGATCCAGAAGGGCATGAAGCCGCCGAGGATGGCGTTGTGACCGCCGAGGAAGGTCGCGAGCCAGAGGACGCCGAGGGCGAGGTTGATGGCGTTGGCGGTGAGCATCGAGGCGAGCAGGGGCAGGATGCCGGTGTCGAGTTTGCGGTCGGCAAGCCAGCCGGTGAAGGCGGCGATGACGGGGAAGCTGACAATGTAGCCGGCGGAGGGTCCGAAGAAGTGGTGCAGACCGGCGGCGCCGTGCGAGAGGACGGGAAGGCCGAGCGCGGCTTCGGCGAGCCAGGCCATGACGGTGAGGACGCCCATGCGGGCTCCAAAGAGCGCTCCGACAACGATGACGGCGTAGGTCTGCATGTTGACGTCGATGGGAAGCATCGGGACCGAAATCCAGGATCCGGCGGCGAGGAAGAGGGTTCCGAGCGCGACGGGAAGGAGCTGGCTGCGGGTGAAGGAGGCGCGCTGCAGGGTCGTGGGAAGTGCGGTGGTATGGGCCATGATGATGGTTGGTCCTCGGCTATTTTTCAGATGCTCTTTGCGCGATTGTACCGATTGGGGGGCTGGGAGACAAAGAGATTGAAGGGAGCGAGGGGAGAGGCAGCGATGGAAACGGCCCGACTTAACTGGAAGCGGCCTGGGCTTAAATGGAAACGGCCCGGACTGGGGGTCCGGACCGTTTCGCGAACTGGGTGGTTCCTGCGGCCTGGTTAAGCGAGGACCTTGGTGAGGGACTTGTCGATGGTGTCCTTGGGGACGAATCCAACGATCTGGTCGGCGACCTTGCCATCTTTGAAGATGATGAGGGCGGGGATGCCACGGATGCCATAGCGCATGGGGGTCGCGGTGTTGCTGTCGACGTCCATCTTCATGACCTTGAGCTGTCCGTTGTACTGGGTGGCAACCTCATCGACAACCGGCGCGAGGGCGCGGCACGGTCCACACCAAGCTGCCCAGAAATCGACCATAACGGGCTGGGAGGATTGAAGAACCTCTTTTTCAAACGATGCATCATTCACTTCGGTTACGAACTGACCTGCCATTCTCTTCCTCCTGCTGCGCTGCCGCTCTGGACCGCCGGCAAAACGTAGATACTCCATAGTAGATGCGAAATACGCCTGGGAGTTTCAACCGAGGCATCTGGGTGCGAGATGGGTGCTTAAAGAGAGAACGCCCGGACCTCTAATCTGGTTCGATCAGAGGTCAACGGGCGGCGCAGGAGCCCTCCCCAGAACGTCCTACGCGCTCCAAGGTATGTTAGCCAGATACATTTGTAAATGGCACCTTAGTAACCTGGATTCTGGTACCTGAGGAAATAGTTGCTTCGAGCAGTTCGGCTTCGATGGATTGCAATTTCTCCGATACGGCGCGGCGAACGGCTTCAGCGTCACCCTGATAGATCAAGAGAACTGCGGGACCGGCACCGCTGAGGGCGGCTCCCAATATGGAATGCTGCGGCGATCGCTGGCCCGCAAGCGGGAGCAGCAGAGGGAGCAGCGGACAGACGGCAGCGCGATAGGGCTGGTGGATGCGATCCTGCATAGCGATGCGCAGGAGGTCGGCGCGACCGTAGGCGAAGGCGGCGACAAGGAGGGCGGTGTTCTGCACGTTGGTAACCGCGTCGGCACGGCTGTAGGCTTCGGGCAGCAGGGCGCGCGCTTTTTCTGTGGAAAGGCTGGCCGGGGGGATGACGAGGAGGAGCTTCCAGTCGAATCGCTCGCCGTCGTTGGCGAAGGAGGCGGTAGCGATGGTCTCGGAGGCTTCGGGGATCGGCTGCATGGCGGCGGAGACGGTCATGCCGCCGAGCCAGCAGGCGGCGACGTTGTCGGGATGGCCCTCGCGGCGGCAGGCTTCTTCCATGGCTTGGTAGCCGGTCCAGCCAAGGCTGCCGAAGTGGTTGGCCAGCAGGACGCCGGCGAGCAGCGCGGCGGCGCTGGAACCACAGCCCATGCCGAGGGGGATCTCGTTCTGCAGGCGGAGGTCGAGCGGCGTGATGGGACGGCCTGCGAAGGTGAGGACGTCACGATAGGTGTCGAGGATGAGGTTGCGGTCAAGAGCTCCGCAGAGGTCTGGATTTCGGCCGGAGGCTTCGATAGAGAATGCGGCGGCGGGCTCGGCGTCGATGGTCAGGTAGAAGGACATGGCCAGGCCGATGGCGTCGAAGCCGGGACCGAGGTTCGCCGAGGTTGCGGGGAGCTTGAGGTGGAGTGGGTGCACGGTTGTTTTCTTAATGTATGGGGATGGGTGGAAGGACGCAAACAAATCGTTGGTTGCGGTCTCGCTTCGCTCGATGCCCACCTAAGCGACGATGAGGCCATCGCGAAGATGGGGCACCCGGATCATGGCGCTGCAAGGCGAACGGCGGAACCGGAGCCGCCCCTCAGACGGGTTGGGGGACGGGCTCGGTGCGCATGTGGACTTCGAGGGTGCGGAGGACGGTGTCGGTGTCGGCGTCGAGGACGATGGGAGCCTTGGCGAGGGCTCCGTGCTGGGATCGCTGGAGTGGGGTTGCTGCGGCCAGCTCTTCGTCGGTAAGGAGGGCGTTGCGGTGGTAGTCGATGGTGTACTGCGGGTCCTTGAGGGTGTTGCCGGTGAGGATGAGGACGGCGCGCTCCTCGCGGGTGACCTTGCCCAGGGCGACGAGCTTCTTGATACCAGCGAGGGTGACGGCGGAGGCGGGCTCGCAGCCGACACCTTCGGCACCGATCTGGGCCTTGGCGAGGGCGATCTCCTGCTCGGAGACCTGCTCGCACCAGCCGCCGAGGTCGTCGATGACGTTGGCGGCTTTGCGCCAAGAGGCGGGATTGCCGATGCGGATGGCGGTGGCGCGGGTGTCGGCGGTGACGGGCTTCATGATACGGTTCGAGTCGATGAACCAGCGGTAGAGGGGGTTAGCACCCTCGGCCTGGATGATGCTGATCTTGGGCAGGTGGGGGATGAGGCCGAGCTGATGCATCTCCTGAAAGCCCTTGCCGAGGGCGGAGGAGTTGGCGAGGTTGCCGCCGGGGACGATGATGTGCTCGGGAACCTGGCCGTCGAGCTGCTCGACGAGTTCGAAGGCGGGGGTCTTCTGGCCTTCGAGGCGGTAGGGATTGACGGAGTTGAGGAGGTAGATCGGGAAACGACGGACGAGGTCGGTGAGGATGCGGACGCAGCCGTCGAAATCGGTCTTAAGCTGGATGGTGAGCGCGCCGTAGTCCATCGACTGGGCGAGCTTGCCCCAGGCGATCTTGCCTTCGGGGATGAAGACGATGCTCCGCAGGCCGGCGCGGGCGGCGTAGGCGGCCATGGCGGCGGAGGTGTTTCCCGTGGAGGCGCAGGCGACCCACTGGAAGCCGCGCTCGGCGGCGACGGAGAGAGCGGCGGTCATGCCGGTGTCCTTGAAGGAGCCGGTGGGGTTCATACCCTGGTGCTTGGCGAGGAGCCAGTCGAGGCCGGCGGCGGCGGCGCAGCGAGGGAGATCATAGAGCGGAGTGTTGCCCTCGCGTAGGGTGACGACGTTCTCGGACTTGACGATGGGGAGAAGGTCGCGGAAGCGCCAGACGCCGCTTTGGTCGATGGGCAGGGTGGAGGTGCGGCGCTCTTGCCAGAGCCAGCGGAGGGCACTGGGATTGGGGAAACGGGTGTCGCTTACGGGGGTGGCAGGGGTCTGAGCGGCGCTCCGACTTGCACTCCAGGGGTATACGACCTCGTAGAGGCCCTGGCAGTTCGGGCAGCGGAAGTCGCTGGCGACGGCGTCGCCGGGTATCCCTGAACCGCACTCCGTGCATCGTAGGCTATGAGCGTCCAATGTCATCTCTCCCGATCGGTTATTGTGTTCCTCGTATTCTACTGCGGGTTTCCAGACATCGCGTCGCGCTGTCGGTGGCAGCCTTGCTGGCAACCTCTCTGATCGCAGGTTTTCAGGGGCTGGCGCAGGGTGTGGCAACGTTAACGAGCAAGGAGTTGCGGGTAGATGCCGCGGCGGATCTGGAGACGGCGCTGCCGGTACTGGCAGAGGCCTACGAGCATGCGACCGGAGTGAAACTGAAGGTGAGTTATGGGGCGTCGTCGAAGCTGGCGGACCAGATTGTCGGCGGTGAGGCGGTGGATGTTTTTCTGAGCGCGGACTATCTCTTTGCGGAGAAGATCATCGCAGCGAATTTGGCGGATACGGGCGATCCGATTCCGTATGCGCGGGGGATGCTGGTGCTGTGGGCGCGGAAGGATTCGCCGCTGCAGCCACTGCACCTGGAAGCGCTGACGGATGCGCGGGTGAAGACGGTGGCCGTCGCGAATACCGAGGAGGCGCCGTATGGGCGCGCGGCGATGAGCGCGATCGAGAGGATGAAGATGCTGGATGCGGTGAAGCCAAAGCTGGTGGTCGCCGAGGATGGGGCGCAGGCGGCGGAGTTCGCGGAGTCGGGCAAGACGCAGCTAGCGTTTCTGTCGCAGGCGATGGCGACGTCGGAGCACTACAAGGAACTGGGGACGTTTGTGCTGGTGCCGACGGTGTATCCGGAGATTCGCCAGTGCGCGGTGGTGCTGCGCGGGTCGGACAGGCGAGCAGAGGCGCATGCGTTTCTGGATTGGCTGCGGTCACCGGGGATCCAGGAGAACCTGCCGAAGCTGGGGTTTAGGCCGGTGCTGTAAAGGGTTCGGAGGCTAGGGCAGGGTTACGGGCTCCTGTTCAAGGGCAATGCCGAAGCGATCGTGGACGGTTTGCTGGATGCGATTGCGGAGGGCGACGATGTCGACGTGGGTGGCTCTGCCGCGGTTGATGAGAGCGAGGGTGTGGCGTGAGGAGATGCCGGCCTGGCCCAGGCTGTAGCCCTTGTGGAAGCCGGCGCGCTCGAGCAGCCAGGCCGCGGGCAGCTTGGTGAGGCCCCTCGACGAGGGCCAGTTGGGGATGGCGGTGGGTTCCAGGTGGAGCGCGGCGGCGAGGGTGGAGAGTGCTTCGATGGGGACGATGGGGTTTTTGAAGAAGGAGCCGGCGCTGCGGCAGTCGGGGTCTCCTTCGACCAGGAGCATACCCTTACGGCGGCGGATCTCGCGGACGGCGTGGTAGACATCGAGCGGCGTGGGTGCGGCTGCGCTCGGAGCGAAGTGCTTTTGCAGGTCGGCGTAGCTGAGGTTGGGCGCGGCGGTGGGATCGAGACGGAAGGTGACGCTGGTGACGATGTAGCGGCCGCGGTCGGTGGAGTTGAAACGGCTGCGGCGGTAGCTGAAAGCGCAGTCGGCGGCGGTTAGGGTGACGAACTCGAGGGAGGGGAGGTCGAGGGCGCGGACGTGGGTGATGGTGTCGGCGACCTCCTGGCCGTAGGCGCCGACGTTCTGGACGGGGGTTCCGCCGACCAGGCCGGGGATGCCGGCGAGACACTCGATGCCGACGATTCCATGCTCGCAGACGGAGAGGACGAGGGCGTTCCAGTCGTTGCCGGCGGGGACGGTGTAGTCGATGGCGCTCGGCGTGTTGGTAATGATGGGCGGCCCGGCGAGGGCGATGTGGAGGACGACACCGTCGAAGCCGGTGTCGGCGACGAGGAGGTTGCTGCCACCGCCGAGGACGAAGAGGGGCAGATCGTGGGAGCGAGCGAAGGCGACGGCCTCGAGGAGAGCGAGCTCGGTGTCGATGTGGGCGAGGAAGCGGGCGGGGCCACCGATGCGGAGGGTGGTGAGCGGGGCGAGGGAGACGTTCTGTTGCATCTGCACGGGTTGAGGTTACAACACCGGCGGGGTGTGAGGAATTGACGCTTGCCCTGCAGACGGAGGCCTATCGGAGCTTTAGAAAGTAATCTCTTCGATTTGTGGAGGCGTCTGGTCGTAGTCGCTGTATCGGATCCACTTTGGGCGGACCACAAAATATGCGATGCCAGGCCAGGACAGACGCTCGGGTCCGTCGGGCCAGGTCGCGAAGTACACGTCCTGATAGCGCCTGAGCTCTAGGTCTTTGGGCTCAAAGGCGGTTCCTTCCATCTGGGCCGTCTGCTCTCCGCTCCAACCCACGACCATGGAGCAGGAGGGACGCTGGATCAGGTTAGGATACTTTCTCGACGATTTGACGGTGTCGAAGACGATTTCCAATTCTGGAGTCACGGCGATACCGACCAAGGCGGATTGCGGGCTGCCCTGACTGGAGAGGCTGGAGACGACGCCATAGCGGTAGCGCACGAGAAAGGAATGCAGGAATGATTGCAGGTCGGGTCGATTCATGAATCTCCTCCCGTGCGCTCAGAATCTGTACCTTATGTGGGAAGCATGCGCCGGACAAGGAAAAAAGTCACGTCGCTGCATTTCCTTTGCTCTCCAACCGGTTTACGGCTATCCCCACCCGAACTAGCGCACGGGCGGACGGGGCCTTACAATTAGGGAGACAGAGCGAGTAAGACACCAGGAGATTCTATGTACCCAGAGATGATGTTGATCCCGATGCGCGAAGAGCTGACCCGTGCCGGCCTGAAGGAAGCCCGCACTGCGGCCGATGTGGACGCGGCCCTGGCCGAGTCCGGAACGACCATGGTGGTCGTGAACTCGATCTGCGGCTGCGCGGCGGGCAAGATGCGGCCGGGCGTTCGTTTGGCGATGCAGCACACGAACAAGCCGGACCACGCGGTGACGGTATTCGCGGGCCAAGACCGCGAGGCGACCGAGAAGGCGCGCAGCTACTTTGGTGGGCACCCGCCGACCTCGCCGGCGATCGCGATTCTGCGCGATGGGCAGCTGGTGTACCTAATGCAGCGCTCGGCGATCGAGACCTCGACCGCACCGGCGATTGCGCAGGAGTTGGCGCGTGCGTTCGACTCGTATTGTGCGCCGACCACGGCGTAGGTTTCGGGTCACCGAGAAGTGATCGCAGCCGGGAGTTCCTAAACGGGAACTCCCGGCTTTTCTATTTTGGTGCGAGCTTTCTGGTGGTTTCGGGTGCGAGGTGTTCCCCCTCATTGCGGCTGTGGGTGCGGCGGAAGGGCTCATTGCGTGGGGTGGCTGCCGATACAGAGGGAGCCGATGATTCGCCAGAGCCTACCTTCGAACGGACGCCTCTCCTCAATGCCGCCTGAAACGAGCGCGGAGGAGATGCGGAGGATCGGGCCGGAGAGCTTTCTCTGCCTGGTGGGAGAGAGCGAGGCGATGCGCACGGTGCGGGAGCAGTTGCGGCATGTGGCCGCGCACTTTCGCATGGTGCTGATTACGGGCGAGGCGGGCACGGGCAAGGAGATCGTCGCGCGCGGGTGATGCATCACCTGAGTGCGCAGCCGGAGACGCAGTTTGTCTCACGCAGTGCGGCGTCGTTTCTGTCGCTGGTGCCGGAGCTGCTGGCGCATTCGCAGGAAGCGACCAAGAGCCTAAGGGCGAATGGGAAGGGCGCCACGGGTGAGCGAGAGGCACGGTCGACGCTGTTTCTGGGCGAAGTGAATGCACTGACGAGCGGAGAACAAATCTATCTCCTGGATGCTTTGACCCGGCTGGAGGGGCTGCGCCATGGAGGCGAGCGGCCGCGCCTGATCTTTGCGACGGAGCGCGACCTGCAGGCGCTGGCTGGAGCGGGGCAGTTCGAACAGAAGCTGTATCGCAAGATTTCGGCGGTGGAGATCACGTTGCTCTCGCTGCGCTCGCGGCCGGGGGACATTGCGGAGATCGCGGGGGAGTCGATGCAGGCGGTGCGGCAGCCGGAGGGTGGAAGGGCGCAGCGGCTGGACAGACGCGTGCTGGCACAGCGGGAGGAGTATGGCTGGCCGGGGAATGTGCGGGAGTTGAAGCGTGTGATCGAGCTGGCGCAGATGCGCGCCGAGGGCGGCGCGATCGAGTTGCTGCATCTGCCTCCGCTGGGCGGGCCGGCGGAGGCGATGCAGCGCGGCGAGAGGCTGGTGGAGCGGTTGGAGTATGTGATCCAGAGCCACGTGCTGGAGGTTCTGGTCCGCTGCTCGGGCAACAAGGTGCGGGCGGCGGAGCGGCTAGGCATCAGCCGCTCGACACTGTACCGGACGCTCGAGAACGGCGCGGCGGCTTCCTTGCTGGACCGAGCGGGATGAGGCGGTGGGGATTCCACGCTAGACTTGGGGTGGGACTCCACTGTTTCGAGGACAAATGAAGACGACGTTACATAAGTTGGTTGCGACCTGTGGCCTATCGGCTACCTTTCTTTTTCCTGCTTGGCTAATTTCTTTTGGGGTTCCGAGCTATGGGCAGGCGCTGACGGAGTCCACTACCCCGGCGGTGGAGACGCCGGCAGAGCGGAGCAAGGATCTGGCGAAGCTGTTTTCCGATATCTGGGAGGATCGGCTCAAGCATTCTCCGGAGTACGCTTCGGCGCTAGGAGACAAGCGTTACAACGATCAGTTAACCGATTACTCGGTGACGGAGGTGAATGCAGCGCTGGGGCGTGGGCGGGAGTTCATCGAGCGGCTGTCGATGATCGACACAACCGGGTTGCCGGATCAGGAGAAGCTGTCGGCGGAACTGATGCTGCGCTCGCTGATCGAGGACCAGGAGGCGGCGCGCTTCAAGGAGTGGGAGATGCCGGTGGACCAGTTCAACGGCTTCCAGGTGGCGCTGCCGCAGATGATCGACAACCTGAGCTTCGAGTCGGTGAAGGACTATGACGACTACATCGAGCGGATGAAGAAGGTTCCGACGGCGTTTTCGCAGGTGATGACGAACATACAGCTGGGAATGGACGAGGGGCGGATGCCGCCGAAGTACATCCTGGAAAAGGTGCTGGCGCAGACACAGGCACTGGCCGGGCAGAAGGCCGCCGACAGCGCGTTTGCCGGGCCGCTGAAGAAGTTCCCGAAGTCGATCAGTGCGGCGGACCAGTCGCGAATCTCGGCCGATCTGCTGGAGGCGGTTGGGAACGACGTGGTGCCGTCGTACCAGCGCTTTGCGAAGTTCCTGATTGCGCAGTACATTCCGAAGGGGCGCACGGAGCCGGGCGCGTGGGCGCTGCCGGATGGGGATGCGTACTACGCATTTTGCGTTCGGCGGAGCACGACGCTGGACAAGACGCCGGCTGAGATTCACCAGATCGGGCTGGATGAGGTGAAGAGCGACGAGGCGCAGATGCTCGCGATTGTGCACAAGCTGGGCTATCCGGATCTGAAAACGTTTGCGGCAGCGCTGAAGGCAAATCCGAAGGAACATCCGCAGTCGAAGGAGCAGCTGCTCGATGCGTATCGCGGGTACATCGCGCAGATGAAGACGAAGCTGCCGGACCTGTTCGGGCGGCTGCCGAAGGCTCCGCTGGAGGTGACGGCGGTGCCCGACTACATGGCAAAGGATCAGGCGGCGGCGTACTACGACCAGGGCACGCCGGATGGCAGTCGGCCGGGGCGGGTATACATCAACCTTTACAATCTGCCGGACCGGTCGCTGGCGGATGTAGAGGCGGTCGCGTATCACGAGGGCATTCCTGGGCACCACCTGCAGATCTCGATTGCGCAGGAGTTGACCGGGCTGCCGGAATTCCGGAAGCAGTCGTACTACACGGCTTATACCGAGGGCTGGGCGCTCTACAGCGAGCGGCTGGGTAAGGAGATCGGCTTCTACCAGGATCCCTATAGCGACTATGGCCGGCTGGAAGCGGATATGTGGCGGTCGATTCGGCTGGTGGTCGATACCGGGGTGCACTCGCAGCACTGGTCGCGGCAGCAGATGGTGGACTACTTCCACGAGCACTCGGCGATCGATGAGACGAATGTGCAGGCGGAGGTGGATCGCTACATCGCGTGGCCCGGACAGGCGCTGGGGTACAAGATGGGGCAGTTGAAGATCCTCGAACTGCGGAAACGGGCGCAGACCGCGCTGGGACCGAAGTTCGACATTCGGGCCTTCCATGACGAGATCGTCGACTCGGGGGCGCTGCCGCTAGACGTGTTGGATCGGCGCGTGGATGCGTGGATCGGCGCACAGAAGGCCGGCGGTGCCGCGAAGTTGTAGGATCGCTGCGGAAATAGATCGAGTCGCCTGCGCTGCGGGCGGCTCGTTCTTTTTAAGCTGCCGAGTTCTGCTGTGCGCTGCGGTGCCCCAAATGAGATGCCTGCGCGGAATCGGTCTGGTAGCCTGTTGGCATGAGTGACGAGATGGTTGAGGGAAAGGCTCCGGTGTTGGGCGGACTGCGCGTCGCGGTGCTGGGGGCAGGCAAGATGGGCGGCATTCTGCTGCAGGCATTTCTGAAGAACAACCTGTTGGCGCCGGATCAGATCGTGGCAACGGTGCAGCATGCGGATCGGGCGCTGGCACTTTCGGCACAGTTCGGGGTCGAGGTGACGACCGACAACCTGGCGGCGGCCATGGGTGCGGACGTGATCCTGCTGGGCGTGAAGCCGATCCAGGTTCCGGGGCTGGTAAAGGAGATCAAGCCGGCGCTCGCCACCCACGGAGAGAAGCTGGTGGTGTCGTTCGCCGCTTCGGTTAAGACTCGGAGCATCGAAGAGATCGCCGCAGGGGACTCGGCGGTGCACGAGCTGGCGGTGATTCGGGCGATGCCGAATACGCCAGCGATGCTGGCGGCGGGCGTGACGGCGCTGTGCGCGGGACGGTTTGTCTCCGAGACGCAGATGGCGATCGCGCAGAAGATCTTTCAGACCGTCGGGCGGACGGTGGTGGTGGATGAGAAGCACATGGACGCGGTGACCGGGCTGTCGGGATCGGGACCGGCGTTTCTCTACATCATCATCGAGGCACTGGCGGAGGCGGGCGTCAACGTGGGGCTGCCGCGCGATGTGGCGACGCTACTGGCGGCACAGACGACCTACGGCGCAGCGCGGATGGTGCTCGAGACCGGATATCACCCGGCACTGCTGAAGGACGCGGTGACGACGCCGGCGGGATGCACGGTGGATGGAATCCTGGAGCTGGAGGAGGGCGGCCTGCGGGTTACGCTGATCAAGGCGGTCAAGCGCTCAACGCAGCGGGCGAAGGAGCTGGCGGCGGGGTAGAGCTTCGTCGAGTTTGATACAAGCGCAAAGGCCAGCTCACAGAGAGCCGGCCTTTGCGCTTGTGTCATTTCGCTTAGGGCTGCGGGTGCTTGGTGGGGTCGGTCAGGGCGGAGCTTGAGTTCTCCTGCTGCGCGATCTTGGGATAGTAGCCGCTGCGAGTGCGCACCTGGAGCTTGCCGTAGCCCTTGGCCTTGGCATCAACGTGGACCTGGCGGTAGCCGCCGTTTCCGTTGCCGGGAGGGTTGGTCGAGCGGTAGGCGATGGTGTACTGGGTGCGGATGTCCTGAGCCACCTCCGCGGCGATTCCGTCGACCTCTTTGAGGTTCTTGGGGAAGTAGGCTACGCCGCCGGTCTGCTCGGCGAGGGCTTCGAGCACGCGGCGGGCGTGACGGGCTTCGCCCTTGTCGGTGTCGGTGCCGAAGAGCAAGCCGACGCAGTAAATGGTGGGGCCGTCGAGATCCTGGATGCGGCGAATGGCGGTCTCGAGCGTGGCGCTGGAGGCGTTGTCCTCGCCGTCGGTGATGATGAGCAGGACCTGCTTGGGATGCTTCGCATTCTTGGAGAGGTAGTCGGCCGAGGCGACCAGGGCGTCGTAGATGGCCGTCCCGCCGCTCGATTTGATGTAGCTGAGGCCCTGCTGGAGCTTAGCCGGGTCGGAGGTGAAGTCCTGGTCGATGAAGGCCTCCCAGGAGAAGTCGACGAGGAAGGCCTCGTCCTGGGGGTTGGAAAGCTTGATGAGATCGAGCGAGGCCTGATTGACGGCGTTGCGCTTGTCGTACATCGAGCCGGAGCTGTCGATCAGGATGCCGAGGGAGACGGGCAGGTCCTCGTGGCGGAAGTAGTTGATGGTCTGCGGAACGCCGTCTTCGTAGACGTGGAAAGCGTCTTCGGGCAGGTCCAGCACGGAGCGGTTGCCGTCGAGGACGGTGGCGTTGAGACGGACCTCATAGGCGTCCTCGCGCAGCGTGAACTTGCCGCCGAGGCCCTTCTGCGCCGGTCCCTGGGCCTGAGACGGAGGCTGGGCGGGCGGCTGGGCCGTGGGTGCGGCCTGGGGATCGGGAGACGCCACGGGGTCGCGGTCAACCGTCAGAGGCGGGGCGCCGGGCGCCGGTGCTGGAGCCGTCGGGGTCGGGGTCTGGCTGGTGGCGGGGTTCTGGGCGAGAAGCTTCCGGGGGAATAATGCGCTGCCCAAGGTGCCAGCTCCCAGCAGAAGCAGAGGAAGGAGGGCGCGGGCAATTGTGGTTGCAAGAGATCTTCTATCCAGAGGTGCCGCTGTGGCACAGTCGAACTTCCGCTCCGCTGTTGACTCTGAATCCTTACTGCGAAGGTGCATAGTACCCCTGTCGATAATGAACGTCCAAGCTCGGCAGCCCGGGCGGCGGGATCAGCCGTACCTTCAATTTACGCCAGTTCCCGTCGTGCTTCACCTCCGACGGGCGGTAACCAATCACATACTCGTTGCGGAGCTCCGCGCTGATACGGCTGGCGATATCTCCCATGTCGCCCATCTCGGAGACGCGGAACATGCGTCCTCCGGTCATCTCGCAGATGTCGTTGAGGAGGATGGGACCGGTCTGCTCCTCGATTGTGGGAGCGTAGGCGTCGAAGATGCCGATGGCGTAGACCTGGACGTCGCTCTCGCGGACGACCCGACGGAGCTCATTCTCCGAGTAGCGGCTGCGGTTATCGCCGCCGTCGGAGATGATGAGGAGCGCCTTACGCTCGAACTTTGCCATCTTGAGTTTGTTCACGCCGAGATAGACGGCGTCGATCAGTGCGGTGCGGTTTTCGGGCTTCACCATCACCATGCGGGCCTCGACGTCGTCGACATCGGAGGTGTAGTCAACGATGACGGCGGGGCGATCATTGAAACCGATGACGAAGAACTCGTCCTGCGGGTTCGAGGTGCGCATGAACTCGCTGAGGGCCTTGCGGGCGCGGGGAAACTTCGAGGTCATGCTGCCGCTGAGATCAAAGACGATGCCAATGGTAACCGGCGCGTCCTCGGTGGAAAAGGTCTTGATGATCTGCCCCTGGTTGTTGTCGAAGACGGCGAAGTTCTCTTTTTCGAGGCCGGTGACGAGACGGTTCATGGGGTCGGTCACGGTCATCGGGACGAGGACGAGGTTGACGTCCATGTGGATCGCAGAGGGCCGATGGCCGGAGGTCGCGGGCTTCTCCTCGCCGGGAGCGGCTGGGGGAAGGGGCGGCTTTCCCGGGGTTCCGATGGGAGTGTTGGGATCGTTGAGCGGGTTTTCCTGCGCGCGGCAACGGTGCGCAGGAGCGGCCAGCAGCAGGAATAAGATTGATAGAAATACGGCTGGAAACGTGCGGAAAGACCCGACCGGCGACAATTCCCGCAGCCGGCCCCCTACCTTGGTGTCGTATCTGTCGTGCGCGTCACGTTGATGCCGCATAAGGAACTCCCTGTCACGTACAAGGACCCCAATCTCTTGCGACGACGATCCACCGATTCGGGATCCTCGCTCGACGCCTCGGTTGCCGCGGCGGGTGTATCCGTGATCCGCTGAGGAGAGCGGCGAGCCGAACACTTTCGCCAAAACGAGCGCACGTGCAAATGCTTCGGAGACTTAGAGAACAATTATCTCGCTTGCGTTGCGTCCCGGCCGCGGTTCCGCGAGGAAAGATACTATACACCCGCGCTGACCGTACCGTTATGACACAGAATAGCCCCTTTTGCAGGGCAATTCCAGACGGCGCGCACAGCGGTTCGGCGGCGGACGCCGAAGCGGGAGGGTTTGCGGTGGGTTGCCATTTTGTCCTCGGATCCCCTTCTCTCCCGTTATCCTCAGCTGCCGGCGTCCTCATCCATGTGCAACCCGTACAATCGAAGAATCATCGATTTGGAGCAAAGACCGAACATGGCTCGCATCTATCCCTTTCGCGCTTTACGCTACGACCCAGCAAAGGTCGACCTCGAAGACGTCGTCACCCAGCCGTACGACAAGATTTCGCCAGCGATGCAGCAGCGCTACTACGAAGCCAGTCCGTACAATCTGATCCGCGTCATCCTGGGCAAGGCAGAGCCGGGCGACGACGAGCAGTCGAACGTGTACACCCGTGCAGCCGAGTATCTGAAGGAGTGGCGCAAGGAGAATGTGCTGCGCGAGGAGGCGGAGCCGGCGCTCTATGGCTACTCGCAGACCTACGCGGTGCCGCACTCGGCCGATGCGAGCGGCAAGCCAGAGGTGCGGGAGCGGCGGGGCTTTATTGCGCTGGGCCATCTGTATGACTACGCCGACAAGGTGGTGTACCGGCACGAGCTGACACACGCCAAGGCGAAGTCGGATCGCATGAGCCTGTTCAAGGCGACACGGACGTACTGCGAGCAGATTTACATGCTGTACTCGGACCCGGCGTTCACGGCCGAGCGGCTTATCTTCGGTTCCGACAGCAAGGATGGTGCGCCTGCGGATCTGGCCATTACGGATGAGTACGGTGTGGTCCATCGGGTGTGGAAGCTGACCGATCCGGCGCTGATCAACTTGATCCTGACGGCGATGGCGGACAAGAAGCTGATCATCGCGGACGGCCATCATCGTTACGAAACCAGCGTGGCGTACGCAAAGGAGCGCTCGGCCCAGCTGCGGCTGCCGCTGAACCAGCCCGCGGACGACGATGAGAAGCTGAGCCCCAGCCACCTGCCCGCGCCGCCCTTCCCCGAGGCAGCGATGATGATGACCTTTGTCAATATGGACGCGCCCGGGATTACGATTCTGCCGACGCATCGGGTTCTGTTTGGACTGAAGGACTTCGAGGCGAAGAAGTTCTTGGACCGCGCTGAGGAGTACTTCGACATTCGGCCGCTGGTGGAGCCGAATATGGAGGAGCTGGTCGCGGCAGAGAACGTGGCGTTCCTTTCAGTCACGCGGGATGGCATTCATCTGCTGACCGCCAAACCAAACGCGGTGGCCGCAGCGCTGGCCGACCTGTCGCCGCGGCAGGCGCAGCTCGACGTGGTGCAGCTGCATAGCATTCTGATCGAGAAGATCCTGGGGCTGACGCCGGAGGAGATTCGCCAGGGGAAAAATCTGCGCTATGTGCGCGAGGCCGACGAGGCGATCGCCGAGGTGAAAAGCGGCGCGGCGGATCTGGCGTTCCTGATTCGGCCGGTGACGCTCGACCAGTTGCGCGACATCTCGCTTTCAGGCGATGTGATGCCGCAGAAGTCGACCGATTTCTATCCGAAGTTGCTGAGCGGGTTGGCGATCTACGCGCTTGATTAATCACAGGCGCTTCGGGCGCGCCGCATTGTGCGCGGCACGTCCGGAGATTGCCGTTTTCTTTGCGGATGCGGCGGTTACTTCGTCACAGATCTCCCGATCGGTCCCGACTAAACTAATCCAGACGTATTTCGCCTCGATGCCCACCGAGACTTTTTTAGTTTCAAATCGCAGCTTCACTTGCGCGCCGCCGCGCGGACGCTGGCGCCTCGCCCTATGGGCGCTGCTGCTGGCGTGGGCGCTGTGCGCGGGTAAGGATGGGACGGCGCAAGCCACCTTCAATCGCGATCTGATTGTGATCGATCCGGCGCATGGCGGCGCGAACATTGGCGCGCAGATCGGCGATCATCTGCTGGAGAAGGATGTCACGATGGCGATGGCGCTACGGCTGCGGTCGCTGCTTGCCGCGCGCGGCTTCACGATCCTGCTGACGCGCAATGGCGATGCGGCGCTCACGACCGACCAGCGGGCGGAGCTGGCGAATCGCGCGCATGCGGTTGCCTGCCTGGTGCTGCACGCGACGGCGAGCGGCACGGGGGTGCATCTTGCGACCTCGACACTGAATGCGACGGTGACGACCGACCCGGGGTCTCCGATTCCCTGGGATGACGCCCAGGCCGCGTACCTGTCGCAGAGCCAGCGGCTCGCGGACCAGATTGGGGCTGCGATGAATCGCTCGCATCTGCCGTTGATTACGGATCAGGCGGCTCTGCGTCCGCTGGACAACCTGATGTGTCCGGCGCTCTCGATCGAGCTTGCGCCGCTGGCCTCGGGCGACTCCACGCCGACGCCGGTGACAGACCCGGCCTATCAGCAGCGCATAAATGCCGCGATCGCGGGCGCGCTGATCTTCTGGCGGAACCAGGCACAGCCTCCGGTGATGCCACCGACCGCTCCTGTACGCGGCGCTTCTCCTGCGGCTGTGCCGGGTGGAGTGACAGGAGCGGCGCGATGATTCCCCGCTACCAGAAGGCAATGTTTTATGCGCTCGTGGCCGGCATCATCCTGATGGCGACCATCTTGTTCTACGAACACAAACGGGCGCAGGATCGGCTTGCCGCGGCGACCGACGCGACGCCGATCGCCGCTCCGGTGGACTCTTCTACCGAGACGGTGACCTTCGATGTGGCGAATGACGTGGACGGCTCAATTGTCGCGCAGGAGCGCCAGCTGGCGCTGCCGCAGGAGCCCTCGGTGCGTGCAAGGGCGCTGCTGGAGCGGTTGCTGGCCGAGTATGCGCTGCCCCAATCGACGCATCCGCTGACCAGCGGAGCGGCTGTGGATGACGTCTTTCTGCTCACGCTGCCGGTTGTCTCGCCGCCGCCTGCGGCGGACAGCCGGGTCAGTCACGATACGGAGTCCTCCGATGCGGGCTCTGATGCCGCGGGAAAGCTGGCGGTCATCAACCTGCGCGGGACGTTTGTCGACAAGCATCCGTCGGGGGTCGAGGTGGAGACGCTGACCATCCAATCGATGCTTGGAACGCTCCACGCGAACTTTCCTCAGATTACGCAGGTCCGCTTCCTCGTCGACGGACAGCCGCACGACACGCTGGCCGGCCATGCAGATCTGACTCGCGTTTACACCGTAAGCGACACGACGCGAGGCACGCAAACGCAGACGAGTGACTCCGGAGACCAGCAGTGAACGAACGATCAGAGACGAAACATCCTGCAGCGGAGCCCATCACCGCACCCAGCCTGAGCGCCGAGCCGATCAGCGCTGCGCCGATTCATGCGACAGCCATTACCGCGCCGTTGGGTGAGACACCAGCCTGCGGCGAGCAGGCGGGCCTTACGCTGGGCGTCTTCGACTCCGGCTTTGGAGGGCTGACCGTGCTGCGCGCGCTGCTGCCGCTGCTGCCGGGATCGCGGTCGATCTATCTTGGCGACACGGCGCGGCTGCCTTATGGCTCGAAGTCACGCGAGACGATCAGCCGCTATGCGCTGTCGAGTGCGCGATTTTTGCAGGATCAGGGCGCGGACTTACTGGTCATCGCGTGCAACACGGCGACCGCGCTGGCACTCGATGATCTGCGGCGCGAGCTGCCGATCCCGGTGATCGGCGTGATCGAGCCGGGTGCTGAGGCTGCCCGGGCTGCGCGTGTTGATGCCAGCGTGCTGGTGCTTGCGACCATCGCGACCGTGCAGTCAAAGGCGTACACGCGGGCGCTCGAGGGGCTTGGGCTGAAGGCGTACGAGATGGCTTGCCCGCTGCTGGTGCCGCTGGTCGAGGAGGGGTGGATCGAGCATCCGGTGACCGACGAGGTGCTACGGATCTATCTCGATCAGGCGCTGATGGCGGCTCCAAACGCGGATACGCTGCTGCTCGGCTGCACCCACTATCCACTGCTCGAGCCGGCGATTCGCCGCACGCTCGAGGGGCTGGGGCATCCGCTAACGATCATCGATTCGGCCCATGCTACGGCCCACGCGACGGCGCAGTTGGTGGCGAAGCACTTCCCTGCACCGCTGGCCGCGGCGAGCGGGAATGGGGCGGGCGGCCAGAGAGCGAGCGCGCCGGACTCGTGCTGCACCTTCTACGCCACCGATTCGGTCGAGAAGTTCCAGCGGCTGGGATCGAGCTTTCTTGGCCGCGCGCTTGATCGCGTACACCTGATCGACCTCGGCGGCTAACCCCGAGCGTAGGACGCAACGTAATTTGATCCATTTTCGAACTTTTTTTTGATTTACCTTTTTTGATTTCTCAAGGAGACACCGTATGCCCTTCCTGCTGAAGACCGAACCGAACAAATACTCCTACGACGACCTCGAACGCGATGGTGAGACGACCTGGGACGGCATCGCCAACAACCAGGCGCTGATGTATCTGCGGGGGATGAAGAAGGGCGAGAAGCTGGTGATCTATCACTCGAACATCGGCAAGGCCGCGATTGGAACCGCGACGGTGGTGAGCGTCGACGCCAGCGATCCAAAGAACCCGAATGTGCGCATCAAGCCGGTGAAGCGGTTGAAGACGGAGAAGCCGCTCGAGCAGATTCGCGCTGCCGGAGTGTTCCAGGATTCCATCATGTTCCGCCAGTTCCGGCTCTCGGTAGTGCCCCTCACCGAGGCGCAGTACGACTGGCTGACGCTGCCGAGTTAGGACTGAAGAGCTCCTTGCGCAGCCTGGGAGCCGGCTGGCGCACGCAACTGCTATGCTTACGACTGAAATTGGACGCACCTGCTGCGTTCTCAGCTATGGAGGAACCACCGCATCATGATTGACTTGAAGGGCAAAGTGGCCGTTGTGTTCGGCCTCGCCAATAAACGCAGCATCGCCTGGGCCATCGCGCAGAAGCTCTCGGAGGCTGGGGCCTCGCTCGCTATCTGCTACCAGAACGAGCGGCTGCAGCGCGACGCCGAGGAGCTTGCGGGCGAACTTCCGAACGCGAAGACCTTCCGCTGCGACGTCTCCGTGGATGCGGACATCGATGCCGTCTTCGAGCAGCTGAAGACGACCTACGGCAAGCTGGATATCCTGGTGCACTCGATCGGCTTCGCGCCGAACATCAAGAACACCGTTCTGCAAACGGCTCGCGAGGACTTCCGCGTGGCGCACGACATCAGCGCCTACTCACTGATCGCGCTCGCGCGCGCTGCCGAACCGCTGATGGCGGAGGGCGGCTCGATTCTCACGCTTACCTACTACGGTGCCGAGAAGGTCTTCCCGAACTACAACATCATGGGCGTGGCCAAGGCTGCGCTCGAGGCGACGGTGCGGTATCTGGCCTCCGATCTGGGCGCGAAGAAGATTCGCGTGAATGCCATCTCCGCTGGTCCGATCAAGACGCTGGCAGCGCGCGGCATCGGCGACTTCACGAAGATCCTGAACGCGGTCGAAGAGCGCGCGCCGCTGCATCGCAACGTCGATGCGCTCGAGGTGGGCAACACGGCGCTGTTCCTCTCCTCCGATCTGGCCAGCGGCATCACGGGGGAGATCACGTTCGTGGACTGCGGGTATAACGTCGTAGGGCTTTAGTTTTACGCTTTCGCTTCCTCAAAGAAGGGAAACGGTGATGCTGCCGCTTCCCTTCTTTCTCGTTAATCGCTACGACCACTAACGCGCGGAGCTGTCGCGCACCACGACGCCGTCCTTCATCACGAAGGCGACCTTGGTGACGGCGGAGATGTCTTCGACGGGGTTGCCGGAGACGGCGATGACGTCGGCGTAGTAACCGGGCTTGAGTTCGCCAATCTGGCCCTCCCAGCCGAGGAGGCGTGCGCCGTTGAGCATGTCCGCCTGCAAGACCGCGAGCGGCTTCATACCGTACTGGACCATCAACTCAAGCTCGCGCGCTTGGGTACCGTGGGGAAACGGGCCGACGTCGCTGCCGACCGCCATGGGGACGCCAGCCGCGAGCTGTTTGCGAAATTCGGCTGCGTGAAATGCCTGCTCGGCGAGCTCGTTCGCGGTACGCTCCGGGGTGGAGGCGTGATCGGCGAAGTACTCGGCGATGGCGAAGGTGGGGACCGCGTAGATCTGCTTGGCCTTCATTGCGGCCATGGTTGCGTCGCTGAGTTGGTAGGCGTGGTCGACCGAGGCGACGCCGGCTGCGACCGCGAATCCCGTGCCTGGTTCGCCGGTGGCATGGACGGCGACGCCGTGGCCTGAAGCAACGCCACCGCCGGTGCGCTCGGCCTCCTTGACGGCTGCGGCCAGCTCCTCTTCGGAGTACTGGTAAGGCGTGCGAAAGACGCCGTTGTGGAAGGAGTCCCGGCCGGTCTCATACATCTTGGTGAAGTCGGCGCTGCCCTTGCGCTGCTCGCGGATTACTTTGACGACTTCCTCGGCCGAGTCGGCGTAGTCGGCGTTCGAGAGAACGTGCTGCGCGGGGTTGTAGCCGATCGCGTCCTCGTGTCCGCCGGTAAGGTCGATGGCGTTGCAGCTTACACGCATACGAGGGCCGGGGATGAGGCCGCTGTTGATGGCGTTGCGCACCGCGACGTCGGCGCAGCCAGCACCCTCGGTGCCCATGTCGCGCTCGGCGGTGAAGCCGGCGGTCAGGTCGGCATTGGCGGCGCTGGCGGCGATCAGGGTGCGCTCGGGAACGCTCTCCTGGACGGTCTGCAGGTCCTCGGCACCGGGGTGCAGAAACAGGTGGACGTGGGCGTCGATCATGCCCGGCATCAGGGTCTTGTCGCCGAGGTCGATCACCGTCGCGCCTGCCGGATGCTGCACCGTTGATCCCACCTCGACGATGCGGTCACCCTGCACGAGCACCTCACCGGGCGCGGTGATTCTGCCGGTGGCAACGTCGAGCAAACGCGCCGCATGCAGCACGACGGCCTGCTTGGGATCGACACGTTGAGCAGCAACAGACAGAGAGACGAGCGAGAGCGCCAGGCCGATGAGCAGTTTTTTCATGGTTCCAGCAGCATATCGCGAACGGTGCCGCTGGAACCATGTCTTTGCAGGATGAGAGCCGGTTGAGAGGAAGCTTAGCCTGCTTTTTCGCTTAGCTCCGCCCAACGCGCGTAGAGGTTGTCGGCAACATCCTGGGCGGCCTCCATCTCGGCGAGCGCAGCCGTCAGCTTGACGGCATCGGTGGCTACGGCGGTGTCCTCCATCGCCTCGCGCGCAGCCTGGAGGCGGTTCTCCGCCGCATCCACAGCGGCTTCGATGCCGGCGTACTCGCGGGCTTCGAGGTAGGAGAGCTTCTTCTTGCCGTTGCTTGTGCCTGTGGGTTCGGGGGTCGACGAAACGGCCTTGCCAGCGGCTCCGGGAGCGATCGACGGGGCGATCAGCTCTTCGCCCTTCACACCTCTCCACTGCTCCCACTGCGAGTAGTCCGAGAAACGCTCCGCACCGCCGTTGCCATCGAGCCCGAGCACGATGGTCGAGACGCGATCGAGCATGTAACGGTCGTGGGTCACCAGCATCAGCGCGCCGGTGTACTCGAGCAGGCTCTCTTCGAGGATTTCGAGCGTGGCGATGTCGAGGTCGTTCGTCGGCTCGTCGAGCAGAAGGAGGTCGGCCGGTTCGAGCATCAGCTTGGCGATGAGCACGCGAGCGCGTTCGCCACCGCTGAGCCGTTCGACGGGCTGATTCAGCTGCTCGCTGGTGAAGAGGAACTTGGTCGCGTAGCTGGCGACGTGGACGACGCGCCCCTGGTAGACGACCGAGTCGGAGTCCGGTGCGAGGGCGCGACGCAGCGTCAGCTTTTCATCCAGCTCGCGGGTCTGCGAGAAGTAGACGATTTTCAGCGAAGATGCCAGCTTGATGGCTCCCGCCGAGGGCGTGAGCTCGCCCGTGAGCAGACGCAGGAGCGTGGTCTTGCCGCTGCCGTTGGGGCCGACTAGGCCGACGCGCATGCCGGAGGTGACGAGGAAGTTGAGGTCCTCGACGATGCGGCGGGCGGTGGCGCCGTCACCGAGCGTGACGCTGACGTTCTCCATCTCGACAAGGCGCTTGGTCTGGCGCTCGGTGGCGGAGAAGTCGATACCGGCGCTGGAGGTCTGGGTGCGGGAGTTGACCTCCTTCAGCTGGCCGATCAGCTCCTGCGCGCTGTCGATGCGGGCCTTGGACTTGGTGGTGCGCGCCTTGGGACCGCGACGCAGCCACTCGGTCTCGATCTTGACGCGATTCTTAAGCGCGTCCTGGAGCTTAGACTGCGCCTCCATGTACTGCTCTTTGCCTTCGAGGAACTTGCTGTAGGTTCCCTTTACGCGCAGCAGACCGTCGGCGTAGACCCGGTTTAGCTCGACCATCTCGGTGGCCGTGTTCTCGAGGAAGTAGCGATCGTGGCTGACCATGACGACGGCGGATTCGATCTCGCGGATGAGCTGTTCGAGCCAGGCGATGCCGGCGAGGTCGAGATGGTTTGTGGGCTCGTCGAGCAGCAGGACGTCGGGGGCGGTGACGACGGCCTCGGCAATCGCCAGCCGCTTACGCCAACCGCCGCTCAGCTTAGCAGCTTCGGCCTCGAGGCTGGGGAAGCCGGTGCGGCCGGAGGTCTCGCGCAACCTGCCCTCGCGCTCGGCTTCGGGGATATTGGCCTGCTTCAATGCGCGCTCGAGGATGTCGCGGACGGTGAGGCCCGGCGCGAAGGCTGACTCCTGTCGGACGTAGCCGACGCGGGCGCGCTTGCGGATGGCGACATCGCCGGAGTCGGCGTCCTCTTCGCCTGCAAGCACCTTCATCAGGGTGCTCTTCCCGGCACCGTTCGGTCCGATCAGTCCTATGTGATCTCCATCGGAGACGGTAAACGAGATGTCCTGGAAGAGGGGCGTTGCGCCGAAACGCTTACTCACGCCCTGCGCATTGAGGATTGGTGGCATTTCTTCAGTTTACCGCGCTTGAGGCCTCCAGGCGCGGCACGACGTAAAGACGCGCCACGCACTGGATGCTTCTGGACGCAGGCTGCCTAATCGAGGTCGAAGTCGCGGAGCGGGCGATCCGTGAGAGGACTCTCCTTGGCCTTCTTGACCGCCTCGGCGAACTTCTTGGCGAGGACGTCTTCCTTGTTTTTTTCCGCGTCGACGGATTGGCGGAACAGGCTCTCGCGGCGCTCGTCGCTCTCACGGAGAGCACGCGCGGCCTCACCGAAGTCCTCGAACATCTTCTTGCGGGGCGCAGACGTGTGTGCGATGATGGCACGCGAAACCGGGTCGATCTTCAGGATCGCTCCGCAGTCCGGGCAACTGACTTCAAAGGGTTGGTCGCTGAGTCCCATAGACGCTTACCTCAATCGCTCATTCTAAAGGGAGGAGGCGATCGAGTCACGCCGACCGCTGGTTAGAGGCGAACCGCCACGTGGCCCGCGCACATCCCCGCGGCCTCTTCTACCAGGCGGTCGATCAAACCCTCGCCGTAGCGGGCGAGGAACCAGATGCCTGCCACTACGCGCTCCTGGGGGTGGCCCTCGGGGAAGAGATTGAGCGTGAGCGCGTCGGCGTGCTTGCGCAGGCTGGCCTCCTTTTGCAGCTCGTAAGTCGCGGCCATGCGGCGCAGACGGTTCATCTGGTAGCGCATCTTCGAGGCCGAGACCTCGGCGGCACTGCCGAGGCTGGCGTCCATCGCGGCGAGATACTCGGTGAGCGCGGTCAACTCCGCGTCCATGGCGTTGCCTACGGCGGCGAGCTTGCGCTTGCCGGCGATGGGCATGGCGCGGGCGCCGAGGCGCTGGGCGAGGGCCTCCGGCGTCGTCATCACATCGGGCAGGGTGAGTTCGTGACGGGCCATCACCTCGGCCAGCGCGGGCTCGATCAACGTGGCGGTCAGGCGCGGTAGGACCGGGGTGATGCGGGCGAGGACGCGCTCATACAGGACGGCGCTCTGCGCGAAATAAGCAACCTCGGCGGGTCCACCGATATAGGCTGCGGTGGGGAGAATGGTGTCCTGGAAGACGGGGCGGAGCAGCGCGTTGGGGCTGATGCGCTCGGGCTGAACATCGAGGATGGCCAGCAATTCGGCGGTCGTGTAGGGCTTGTTTCCCGCCTTCCAGCCGCCCTCGGGCAGGCGACGGAGCGCGAGCCGCTCGCCGGTTGCCTCGTCGAGCAGGAACAGCAGCGAGGCGCCCGGCTTGACCAGCACCTGCGCGTGATAGTGGTGGCGCTCGAGCTCACTGGTCCGAGCCAGCAGGGCGACCTCGAACTCCTCCGCACGCTCGATCGCGGCGCGCAGCGTGGCTGCGCCCAGCGCGTGAAATTCGCTACCGGCAGCGTCCATCACGATCAGACCCTGATCGGCGAAGACCCGCGCCATGAAGCCTGCAAATGCTCCGCCGAGGGTCGCATGGGGCCCTGCTGCCGGTGCGTAGAACTCGCGGAGATCGTCGCAGACGGGGGCGTAGGCAAGCAGTTCGCTCACCTGCTCCAGCACGCCGTCGAGAGCGCCGTCGAGCGGCACGCCGCCTACCGGGACGGGAACGGCGGTCTTCAGCCCCGCTGAGAGCTTCTCCAGAGCCGTCTTGCTTGGCAGAGCAAGCTGGTCCACCTCGGCGAGGTCATGGTCCTCCGTCGCCAGCCAGAAGACGGGCACGTGGTCGATGCCGGAGACGCGTGTCGCCTCTTGGGCGCGCGCGATGGCAGTCGCGGCCTTCAGGAGCGTCAGGAGCGGACCGCCAAAGAGGCCGACCTGCTGGCCGGTCACGACCGCCCGGGCACCGTTGCGCAACTTGGTTACATTTTCCAGAGCCTTGGCGCTGGCACCGTAGGCGAGGCACTCCGCCTGTAAGGCAGCCGCAAGGCGATCCCGATGACCGGCATCCGCCGGACCCGCTGGCACTAACCGCATCCACTCCCCGCCGAGCGATGTTCCCCCGTACCAGGTGCGCACCGCGTCATGTTCGCTCATCGCGAGGTAGTCGCGGTAGAGCTGCGTCGTGTGCGGCAGAACTGCGATCGGGTAACACTCAGCACTCATTGCGGGCACTCATCTCCTGTTGCGGTTCTCAGCTGCAAACCTTCGGTTGCGATGCTTCGCCGTTGCGACGATCGAATCGCCTTACTGTTCTCTCGGCTGCGCGTCGTGCAGGACTCGCAGAAACCAAATTCTCGCGGGGCAATCGGGTGGGTACGAGGACGCTCTCTTTGGATGCCGTCCAGGATTCTCCCGATGCAGGATGATACCGTAGCCGTATGGCTGCTCCAACTTCCCGCTCCCGCTCCGTCAAGTCTGCCACCGCCGCCACGAAGACCAAATCGGCCCGCGCCAAGCAGGTCACAGCCACTAAAAACAAGCCATCCACGGCTCGCAAGAGCTCTTCCAAGAAAGCGCGGCTGATCTCCTCGAAGCTCGCCTATAAGGGTAAGGTCTTCTCGGTCTTCACCGACAAGGTGGAGGAGCCGGGCGGCTCCATCAACGAACGGGACGTCATTCGCCATAACGGCTCGGTGGTGATCCTCGCGATCGACGAAGCGAAGAATCCCCGCGATCCGCACGTGATCCTCGAGCGGCAATATCGCCACGCCGCCGGGCAGTTCCTGCTCGAGCTGCCGGCCGGCCGAATTGAGCCCAACGAGGCTCCGCTGGCCGCCGCCAAGCGCGAGATGATCGAGGAGACCGGCTTCCGGGCAAAGCGGTGGACGCTGCTGACGAAGTACTTCGCAAGCCCAGGGTTTCTCGGCGAGTGGATGCAAATCTACCTGGCGCGAGATATCCGCGAGGGCGTGGCCCAGCCCGAGGACGACGAGACGATCGAGATCGTGCGGATGCCGCTCTCTGAGGCGATGGCGATGGTTGCGGCCAACAAGATTCACGATGGGAAAACGCTGATCGGGCTCTCGCTGCTGGCGGCGGCTCGCGCGGCAGGCAAGCTCTAAGCCAACCGGGCTTCTTGCGGCGCCCTCTACGCGGTTCCCTTCAAGGAGCGCATCTGAGGACGACTGTCGGCTGGAGACAACACCGTTCGTGTGCCGCCAGCGGGCCGTGCTCCCCTTTCCCTCGCATCCACTATGTCGTTAGCTCGACATAACTTGCATCTATCGGAGCCCGCGAAAGTGCGCGTTCAACGCGGGAAAACCCTCCGCGTTTCTCCGGCGTCAGAGGAATTGATGCGATAAATCCAACCCCCCGATGCGTCGCAGAATTAGAAAGCCCACAAGGAGCGCAAAGTGGCACAGTATAAAGGCACCGTAAAGTGGTTTAACAATGCAAAAGGATACGGCTTCCTCGGCCGTGACGGTGGAGCGGATGTCTTCGTACACTACAGTTCCATCCAACTGGAGGGCTACAAGAGCCTGAAGGAGGGCGATGAGGTGGAGTTCGACATCATTCAGGGAACCAAAGGACCCCAGGCCGATCAGGTCGCCCGTCTTAGAGAGGCATGATCCAAGCAAGCCGGTACCTCCTCCCGCAGAGAAGGAGGGTGGCTTGAGGTGCTGATCCTATTGCAAGGGAGCTACGGACGACAGGAGCTTTTTTTTGCGTCTCGCAGGGTGGGCCGTTGACCGGAAACAATTAGGATGGTGAGAGATCAGGGTATGCGCCCTGATCTCTTTTTATTGGGGAAGGTCGTAAGGAAGCTCATGGACAACATCACCATCGCGCGATTGCTGGAGGAGACGGCAGCGCTGCTCGAGATCGACGGGGCAGACCCGTTCCGGATCCGCTCCTATCGGCGTGCCGCAGAGGCGGTGGAGCAGCAGACCGCTCAGCTGGCGGCGATCGCAACCCCGGGGTCGGACCCCAAGGAGTTGCTGGCGATTGCCGGTATTGGAAAAGGAATGGCAGCCAACATTCGCGACCTCGTGGCGACCGGAACGATGCCGCTGCGGGAGGAGTTGCTCCAGAAGTACAAGCCGACGATGCTCGAGCTGCTGCGCCTGCCGGGGATGGGACCGAAGACGGTCGCGCTGATCTGGTCCGCGCTGCAGATCGCAGATATCGACGCGCTGGAGGCGGCGGCCCGAGAGGGTCATCTGAATACGCTTCCCCGGATGGGCGAGAAGTTCACGACCAAGCTGCTGAAGGGCATCGAGGATCACCGGCGGAACTCCAGCCGCTTCCGCGCCGACCAGGCCCATGAGTTCGCCAGCCGCATCTCCGCGCTGATTCGGGCGTTTCCGGGCATCGAAGAGATCACCCCTGCCGGTTCGCTACGGCGCGGCCGCGAGACGGTCGGCGATCTGGACCTGCTGGTGACCGGTCCGGCCTGCGAGCCCGATGTGGTCGCCGCCGCGATCGAGCACGTGGCGACGCTGCCGCTGATCGATAAGCTGATGGCGAAGGGGCAGAACAAAGTCAGCTTCACGCTGCGGAATAATTTGCAGGTGGACGTTCGACTGCTTCCGCGTGCGAGCTATGGGGCTGCGCTGCAATACTTTACGGGATCGAAGATGCACAATGTGGCGCTGCGACAGCGCGCCATTAAGCGCGGGCTGACGCTGAGCGAGTATGCCCTGCTGCGGCTGGAAGACAACATGATCGTCGCCGCCGCGAGTGAGGCGGAGATCTATCGGGCGCTGGATCTCGACTACATCGCGCCCGAGCTGCGCGAAAACTGCGGCGAACTCGAGGCCGCGGCAGCCCAGACGTTGCCCCAACTGATTACGCTAGCTGACATTCGCGGCGACCTCCACATGCACACCGATGCGACCGACGGCCGCGACACCATCCGCCAGATGGCCGAGGCAGCGCTCGCACGGGGGCTTGCCTATATCGCGATCACCGACCACTCCAAACATCTGGCGATGACGAACGGCCTAGACGACGCGCGCGCCCTGGCGCACATCCAGCGCATCCGCGAGATCGACGCCGAGATGGAGGGTCGGATCCGGGTGCTTCCGGGGATCGAGGTGGACATTCTCGCCGACGGGACGCTCGATCTTGACGATTCGACGCTGGCGCAGATGGATGTGGTGGTGGCCAGCGTCCACAGCCGCTTCGACCAACCCATCGACGAGATGACAGACCGGATCTTGCGGGCGCTTGACAACCCATACACACGGATTCTGGGACATCCCACTGGGCGCAAGGTGCTGCAGCGGGATGCCTATGCGCTGCATATCGATGCTGTCCTCAAACGGGCGGCGGAGCTCGGGGTCGCCGTCGAGCACAACGCCAGCCCGGCGCGGGCCGACCTGAACGAGCTGCACCTGAAGCTCGCCAAGCAGCATAGCTGCAAGATCGTCGTCGACACGGATGCCCATGCCACAGAGGAGCTGGACCAGATGCGCTTTGGAATCACGCAGCTCCGGCGGGCATGGCTCACCGCCGGCGATATCCTGAATACCCTGCCTACCGCCGAGGCGTTGCTGGCGCAGCTGCGTCCGAAGCCCTGAGCGGGAGAGTCAACATTCCATCTCCCCCCGAGCATCCCCCGGCCAAACGCGATATCCTAGAGCGCGTGGCAACCTCAGCGACCTCCGAGACCCCAGCCGAACTGCTCGCTCCGGCACCGGCAGCTCCGTCGCTGCTCGCCGACTACGCCACGTTGTTTAAGGTCCGCATCTCGACGATGGTGATTATCACTGCGGCGGCCGGCTACTATCTCGGTTGCCTGCGGTCGGGTATCAGCCCGTTTCAGCTTGGCATGGTGGAGGCGTTGGTCGGCATCGCCATCGTCACCTGCGGTTCGAGCGCGCTGAACCAGGCTCTCGAACGACATAGCGACACCTTCATGCGGCGAACCGCGAACCGGCCGATGGCCGCCGGGCGCATCGGCCTGGGACACGGCCTTCTGCTCGGATTTGCGGCGACGTTTCTCGGCGCGCTGATCCTGGCCTACGTCAGCAACCCGCTGACGGGGACGCTGACACTGCTCACCGCGATTGGGTATGTTGCCATCTATACGCCGCTGAAGCGGATCAGCTCCATCAACACCTTCATCGGAGCGTTTCCCGGAGCGCTGCCGCCGCTGATCGGCTGGACCGCTGCGCGGGGCGTGATCGAGTGGCCGGGCATCGCGCTCTTCGCGATTCTCCTCGTCTGGCAGTTCCCCCACTTCATGGCCATCGGCTGGATGTATCGCGAAGACTACGCGCGCGCCGGCATCCGGTTGACCGCGACCCAGGAACCCACGCAGAAGGCGGCTCGCCGCACCGTGTTGCAGGCGCTCTTCTATGCCGTTGTGATGATCCCGGCTAGCCTGTGGCCGGTTGCGCTCGGGACCACCGGGTACGTCTATGGCGGAATCGCGACGGTTCTTTCGCTGGGGTATCTCTGGTATACGATTCGCTTTGCGGGGATCCTGCGCGACCCTGCGGCAGAGGCTTCGCACGGCTACGCACGGGCGCTGCTGCGCGCCTCCATTCTCTATCTTCCGCTGCTTCTGGCAGCCATGATGCTCGACGCCAAAGGACGACTTCTTTTCTGATGCCATCCACCCTGCCCACCGCGAAACCGAACACGCTGCGCACTCCGCCCGCGGTCATCACGACCATCATCGTCGTCAGCGCACTGGCCAGCGCGCTCATCTGTTATCTCGTCTACTTCCATGCGCCATCCGACGTCGCCGGCACGCAGCTTCGGTCGCTGCCGCTTCTCAACGCGATCCTAAACGCGCTTTCTACCGTGGCGCTGCTGATCGGTTATCGCTTCATCATGAAGCGCAGCCTGGTTCCGCATCGCAACGCGATGTTCGCGGCGTTCTTCTTCTCGTCGATCTTCCTGGTCTCCTATCTGACGAACTTCACGCTGCATGGCGAGACACATTTCAACCGCCTGAATCCCTGGTGGCCGTTCTATTGGAAGCTCCTGCTGTCGCACGTGCTGCTCTCAATCACGGCGCTGCCGATGATCCTGATCACCTTTTTCCTGTCGCTGACCGGCCGCTTCCCTGCTCATCGCAAGCTGGCGCGCTACACCTTCCCGATCTGGCTTTACGTCTCGGTCACAGGTGTGATCGTCTACGCCATGCAAGCCTACTGCCGTTGATCGGAGCTCGTCGATCGCCCACTCGCCCATGCCTCTGCAAAAGGACACGCGCACGCTTCTCAGCATCGGCTCCGGTCTCTTCCTGACCGGAGCGGTCTCCGGTCTGCTGATCTTTACCAGCTTCGGCGGCATCAACCGTCGCCAGGGCCCCCATACCAACGCCGGCTGGCTTGCCTTGATGGTGGCCATGGGCTGCCTTCCTACAGGCACCCTGAGCCTGCTGCTTGGAATCGCAAAGACGGTTGGCGAGCTTCGCCGGCGTTAGAGATCGTAGACAAGAGTGATGGGAAGTGGGAGGAAGACGTACGCGCATGAGATGCTTTGATTTCCTCGCGGAGTGTGACCGAAGGATGTCCTGGCGCCTCGCCGGCGTTTCACTGGCGGCACTGTTGCTGCCCCCACTTACCTTCGCGCAGAGCAGCTCACAGCCGCCGCAACTCTCTCCCGAAGCGGCGTATACCCAGGTCCTGCTGCCACTGACGATCACCCGCGCGTCGGTGGATAATTGGTCGGACTCCGAGCTGGCGGCCCTCAAGGTCGCCACGGATCAGGCACGTCTCGAGTGCGCCGCTCGGTCGCCGCAGACGTTTCGGGGCGACGATCTGGTTGCCCTTGCACGGCTCTGCTCGCTTGGCCAGCAATGGTCCTCCGTAACCGCAGCGGCGAAACAGTACATCGACAGCACGGACAGTCCAAAGCCTCTGCTGGCGCGGGCCTACGGGCTCGAGATCGACGCCGCCCTGCATATCCGCGATGAGGCCGCTGCGCTTGCGGCGAGCCATGCGATGCTTGCCGCCGTTCCCTACGACACGACCGCCGATGAGGCACTGAACGAGACGTTGCGCTATCTTCAGCTCGCCTACATGCCGGATGCTCTGGCGCTCTATGCCGAGCGAGAGCCGTTGCTTTTGGCTGCTCTGCGGGCATCGAAGGACGAACCTGCACCGGCGCCTCCTGCCGGCCAGCATGTCTCAGTCAGCGCGCTCTATGCCGGTGGCCTCGCCTTCGCGGCGCTCGAGCAGTTCGCGGGAAAGCCCGCGGATGCGGAGGCAACGGTGGTGGATCTCGACACGGCGTTGGCGGCAGCGCCCGCGCCCTTGCAGCCGGACGATGCTCTGCCGATCGCAGACGCCCGCCGGCAGTACGCTCTGCTCGGCCATCCCCTGCCCAAGATTCCGCTCGCCGTCTCGCTCTATGCCGAGCATGAGACGCCACTCATCGATGACAACTACGGTGCGTCGACGGTTCTCTTCCTCTTTCCGCCGTGGTGTGCACAGTGCGTACGCATGGGCCAATCGTTCATGAGCGTGCTTCTCCGGCTCAGCGATGAACATGTGCACCTCTACGGCCTACTTGCGCAGCAGCCACCGCCAACTCCCGCGCCGCCAGCGGTCGTGGTGCACTCGAATGGCACGATGTCCGGGGCGAAACACACGCACGCCAAGGCAGCGCCACCGGAGCCGGAGACGCCGAAGACGGCCGCCGATCTGCTCCGCCACACGCCGACACTGATCGTGCCGCCGGAGACGCTCACGCAGTTTGCGGCCACCAATTTTCCGCTGCTGATTGCGACCGACTCGAAGGGAATCATCCGCTTTATCCAACCCGCGCCGGAGCCTGCGCTCAACCCAGGGGACTTCCTCGATCAGGTGACCACGCACATCGCGGCACAGTGGCCGCGCACTTCGAAGTAAGGCACACGGCCTACCTCGACAGACCGTCCAGATACTGCCGCAGCGCATCGGCGTGGTAGCAGTGGGCGAAAGCCGTCTCCCGGGAGACGACGCCGCTTCGCACTAATTCTGCGAGCGACTGCTCCATCGTCAACATGCCGTCGGCCCTTCCGGTCGAGATGTGCGAACGGATTTGGTGGTCGTTGCCGGTGCGGATCAGGTTGCGGATGCCACTGGTCGCCATCATGATCTCGACCGCGGGGTAACGGCTCGCTCTGTCCGCGGCCGGCACCAACTGCTGCGAGATGACCGCCAGCAAGGCGAGCGACAGCTGCTGCCGAATCTGCGGCTGGTTGCCCGCAGGGAAGGAATCGAGGATGCGCGATACCGTCTGCGCGGCGTCGTTGGTGTGCAGGGAGGAAAGGACGAGATGCCCGGTCTCGGCCGCGGTCAGAGCGGCCGCCATGGTCTCGCTATCGCGCATCTCGCCGATCAGGATGACGTCGGGATCCTGGCGTAGAACAGCCCGCACGGCCTGGGCGAAGCTCGGCGTGTCCTCGCCAACCTCGATCTGTTCCACGATGGAGTTGCGATTGGCATGTTGGTACTCGATCGGATCTTCGATGGTGATGATGTGATCGCGCCGGCGTGCATTGACCAGATCGATCAACGCCGCCATGGTTGAGGTCTTGCCCGATCCGGTCGGCCCCGTCAGTAGCACCAGTCCTTGCTTCCGTTCGCTCAACTGCGCCAGGATTGATGGAAGATGCAGCGATTCGAGCGAGGGGATCTGCGACGGAAGCAAGCGGAGACTCGCAGCCAGGGTGCCACGTTGATAGTGAATGTTGGCGCGAACTCTTCCGATCGATCCGCGCAGGAAGCAGAAGTCCACGGATCTGTTCTTTTGGAGCTGCGCCGATTGCTCCGCAGCCAAGAGCGGCAACAGGAGGCTTCGTATGTCATCCGAGGAAAGAGGCTTTGTCGTCGCCGCGGTCAGCACCCCATGGATACGCAGCGTGATAACGGAGCCGACGACCAGGAGGATGTCCGAGGCGTCCCGCTGCGCCGCCAAGGTCAAGAGCTGATCGAGAGAGCTTCGCTCCGCTGGTTTTGTTCCTGGCGTCGAGCGGTTCAACTCCTCGACGAGTCGCGAAAGATCGTTTTCGTAGGCTGCCATCCTTTGTTTCCTCGCAAACGAGCGAATCGTGGGCAACTCAAATCCGCGCCCGTCACCCTATTGCCAGTTTAGACGTTCTTCGTCCATCGTCGTTTGCGGCTTTGCCACATGCAACAGCCGCACACGAAGCGCTCATCGTCTAGGGGCGTTTCGCCCCGAGGCGATCTTCCAGTGCTTTGATCAGGGACTGCTGGAACTGAGGCTGTCTCGTTTGTGCCAGCAGCAAGGCCTTCTGGTAGTAAGGGAGCGCCTCCTGCGGACGACCCTTCGCATCGAGGGCCTGCCCATCGTTGCATTGACGCTGGCCGAATCGGGCGCCAAAACCTCCGCTTGCTGTGCTTCTGTTAAGGCCTCCGAAGATCTTTTCTGCGCAGCAAGACATTCGCTTTTTGACCGTGGCTCAGCGCCGCAGCGAAGGGAATCTCGAAGTGCCCGTCGTGAGGGAAGACACCGTAGTCGATCACCGCCACGGGCTTCAGCTGTTTGAACTGTTCGTATGGATTCAAGGCGCTGGGCCGAACTCAAAGCCGGAGAGGGACGCCAGCACTCATCAGGACAGGGCCATCGATGGATGACGGCACATCGTGTGTATCATCAAAGTAAAGCGAATCCGCAGTGATCAGCGGCTTGCAGTGAATGCCGTAGTAGCTGTAGTCCGCAACCCCTTCCCCGAAGTAGGCGAACCAGCAATTCTTGAGCCCGTGCGTGTCCAGGTAGACCTTCACGGACTTCAGTTGCTGCCCCCAATCGGAGCTGGAATCGCGGAGCAGCTCGTGGACGTGAGAAGGGCCTCCGGCCCACTCGTTCGCGTGGGACACGCAGGCCGGAAACGTGCGCACCACGGAAACAGCCTGAAATAAGAAAAGCGCGACGACCGCGTAAAGCCAGCGACGATCCACCTGCACCGCGAAGCGCGCAACGCTGCTGCCAGTGGCTCCCTGTAAGATAGAGAGAGGGCCCGTTTTCTGAATCCGGGCGGAAGCAACCTACGCGTGTTTGATCAAATATGAGTTCACTCGATTCTCCAGCACCCGCGTCGCCAGCAGCTTTGGGCGGCGACCTTCAGTCTGTTCGTTTCGGCTTTGAAAATACCTATGCGCGGTTGCCCGAACGCTTCTATGCGCGGGTAAATCCGACCCCGGTGACCGCCCCACGCCTGGTCAAGGTGAACGTGGAACTCGCCCGCAGCCTGGGACTGGATCCAGATGCGCTGGCAGGCCTGCGTGGCGTGGGGATCCTGGCCGGTAACCGCGTGGCAGAGGGCTCTGAGCCGCTGGCGCTTGCTTATGCTGGGCACCAGTTTGGGCATTTCGTGCCGCAGCTCGGGGACGGCCGCGCGAATCTGTTGGGCGAGGTGATGGGACGCAACGGAGTCCGTTACGATCTTCAGCTCAAGGGCTCCGGGCCGACCCCCTTCTCTCGCCGCGGCGACGGCCGGGCCGCACTCGGTCCGGTGCTGCGCGAGTACATCGTGAGCGAGGCCATGGCGGCGCTGGGCGTGCCGACCACCAGGGCCCTGGCCGCGGTGACCACTGGGGAACGGGTCTTTCGCGAGACCGCATTGCCGGGAGCCGTGCTGACCCGGGTCGCAGCGAGCCATCTTCGCGTAGGCACCTTCCAGTACTTCGCGGTGCGGGGCGACACCGAAGCACTACGCACGCTGGCGGATTATGCGATCGCCCGGCACTATCCCGAGGCCGCACAGGCGAAGCAGCCGTACCGAGCGCTTCTGGATGGCGTGATCGCGCGACAGGCGCATCTGGTCACGCAGTGGATGCTCCTCGGCTTCATCCATGGCGTGATGAATACGGACAATAGCTCTATCGCGGGCGAGACCATCGATTACGGCCCCTGCGCCTTCATGGAGGCCTACGATCCGGACACCGTGTTCAGTTCCATCGATCATGCCGGACGCTATGCCTACAGCAACCAGGCCCTGGCCGCGGAATGGAATCTGACGCGCCTTGCCGAGTCGTTGCTGCCCGTTCTTGAACAGGAAGCTGGAGGCGAAGAGGCCGGGTTGGTTTCGGCCAAGGAGGCGCTTGCGGCCTTTGCGCCACAGTTCGAAGTGGCACGCCAGGCCGGCCTGCGGAGCAAGCTCGGGCTCTCTACCGAGCGCGCCGGCGATGCACGGCTGATTCAAGACCTTTTGGACCGCATGGCCGCCAATCGCGCTGACTTCACCCTGACCTTCCGCCGGCTGAGCGATGCCGCAGCCGGGCCGGAAGGCGATCCTGGAGTACGCGCACTGTTTGACGACCCCGGCGCGTACGACACATGGGTTGCTGGATGGCGCCGGCGCCTGGACGCGGAGTCCCTCTCCTGGCAGGTGCGCGCCGCAGCGATGCGATTGGCAAATCCGGCATTTATCCCGCGCAACCACATGGTGGAGGCAGCGCTCGATGCCGCCGCGGCGCGCCTGGATTTCCAACCGTTCGAGGAATTGCTCGATGTCGTGTCGCGCCCCTACGAGGACAGGCCGAACCTGGAACGATACTCCACCCCCGCCCGCCCTGAGGAATGCGTCCGTCATACCTTCTGCGGGACGTAAACGGTGGTGCGGCGGTAGGCCAAAATCAGGGAAATACAATTTCACCAAGGCTAAAGTTATCCGCGGTAAATCAAGCCGCGGATAACTCTTCTTATCGAGCCGCGAGTAAATCTACCTTCAGACTAGATGGATACTACTAAGCCTTTATGAAATCAAGCGTTCGGCATACTTAGCTGCGCAAACTCTCGCGCTTATAAGAGCGGTTCAACGTGATTTTTTGTCGACACCGACTTATACCTACCGAAGCTCGTTTCCCTCGATGTAAGAGGTCGCTCCTTGCGGCGTTTCTATGTGGGCTACTTCCCCCCCAGACTTAGTCCCGTATACTCCATTTCCCAAATCGAGGGCGGACGGGCTTACCGTTCGCGTGCAGAGACAGCCGCGCGTGGTTCCGTCCCCGTTATCGCGAGCACAATCCACGACTTAGGCCAAAAACCCACGACTTTGGTCGCCTACTTCTCTTCCCTCACTTGTCAGACGTAAAGAAACTTGCGGTACCGCAATAGGACGTCGCGTGACCGAAATTTAGACATTTTTCTTGAACTCTCTCCTCCTTTTTCGTAGTTAGGCGTACTATTCCACCGTCTTCCAGTCATCCAATGGGGCCGTTCTCAACCTCTTGGTGGAGGCGTACGCGATAGGGCGCGAATAGGATGGGCGCCGCTGAGATGACGCACCCATCAGCAGCATCACTTGAGGAGACAATGACCATGAATGCAACGAAGAAGTACCTTTCCCGGATAGGCCGACGCAACGACGCCGGAGCCAAAGTATGGAGGCTCGCGGTTTTCCTCCTGACGCTTCTCTTTCTTCTCACCCCAGTGGCGGCGATCTGCCAGCTGACCACCGCCGACATCCTAGGTACGATCACCGATTCCACCGGCGCGGTTGTTCCGAACGCTAACGTCACGCTTACCAACCTGGGAACCAACGAAAAGCGGGTTGCGCAATCCAACGCTTCGGGCGATTACAGCTTCACACTCCTTCCGGTTGGCCACTACTCCATCGCCATCATGGCCAGCGGCTTCAAGGAATCCATCACCAAGGACCTCTCGGTCGAAGCGGGTGACCGTGCGCGTTCCGATGCACGCCTCGAGCTAGGCGCGGAGTCCACCGTCATCGAAGTCACGGCAAGCACGCCTCTCCTTCAAGCGGATAGTGCGACCGTAAGCTCCACCGTAACCGCAAAAGCGGTGCAGGACCTTCCATTGAACGGTCGTAATTTCGTTCAACTCGTGGCCCTCGTCCCCGGCGCCAATGAGGGCCAAGGCAATGGCCTTAGCAGCGGCGGCCGTCCCGATGATCGCCGCACCAACGCCGCCGGACTCTCCGTCAATGGACAGGACGAAAGCCTCAATAACTGGGTAGTCGACGGAGTCGACGACAACGAACGCGTCATTGGCACCATTGGAGTCAAGCCCAACGTCGAAGGCATTCAGGAGATCACCGTTCAGACCAACAGCTACGCGGCCGAGGCTGGCCGTACGGCCGGTGGTGTGATCAATATCGTGACCCGCTCTGGCACCAATCAGTTCCACGGCTCGGTCTACGAGTACTTCCGCAACGACATCTTCGACGGCCGCGATTTCTTTCAGAACACTGGAGCCAAGCCCGAACTGCGCCAGAATCAGTACGGCGGTAGCATCGGCGGACCCATCTGGAGAAACAGAACTTTCTTCTATTTTGACTATGAAGGATTCCGCCAGGTCTCGGGTGTTACCGATACCGGCACCGTGCCAACGCTGGCTGAGTGGGATGACATTAACAGCCAAAACGGCGGAACGCCCCAGGCGCTGCTCTCGACGAGCAACGGCACGCTGACCCCCACGGGCGGTTATCTCACGGGTCCGTCTCTCGTCAATGGCATCAATCCACTGATGCTGAACTATCTGAAGCTCTTCCCGCAACCCACCAATAGCAACATCGCCAACAACTTCACCATCAGCCCGAACAAGACGCAGAACTACAACACCTACGACGCTCGGGTCGACCATAAGTTCAACGACCACAATCTCTTCTTCGGTCGCTTCTCCTATAATAAGGTCGACACCTTCACGCCACCAGCATTTGGAACGGTCAACGGCATTGAAATCAGCGGCGGCAGGTACAACTTCGACGGCCCCGCTACCAACGGGGCGCAGCAGTACGCCTTCGGATTCACCCATATCTTCACACCCGCCCTCCTGGTCGACCTCAGGGCGGCATTCACGCGCATCAACAATCTCTCCCTCCCGCTCAATTACGGTCAAAATGTCGATCAGACCGTGATTGGCTTCCCTGCCTCGATGACCTCCTTTAGCCCCTACGCCAACTCCCTGACGCCGGTCAATATTGGTCCCTTCGGAGACATTGGCGATGGCGCGTATGTTCCTCTTCAGGACATCGACAATTCTTTCCAGTACAACGGTACGGTCAGTTGGACCAAGGGCAACCACAACTTCAAATTCGGCGCCGGCCTGATTCGCAGGCAGGCCCGTAACGTACAAAGTGCCTCCGCTGTCGGGTTCTATCAGTTCAATCTGCCCAGCGACACCAATTCCGTTCAATTGACGCAGCAGAACCAGCAGCTGGCCTCAGCCCTGGTGGGAGCCTTCAACAGCCAGACGCGCAACTACAACATCACCCCTCCCGACTACCGCAGTTGGGAGCCGAATTTCTTCGTGCAGGATAGCTGGAAGGCAACCCAGAAGCTGACGCTGCTCGTCGGCGTTCGCTACGACGTCTTCACTCCCTTCACCGAAGCGCATAACCACATCTCGAACTTCGACTTCCTGCAGGCGCTCTCCTCCACTCCTGCCACCGTCGACTCCGCACTCAAGGTCGCGGGCGTCAACGGGGTCAGCGATACCGCAGGCATCCCCACCAACTACGACAACGTCGCGCCACGTATCGGTTTCTCCTATTCGGCGAGGCCGAGTACAGTCATCCGGGGTGGCTATGGCCTCAGCTTCTTCCCCGGCAACTACACCTCCAACGGTGACCTGAAGAACGTTCCGTTCACCTCCATCTATTCGCCAGCTTGCCAATCCAGCCTCGCTGTTCAGATCGAAACGCAGCAAGGCAAATTTACCGGCCAGAACCAGGACTGCGTGGCGATTGGTGCGCCCGGAGCTCTCAGCAGTACGGAGGCAATTCCAACTCCTCCAACCACGCCCCAGCCGGTACCGGCCCTGAACACGATTACCGGTCTGTCGTTTGTGGCCGACGCCACCAACTTCAAGTCGGCTCTCATCCAGCAGTTCAATCTACAGGTGGAGCAGCAAGTCGGCGCCAATGTCTTCACCATCGGCTATGTCGGCAACATCGGCCAGCATCTGCCGGAGTCGATCAACAATATCAACCAACCAGCCCCGTTCAATCCCATCACCAATCCCAATGGCGCGCGGCGTCCGTTGGATGCAATCTTCAATCCGGCGAACCCGGCGAACTCAAATTTGGGCGGTATCAGCTATCTTGCAACCGAAGGAATCTCCAACTACAGTGCCCTGCAAACCTCGTTCCAACGCCGCTTTACCAAAGGTCTGGCGCTGGATGCGAACTACACCTGGGCCAAGGCGTTGAGTGACATCACCGGCTTCTCCGAACAGGGCGACCAGGGCTGGAGCAACGCGAATCCGAACGCGATCGGTCAGATCGAGTACGGCAAATCGGAAGACGACATTCAAAACCGCTTTGCCCTCTCGCTGAACTACGAACTGCAGTATGGAAAGGAGTTCACCGGCATCAAGAAGGCCCTCATCTCTGGTTGGCAGACGAATATGATCCTTGTCTGGCAGAGTGGAAAGCCCTTCACCATCATTAACAGCGGCTCCGGCGCCGACAATCCCGAAGGCCTCGGCTACAACAACCGTGCCGTCCCGCAAAACGCCAGCGGCGCAGACCGTCCCGATCAAATTGTGGATGCCCGGCTGAGTCACAAGACCCTGTCGGAGTTCTTCAATACAGCAGCCTTCGCTCCTCAACCTCTCGGAACCATTGGCAACACACAGCGCAACTCGCTGTTTGGACCCGACTTCCGTCACGTCGACCTATCCCTCTTCAAGACCTTTCCGGTCACGGAGCGGGTGAACGTACAGTTCCGTGTGGAGAGCTTCAACATCTCCAACACGCCGAACTTCTTCATCGCCAATAACAACAGCGGAAACCAGGAGTTTGGCAACGCGGCCTTCGGAACGATCTCGGCTACCGATCCAAACTACGTCCCGCGGCAGTATCAGTTCGTCCTGAAGGTGCAGTTCTAACCTGAAGCAACAATTGCCCATCGGGGGGGGCGATCCCGCCGATGGCAATTTTGTTTGATTTGGCAAGGGCTCCCGACACCCATTCCCTTGCGGTTTTCTCACCACTGGAAGTCGCCCATGCCAACAAATCAGTTGTGTCGAGCGCGTACCGCGTCGAAGGCATAGTCCAACCAGCCCAGGAGCGCCTCGATATCCGCGGTTTCCACGGTCGCACCACCCCATAGTCTCAGCCCCGACGGCGCATCCCGATACGACGCAATGTCGTAGGCGACGCCTTCCTGTTCCAGGAGATTCGACATTTCCTTGACGAACTTCGCCTGCCGATCGGAACTGAACGCCGTGATCTCCAGATCCTTGATCTTCAGGCATATCGAGGTATTCGAACGAATCTCAGGAAGCTGCGCCAAAAAGTCGCACCACGCACTCCGGCTCTGCCACGCTTCGACCGCGCGCAGGTTGGCTTCCGAGCGCCGAATCAGCCCCGGCAAGCCCCCAACCGACTCCGCCCAACGCAGTCCGTCGAGAGCGTCTTCGACCGCGAGCATGGAGGGCGTATTGATCGTCTCTCCTTCGAAGATCCCCTCGATCACTTTGCCGCTCTTGACCATGCGGAAGAGCTTGGGCAACGGCCACGCCGGCTTATAGGTTTCGAGACGCTCGACGGCTCTGGGGCTGAGCACCAGCATTCCATGTGCGGCTTCTCCGCCCAGAACCTTCTGCCAGGACCAGGTAGTCACATCCAGCTTGCTCCAGGGCAGGGCCATCGCGAATGCCGCAGAGGTGGCATCACAAATCGTCAGCCCTCCACGGTCATCAGCGATCCAATCACCATTCGGCACACGCACGCCGGAGGTCGTTCCATTCCAGGGAAAGATAATGTCGCGGTTCCCATCGACCTTCGTAAGATCCGGGAGCTCGCCGTAGGCTGCCTCGAATACTCGCGTATCTTCGAGCTTGAGCTGTTTCGTGACGTCGGTCACCCACTCTTTCCCGAAGCTCTCCCAGGCGAGGACATCGATCCCTCGTGCGCCCAACAAGGACCACAGCGCCATCTCGACTGCGCCGGTGTCCGAGCCCGGCACAATCCCGATACGGTAGTCGTCGGGGATGCCCAGAATTTGCCTGCTTCGTGTAATCACCTCGCTGAGCTTGGCCTTTCCCGGCTTGGAACGATGGGAGCGCCCAACAAGCGCCTCCGCGAGGGAATCGGGCTGCCAGCCGGGTCGCTTTGCGCAGGGGCCGGAGGAAAAATGAGGGCTATTCGGACGTCGGGTCGGGGTAAGAGGCAATTCAGACAAGCAGATTTCCTTTCCAAAACGAGTGTTTGTCCTGACTCATATCGTACGCGTGCGCTTCCCTCCCCGCCCTCTTTCTGAGCAACCGCAGCGAACAGACCACGCGAGAGGGAGTCCCCAAAGCATACTGCATCCCGCCCAGGCCCGAGGAACGGGATGCATCTCTCTCATACTCGTTTATGTTTTCGGTTGCTGCGAGCCAGTTACAGCTTCGAACCGCCATCGACGGGAATACTTGCGCCTGTGATCCAGCGCGCGCCGTCGGAGGCGAGAAAGGCGACGACATCGGCGATGTCGTCGGGCTTGCCGATTCTCTTGAGTGCCTGCATTCCCAGCGCGACCTCTAGACCTGCTTCGGTCTTCGTAAAGTTCGACATGTCCGTTTCGATTACGCCGGGGGCGACGGCGTTGACGCGGATGCCGCTGGGCCCGAGTGTGGCGGCCCAGTTTTTGACGAGCGTCTCAAGGGCGCCTTTGGTAGAGGCGTAGGCGAGAATCGAGGGGTTCTCGACACCCGGCTTGCCCACAACCGCACGAGCGCCAAGCGAGGAGATCACGACGATGTTTGAGCCCTCGCCCAGAATGGGCAACAGCTGCTGCACCACAAAGAACGGGCCACGGACGTTGGTCGCGAAGAGGCTGTCAAAGTCTGCGACCGTGTGATCTGCGATGCGCGCTGCTTTACTGATGCCGGCGTTGAGGATGAGTACATCGAGGCGGTCGCCAACGACAGAGCGTACCTGCTTGGCGAGCTGCGCCGCGCCGTCCGGAGTTCCCAGGTCTGCCGAGACTGCATCGGCGTGGCCGCCCTGAGCCTTGATTGCGGCCACGACTTCATCGGCCTCCTGCGCAGAGCGGCCATAGTGAACCAACAGGCGTGCCCCAGCGGCCGCGAGCGCCATGGCCGTCGCGCGGCCGATTCCTCTGGATGCGCCCGTTACGAGCGCAGTCTTGCCTCGGAGTGTAGTCATCGTCCCTCTCCGCCGTGGAGTGAGTTTGGGTGGTTTACGCGTTCGTGCCGCCATCTACGGTCAGATTCGCGCCGGTGATATACGAGGACTCGGGGCTGGCGACGAACGCAACCAACGCAGCCACCTCATCCACGCGGCCGTATCGGTCGAGCGCGGTGGCAGATTTTTGAGGTGCCGCCCAATCGCCCGCCGCTGGATTCAGATCTGTGTCGATGGGGCCTGGCTGAATGTTATTGACCGTGATGCCGCGGCTGCCGACCTCTCTGGACAGTCCCTGGGTGAACATCTTTACCGCGCCCTTTGTGGCCGAGTAGGGCACGAGCCCAGGAGTCATCATGCGCTCGCCTACGCAGGAACCGATGTTGATGATGCGACCACCTTCGTTCATGTGCTTCAGCGCCGCTTGCGTGGTGACGAAAACGCCGCGGATGTTGATGTCAATGACGCGGTCCAACTCTTCGAGCGTGGTGTCTTCGAACTTCTTCGGGATCGCGGTGCCGGCGTTGTTCACGAGCACATCCAGCATGCCCAACGCTGCAACGGCCTTTTCGACAGCGCTCTTGACCGCTGCGGCGTCGGCTGCGTCCGCCTGGATGGCGATGGCCTTGCCGCCATTGGCTTCGATGGCTTTGACCACGGCTGATGCCGCACTGGCGTCCTTCGCATAAGTGATCGCCACGCTGGCTCCATCCTCAGACAGACGCTTCGCGATTGCCGCGCCAATACCGCGCGATGCACCAGTAACGAATGCCACTTTCCCCTTCAATTTCGACATAGGAGCTCCTTTGCTTTCTGTAAATGGTTGAACCTAATGCTTTCTGTCTTCGAAAGAGCTGGAGAACTGCGAGAACAGTTACTCGGCGGAAGAACTTCTCGTAGTCTCGTGTGGGCCACTCAAGAGATTCCAGGGTATCTATCCAGACCTGACCGCTGCGCAGAGGGTCGCAAAATCCCAGACATTCATGCGCAGCGCGCAGATAAATAGCCACCTCATGTTCGGCCTGGCCTGCGATCGCTGAAGCATGCGCGAAGTCATCGTCGGACATCCTCCCCTCCTGCATTGGACGTGTTGCCCATGGATAGAACTATCCGCCGTTCGCTGCCCGCATTACATGCCGCAATCGAAGGCATTTTTCATGCCAGCGTAGAGGACACCGGAAGCAATACTATCTGGGGGTAGTGTAGCTCCCGGACGTAGGGCATGAGCAGACGATGGCCTACAGCTGGCGACGGTCCGTCGGGATCACAATCTCCCGACGGCCGAAGACCGTTGCATCGCAGGCGTAAACGCCTGGGCCGAGCAGTGCCAGCGCGACGCAGAGCAGCGCCGTCTCCGCGGACTGGATCAGGTGCTGTGTTCTATATGCATCTGCTGTGAGGAAGAACGTTAGGAAGCCCGTCGGTTGCGTGACCGCTGCGGCAATAGTCGACACGGGCGTCAGCAGGCCGATGAGGATGGCAACGGAGAGAACGATGGCAATCAATGCGAGCGTTGGATGACTCCAGGGATCAAGTATGAGCTGGCAGTCGAGAATGCGAAGCCCTACAGCGAGGCGAAGAGCGAGGAGGCCAAGGCCTGGCCAACCCTCCGGAAAGCTTGAAAAAAACCTTTGCAGAGCAGCCTCCTGCATCGCGTGACCGCGAGTGGGGCTAGCTTAGGCGTTCCGAAGCTGCATTGAATCCCTCGATAGTGGGGTTCTTGCTCGACCTCGACGGCGAAAGTTTATAGCTGGATGATGCCCCGCCGCAGGCCAATGGTCACGGCCTCGGTCCGATCGTTCGCGCCGAGTCTTTCCATGATGTGCTTGACGTGACCCTTGACAGTCTCTTCCGTGATGAAGAGCAGAGTGGCGATGTCGCTATTGCGGTTTCCGCCGGCGATCTTCTGCAGGACCTCTACCTCGCGTTTGCTTAGGGCTTCGTAACCGAGATGCTCGGCGAGCTGGGCTGCGACCTCAGGGGGTACGTGCCGCTTGCCGGCGTGGATCTTGCGGATCATCTCCACCAGCTGCTTGCGGGGCATGCTCTTCAGCATGTACCCTTTGGCTCCTGCTTCTAGGGAGCGCTGAATCTCGACGTCGCCGTCGAAGGTCGTCAACATGATCACGCGCGCGTCTTTAAACTCCGTGCGAATGGCGATAAGCGCGTCGATGCCGCTAATGTCCGGCAGCCGGAGGTCCATGAGCGTGACGTTGGGCCGATGCTCACCATACCCTGAGATCGCGTCGCGGCCACACTGCGCTTCCCCGACCAGAAGCATGTCCGGCTCATTGCGAACAACCGCGGCGATGCCTTCTCGCATCAGCGGATGATCGTCAACGCAGAAGATTCGGATCTTTTGGATTGAGGTCACGGGAGCTCGGAGTTCCTTTCGTCTTTACGAGGAGCGCCGCGTACTCCAAGCCAGCATGCGTCACGTTCTTCCATCGTAAGTCGCTCTCTACCCTGGTGAATGGCCGGCTGCGAAACGGCTGGACCCACCATCCCCCATTCCTCGCATACAGAACGATCTGTTGACCTGCCGCCGTAGTGGTAGCGGTACCGGATATCGATTCGACACCCTCGGGACCTCCCGACCCCGCGCGCGGAACGCGCACGATCCGGACGGAGGGCGTTGGCTGCGGAGAATAGGAACGGCAACTTGCAAGGACCGCAAGCGCGCCAAGCAAGATGGCTGTCGGGCACGCCCCAAACCGAATCGACTGAAGGAATATGCGCATACTCTTCCAAGGTACGGAAAACTCAAGAAAACCAATGGACCACTTTCGCAGGAGTTGGGCCTAGTGGCCACGAACTTCATCACTCTTCAATTTGCTCACACGCAATCGCTCGAAACACTCATCGAGATCAATGGCACTACTCTGGACGGGTTGCCCGATCTTTTGTGCCAGTGAGGAGTAAGTGTAGCGCATCTATTTCTGAGTTCAGATAGCCGCCTCCTGGGGCATGGAGAAGCGGTTTCCACTTCTCCATGCCCCTTGTTGGTTAGGGTCAGCAAGATCTGCGGTGCTGGTGGTTCGTATCCCAGCGAGGAATCGATGACGAGATTAGTGGGTCTCGGACGCGGCGTTGCGGTAGGCGAGGAGAAAGCCGGCGGGGACGAGGAAGATAGTGAAGAGGACAGAAAGGAGCAGGCCGCCGATGATCGCCTGAGCGAGCGGCGCGTAGGACTCGCTGCCTTGGCCAAGCTTCATGGCCATAGGGAGGAGGCCGATGATGGTGGCGAGCGAGGTCATAAGGATGGGGCGAAGGCGGATGCGGCAGGAGGAGACGATGGCACGGTGGGCGGTCATGCCCTCCTTGATGAGGTGGTGGGCGAACTCGACAATGAGGATGCTGTTGGAGAGGGCGATGCCGACGAGCATAACGACGCCCATGAGGGACATGACGTTGACGGTGGTGCCCCAGAGGAAGAGGGCGAACAGGACTCCGCTGAGTGCTGGGGGAAGGGCAAGGAGGATGAGGAAGGGGTCGGTAAAGGAGCGGAACTGGGCTACGAGGATGAGATAGAGCAGGAGGATGGAGAGGATCAGGCCAATAGCGAAGCTGTGGAAGGAGGCGTTCATCGACTCGACGCTGCCGGTGAGGCGCGCTTCGACGCCGTGGGGGATCTCGGTGGTGTCGAGGATCTGGTGAATGGAGGAGGCGATGCGGCCGAGGTCTTCCTGCTGGGGACGGACGTAGATGTCCATGCTTCTACGGATCTGGGTGTGGTCAAGCTCGGTGGGAGCGTTGAACTGCTTGATGGTGGCGACCATGTCGAGCCGGGTGGGACGGGAGATGTTTTTGCCGCGGAGGGGGATGGCCTTGAGTTCGTCGATGGACTGGATCTGGCCCTCCTTGTACATGACGGTTAGGAAGTAGTTGTTGCCGCTGTGGGGATCGATCCAGACGCTAGGGGCGATCATGACGTTGGAGGTGAGGGCTGTGATGACGTTGGAGACGACCTCTTTCTCGGTCATGCCGAGCTCGCTGGCGCGGGTGCGGTCGATGGTGAGTTGGAGCGAGGGGTAATCGATGTCCTGTGGGATGTAGACGTCGGCGACGCCGTGGATGGCGCGGATCTTGGCGGCGAGAGTCTGGGCGAGAGTGTAATCGGCGGTGAGGTCGGTGCCGGTGATGCGGACGTCAATGGGGACGGGCGAGCCCATGTTGAGGACCGCGTCGACGAGGCTGCCGGTGGAGAAGAAGGCCTGGAGCTCGGGCATGTCGGTGGCGATCTTGCGCTTGACCTGGTCGATGTACTCGAAGCTGCCGGTGGCGTGGTCGGGGGCGAGGGCAACCTGAACGAAGCCGGTGTGGACGGCTGAGTTGGGGGAGAAGAGCGCGGAGAAGCCGGGATCGAGGCCGAGGTTGGTGACGATCATGCCCATGTCGTGCTTGGAGACAATGCCGCGGATCATGGCTTCGAGGCGGGCGGCCTCCTGCTCGGTGAAGTCTAGCTTGGTGCCGGAGGGGGCTTTGAAGTTGATGACGAACTGACCGGGATCGGTGCGCGGGAAGTAGGAGAGGCCGAGGAGGGGGAAGACGGCGAAGCTGAGGAGGAAGACCACGGCGAAGAGGCCCAGGGTGGCGCGGGGCCATTCCAGGACGCGCTCGACGAGGAGATCGTAGCGAACGAGGAGGGACTCGAAGAGGCGGTTGAAGGCGGCGTTGAAGCGGTCGCCCAAGCTGGGTTTTGCAGGCGTGGGGTGGTGTTCGCTCGAGGACTCGGGGACTTCGCTGGGCGTGGTGTGGGGGCTCTTGATGAAGCGGGCGCAGAAGAGGGGGACGACGGTGAGAGCGACGAAGTAAGAGGCGAAGAGCGAAATGACGACGGCGAGGGCGAGTGCGGAGAAGAGGAACTTGCTGACGCCGTAGAGTAGGGTGACGGGGAAGAAGACGACGACGGTGGTGAGGGTTCCCGAGAGGACGGGCAGGGCGACCTCGCTGCCCCCCTTCTGGGCAGCGACCTCCGGGCTCTCGCCGCCTTCGAGGTGACGGAATATGTTTTCGAGTACGACGACGGAGTTGTCGATGAGGCGGGAGAGAGCGAGCGCGAGACCACCGAGGACCATGCTGTTGATGGAGCTGCCGGCGAGGTGCAGGACGAAAAAGGTGGTGAGGACCGAGAGCGGGATGGAGAAGAAAACGGCGAGGGTGGCGCGGAGGCTGCCGAGGAAGACGAGGATCATCAGGCAGGTGAGGAAGAGGCCGATGCCGCCCTCGTGGATGAGGGTCTCGATAGCAGTCTTGACGAAGCGGGACTGGTCGAAGACGACCTTGGTCTTGAGGGTTGGAGGGACGTCGTAGAGCTTCTTGAGAGTGGTGCGGACGCCGTTGACGATGGCGATGGTGTTGGAGTCCCCGCCCTGCTTGAAGACAGGGATGTAGACGGCGCGGGCGCCATCGACGCGGACGATGTTGTATTGGAGCGAGAAGGCATCTTTGGGGGTGGCAACGTCACCGACGCGGACGGGCGACTCGCCGACCATCTTGATGGGGACCTGGGCGATGTCGGCGGGGCCGCCGAGCATGGAGTTGGTGTAGATGTTGTAGTCGTAGCGGCCAATCTGGACGTCGCCGGCGGGGAGGACGACATTGGCGTCGTTGACGGAACGGACGACGTCCATGGGGCTCAGCTGGTTGGCTTCGAGCTTGAAGGGATCGACGTAGAGCATGATCTGACGCCAGCGGCCGCCGAAGGGCTGGGGCACGGAGGCGCCAGGGACGCTGGCGAGCTGGTTGCGGACGAAGTTCTGGCCGGCGTCCTTGAGGGTGCTCTCGTCGAGGCCGGTCCCGCTGAGGGTGACCAGGGCGACGGGGAGGCTCGAGACGTCCTGCTTGAGGACGATGGGGGGATAGGTGCCGGGCGGCATGTCGCGCATGTCGCTCATGGCGAGGGTGGAGATGGAGGCGGCGGCAGCATCGGGGTTTGTGCCGGCACGGAAGAAGACCTTGATGAGGCTAGCGCCAGGAAGGGAGCGGGACTCCATGTGGTCGATGCCGCTAGCAAGTGTGAACTGGCGCTCGAGATGGTAGGTGATGTTGGTCTCGATCTGCTGGGGCGGCATGCCGGAGTAGAAGGTCGCGACGGCGACGACGGGCAGGTCGACGGGGGGGAACATGTCGACGGGCATGTCGGCGGTGCTAACGACTCCGAGGATGAGCACGAGGAAGCAGATGACCAAAATCAGATACGGATTGCGAATTGCGAATCCCGACATTGCGCGTAGGTCCCCTGTTTGGTGCGGATAGGCTTGGCTGCGGAGATTGAGTTAGCTGGGGCTGCCGTTGGCCTCGTAGGAGGCGGGACGCGCGATGACCTGCTGGCCGTCGGCGAGGCCGGTGTGGCGGCCGACGACGACCTGATCGCCCTGGGCTAAACCGGAGCGGATCTCGACGCGGGTTGGGGTCTGGATGCCGATCGTGACGGGGAGGAGATGGAGCTGGCCGTTGCGGACGGCGTATACGTGCTGCACGGTGGTGCCGAGACCGTCGACGGCGTCGAGGGGGACGCTGAGGACGTTGGGGTGGGTGGCTAGATGGAGGCGGACCTCGGCGTACATGCCGGGGACGAGGGTATTGTCCGGGTTGGGAACGTCGATCTCGGTGTCCATGGTGCGGGTCGAGGTCTGGAGGGAGTCGGCGAAGCGGGTGATCTTGCCGGGGAAGGTGCGGTTGAGGGTGGTAACGGTGACGTTGACGGGGTCGCCGTCGTGGATGTCGACGACGGCGCTGACGGGAACGGGCAGGGTGAGACGAAGGAGGTTGTTCTCGGCGAGGTGGACGATGGGCATGGACTGGGTTTCGGAGGCGATGCCGGCCTGGATCATGGAGCCGGTGTTTGCGTAGCGTTTAGTGACGACGCCCGTAAAGGGAGCACGGATGGTGGCGTACTGGAGCATTGCGACAGCGCGGGAGCGCTCGGATTCGGCCTGGAGCTGCATCTGCTGGGCGGATTGGAGGGAGGACTGGGCGCTGGCGAGCTGGGCGGCCGCTTCGAGGTCGTGGGCCTGGGCGAGATCGACCTCCTGGCGGGGGACCAGACCGGGCTGCTTGGTGGCAACGTCCTGGATGCGCTGGAAGGAGAGGTGGGCCATGTTCGCGCCGGCCTGCGCGCGAGTGACGCCGGCCTGCGCGGTGATGATGTTGGCATGAGCGGCGGCAAGACCGGCAGTGGCCTTGGCCATCTCATCCTGGAGCTCGGGGACGTCGAGAGTGGCGAGAAGGTCGCCCTCGTGGACGTGATCGCCGATGTCGACGCGGATGGTCTTTACGTATCCGGCGACCTTGGCCATGACGTCGACGTCCTGGTAAGGAGTGAACTCGGCGGTGAGGACGAGCTCGGTGGCGAGGTTGGCGGGCTGAGCGGTCGCGGTGGGAACGGTGAGGGTGTCGGCGGCGACGACGGTGGGCTGACGGCAGGCGGTCAAGGAGCAGGAGGCCGCGAAGGTGACGGCGACGAACAAGGGGTTTCGCAACGAGGTTGGCATGAGAGAAGAGTCCTTGTTGAGTTCAGAGTCTTGTCGTTTCGACTCTTTGGGCTTCGAATCCTTGCGTTGGGCAACGAGGTGCATCGGGAGCGCTAGTTGAGGAGGCCGGCGGCGAAGTCGAGCTCGGCTCTGCGGGTGAGGTAGTCGTAGTTCGCTCCGGCGGCGGTGATCTCGGCGGAGGTCTCGCTGAGCTGGGCCTCGTTGAGCTCGACGATGCTGCCAAGGCCGGCGTCATAGCGGGCCTGGGCGAGGCGGAGGGCCTCCTTGCTCTGGGCGACGAGGCGGGCGGAGACGGCGAGGCTGCGAAAGGCTTCGTGGGCGCGGACCCACTGATCCCGGACCTGCTCGTTGACCTCGAGCTTGAGCTCTTCGGTGTCGCGGGCTCGGGCTTTGGCTTCGAGGTTGGCCTCGGTGCGACGGGCGGCGAAGAGTCCGCCGTTGAAGACGGGGATGTTGAGGTTGAAACCGGCGGCGGCGTAGCTGTCCTGCAGAGTGTGGTCGCGATAGGGGATGGATCCGGCGGCGCCGAGGGCGTTGAGGGTGGGGTAGCTGAGGCGCCGCTCGGCGGATGCGTAGCGGTCGGCAGCCTGCTGGCGGGAGGAGGCTTCGCTAAGATCTGCGCGCTGGGCAAGTGCGTCGGCGAGGAACGAGGCGGGGTCCGGCGGGAGTGGGGTGGGGAGCGGCTCCTCGGCGAGCGGGGCGGTGATGGGCTGGGTCTGGCCCATGGCGGTGGCGAGGTGGGCGCGCTGCTGCTGGACGGCGCTCTCGGCTTGGACGACGGCGAGTTCAGCCTCGCTCTCGAGGACGCCGGCGAAGCTGACATCGAGGGTGGAGCGGAGCTGGCTTTGGGCGAGGGCGCCGATCTGACGGGAGATGAGTTGGCGGTTGGCCTGGGCCTCGCGGGCGGCGCGCAGGACTGCCTCCGCGCCCATGATCTGGAAGTAGGCGGTGCGGACGTCGAGGCGGACCTGGGCAGTAGTAAGGGTGGCGCGATCCTGCTGGGCGTCGGCGAGGGAGTGCTGCGAAGAAATGAGGGCGCTGGTGCGGCCAAAGTCGGTGATGAGCTGGACGAGGTTTCCGCCGTAGGCGAAGCGGTCGGAGACGGAGGAGGTGGTGAGGGCGCCAGCGGCGGTGGCGGTGCCGGTGTCGGCGACGGTAGCTCCGGTGGCGTTGAAGGCGATAGTGGGGAGCAGGCCGGCGCGGGCCTCGCGGACGCGCTGCGCGGAGGACTGGGCACGGAGCCGGGCGGCGAGGATACGGGGCTGGTTGGCGACAGCGATGGCCTCGGCCTGGGCGAGGGTTAGGAGTTGGGGTTCGGGGGCGGATGACGGCCCCGATAGAGCGGGCGCTTGCGCGTGGGTGATGGCTGCTTGCGGGATTAGGAGCAGCGCGAGGAGCAGGGCGGGGGCTCGTCCCATCAGGCGAGCACCTTTTCCGGAGTGTTGGCGACCTTGAGGATCTCGGTGGGATGGGCTTCGACGAGGCCGTCGGTGACGAGGGTGAGTAGCTCGGGCAGGATGGCCTGGACCTTGGCAGTCTCGTCGATGAAGTAGATGAGGACGGGGAGGTGTTCTGCGGCGACGTCGCCCGCCTCCTTGCTGTGCAGCCGGCGGTGCGAGCCAAAGCCCTCGTGAGCGCGGATAGCGGTTGCGCCGGCGATTCCCTTCTCGTCAAGGAAGCGGAGGATCGCTT